>Ga0335071_10000087_pt1 | contig 107678 bp, 93 predicted proteins | sample Lox_Sample_15_FD_206724 | JGI IMG/M metagenome (GOLD analysis project Ga0335071, IMG submission 206724) | Soil microbial communities from Loxahatchee National Wildlife Refuge, Florida, United States - Lox_Sample_1.5 | ecosystem: Environmental > Terrestrial > Soil > Wetlands | place: USA... | reverse complement strand
CACCTGGCCGCCGGGGACGCCCGGGCGGCGGAGTCCCTGGCCCAGAGCCTCGCGGCACACGACCCGGCGGCGGGGCTCGTCGCCGTCCTGGCCGCGCTCGCCCTGGGCCGCGACAGCGCGGTGGAGCTGGATCTCGCCCCCCCCGAGGCGGAGGAGGCATTGGGCGAGATCGCCTCGCTCCTGCGCGCCGGGGCGCGGCCCGAGGTCCTTCGGGCCCTGAGGACCGCCGCGCCCGCACTCTCGGGGACCTTCCCCTGGCTCAGGGCCGCTCTGGGCGGGTGAAGCGGCGCTCGATCCGCGCTAAGAAGGGCTCGCCACCCGATGGAACCCGCGCTCCGAAAGACCCTGGACGCGCTCCCCGCGGCGCCCGGCTGCTACCTCATGAAGGACCGCGCCGGCGAGGTGGTCTACGTGGGCAAGGCCTCGAGCCTCCGCTCCCGGGTGCGGTCCTACTTCGACCCCGGTCGGGGCGACGACCGGCCGTTCGTGCCGCTTCTCGAGGACCTGCTCGGCGACATCGAGGTCATCGTCACCCGCTCCGAGAAGGAGGCGGTGCTCCTCGAGAACGAGCTCATTAAGAAGCACCGGCCGCGATTCAACGTCCGCCTCCGCGACGACAAGGACTTCATCGTCCTGCGTCTCGACGAGCGCCACCCCTACCCGCGGCTGGAGGTGCGACGGGCCCGGGAGAGGCGATCGGGACAGGCCCGCACCTTCGGCCCCTACTCCTCCGCCTCCTCCATCCGCGAGACCCTCCGCATCGTCAACCGCCACTTCCAGCTGCGCACCTGCAACGACCACGTCTTCGAGCACCGGAAGCGGCCTTGCATCCTCTATCAGATCAAGCGCTGTCCCGCGCCCTGCGTCTACGAGGTTCCACAGGAGGAGTACCGGCGCTCGGTGGAGGACGCCATCTCCTTCCTGGAGGGGCGGGAGACCGAGCTCACCGACCGGCTCCGGGCGCGCATGGAGGAGGCCGCGTCCGGGCTCCGCTTCGAGGAGGCCGCCCGGGTGCGCGATCAGCTCCAGGCGGTCCTGCGAAGCCTGGAGAAGCAACGGGTCCTCTTCACCGACCGCGCCGACCGCGACGTCCTCGGCCTGTACCGAGAGGGGCCGGACCTGGTGGTTCAGGTCTTGGCGATGCGGGCGGGTAAGCTCCAGGACTCGCAGAGCTTCCCCTTCCGCGGCCAGGAGTTCCCCGCCGACGAGATTCTCTCCTCCTTCCTCTCCCTGTTCTACGAGCAGAACCCGGCGCCGGACGAGGTGCTCGTCCCCTTGGAGCCGGTGGAGGCCGAGGCGCTCGCCGAGGTGCTCACCGAGCGGCGGGGCAAGCGGGTCCGCCTCCTCACCCCCCAGCGCGGCGCCAAGGCCGACCTCCTCGAGGTGGCCGCCCGGAACGCGGAGCAGAGCTTTCGCTCCTTCCAGGAGCGCGACGAGCGCCGCGAACAGGCCCTTTCGGCGCTCACCCGGGCCCTCCACCTCGCCCGCCCGCCTCGGTGGGTCGAGTGCTACGACATCTCGAGCTTCCAGGGGGCGCTCGCGGTCGGCTCGGGCGTCTCCATGAAGGACGGCGAGCCCGACAAGGCCAACTACCGGCGGTACAAGGTGAAGGGGGTGGCAGGCCAGGACGACTTCGCCATGCTCTACGAGGTGATCTCGAGGCGGCTGCGGCGCGCCCTCTCCGAGGGGCAGCTCCCCGACCTCCTCGTGATCGACGGCGGCAAGGGGCAGCTCAACGCGGCCCTGGCCGCGGCCAAGGACCTGGGCGTTCCCGTGAAACCGTCGCCCGGGAACGAGGGGGCCCCCTTCGTCGAATTGGTGGGGCTCGCCAAGAGCCGGCTCCTCGACGCCACCGCCCTGGGGACGAGGCGGGTCCTTCGGCGACGGGGCCAGGGCCGCCCCCCGGGCCGCGGGGACGCCTTCGCCCCCGCTGCGGCGGCGCTGGCCGACGGGGCCGAGGCCGCGGACAAGGGCTTCGTCTCGGAACTGGCCCGCAGCGCGGAGCGGGTCTTCCTCCCCGGGCGGAAGGATCCGGTGGTGCTCCGCCAGAACTCGGCCGAGCTGTTCCTCCTCGCGAGGCTGCGCGACGAGGCACACCGCTTCGCCATCACCTTCCACCGGAAGCTGCGGCGGGAGATGAACTTCCAGAGCGTGCTCGAGGAGATCCCCGGCATCGGGGACGGGAGGAAGAAGGCCCTCCTCAGGCACTTCGGTTCCCTGCGGCGGGTCCGCGAGGCCAAACTGGAGGAGCTCGCCCAGGTGGAGGGGTTCGGCGAAAAGCAGGCCCGGGCGGTTCGCGAGTTCTTTGAGAGAGCCGCGGAGGAGCCCTCGGCCGGCGAGGGGGAGGAGGGCGGTGCCCCGGAGGGAACGGACGCGGCGGCCGCCACCGAGGAGGAGATCGACGCCGCCCTCTCGGACGAGCCGGCGCGCTGATCCTCAAGATGCCCCTGCGGGCAACGTGCGCTACCCTTAAGGAAGTTCGGTCCGCGGAGGCCCCGATGTCCCCAGCACAACGAGGGGCCGCTCTCCCGGACGGGGAGGCAGCATGCTCCACGATGTGAATGCGGTCCCGGAGGCGGATCCGGGGGCCCTGGCGCCCGTGGTGGACGAGCTCTGCCGGGCCGCCACCTCCACCTTCGCCCCGAACGGCAGGGTCATGCTCCCCTCGCGCGAGGGAGTGATCGGCGTGGTCGAGGACCTGCGCGCCGCGCTCTTCCCCGGCTACTTCGGGACGAGCGACCTCCACGACGAGAGCCTGCACTACTTCGTGGGGGCCACCCTGGCCCGCGCCCTTCGGGTGCTCGAGGAGCAGATCTGCAGGGGGCTCGCCTTCACCGAACGCCACGATCTCCAGACGTGCACCCATTGCGCTCGGGCCGCGGCCGACATCACCCGGAGCTTCCTCGGGAAGCTCCCGGAGATCCGGCGGCTCTGCACCGCCGACGTGGAGGCCGCCTACGAGGGCGACCCGGCGCTGAAGAGTCGCGACGAGGCGATCTTCGCCTACCCGGGCATCTTCGCCGTCACCAACCAGCGCATCGCCCACGCCCTCTACGACCAGGGCGTCCCCCTCATCCCCCGCATCATCACCGAGCACGCCCACACCCTCACCGGCATCGACATCCATCCCGGGGCCCGCATCGGGGAGCGGTTCTTCATCGACCACGGGACCGGCGTGGTCATCGGGGAGACCGCAGTCATCGGCCGGAACGTGCGCCTCTACCAAGGGGTGACCCTGGGGGCGAAGAGCTTTCCGCTCGACGAGCACGGAAATCCCATCAAAGGTGTCGACCGGCACCCGATCGTCGAGGACGACGTCGTCATCTACGCCGGCGCCACCATCCTGGGGCGGATCGTCATCGGCAAGGGCTCTTCCATCGGCGGCAACGTCTGGCTCACGAACAGCGTTCCACCGGGGAGCCGGATCACCCAGGCCGAGGCCCGGGAGGTGCGATTCGCCAACGGGGGAGGCATCTAGCCGTCCTTCGGGGAGGCCCGGTGGCGTACCACCCCTGGCACGACTTGGCCCTGCCCCGCTTCGTCGAGGACCACATCCCGCGGTGATCGAGATCCCTGCAGGCTCGAAGGTGAGATACGAGCTGGACAAGAGGTCCGGCCTGTTGCTCGTGGATCGGGTCCTCTTCTCCGCCGTGCACGGTCCGGTCAACTACGGCTTCGTTCCCCAGACCTACTGCGACGACGGAGACCCCATCGACATCCTCGTGCTCTGCAAAGGAGGCGATCCAGCCTCTCGCCATCATGCAGGGGGAGCTCATCGGCGTCATGAACATGCGGGACGAGAGGGGGAGGACGACAAGCTCATCGCCGTCCAGGCCGACGACCCGGAGTACTCCCACTGCTCGGTTTCCGAACTTCCCCCGCATCGCCTCCGCGAGCTGCAGCGCTTCTTCCAGGACTACAAGGCGCTCGAGAACAAGAGGGTGCTCGTGGAGGCGCCGCAGGGGCGCTTCGAGGCCTTGAGGGTCCTATAGAGAGTCGATCCGGCTCTACGCCCGCGAGCGGGGCCGGTTTTCGGGAAGGATCCTCCCTGGGCGGGCGGGAGCGGCCCCCCCGCTCCCGGGGTGGGGCCGTCGGCGGGCCGCGCCTCGGCGGCCGCTGGCCGCCTCCCTATTGACCGGGGGGCAGGGGGGGGCCTCGCCCCCGAACCCTTTTCCCGCGCCCGGGCTCGAACCGGCGCATGCCCATCTACGAGTACGCGTGCCGCGCCTGCGGAAAGGTGTTCGAGGCCTTCCTCCTCCGGCGCACCGACGAGGCGGAGGTGGCTTGCCCGGACTGCGCCACCCGGGAGGTGGAACGGGTCATCTCCCGGCCGGCGGCGGTGTCGGGCTCGGGGACAGCCGCCGGCCCGAGGGGCGGGGGCTGCGGCCCCGTCGGTTGAAGCCTGTGACTCTCGCTCGCCCGGTCCGGGCGAGTCCGAGGGAGGGAGTCCTCACCCATCCCCCCACACCTCCCGGCGGGGCCGAGAGGAGCACGGTCGCGTCCTGTCGGCTGAACCAGCGGTCGGGTACACTTCGAAGCTGCCGTGCCGCGACCCAACCTCCGGGCCACCGACTTCACCCTCGAGTTCGTGGCCGACCTGCTCGCCAAGGAGGGAATCCTCACCGAGGATGCGCGGCGGACCGCCTTCGCCCGCGAGAACGTCCAGCGGGCCCGCCTTCTACGGGACAGCGCCGCCGCGCGGGGCGGCGGTCGGGGGCTGCGCCGGGCCGAGCTCTCCCCGGTGGAGCTCCTCGCCTCCTTCCACTTCGTCGACGCCCGCCACGAGGGGGAGGTGGTGGACGAGGACAAGGTGACCCAGGCCCTGGCCCGGGCCCTGGAGATCCCCTACCGCAAGATCGACGCGCTGAAGCTCGATACCCAGCTCATCACCCGGACCCTCTCGCGGCCGTTCGCGCGCAAGCACGGGGTGCTCCCCCTCGAGCGCAAGAACGGCACGCTCCTCTTCGCCGCCGCCAACCCCTTCGACCGAGAGCTCTTCGAGAACCTGCGGGGCCTGGTGGGCGGCGACGTGCAGCCGGTGCTCTCCTCGCCCACCGACATCCATCGGGCCATCTCCGAGATCTACGGCTTCCGCCAGCAGATCTCCCAGGCCCGGGTCCAGCTCGAGGACAAGGCCGCGCCGGACGTCTCCAACCTGGAGCAGTTCGTCAACCTCACCGGCATCGAGGCGCTCGAGGCCTCCTCGGAGCCGGTGATCGCCGCGGTGGAGTACTTGTTCCATTACGCCTTCGAGCAGCGGGCCAGCGACATCCACATCGAGCCGCGCCGGGAGGAGTCGATCATCCGGATGCGCATCGACGGGGTCCTCCACCCCATCCACCGGATTCCCCGGGCGGTGCACGGGGCCATCGCCAATCGGCTGAAGATCATGAGCCGGCTCGACATCGCCCTGAAACGGCCCCAGGACGGGCGAATCCGCACGGCCCGCGGAGAGGCGGAGATGGAGCTGCGCGTCTCCACCGTCCCCACCACCTTCGGCGACAAGGTGGTGGTCCGGGTCCTCGACCCGAACGTCTTGGTCCGCGACCTCTCCGAGCTGGGCTTCTTGCCCGACGAGCGGGATGCCTTCGAGCGCTGGCTGCTCCGCCCCCACGGCCTCGTAGTGGTGACCGGCCCCACCGGCAGCGGCAAGACCACCACCCTCTACTCCGCCCTCCAGGCCCTCACCTCGCCCGAGGTGAACGTGGTCACCATCGAGGACCCCATCGAGATGGTCAACGAGGACTTCAACCAGATCGCCGCCAACCCCAAGACCGGCACCGGCTTCGCCGAGGCCCTCCGCCACGTCCTCCGCCAGGATCCGGACATCATCATGGTGGGCGAGGTCCGGGACGGCGAGACCGCCACCCAGGCGGTGCAGGCCGCCCTCACCGGCCACCTCGTGCTCACCACCCTGCACACGAACGACACGGTCAGCGCCGTGGCCCGTCTCAGAGACCTGGGCGTGCCGAGCTTCCTCATCGCCGCCACCCTGACCGGGGTGGTGGCTCAGCGGCTCGTGCGGCAGGTGTGCCCGGGGTGCGCCGAGGACGTGGCGCTCACCGCCGACGAGGTCGCGTCCCTCGGGGTGCCCCACCCGGAGGAGCTTGCCGGCCGCCTCCTCGCCCGCCGGGGACAGGGGTGCGCCAAGTGCCGGCTCACCGGCTACTACGGCCGGAGCGGCATCTTCGAGGTGCTGGGGGTGAACTCCCGGCTCAGACACCTCATCGCCGAGGGCGCCACGCCCGAGGTGCTGCAGCGCACCGCCCGCCAGGACGGCCTGCGCGGCCTGCGCGCGCACGCGGTCCGGAAGGTGGCCTCGGGCGTGACCTCGCTCGAGGAGGCCATGCGAGCGACCGCCGACGCGGAGAGCACGTGAGCATCGCCGCCGAGATCGCAGAACTGTGGTCGGCCGGGACGCCGGTCCTCTACCTCGTGACGCGCGAGGAGGAGCGGGCCCTCGCCGCCTGCCAGGCCGCCGCGGCCGCGTTCGACGCCCGGGTCGGCGTCTGGTCCTCCCACCGAGGGCTCGATCCCCTCGCCCCTTCGGCCCGGGACCCGGCCGCCTTGCTCGACGCGCTCCTCCGGGCGCCGGCCCCCTTCCTCTGCGTGGCGCTCGACTTCCACGAGGCCCTCTCCTCTCCTCCGCTCGCCCGCAAGCTTAGGGACCTGGTCCCCCGGCTTTCGGCCGAGGGCCGGTGCCTCGCGGTGGTGGCGCCGCGCCTCGAGCTCCCCGAGGGACTGTCGGCCGACACCGCAGTCCTGCGGCTCCCGCTCCCCGACGAGGGGGAACTGGCCGCGCTCCTCGAGGCGGTCCTCGCCACCACCGCCGGCCCCGGGGCGGCCCCCGCCGGCCCGGAGACCCGCCACCGGCTCTTGGTGGCGGCGCGGGGCCTCACCGATCCCCAGGCTCGCCGCGCGTTCACCCGCGCGATCCGCCGGGACCCCGCCCTCGGACCGGAGGCCGCGGCCGCGGTAGTCTCGGAGAAGACCCGGCTGCTCTCGAGCGATCTGGGCCTCGAGCTGGTGGACGCCCCCGAGGGGCCCCAGGATCTCGGGGGGCTCAGGACCTTCAAGGCCTGGATGGAGGAACGGGCGCTCGCCTTCGACCCGGAGGCCTCCCGCTACGGGCTGCCGGCGCCGCGGGGCGTCCTTCTCGTCGGGGTCCAGGGGTGCGGGAAGTCCCTGGCCGCGAAGGCGGTGGCGGCGCGCCTCGGGGTCCCCATCCTGCGGCTCGACCTCCCCCGGGTCCTCGGCTCACGGGCCGGGGCCGAGGAGGGACTGACGAGGGCCCTGGAGGCGACCGAGGCCTTGTCCCCGGTGGCGCTGTGGGTGGACGAGATCGAGAAGGGGTTCGCGGGCAGCACCCCGGGCGACGGGGGCGATCCCCGGGCGGCGCGCCTCCTCGGGGCGTTCTCCACCTGGCTGCAGGAGCGGCGCAGGCCGGTCTTCGTCGTCGCCACCGCCAACGACGTCTCCCGACTCCCGCCGGAGCTGCTCCGCCGCGGACGGTTCGACGAGCTGTTCTTCGTGGACCTGCCCGACCTCGAGTCGCGGATCGAGATCGTCGAGCTCCACCTCCGCCGGCGGGGACGGGACCCGGCCACCCTCGACGTGACCAGCATCGCCGAGCTGTGCGCGGACTACTCCGGCGCCGAGCTGGAGCAGGTGGTGGTGGGAGCGCTGTACCATGCCTACGCCCAGGGCCGGGAGGTCGAGACCGGCGACCTGAGACGCGTGGCCCAGGACCTCGTGCCCCTCTACAAGACCTACGAGGAGCAGATCAAGGCGCTCAGGGAGTGGGCCCGCGGCCGGGCTCGAACGGCCGGGCGCGCCGGTGCCGTGGTCGATCTCTTCCGGCAGGTGCCGGGCTAGGGAGCGGCCTTCACCTCCGCGCCCCTCACCCCTTGCGCGCGGCACGGTAGCGCGTCGGGGAACACTCGTGCACCCGGTGGAACGAGCGGGAGAAGTAGAGGGGGTCCTCGAACCCGAGGTCGGCGGCGATGGCCTTCACGGGAAGGCCGGTCGAGTCGAGCAGGCGGCAGGCGCGCTGCATCTTGAGCCGGATGAAGAAGTCGAGAGGCGAGAAGCCGGTCTTGCGCCTGAACACCGCGGAGAAGTGGGAGGGGGAGAGGCGCGCCTCGGCCGCGAGATCCCCGACCGAGAGGCGATCGCCGAGCCGCCGGTGCATCGTGTCGATGACCCGCTCCAGGCGGTCGTCGATACACTCCCCCCCCTGCCGCCCCGCCCAAGAGGGGAAGGCCGCCAGGAGCTGCGCCAGGCAGGCCGAGGCTTGCGAGAGCCGGGCCGAGGTGTAGCCGCGCCCCAAGAGATCCAGGATCTCCTCGAAGAGCGCGGGGAGCGCGGGCCCGAGCCCGGCATGGAAGACCGGCGAGCCCGAGCCCTCGGTGAGGAGCCGGCTCGCCCGGCGGGCTTTCTGACCCGCCAGGTGAACCCAGTAGATCGTCCATGGCGCGGACTCCTCGGCGCCGTAGGCGTGCGGGACGCCGGGGGGGATGGCCAGGGCCTGCCCCGGCCCGACCCGAAAGGTCTGCTCCAGCCGAAGCCACCCGCGCCCCTCCAGGCAGTAGATGAGCACCGCCTGCGGCGCCCCGGCCGGGCGCTCCACATGGTGACCCTCGGCCCGGGGAAAGTGCCCGACGTCGCTCGGCAGGAGTTCGAAGAGAGGCTCGGCGTCGAGAAAGGACGCAACCACCGGACGCGGGAGCACGATGGCCCGCTCTCCCGGGAACCCCTCCCGCACGCGCTTCGCGCCTTCGGCCGACATGCCCCAACGTCTACCAGAGAATCATCCATGGCGCGCAGCGTTCCCGCCATTCCGCGCGCCGGGGGAGCCAGGGTAGCGTTCTCTCGTCTCGCCCCAAGGAGATCCGCGTGCGCCGACTCGAGCTCCCCGAACCTCCGCCCGAGGAACGCGGGCCGGTGAAGGCCTGGTCCCAGCCGCTCTCGATCCCCACCTTCCCGCCGGCGGCGCCGGACCCGAACCCGATGTTCCTCGACCGCCGCGTCTACCAGGGGTCCTCGGGGCGGGTGTATCCGCTCCCGGTGATCGACCGGATCTCGGAGGTCTGCGTCGAGCGCTCCTGGGCCGCGGTCCACCTCGAGAACGAGCATCTGCGCGTCCTCCTGCTCCCCGAGCTGGGCGGGCGCATCCACCTCGTCCAGGACCGACACACCGGGCGGGACCTCGTCTACCGCCAGGACGCGATCAAGCCCGCCCTGGTGGGCCTGGCCGGGCCCTGGGTGAGCGGGGGCATCGAGTTCAACTGGCCCCAGCACCACCGGCCGGCGACGTTCCTTCCCACCGAGGTCCACCTCGAGGCCCACCCCGACGGCAGCCGGACCGCCTGGTGCAGCGATCACGATCCCCTGCACCGGCTCAAGGGGATGCACGGGGTGAGGCTCCGGCCGGGGGATGCGCGCCTCTGGCTCCTGGTCCGGCTCTACAACCGCACCCCGCTCGTCCAGACCTTCCTCTTCTGGGCCAACGTCGCGGTCGAGGTTCACGAGGACTACCAGAGCTTCTTCCCGCCCGACGTGCGGCAGGTGGCCGACCACGCCCGCCGAGCGGTGAGCACCTTCCCGCGCGCCCGCGGGATCTACTACGGGATCGACTACGGCCGCCGGGGGCGCGAGGGGGTGCCGCCGGCGGAGCGCGCGCGCAAGTTCGCGCCGCGCCCGGGGCGGCCGCCCGACGATCTCTCCTGGTACGCCAACATCCCGGTCCCCACGAGCTACATGGCGGTCGACACCGCCGGGGACTTCATGGGGGGCTACGACCACGCCGCCGGGGTGGGCATCGTCCACGTCGCGGACCACCACATCTCGCCGGGCAAGAAACAGTGGACCTGGGGGAACCAGGAGTTCGGATACGCTTGGGACAGGAACCTCACCGAGCCGGACGAGCGCGGAGTGTACCGACCGTACCTGGAGCTCATGTCCGGCGTCTACACCGACAACCAGCCGGACTTTTCCTTCCTCACTCCGGGCGAGACGCGGACCTTCACCCAGCTCTGGTACCCGCTCCACCGGATCGGGCCGCCCCGGGCGGCGAATTCACGGGCCGCTCTCGCCCTCGAGGTGAGCCCGGGGAGGGCGCGGGTCGGGGTGGCCGTCCCGGTGGCTCTGCCAGGGGCCACCGTCCGGCTCTCGCGCGGCGACGCCGTGCTCGCAAAGATGACGCGCGACCTCTTCCCCGGCGATCCCCTGGTGGAGGAGGTTCGGCTCCCGCCCGGGGGGGAAGAGATCGAGCTAATCGCGGAGGTGCTCGATCCGGGTGGCGGGGAGGTGATCTCCTCTCGCCCCGCGGCCCTTTCGCCCCGCGAGCCGTTCCGGATCGCAAAGGAGCCCCCTCCTCCCGGCGAGGTCAAGAGCGCGGACGAGCTCTACCTCATCGGCCTGCACCTCGATCAGTATCGCCACGCGACCCGGTCCCCGGAGACCTACTGGAAGGAGGCGGTCCGCCGCGACCCGCTCGACAGCCGGTGCAACACCGCCCTCGGATTCCTCTCGCTGAGGCGGGGCGAGTTCCTCCTTTCGGCGGAGCACTTCGAGAGCGCCCTCCGACGCCTCAAGGCGGAGAACGCGAACCCCTACGACGGCGAGCCCCTCTACGGCCTCGGCCTCTCGCTACGGTACCTCTCTCGCGAGGAGGAGGCGTACGCGGCCTTCGCCAAGGGGACCTGGAACGCCGCCTGGGCGGCCCCTTGCCACCACGCCCTGGGAGAGCTCGAGTGCGCGCGGGGGAGGCTCGAGGCCGCCCTCGAGCATCTCGACCGGACCCTGCGCCGTGACGCCGACGACCTGCGGGCCCGGGACCTGCGCGTCGTTCTCTTGCGGCGGCTGGGGAGGGAGCCGGAGGCGGAGAGGTCCCTTTCCGAGGTCCTCTCCCTCGACCCGCTCGACGCCTGGGGGCGACACCTCGACGGCCGGACCCCGAGGGACGCGCAGCTGGCGCTCGACCTCGCCTTCGACATGGAGAGGGCCGGCCTCCTCCGCGAGGCCCTCGAGCTCTTGGAGCGCGGGGACCTCGAGGGCCTGGGCGCGAGGCCCATGATCCACTACACCGCGGCGCGGATGGCGGAGCGGCTTTGCGAGGGGGAGGCCGCCGCCCGCCACCGCCTTCTCGCCGCAAAAAGCTCTCCCGACTTCTGCTTCCCCTCGCGGCTCGAGGAGATCGCCGTCCTCGAGGCCGCCATGGCCGCGGACCCCCGCGACGCGCGCCCCCCCGCCTACCTCGGGCACATGCTCTACGGCCGGGGGCGGCGAGAGGAGGCGATCGCGCTCTGGGAGCGCTCGGCCAGGGAAGATCCCTCCTGGTCGGTGGTGTGGCGGAACCTGGGGATGGCGTACTTCAACGTGCGCCGCGACCGGGAGGGCGCGCGAGAGGCCTACGAGCGCGCTCGCCGTGCTTCCCCGGGGGACGCCAGGCTCCTCTACGAGCAGGACCAGCTGTGGAAGCGGACCGGGGCGAGTCCGGCGGAGCGGCTCGACCTGCTCGAGATGCATCCGGAGCTGGTCCGTTCGCGCGACGACCTCACCGTCGAGCTCTGCTCGCTCCTCCTCCAGGCGGGCCGGGCGGAGGAGGCCCTTGAGCGTCTCCTCGGGCGCCGCTTCCAGCCGTGGGAGGGAGGGGAGGGGCTGGCGCTCGCCCAGCACACCCGGGCCCGGGTCCTGCTCGCCCGGGCCCGGCTCGGCAAGAGCGATGGGGCCGGCGCACGGCTGCACCTCGAGGCGGCCCTCCACCCGCCCGAGAGCCTGGGCGAGGCCCGCCACCCCCTTTCGAGCACGAGCGAGGTGGAATGCCTGCTCGGGGACGCCTTTGCCCTCGCCGGCGACCCCGACGCCGCGCGCGACCACTGGACCCGGGCGGCCGGGTCGCGGGGGGACTTTGCCTCCATGCGCGAGCAGACCTTCTCGCCGAACACCTACTTTTCGGCGCTGGCGCTGGGTCGGTTGGGCCGGTCCGCGGAGCAGGAGGGGCTCCTCCGCGACCTCGCGGGACACGCCGCCCGCCTGGGGAAGGAGCGGGCCACGATCGACTACTTCGCCACCTCCCTGCCCGACCTGCTCCTCTTCGAGGACGACCTCGACCGGAGAAAGGAGGTCGAGGCGCTCGTGCTCCTCGGGCAGGCCCGTCTCGGGCTGGGCGACCGGAAGGGAGCGCGCCGGAGCCTGGAAGAGGCGCTCCGGCTCGACCCGGGTTGCGCGGTCGCGGCCGATCTCTTGCCCGAGACCGGGGAGGGAGGGGAGGGCGCCTAGGAGGCGGCCCGCCGCTGCTTCAGCTGGTCGAAGAGGACCGCCAGAAGGAGCACCGTGCCTCGCACCACGTACTGGTAGAAGGTGGGGACGTTGAGCAGGTTCAGGACGTTCTGCACGGTGCCCATGATGAGCACGCCGACCAGGGTGCCCACGATCGTGCCCACCCCGCCCGACAGGGAGACCCCACCCAGCACGCAGGCCGAGATCACGTCGAGCTCGAAGCCCTGGGAGGCGTTGGGCTGGCCGCTCGTGATGCGGCTCGAGAGGATGACCCCGGCGGCCCCGGCCATGAGACCCTGCAGCGAGAAGATCACCATCTTGGTCCAGTCGACGTCGATCCCGGAGAGCCGTGCCGCCTCCTTGTTGCCGCCGATGGCGAGCGTGTTCCGGCCGTAGACCGTGCCGTTCAAGAGGAACCCGAACACGAGGAAGCAGACCAGGGTCACCCAGATGGGGAAGGGGACGCCGAGCAGGGTGCCGTTGCCGACCTTGTAGAACTCGTCGTTGGCGATCCCCACCGCCACCCCGTTCGACATGATGAACCCGAGGCCGCGGACGATCTGCATGGTGGCGAGGGTGGTGATGAGCGCGTTGATGCCGATCCGGGCGATGACGAACCCGTTGAAGAGGCCGATGAGGAAGCAGACCGCGAGGCTCAGGAGCACCGGGAGGGCGATGTGCCCGGGCATCACCACCATCATCACCGCGTTCACGATCCCGCCGAAGGCCACCACCGATCCGATGGAGAGGTCGAAGTCGCCGGCCGCCAGGCAGAAGAGCATGGTGCAGGCGAGCATCCCCACCATCGACACCGAGAGGGACAGGCCGATGAGGTTCTGGACGGTGAGGAAGTAGGGGACGGTGATGGAGACCACCACGAACATCGCCAGGTAGACGATGAGCATCCCCGCGTCCTCCCAGAGGCTGGAGAGGAAGCGGCTGCGGATCGGGGCGAGGTGGGGTTTGGAGGTTTCTGAGAGCATGGCAGCTCCGTGCGCTAGGCCGTCGCCGGCAGCGCCATGGACAAGACCTTCTCCTGGGTGGCCTCCGCCCGCGAGAGCTCGCCCACGATCAGCCCGTCGCGCATCACCATGATCCGGTCGCTGATCCCGAGCACCTCGGGGAGGTCGCTCGAGACGACGACCATCGCCAGGCCGCGCTCCGCCAGCCGGTAGATGAGGTTGTAGATCTCGTTCTTCGCGCCCACGTCGATCCCGCGGGTGGGCTCGTCCATGAGCAGGACCTCGATCTTCTCCCCGAGCCAGCGAGCCAGGATCACCTTCTGCTGGTTGCCGCCCGAGAGGTTCAGCACCTTCTGGCGGAGGCTCGGGGTCCGGATGCGCAGCTGGTCGACGAACCGGCCGGCATTCTCGACCTCGCGCCGGGGGCGGATGAGCCCGAAGGGGGAGAAGTTCCGGCGGGCGCTCAGGTTGATGTTCTCGGCCACCGAGCGAACGGGGACGATTCCGTGGAGCTTGCGGTCCTCGGGGCAGAGCATGACGCCGCTGGCGATGGCCTGCCGGATGCGGCGGAAGCGCTCCGGCTTCCCCGAGAGCATGACCCGGCCCTGGCGCGGCCTCTCCGCCCCGAAGACGAGCCGCATGAGCTCGGTGCGCCCGGCGCCGACCAGGCCGAAGAAGCCCAGCACCTCGCCCCGGCGGACCCGGAAGCTGGCGGGGGCGGAGAGCCCCTTGCCCAGGAGCCCCTCCACCTCGAGGAGCACCTCCCCGAGCGGCCTGGGACGGTAGGAGTAGATGTCCTCGATGGTACGGCCGGTCATGTCGGAGACCAGCATGTCCCGGGTCACCCCCGACACCGAGGGGTACTGCTTCACGAGCCGCCCGTCGCGGAAGACGGTGACCGCGTCGCAGAGCTCGAAGATCTCCTCCAGCCGGTGGGAGACGTAGACGATGGCGTAGCCGTTTTTCTTGAGCTCGCGGATGGTGGCGAAGAGCTGGGTCACCTCGCGGGAGGAGAGGGAGCTCGTGGGCTCGTCGAAGGCGATGATGCGGGCGTTCTTGATGAGCGCCTTGGCGATCTCCACCATCTGCCGCTGAGCGATGGACAGGCGCCGGGTCTTGGTGGAGGGGGAGACGTCGAGCCCCAGGCGCCGGAGCTGGTCGCCGGCCCGGGTAAGCATCGCGCGCCGGTTCAGGATCCCGGCGCGGTTCGGGAACATCCCCAGGAGCACGTTCTCGGCCACGGTCATCTCCGGGACGAGGTTCAGCTCCTGGTAGATGATGGCCACGCCCGCCTGGTCGGCCTCCCGGGTGCTCCGGAAGACCCGGGGCTTCCCCTCGATCACCACCTGGCCGGAGTCCGGCCGGTAAGCGCCGGAGAGGATCTTGAGCAGGGTCGACTTCCCCGCCCCGTTTTCGCCGATGAGGCCGTGCACCGTCCCGGCGGAGACCCCGAAGGTGATCCGGTCCAGGGCCCGTACCCCGGGGAAGCTCTTGGAGACGTCCTTAAACCGCACCTGCTCGTCCACGAAGGCCCCCGGGGCCGGATAGAAGAAGGGGAAGCCGGGAGGACGGCTTCCCCCGCGGAACGGACCAGAGGCTACCGCGCTTACTTCAGTTCGTCAGCCAGGCCGCTGTCGGTGAGGACCTTCACGTAGTTTTCGCGCGTCAAGAGCGCGCCCGCGGTGCGGGTGTCGGGAGGGGGCTCCTTCCCGTTGGCGATCCACTCGTACATCATCTTGGCGGTCTCGTAGCCGTGGACCTTGGCCTCGAGGAGGATGGTCCCGTAGAAGCCGGTGGGGGTGGCCTTCTTGAACTCGTTCACGGCCACCGCCCCACCGTTGATCCCCACCCCGATGATGTTGGCCGGCTTGTAGCCGCGGTTCTCCAGGGCCCGGACCGCCCCGGTCACCGACTCCTCGTTCAGGGAGTAGACGAGCCAGTTCTTGAAGCTGCTATTGCGGGTGATGATGGGGTCCGCCATGGTGAGCGAGTTCTGGACGTCGTCGGTGAGCTTGCCCTGGGACCCTTCCTTGATGTTGGCCGCGGGGAACCCGGAGGCGAGCAGCGCCTTCTTGGCCCCGTCGGTCCGCTCCTTCGCGGTCTGCAGCTCGTAGTTCGTGAGGACCAGGGCGGCCGTGTCGGCCGTCTTCCAGCCCCGCTTCTTCATCTCCGCCGCCAGGGTCTCCCCCACCTTCTCGCCGATCTTGCCGGCCGAGATCCCGAGGTACGGCACCTGGGTGAGGGGATTGCCGTTCGCGTCCACGAACCGGTCATCGACGGCGATGACCTTGAGCTTCAGCCGGGCGGCCTGGGCCACGATCGCCGGCCCGAGCTTCACGTCGGGCGTGCAGATCACGAATCCCTGGGCGCCCTGGGCGGCCAGGTTGTCGATGGCGGCGACGACCTTCTCGCCGTCGGGCGTCCCGATCTTGATGAGCTGGAAGCCCAGGTCCTTGGAGGCCTGCTCGGCAAACTTCCACTCGTTCTGGAACCAGCCGTTCTCTGGCGACTTCACCAGGAACCCCATCTTGACAGGGCCCGCAGCCCGGGCGACCTGGGCCGCCGAAAGCGCGAGGAACATCGCTGCCACCGCAAAGAATCTCTTCATCGCTCTCCTCCTCCATCGTGTTGGGCCGCACTCGTGCGGACGCGAGCCGCGCGTTCCGTATGCAATACCCCCACGACATTTCACTCGAAAGCCAGTCGAGTTTGCAACTGCTTTCTATTTATTTCGAATACTTGGGTTCGAGGGCCCGGCGGGAGCTGACCCTAAACTCGGTAACCCATTTGGGTCAACCTATACGCCGGCCAGCGCCGCCAGCACCTCGTCGTGCACGAGGCCGTTCGAGGCCAGGCATTGCCCGGCCTCGTGGGTCGGGTTCCCTTTCAGATCCGAAAACCGGCCGCCGGCCTCCTCCACGAGGACCTGCATCGGGGCGATGTCCCAGACCCTCACCCCGGCCTCGATCCAGGCCTCCGCCTGGCCCTTGAGAACGAGGGCGCAGCCGGCGAGGTCGCCGTAACAGCGCGTCGAGGCACAGGTCGTGGCGAGCCGGGCCACCCGCTCGAGGAGCGGCTCCCGGAAGAGGACCTGGGGCTCGCCCAGGGAGAGCGTCGCCTCCGCCCACCCCGCCACCCTGGACACCTCGAGCCGGGTGGGCAGCGCCCCGCCCAGGGACATCCAGGCGCCGAGCCCGCGCGCCGCGAAGTAGACCTCTGCCAGCGCCGGCAGGGCCATCGCCCCGGCCACGACCCGGCCCTCGTGCTCGAGGGCGACGAGAGGGCCCCAGAACGATCCCCCGCGGGTGAAGCCCCGCGTGCCGTCTAGCGGGTCGACGATCCAGAGGCCCGGCCCGGAACCGGGATGCGCCCCGGTCTCCTCCCCCAGGACGCGGTGCCCGGGGAACGCTGCCCGGACCACCTCGAGGATGGCGGCTTCGGCGTCCCGGTCGGCCTGAGTGACCGGGGTCCTGTCCGGCTTCAGCTCCACCCGCACACCCCGCCGGAAATGGACCAGGGCGGCGGACGCCGCCCTTTGGGCCGCTCGACGCGAGGTGTCGAGGGCCAGCGAGAGATCTATCTCCAGAGGTCCAGCGCTCATGAAAGGTGCCTGCCGATCTCCTCGATGAGGGACTCGAGGGTGGAACCGGTGCGGTCGCCGAGCCGAAGCCGCTCGTCGTCCTGCTCGATGAGATGCCCCTCTTCCACCATCCACTCGACCGCGTTCGACAAGGTGGCCTTGGAGAGCGCCTCGCGCAGGGTCACCTCGCCGGACAGGTGGGCGGCCCGGCCCCGCTCGAGCGCCTCGCGCAGGATCCCGCGCCGGTCGAGCGGGGCTTTTCGGGAGACGGTGAGGGCGGTGGAGAGCGCCAGGCGGTATGCCTCGAGGTAGGCGCGCGTGAACTCCGCGAGGAAGGTGAGCGTGTCCGGGTCCTTTCCGGGTAGGAACTCCTCCTTCTCGGGCGAGAGCGCTCCGAGCCGAACGAGGAGCGCCACGTTCTCGGCGAAGATCTCCTCGAAGGTTGTGCCCACCCGGTACATGAACTCCAGCTTGAACAGGCGTGAGAGCCAGAGCGCACGAGCGCGGACCGCCTCGCGGACTCGCGGGCCCGGGGCGCGAGCGGCGGCGGCCACGAGCGACGGGCCCACGTACCGGTGGATGACGGCGTTGCGGTGGTAGTCGAGGAAGGTGCGCCGCTCGTCGGGAACCCGGTAGAGGGTCTCCTGGGCGGCCACCTCCTCCTTCACCTGCAGAAGCGCCACCAGGCGGTGCAGGGCCTCGGCCACCGGGCCCGGCACCCGGGGATCGGCGGGCGCCGCCGAAAGGCCCGGGGCGAGCCGGGCCCCGCCCTCCTTCGCGAGCGACCGGAGGAGCTCCACCCGGCGCGCCACCTCGGCGGCGGTCGCCCCTCGCCGCGGGTGGGACAGGAGCGCGGCCGAGAGCAGGCCCACCGGCGTGATGGTCACCGCCCGGCTGATGCCGTAGGCGATGCGGTTGGCCAGCGCCTGCACGAGGCGCCGCTTGGCCGATTCGCTCGACCCCTCCCGGCCGGGGAGCACCACCGCCGTGGACGACCGGGACGACTCCCCCTCCCAGTCCTCGTCGATGGTGAGGGAGGCGGCTCGGGAACCGAGCCGCGCCGTGGCCAGGGCGCGGAGCGAGACCGGCTCCTCGAACTGGACGTAGAGCCTCTCGTAGTGGCGGAAGAGCACGGTGACCGCCCGGAGCAGCCCGGGGAGGCTCTCCTTGGGCTTCTCGGCCCCCTCCAGCTCGCGCGCGTAGCTGCCCGCCTCGATGAGCCGCTCGTAGTCGATGGCGATGGGGACGAAGAGGACGTCCTCGGCCGCCCCGTCGAGCCAGGCATCGACCTCCATCGAGACGAGGCCGGTCTTGGGAAAGAGGAGCTTGCCGGTGCGGCTCCTTCCCCCCTCCACGTAGAACTCCTGGGGAAAGCGGTCCCGGAGGAGGTGCTTCACGTAGGCCCGGAGCACCGCGGTGTAGATCCGATCGCCCTTCACCTTGCGGCGGATGAAGAACGCGCCGCCGCGGCGGGCGATGGCCCCGAACGGCCAGAAGGCCAGGTTCTGGCCGGCCGCGACGTGCGGCGGGGTCATGCCGTTCTCGTAGAGGAGCCAGGGAAGGACCAGGAAGTCGACGTAGCTCTTGTGGCTCGGGCAGAGCACGATGGGCCCTTCCCCGGCCGCGCGCTTCAGTCGCGCGAGCCCCTCCTCGTCCACCTCGACGCGCCGATAGAGCCGGCGGAACAGAAAGGCCATGAAGGGTCGCATGAGCTGGACGAAGAAGGGGTCGTACCGGCTCGCGATCTCCTTCAGGTCGCGCGCCGCCTCCGCGGAGAGGGCCGAAGGGCTCCGGCCCGTCTCCCGGGCCACCGCCTCGAGCGTGGCCCGGAGGGTCCGATCGCGGAGGACCTTCTCCTGGACCCGGGAGGGCGCCTTGAGCGGCGGCCCCACCGCCGTCCGGAACTCGCGCGAAAGGTGGTGGTAGAGGACCCCGCGGACCTTGCGGGCCACGACCGCGTCCGGCTCCGCAGGGCGGTCGACGAGGAAGGCCTTGAGGTCGAGGGGGCGGCCGACCTCGAAGACCGCCCGCTGGAAGTTGCGCAGGAACGCGACCGCGTTGGCGAAGACCGAGGGGGCGTCGGGCGCCCCGTAGAGCACGTCCCAGAGCGAGCCCTCCAGCTTGGGCGCCCGCCGGCTCCAGACGAGGAGCACCGGCACGAGCAAGACCGGCTGGTACAGATCGCGCTGGAGACGCACCAGGGTGGCGAACGGGTCGCGCCGAGCCAGGTGCCGCCCCAGGAAGACCAGGCTCGCGCCGCCGGTCGAGACCGACTCCTCGAGGGCCCGGCGGGAGCGCCGCACGCCCGCGAGCCAGCCGGTGAGCCCGGGGAAGTTGCGGGCCACCCGGAGCGCCGGCAGCCGGGACCGCCCCAGGAACCAGCGCAGGTACAGGAAGTTGAGGAGCCCGGGGGAACGCATCACGAACACGAGGCTCCCCCTCGCCGCGAGCTGGGAGAGCGTGGCGGGCACGTCGCGCGGGATCTTGACCGGCTCGAACCACCGGCCCAAGAACCCCCGCCCGGCCGCGGCCGGTCCCGGAGGGACCTCGCCCGGCCGGGGCTCGGTGGCGTCCGTCACGGGGCGGAGTCTACTCCGCCGGCCGCGTTTTGCGCCGGTTCGTGGACCGGGCCGGCCGGGCGGCGCCGTCGCCAAGGGCACCGCCTGCGCGCCAGGGCGCGTTATTTCTGGGGCTCTTCCACCGCGGTCGAGCCTTTCTGCCCGGCCTCGCTATTTGGGCGGGCGGTCTCGCGGGCCCTCCCTCTCGACACTCGCCTTCCCGGATGCTCTCTCCCCGGGCCGGAAAAGCCCCTCGGCCGGCCTCGCCGAAACCTGCTCCGAGTACCCCGGGACCGCCCGACCGTCCGCCCGCCCAGGCGGGGAAGCGGGCTCCGCCTCGCCCGGCCGCCATCCGCCGCGGGCAGGACCCTCGGGCCCACGGACCTCCCGAGCCCCGTCGTGCCCCGCAAACTCGACGTCGGGTCAATCCGATCCGGCCATCTACCGTCAGTGCGCCTGTGCCCTCGACGGGGCCCAGCCCCATTTTGGAACAGCGATCCCCACGTTTTGGAACACTCGCCTTTGACCGAGGGTGAGGTGAGACCAACGACTGCATCCACACACTCGTCGGCCGACCCGTAACCAAAACCTTTCGGGTCGAGCGGGCCGTAGACCTTGTCCCCTCCGCCGGGGACGACAAGTAGATCGCGATTCGGTGGCGAGAGACCGGGAGCTCGTACGGCGGGCATGGATCAATCCACGTTTCTCGTGGTCTCGGGATCGCTGGTCGCGGTCGCCCTCCTGGCCCTGGGGCACGTGGGCCGGCGCAGGGCGCGCGCCCGAAGGGATCTCGCCGCCCTCGAGCAGAATCGGCGCCGGGGGCTGCACCTGGCGCGCTCGCTGCATCCCGTCATCGACCCCGACATCTGCATCGGTAGCCTCTCTTGTCTCAAGGCGTGCCCCGAGGGCGACATCCTCGGGGTGATCGAGGGCGCGGCGCGGCTCGTTCACGCCGACCACTGCATCGGCCACGGACGGTGTGCGGCCGAGTGCCCGGTGGGAGCCATCCGCCTGGTTTTCGGGAGCGCCGAGCGCGGCGTCGACCTTCCCGAGGTGTCGACCGTCTTCGAGTCCTCGAGGGCCGGCGTTCACGTGGTGGGCGAGCTCGGCGGGATGGGGCTCATCAAGAACGCCATCACCCAGGGGCTCCAGGTGGCCGAGCACCTCGCGGGCGGAGTCTCGCGGGAGGGCCCGGGGGTGCTGATCGTGGGGGCGGGGCCGGCCGGGATCGCCACCGCCCTGGGCCTCAAGGCCCGGGCCGTGCCGTTCCGGCTCGTGGACCAGGGGACGATGGGCGGCTCGGTGGCCCACTACCCGCGCCGCAAGATCGCGATGACGGAGACGGTCAATCTCCCGCTCTGGGGCCGGTTCGGCAGGCCCAGCATCTCCAAGGAGGCTCTCCTCCGCACCTGGGTGCGGATCCTGGAGAAGACCGGGATCGTCGTCGAGGAGGGAGTGAGGGTCACCGGCATCGAGGGGAGCGATGGGCGGTTCGCGGTGACCACCGAGAGGGGCGCCCTCCCGGCCCAGAAGGTCGTGCTCGCCATCGGGCGCCGCGGAACCCCGCGCCGGCTGGGGGTCAAGGGCGAGGACCTCGAGAAGGTGGTCTACGGGCTCACCGATCCCGAGCAGTACGACGGGCAGAAGGTCCTCGTGGTGGGCGGCGGCGACGCGGCCCTCGAGGCCGCCATCCAGCTCTCCGAGGAGTCGACCGCCGAGGTCTCGCTCTCCTACCGTGGGGCGGAGCTGGGCCGCTGCCGCGAGGCCAACCGGCAGAAGTTCGGCGCCCTTTCGGCGGCGGGGAGGATCGGGGCCCTGCTCTCCTCGCAGGTCACCGAGATCAGGGCCCAGGAGGTCGTCCTCGAGGCGAGGGGGGCGGCGGTGCGCCTCCAAAACGACTTCGTCATCGTGAACATCGGCGGTGAGCTCCCGGTGGAGTTCCTCGCCAAGTCGGGGGTGTCCCTGCGCCGCTACTACGGCGAGTCGCCCTGGGATCCGAGGTCCGGCGAGGACGCCGCCGCCCGTCGGCGCAGCGTTTCGGCCCGCGCCCGCGAGGAGCGGATCGGGCGACGGGTCCTCCGGACCGCCCTGGCCCTGGCGGGCCTCACCGTGCTCGCGTACCTGAGCTTCAAGGGGCGCGACTACTACCTCTTGTCGCGGGCGGCCCGCCGCGCCTCGCCGCTCCACGAAGAGCTGCGCTCGGCCGGACCCTGGGGGCACGGGGTGGGCATCGCCGCCACCGCCTTCATGCTCTCGAACTTCCTCTATGCCGCGCGCAAGCGCTGGAAGTGGCTCTCGGCGCTCGGGGGGATCAGGGGCTGGCTCGACTTCCACGTGTTCGTGGGGCTCATGAGCCCCCTCGTGATCGCCTTCCACGCGGCCTTCCAGTCGAACAACCTGCTCGCCACCGCCACCGCCGGGTCGCTCGCCATCGTGGTGAGCACCGGGCTCATCGGCCGGTTCATCTACAGCGCCGTCCCCTCCGACGGAGGGAAGGCGATGGAACTGTCGGATCTGTTGGGCCGGTTCGAGCGGTTGCGGGACGCTCAGGCCCAAACCCTGACGGAGGCGGGAGCGGCCGCACAGGCGCTGCTCGAGCGCGCCACCTCCCAGATCCGCGCCGGGTCCCTGTTCCTGCTCTTCGTCCTCATGCCGCTCGAGGCCCTCCTGCTCCGGGTCCGACTGGTCCGCGCCCGGCGGCGGTTCAGGAGCCGGGCAGCCTTCGTCGAGTTCCGCCGGGCGTTGATCGCCCTGGCCCGCATCCGCTGGCAGATCCGGTTCTACGCCTCCCTGAAGCGGCTCCTCCGCGGCTGGCGCGCGTTCCACGCCACGCTGGCCGTGTTCCTGGTCCTGGCCATCGCCGTGCACATCGCCGTCTCCCTCTACCTCGGTTACGGATGGCTCAGGTGACCGCGCCCCCGCAGCTCACCCCCCTCATCGCCGCCGCCCTCGCCGCCCTGCTGGCCCCCATCCCGGCCCGCGCCGCCGACCTGTTCTCGCCCGGGCCGCTCAGCCGGGCCCATCAATCGCTCGAGGGGGGTCTCGAGACCTGCACCAAGTGCCACGTGGCCGGCAAGCAGCTCGCCCCCGAGCGCTGCCTCGAGTGCCACACCGAGCTCAAGGCGCGGGTGGAGGAGAAGCGCGGGTTCCACGGGCGGCTCCCCCCCGCCGACCGGCAGTGCTGGAACTGCCATCACGAGCACCAGGGGAGGGAGGAGCAGCTCGTCGATTGGGGCAAGGGGGGGGAGCGGGGCTTCGATCACTCCCGCACCGGCTACGAGCTCAGGGGCAAGCACCGGACCGCGGAGTGCGCTCGCTGCCATGACCCCCGCCGCATCGCGGACAAGACGGTGACGGCGGTGCTCGAGAAGGAGCCGGGGCGCAAGACCTTCCTCGGGCAGCCGCAGGCCTGCAGCGCCTGCCACTTCGACGAGCACCGCGGCCAGCTCGGTGCCGATTGCCAGCGTTGCCACTCGGAGGACGGCTGGAAGCCGGTGCGCGGCTTCGACCACGCCCGCACCGCCTTCCCCCTCGCGGGCCGGCACGCCCGGACCGACTGCCAGAAGTGCCACTTCCCCAAGGAGCAGCCGGCCCCGAGCGTCCCCCCCACGCTCACACCCCCTATCGATCCGGCTCGCTTCGTGAAGTGGAAGGGCCTCTCCTTTCGGGCCTGCACCGACTGCCACTTCGACGAACACCGCGGCCAGCTCGGCGCCGCCTGCCAGCACTGCCACTCCGAAGTCGCCTGGAAGCCCGCGCGCGGTTTCGACCACGCCCGCACCGCCTTTCCCCTCACCGGGCGCCACGCCCGCACCGATTGCCTGAAGTGCCACCTTCCCCAGGAGCAGGCGGCCCCGAGCGTCCCCCCCAATATAACACCCCCGGTGAACCCTACGCGCACCGTGAAGTGGAAGGGCATCGCCTTCAGCGCCTGCACGGACTGCCACAAGGATCCGCACCAGGGCCGGTTCGGTCCGAGCTGCACCCAGTGCCATGGCACCGAGGACTGGAAGCGGATGAGCGGCCCGGCCGAGAAGCGCGCCTTCCACGAGGCGACGCGGTACCCGCTGCGGGGCGCGCACGCCGAGGTCGCCTGCCAGGCCTGCCACGGACCGTTCCCGGGAGAGCCGGCCCGCTACCGCGGCCTCGCTTTCCAGCGCTGTAGCGACTGTCACGCGGACGCGCACCTCGGGCAGATGAAACCGCTGGCGGCCGGGGCCCCAGGCGGCCCGCCCGGTTGCGAGCGCTGCCACACCCTGGAGGCGTACCTCCCCGCCCGGTTCGAGGTCGAAGACCACACTCAGACCGGCTTCCCGCTCGAGGGGGCCCATCGGGCGGTGGCGTGCGTCCTGTGCCACCCGAAGGACCCGCGCCTCGCCACCCACGTGCCGGCCACGGTGCGAGCGGATCTGGAGCGGAGGAAGCGCCCCCTGCGGTTGAGCCTCGCCCGCTTCGAGCCCTCGAGCCCCGCCGACTGCCGCGCCTGCCACCGCGACCCGCACGCGGGCCAGTTCGATCGCCGGGTCCGGACGGAGGGATGCCAGGCCTGCCATTCCCTCGCCTCGTTCCGCACCCTCCAGTTCGACCACGCCCGCGACGCGAGCTTCCCGCTCACCGGGCGCCACGCCCAGGCGGCCTGCGCCTCCTGCCACCGCCCCGATGCATCGGGTGTGGTGCGCTACTCTCCGCTCGCCTTCAGCTGTTCGGCTTGCCACTCCGACCCGCATGCCGGGCAGTTCTCGGCCGGCAAGGGCAAGGGGACCGACTGCTCTCGCTGCCACGGCGCGACGGACTTCAAGGATGTCTCCAAGTTCGTGCACAGGCCGCCGTTCACGGACTACCGGCTCACCGGGAAGCACCAGGGGCTCGCCTGCGAGAAATGCCACCCGGCGGTGCAGGTCTCGGGCGTGACCGTCCGCAAGTACCGGCCGCTCCCCACGCGCTGCGAGGGTTGCCACGACGACTTCCACAAGGGCGCCTTCCGGGGGTTCGTGCCATGAGGCTCGCCCCGCTCGCGCTCCTGCCGCTCGCCCTGTGGCTCTGCGGAGCCGCACCCTCCCCCAAGGATGCGGACCTCTCGGCCCGGCCGTCCGCGGGACACCCCGCCGTGGGTGACACCGACTGCAGCGCCTGCCACACGCCCGACGGCTGGCTCCCGGTCTCCTTCCCCCACGACCGGACCGGCTTCCCTCTGGAGGGACGCCACCTGGGGGTGTCGTGCAAGTCCTGCCACCAGACCAACGTCTTCAGGGACCCCATCCCCCGCGCCTGCTCGGCCTGCCACCAGGACCCGCACCTCGGCCGCCTGGGCCAGCGCTGCCAGGACTGTCACGATGCCACCTCCTTTGCGACGCCGGACTTCGGGCCAGAGGCCCACCGGCGGACGAGCTTCCCCCTCACCGGGCGGCACGCCGTCCTCGCCTGCGAGGAGTGCCACGGCGACCGGCGCGATCGCGGGTTCAACAGGCCCAACTCGCAGTGCGTGGGCTGCCACCAGTCCGACCAGGCCTCTGCCAGCGGGGGCAACGCCGCCCTCGACCACGGCGCTCCCGGGTTCCCGACCGATTGCCGCCCCTGCCATTCCACCTGGCGGTTCGTCCCCGCCTTCTTCCCGGATCACCAGGCCTGCTACAACATCCGGAGCGGCCCGCACGCCGGCATCCGTTGCCTGGACTGCCACACCACCGTCCCCCCCGTGAGCGTGGGCCAGCCGCTCACCTGCAGCACCGACACCGCCAACTGCTTGCGCTGCCACTCCAACGTGGGGTCGGCGCACGCGAACGTGCCCGGCTACGCCCCCGTGAACCGCAAGTGCTACGAGTGCCACCGCTCCGCGCCTTGAGAGGAACGAGATGATCGCCCCCCCTCTTCTCTCCGCGCTGCTCCTCGCCACCGCCCCGGCCGATACGGCGCCCATGCCGCTTCCTCCCGCGGCGGAGCCCTCGTATGGAACCCACCGGGGAGCGGGCTCCGTGGTCGGAGTCACCGCCTCGGGCCGGGCCTACCTCGACGCGGGGTCGGAGGACGGCCTCTCCGCCGGGGGGACCGTGGTGCTGCGACGGGGCGCCGAGTCACCGGGGCACTGCACCATCGAGACGATCGCCCCCCACTACTCGGTCTGCACGGGCGCCCCGGCCCGGGTGGGCGACACCTTCGAGCTCGCGCCTTTGGCCGAGACTCCCGCTCCCCGCCTCTTGCCCCCACCCCCTCCCGAGGAGGTGCTCGGCCAGAGAAGGGTCATCGTGGAAAGCGTCTCCCTCGCTCCGGTGGTGTTCCAGGCGACGAGCGAGCCGAGCCCTGTCGTTTTGCCCCGGCGGACCCAAGCCATCGACCTCTCGCTCACGACCCAGAACTGGAGCACCTCGCCCGGCGGCCGCTCCAGCAAGGAGTCACTCGACGTCCTGGCGCGCGGCGTGCCCCTCGCCAGCTGGTTGTACCTGGACGTCGACGCCCGACTCGAGTACTGGGCCTCGGGCCAGCCTCCCGTGTTCCGTCCGAACACAGCCACCCAATTCTACGTCTGGCAGGCGCAGCTCACGGCGCTGCCAAGCGACACCTTGAGCATCGCCGCCGGCCGGGTTTTCCCCTGGGGGGTGCCCGGGGCGACGGTATTCGACGGTGCGATGGTGAGCACGCGCGGCACGCTGTGGGGGTCGCACGCCGAAGGCGGGCTCATCGCCGGCGTCGTCCCCGAGCCCAACACCGTACAGTTCGACACGCAGCGCGCCACGGCGGGGGGCTACTGGGTCCTCGACCGCCGGGTGGGAGAAGCCGTGTTCCGGACCGAGGGTCGCCTCGCCGCGGTGCGCACGCCCGAGCTCGGCACCCGTGGCGAGGCCTCGCTCACCGGTCGGTGGTTCCAGAAGACCTTCGAGTTCTCCGGAGAGGCGAACCTGGGGGCGGGCGGCACCTCCCATGCCCCGGGCTTCGTCGACTCGGCCCGCCTCGACGCCACGGTCCGTCCGGCGACAAAGCTGTCCGTGGGAGGGAGCTTCCGGTATGCGGGGCTCGACTGGCCGCAGACGTTCTACCCGCCAGCCTTCCCCGGCCGTTCCCGCGAGGCCGATGCCTTTCTCACCTGGGATGTGGTCCGCTGGCTGCGCCTGAGCGCCCTCGGCGGGTACTCGGAGGACCTGGGGTCGAGCACCCGCCGCGAGTGGCTGGGGCCGGAAGCGGCTTTTCCGCGGGTGCTGTGGGGCTGGGGCACGCCCTCGGCCGGCTACCTGAAGGAGGGCGGATGGATGGCAGGTCAGAGCGCGTACGCCCAGCTCGTGGCTACCCCTTGGAAGCCCGTCTGGCTCCTCGCCCGGGTGGCGTGGTCGGAGGAGGAGACTCAGGGTCCGCTCCAGGACGAGTTGAGCGCCACCCTCGGCGCGCGCGGCGAACTCACCCAGCACGTCGCGCTCCGGCTCTCCTTCGTCGGCCGCACCGGATTTGACCCGAACGTTACGGGCGAGAGCCGCCCGAGCTCCCTCTCCGCGTTCGCGACGCTGCTCTTGTCGTATTGAGGCGCTCGATGAGTCCGGTTCGGTCACACAATGGGCCAGGCGAGCACCGCTGCCCGCCACGCGACGTGAACGACTCCTTCGCTACCGTGGTCGGCGTCTCTAGGCCCGCTTTACACTCGACCGGCGGGCCGCGTACCGAACGCTTACACCCCCGCTCGAACCCGGAGCAGGACCAGGCGGGGACTGTCCCACGATCGCCTGACGCCCTATATTTTGGCGCCCGTCCAACCATGGTGCACGGCCAGTGACGATCGAGGCAGGCACTCGCGTGGACGTGGAGGCGGCTCGTCGGGACGGACGGCGGACGAGTTCTCCGGTCCGCGGAGCCCGAGCGCTCTTCGGCCTCGGGGTGGCGCTCCTGCTCGTAAGCTGCGGGGGAGGCGGCACGGCGGGGATGTCCGGTGCCGTGACGGCTTCGAGCCACCCCGCCTTCCCCATCGCGAGCGGCGACCACGCCCTCGACTGCGCCACCTGCCACACCGATCCGACTACTTTCTCGGTCTTCAACTGTATCGGGTGCCACACCCACGACCAGGCCCCCACCGACCTCGTTCACAACAGCGTGGCGGGGTACGTCTACACGAGCCCGGGCTGTTACCAGTGCCACCCCGCGCCCGTTCGAGCGGCCTTCAGCCACACCGGGATCACCGGCAACTGCGCCCTCTGCCACGCGGTCGGCGCCTCGTTCGCCGCCTTGCCGGTGTCCGGGTTCACTCACATCGCGATCACCACGGACTGCGGCAGTTGCCACAACACCACGGCCTGGTCCACCGGGTCGATGCCGACGACGCTCGTCCACGACGCGGCGAGGAACGTTACCGTCACGGCTCTCGTCCCGACCTATGCCGGGACGTCGATCCAGAACGTGAGCTCGGTCGCGGAGGTGCTCCCCATGAGCATGAACCATGGCGCCTCCGCCCTCGCCTCCGCGGTTCTCTCCAACTGCGCCGGCTGCCATGCTGGCGCCGCCACAGGCACCTACTACCCGGGCGTGCTCCACTCCTCGCTCGTCCACCAGGGCCTCGCCCAGCCGGCCACCTGCGTCGACTGCCACACCGACGCGGCGCCGACCGGATTCGTGGGACCCTTGGCGGCGAACCCACCCCGGAACCCGGCAACCGGCGAGATGAAGCACGACGCCGTGGCCTGGACGGGCGGGGCCCCGACCACGACCCACCTCGTGACCACGGAGTGCAGCGTGTGCCACGTGAGCCCGTCGACCGCCCAGACGACCTGGGCCACGAGCCCATCCGGCTCGGGCGTTCCGGTCTTCCACGCCTCGCTCACCAAGGCAGGACTGGCCCAGCCGTCCTCATGCGTCGATTGCCACGCGAACGACACGCCCGCTGGGCTCACGAACTCCTCGATGCTCACCACGGCGAGCAACGACTCCACGACGGGCGTCCCCGCGGGGACCCAAGACCAGATCACCCACGCCGACGTGAACGTGACCCGGTTCGACTGCAACTTCTGCCACACCCAGACCGGCCCCTCCCAGGTGGCCGGCGTCCAGGGGAAGGAATGGGCCCAGGCGTCGTTCCACACGAGCTTCTCCGCCGCCACCCCCCTCACCATGAACGGCACCACCGGCCGGTGCAGCGACTGCCACATGAACGTGAAGCCCGGGTCCACCTTCACCGCCCAAGATCACTCGACCTTCACGAGCACGCCGGGGACGGAGGACTGCAGCTCCTGTCACACTTGGCCCGGCACCGGAACGGCCGCCGCGCCCAACTGGCTCGGAGGCGGAAACGCTCCCCAGTACATCGTGGTCGGAGGGTTCAGCATCCCGCAGCCGCCCGCCGCGACCCCGACCACCCAGGCCGGCATCGCCAACTTGCCCCACCCCAGCACCGCCACCCTGGCCTGCTCGAGCTGCCATACCGGCGGCGTGGGCGGGAAGGGAGCCATCGGCTACGACCACGCCTCGACGCTCATCAGCACGAACTGCAACTCCTGCCACGAAGCTGGCACCGACCTCATCGGTACCCTCTGGAACGGATCGACGACCCAGGGCGCCGGGGCGGGCGACTCGCGCCCCTACACCATCACGAGCCTCACCGCCACGCGCGGGGGCGGCGACAGCTGCAGCAACATCACCACCCCCTACCACTTCTATCCGGTCGACTGCAGGGAGTGCCACAGCGCGCCCGCCGGGACCGGGACCACAGCCACAGGGACGGCCTACACGAACGCCTGGTCCTTCCCTCACACCGAGGGCAACATGACCAACCCGTCCACCTGCCAGATGTGCCACAACACCCCTGGCTGCGGAACCTGAGCGGAGAAGGGGCGGGTCGCGGGTCGGCGTCGAGACCGGGTGAAGAGTACCGGCGTTCACGGAGCGCGCCGCTTGCTTGCCCCGGTCAGGGTCGAGAGGCTCAGGGGTTGGCTCCGCGGCTTCGCTAGGCCCTGCTTCCTCATGCCGCCCTCGCGGTCCAGGGAGAAGGGCTCCACGAGGAACGCCTCGATACCGGGCCGGTCGCCCTTCACGTCGGCGCCCAGTCCGAGCTCGGCAGGACCTCGAGCCTAAGGTGCTCGTTGAGTTCCTTCACGACGAGTTCGACCTGCGAGCGAGGCCGATAGGGATCGCGCAGGAGCGCGGTCCCGTGTCCCTGGTGAGAGGGTGGCCCCCATGCGACGCCCAGTGTCAAGCCGTCGCTCAAACGGCGACCGCCCGGGCGGGCGGTGGAGGGCGGGATGGCGAGGGCGGCGTCCCCGAAAGCAGCGCCAGAGGACGCACATGCTTCACGAGCAGTGGGCGGCGCTCACGCGGACGCTCGTGGGGCATTTCGCATACTTCGGCGTCAGCGGAACACGAAGGCGCTCCAGAATTCCGCTCTCTAGCCCTCTGCGTGGAGTGGGGAGGAGGAAGAGTCCCTCGACCAGCGCGCCGACAACGGGCAAGTCGAGCCAGATGCGCGCTTCCGGCCGAGCGGGGCGAGGTTCCTATCGACTTCGGATGGCAACTGGGCCGGACAGCTGCTCGCGCTGGAGGTGGAAAGCGGACTTCCCGCGGGTCGCCAACTGAACGGTGGGCCGCGCCTCTGCACCATCGACGCGCGTCTGACCGCACAGAAGCCCCACTTTCGACCGTGGGATCGCAAGCGGGGAAACGTGCTCTCGCGGACCTACGCTCTTCGCTCACCACTCCACCGCTGCCGAGCCAGCCTTCTTCGAGGGACGAGATGGACGTCTATCTCAGCCCCAAGAACCGCCGCGCCTGGATGGTCCCGGGGCACCGGCGCTTCGTGGCCACGCCTGCCGAGAACAAGAAGCACTTCGTTGCCGGGGCGCGCCGCGAACGCGCAAGCTCCCCGGGTCGAGGGACCGAGCGAATCGTGTGTCGCTTGGTCTGCAAGCGGGCAACCGAGCACCCGCGTGCTCGACGCAATCGCTTCGGCGTACATCGTCTGCGCGAGCAAGAAGACTACACGACAGTTTGTGATTTCGCGATCAGGCAGAAACCGATGGAATTTCGATCCCATGAGCCCGCCGCACGATTCTGGCCCTGCTGCTCGCGACAGGCGCTCAGAGGGCTAGTCCCCGCGATTCAAAGCCGCTGACCAGCGACTCAAAGCCTGTGGCGTGCCCGGCATCATGGAAAATTCGTGAGTCGTTTCGATCGGTCGGCTGCTATTTCCGAATCACGATCGGCCGTCGTAGACGTTCCTTGCCCGGTTTGGCGGACGCATCGTCCTCCATTTCTTGCCGCCCTGCTTCCCCGACGACCAACCGCACCGAACGTGTGTGACTCGACCTGCACGCCAACGTGACATGCAATCACCGGTGCAAGCCTTGGAGGATCTGATGGCGCACGTAGTCCTTTTCATGCGTGCTTACAACCGCAGAGAAACTCTCGACCCCTCGCCGAGAACGTTCTTTGTTTCAGGATCGCGATCGGTCGTTTACCGGCCCGACGCCAGGTTCGGACGCGAAGCGAACCGGGCCAGCACGGCGCTCGACACGCGACGTCAACGACTCGCACCTCGGCCTACGGCGGTGGCCGGTGTGCGCCGGGCTCGCACTCGACAGGCGCCCTGTTCACCGAGCGTTTACACCCCCTCCGGCGCGGGAACAGGACCGCGCGGGCCACTATCGGCAAGAGCGAACCCCCTAACCGGCGCCCCTCGACCATGGTCCACCACCAGTGATGATCGACGCGGACAATCGCGCAGACGCGGAGCCGGCCCGCAGGGACGCGCGCCCGGGAGGACTCCCCGGGCCCGGCGAACAGAGGAGGAGCTCCGCGCTCTGCCCGATACCGGCCCTCCTCGGTCTCGCGGTCGCGCTTCTTCTCGCGAGCTGCGGGCGTGGCGGCTCTTCGGGAATGGCGGGCGTGTCGCCTATCAGCCACTCCGAGTTCCCCATCGCGAGCGGCGAGCACGCGCTCGACTGCGCTTCCTGCCACACCGATCCGAACACGTTCTCGGTCTTCAATTGCATCGGGTGCCACACCCATGACCAGGCCCCCACCGACCTCGTCCACAACAGCGTCGGCACGTACGCCTACACCAGCGCGGCCTGCTACCAGTGCCACAGCGCGCCCACTCCCGCGGCCTACACTCACACGGGGATCACCGGCAACTGCGCCCTCTGCCACGCCGTGGGCGCCTCGTTCGCCGCCTTGCCCCAGGCCGGGTTCACCCACATCGCGATCACCGCGGACTGCGGCAGTTGCCACACCACCAAGGCCTGGTCGACGGCCGCCATGCCCTCGACCCTCATCCACGACACGGCCAAGAACGTCACGGTCACCGCCCTCGTGCCGGCCTACTCCGGGACCTCGATCAACAAGGTGAGTCCGGTCGCGGAGGTGCTCCCCATGAGCATGGACCACAGCACCGCCGCCCTCGCCTCGACGGTCCTCACCAACTGCGCCGGCTGCCACGCAGGCGCCGCTGCGGGCAACTACTACCCGGGCGTGCTCCACTCCTCGCTCGCCAACCAGAGCCTCGCCCAGCCAGCCGCGTGCTTCGACTGCCACGGGGACGCGGCGCCGACCGGGTTCGTGGGACCCTTGGCGGCACACCCGCCCCGGAGCCCGGCCTCCGGGGAGATGAAACACGACGCGGTGGCCTGGACGGCCGGTGCCCCGACCTCGACCCACCTCGTGACCGCGGACTGCAGCGTGTGCCACGTGAGCCCCTCGTCGACCGTCCAGGCGACCTGGGCCACGAGCCCGTCCGGCTCGGGCTCTCCGGCCTTCCACGCCTCCCTAACCAGGGCGCGATTGGCCCAGCCCTCCTCCTGCGTAGATTGCCACGCCAACACGCGGCCCGGCGTCTTGACCTCGGCGACTGCCTCGGTTCCCGCGGGCCTCTCCTACGATCACGGCAGCGGGCCGGCCCTAGGCGATTGCGCCTCGTGTCATGCGGCCTCCGCCGCGGGCGGCTTCGCCTCGTGGGCCGGCGGTCGCTTCCACCTCGTCCAAAGCTCCACCCCTACCTCCTGCCTCCCGTGCCACTCCGGCCAGCGACCCACGAGCGCCTCCGGCTGGGCGAGCACCACCTACTCCGCCTCCCCCTTCGACTACGGGACCAACGCCTCCGGGGTGACCCACGGCGACGGCCAGGACTGCGCCACCTGCCATAACGGCCCCGGGACCGGCACCTGGGGCACCTCCCAGAACTGGGTGGGAGGGGCCTTCCCCCACGGGGCGGGCACCCCGGCTGCCACCACCTGCATCGCCTGCCACATGAGCGAGCGCCCCGACCTCCAACCTGGAACGACGGCCGCCGCGATGGCGGCGCTCCTCGGCTTCGACCACTCCGTGAACGGGACCGGCGATTGCTTCGCCTGCCACCAGGCGACCGTCGCGGCAGGCCGGTACGTCGCCTACCAGCCCATTCCCGGGGGCGACTGGAAGGGCGGAGCGTCCTACCCCGGCTCGACCTTCGCGAGCGCCAAGGACCAGTTCATCACCGTGGCCGAGATCTCGCTCGTCCGCACCGGTACCCTCGTGACCGGCACGACGAGCATCACCGCCACGCTCTACGACGGGATCGTGCACACCTCGTCGGCCATCCCGTCGGCGGTGAGCCCGGGGCCGGCCGGCTCTCCAAACTCCGCCACCTGCTGGCACTGCCACACGAATACGAACGGCACCGTGACCTCGTTCGCGAACGGCAAGTTCCACTCCGCGCTCACGAACTACTCCGCCACGCCCGGCGGGACGGTCGTGCCCTTCCCGCAGCCCACCTCCCAATGCAACGATTGTCACGCGCAGATGCGCCCCACCGGGATCGTGGAGAAGGCCGGCGCGGACCTGCAGACCATGGACCACTCGGCCCTCTTCACGAACGGGTCCGGCGTCGCCAGCTTCGACTGCTCGAGCTGCCACAAGAGCCCCGGCAGCACCTGGGCCGACGGCGTCTTCCACGCCAACATCGGAAGCGCCGTGCCCCAGGATTGCACCGTGTGCCACTACCCGCTCATGGCGGACTCGGCCCGGGCCGACGTTGCCTCGGGGAACCTCTACGGCATGGACCACCGATCGCCGACGATCACCCAGCAGAAATGCGACCTCTGCCACTTGAGCGCGCTCTCCCAGAGCACCGGCACGCCCGCGTCGGCGCTCTGGCACCCGGGGGTCTTCCACCCGAGCGTCTCCCCCCAGCCCAGCGCCTGCCTGGACTGCCACTCCGGATCGGCGCCGACCGCGCCCACCCAGAGCACGGTCACCTACCAGCTCGCCGCCGGGGGTACCTCCACGAACGGGGCGCAGTGGATGAACCACGGCGCGGCCGCGGTGGTGGGTCTCGACTGCGCCAAGTGCCATGCCTCCGATGCGGTCCCTTCGGGCGCCGCCTGGAGCAAGTCCACCTTGTTCCACGCCTCGGTGCCGAGCCCTGGCACCTGCCAGAACTGCCATGGTCTCACGAACGGCAACGGCTCGACGATCGGCTCGGGCAACAACATGCCGGTCGGGCTTACCAACTCCTCGATGCTCACCACGGCGAGCAACGACTCCACCACAGGCGTCCCCGCGGGGACGCACGATCAGGTGACGCACGCCGACGTGAACGTGGGCGCGTTCGACTGCGCCGTCTGTCACACCCAGGCCGGACCCTCCACGGTCGCCGGCATCCAGGGAAAGGAATGGGCCCAGGCCTCGTTTCACACGAGCTTCTCCGCCGTCACGCCGCTCACGATGAACGGGACCACCGGCCGGTGCAGCGACTGCCACATGAACGTGAAGCCGGGCGCAACCTTCACCGCCCAGGATCACTCGGCGTTCACCTCCGTCGCGGGTACCCAGGATTGCAGCGCCTGTCACGCCTGGCCCGGCACGGGAACCGCGTCCGCACCCAACTGGCTCGGCGGCGGGGGCGCCCCCCAGTACATCTTCGTGGGCGGGTTTGCCATCCCGCAGCCCCCGGCCACGACCCCCTCCACCCAGACCGGCATCACCAACCTGCCCCACCCCAGCACCGCCACCCTGGCCTGCTCGACTTGCCACACGGGCGGCGTGGGAGGGACCGGTGCCATCGGCTACGACCACGCCTCGACCCTCATCAACACCAACTGCAACTCGTGCCACGAGGCCGGCACCAACCTCGTCGGGACCCTGTGGAACGGATCGACGACCCAGAGCGGGGGGGCGGGCGACTCCAGGCCCTATACCATCACGAGTCTGACCGCGACCCGGGGAGGGGACAGCTGCAAGATCACCACCCCGAACCACTTCTATCCCGTCGACTGCGGCCAGTGCCACAACGTCCCCGCCGGCACCGGGGCCACGACCGCGGGGTCGGCCTACACGAACGCCTGGACCTTCCCCCACACCACGAGCAAGATGACGAACCCCTCGACCTGCAACCTCTGCCACAGCGGCCAAGGCTGCGGAACCTAAAGGGGGCAAGGTCGTCGAAGTCCGCCCGACGCCGGGCCCCCAGGGGACGGGAGCGTTCGCCGCCGGGGCAGGAACAGCTCGCCCTCCCGGCTAACCCCGCTTCTTCACCCGGCCCTCGCGGTCGAGGTAGAAGGGCTCGGCGAGGAGCGCCTCGACGCTGGGCCGGTAACCCTTCACGTCGGCACCCATCCGCGTCAGCGCCTCAAACACCTCTCCCCGCACCCGGGCGTTCTCGCGGTCGCGGAGCAGGAGCTCGATGAGCCCCACCCGCACCGCATCCCCCGCCGCCAGCGCCGAAAGCGCTCGAAGGGCTCCGATGCGAACATCGTCGGAGAAGTCTTCGAGCAATGGCAGGAGCGCGCCCTCCACCTCGGAGGCGTTCACCCCGCCGTGGTGCTCGACGAGCCAGGTGAGGAGCGTGAGCTTCTTCTCCGGGTCGCGGCTGTACTCACGGGAGAGCCGGGACAGCTCTCGGAGGACGGTCTCCGAGACCTTGTCGTGGGGGAGGATGTCCGCGAGGGCCCGCAGGCCCCAGGCGATGCCGGACTCCTGCTCGCGCACGAACTGCTCGACGGGAGCGACGGCGGTAGCTCCCGCGGCCACGAGGATGCGCCGGGCCATCTCCTTCTCCTCGTCGTCGGTGATGCCCGGCTCGGCGCGCACGGTGAACCGCTGGCACAAGGCGCCCAGGGCTGCCGGGGTCCCGAGCGCGCCGAGCTGATCGATGGCCTTCTGCCGGTTCTCGGGCGGGCCGTAGCGCTCGGTGACCTTCTTCAAAAGGCGCCGGAGCGCGCCCCGCTCCCGCTCTTCCCTCGAGCCGAAGAGATCGAACAGTCCCACCCCGAGGCTCCTTTCCGCGGCGCCGGAGACGGCGCGATCCCGCGCTCCCCGGGCAAGAAGACCCGATCGCCGCCGAGCGAGAACCTACAACGAGAAGCCGGCCCGGGGGTCGTTCTTGTAGAGCGCCTCCAGCGGTTTCACGGCCTTGCGCAAGGCCTCCCCGGCCTCCGGCAAGACCAGCTGGACGACCGCATAAAGGTCGCCCCGTTCGCCGCCATGGAGGTCGGGCATGCCCTTGCCGCGGAGCCTGAGCTTCATGCCCGTCTGGGCTCCAGCCGGAACGCGGAGCCTCACCGGTCCCTCGAAGGTGGGGAGATTGAGCTCGGTCCCGTTGACCGCCTCGGGCACCGTCAGCGGGAGGTTCAGGTACAGGTCTCGACCATCGCGGCGCACCTGCGGGTGCTCGCGGAGCCGTACCGAGAGGTAGAGGTCTCCGGCCCGCCCGCCGTGGGCTCCGGGGCCTCCCTGGCCGGCGAGCCGGATCTGCGAACCGTCGGTGACACCGGGGGGGATCTTCACCCGGAACGTTCGGCCGTCCAGGCGGATGTCCCGCTCCGCCCCGAGGACCGCGTCCTTCAGATCGACCATGATCTCGGCCTCTGCGTGCGCGCCGGGGGTGGGCGGGGCCCCCCGGGCGCGGCCCCGCGACGCCCCTCCGCCGAACAGGTCGCCGAAGATGCTGCCGAAGTCGAAGGTGCCGAAGTCGCCCACGTGCACCTGGGAGAAGTCTCCGAAGTCAAAGGGCATGCCGCCGGCGGGGGCCCCCTCCCGCTTCCAGCGCCGATACTCCTCCGCCCGCTTCTCGTCGAACCCGGACCGGAGCGCATCCGGCCCGAACTCGTCGTAGAGCCGGCGGCGCTTCTCGTCCGACAGCACCTCGAATGCGGCGGTGACCTCCTTGAACTTCTCCTCCGCGGCCTTGTTGCCAGGGTTCACGTCCGGGTGGAGCTTCTTCGCGAGCTTGCGGTAGGCCCGCTTGATCTCCTCCCCGCTTGCCTTGTTCGTGACACCCAGGATCTCGTACAGGTCGCGCTCGGGCACCCCTGGAACGTAACCGCTGCGGGTCGGCCGTCAATTTCCATTGATTCCGGGGCGATGAGGCGCCTCGCGCGCCTCGGCTGACTACAATGGGGGCTATGGCGGAGTCCCTCGTCATCCGAAGGGCGACGGCGGTTTGGTCTGGGCCGCGCGGGCCGGCGCCCGAGCTTTGGGCGAGCGTTTCTTTGGACGTCGTCATGCCCGCGCGAATCCCGATGGGCTCGCCGGCGCGGATCCTCGGAGAAGGCCGGCTCGGCGAAGAGGCGCGCATCGTCCTTCCGTCGCTTCGGGCCATGGAGCCCGCGGACCGACACGTCCTTGCGAGCGCGCGCGGGCCACGGGCGGAGCCCGGGAGGCGGGTTGGCGCGCGCCTTCCGGCCACCGGGCTCTTCGGGCCTTCGAAGAAAGGGGAGGGCAACTGATGCGGCGTCCCGTCGAGCCCCCCGCCCCGGCGGAGCTCAGGTTTCGGCGCATGAGGCCCGATGACCTGCAGCGGGTGGTGGAGATCGAGAAGGACGGGTTCCGCCACCCCTGGTCGCGCGAACTCCTCGAGCGGGAGCTCTCCCACGCCTGGTCGACGGTGCTCCTCGCGGTCGAGGATCGCCCCTCGGGCGAAGCGGTGGTGGGGTTCATCGTCTACTGGCTCGTCCACGACGAGGTGCACGTCCTCAACATCGCCACCGCCCGCGAGGAGCGGCGGCGGGGCATCGGTCGAGCCCTCATGGACGAGGCCGCACAGGCCGGCCGGCGCCGGGGCGCGAGCCTTTCGACCTTGGAGGTGCGAAGGTCGAACCAGGCCGCCCTCGAGCTCTACCGCGCGCTCGGCTATCGCCAGGCCGGCATCCGCCCCAACTACTACGCGGAGGAGGGGGAGGACGCGATCGTGATGGTCCTCGACCTCTAGGGCGCCTGGCCCCCCTCGCGCCGGCGGCGCCATGGGCCGCCCGAATCCGGTCGACTTCGGCTCGCCGTTCGTGTAGGAAGCCGGCCCCCCATGGTCTGGCCCGCCATCCGTTCGCTGCTCTTCCGCCAAGACCCGGAGCGGATGCACGGACTTGCCCAGCGGGCTCTCAGGTCCTTGCCCGCAGGGGTCGCGAGGCGCCTGCGCCCGGCCGTCCCGGGAGAGCTTCGGATCCGATGCCTGGGACTCGACTTCGAAGGACCCGTGGGGCTCGCGGCGGGGTTCGACAAGGGCGAGGTACTCCTCCCCGGCCTGTTCGCGCTCGGGTTCTCTCACGTCGAAGTCGGGACCATCACGCCGCGCCCGCAGGCGGGCAACGAACGGCCGCGGCTGTTTCGGCTCCCGGAACACCGAGCGCTCGTGAATCGGATGGGCTTCAACAACGCCGGGGCCGACGCCTGCGCCGGCCGGCTGGCCGCCCTGCCAGACTCGGCTCGGCTCGGGGCGGTGGGCGTGAACATCGGGAAGAACAAGCTCACGCCCAACGAGGAGGCCTTGGGGGACTACCTCGCCTGCATCGATCGGCTCACCCCGTACGCGGATTACCTCGTGGTCAACGTCTCCTCCCCGAACACCCCAGGGCTACGCGAGCTGCAAGAGCCGGAGAAGCTCGAGGGGTTGCTCAGAGCCTGCGTCTTACGGCTTTCCGAGCGCGCGCCGGGAAAGGCACTGCTCGTGAAGCTCTCCCCCGACCTCGGGGACGCCGCGCTGGACGAGGTGGTCGAGGTGGCCGCCTCGGCCGGGACGAAAGGCATCGTCGCGACCAACACCACCCTCTCGCGGCAGGGCGTCGAGGGCCACCCGCGCTCTCGGGAGTCAGGCGGCCTCTCGGGGGCGCCGCTCGAGCGCCGCTCGACGGAAGTGGTCCGCCGCTGCTACGCCCGCAGCCGGGGGCGGCTCGTCATCGTGGGGTCTGGCGGTGTCCTCTCCTCCGAGGACGCCTACGCCAAGATCCGCGCCGGCGCCTCCCTCGTGCAGGTGTACACGGGGCTCGTCTACGAAGGGCCAGCGTTCGTCGCGCGCCTCAACGCCGGCCTCGCGCGCCTCCTCCTCCGCGACGGATATGGCTCGCTCTCAGAGGCCATCGGGGCGGACCACTGTCACGGGCAGCTCGGATGACACTCCCCCGTATAGGTCTAAACCCAACAGGGGACATTCTCCGAACAGGTAGCGTACCCATCCATACCGCGCCCGTAACGCGTCGCGTCGGATAGGGATGTGGGCTCGCTGGCGCTTTATAACGCGACGCGTTATAATTCGATCCCGTGAGGGGGGCTACGGGAAGAGTTCGAATCCCTGGAGGTTCCACATGGCCGAAGCTAACAAGGTCGATGGCAGTCGAGCGATTAAGATGCCGGAATTCCTAAGAGAACCAATAGAGGCCGCGCAGGCGCGCATAGGCCACCTGGAGGGGGAGGCCCAACGGGTACTCAAGGACCTCATGCTGAAGGGACGTGCCGGACGGAAGGACCTCGAGCAGATTTTACAGCGCCTCGCGAAGCAGGACTGGAGTCTCGGAGAGATGAGGCAGCTCGTCGAGAAGCTCCGCGAGCAGGGGGCCGAGCGAGCGGCGGAGCTCCGAGGTAGGGCCGAGTCGTTCCGCGCGGAGGCGATCTTGCGGCTCGGGGAGCTGCAGGGAAAGGCGGTGGCCTTCCTCGGGGTGGCGAGCAGGGAACAGGTCGAGGAGCTGTCCCGAGAGCTCGAGCGCCTCGCCCGGCGCATCGAGCGGGGACAGAAGGTCCGCCGCCCGCTGAAGAAGGGAACGAAGCCGTCCGAACAGGTCTAGGAGGCGCCCGAGATGACCGACATCCAGACGCTCTTCAGGGAGGCCTGGTCCAACGCCCTCGCCGGGGTCAATGCCGCCGAGCAGGAGGCGGAGAGGGTCTTCATGCGCATCGCCGACGCGGCCGGGCTCTCGCCCGACGAGGTGCGGCGGCAGGCGCGCGAGTTCGGCGAGCGGCTCGCCAGCCAAAGGCGTGAGGTGGAGCGAGCGGTCGACGAGGCGGTCCGCAAGGCGGCGAGCCGATTCAAGATCCCGAGCCGCGAGGATATCGAGGCGCTCGAGCGGAGGGTCGATGCCCTCGCCCAACGCATCGAGGAGCTCGCCAAGGGGAGGGACGCCTAGCGCATGCGGGGGGGGCGCGCGAGCGTGGGGATGGGTGTCTCTGCCGCCCTGTGGGCGGCCGTGACCTTTGCCCCGCGGGACCTCGCCCGGGAGAAACCACCCCTCCCCGAGGAGGCCGCCCCCCAGCCGCCGCCCGGGCCAGAAGAGGGAGCCTTGCGCGAGGTCGATGCCCGCCTCGCCGACGGGCTCCCCGCCCTCGAGGTCGAGCCGCGCCAGAGGCTCGCCGAGGCCGTGGTCCACGAGGCCGAGGCCTCGCACCTCGACCCCCTGCTCGTCCTCGCCGTCATCGAGGTGGAGTCGAGCTTCGAGACCGATGCGCTCTCCGGCGCCGGAGCCCGAGGCCTCATGCAGCTGCGCGAGCCCACCCTGCGGGGCGAGCTGCGCAAGTCCGGCATCGAGGGGAACCCGCTCGATCCTGTCACCAACGTGCAGGCGGGGGTGCGCTACCTCCGCCGGCTCATGAACGAGTTCCCGGGTGAGGACCTCGCCCTCATGGCGTACAACGCCGGGCCAAACCGGATCCTCGGGTACCTGCGGGCGGGCGAGGTTCCCGACCGCTTCCACCGGTACCCGCGCCGGGTGAAGGCGGTCCTGAAGCGCCTTCGGAAAGAGGCGTACCCCATGGCACGCCTGGCCGCGGTGCGGCACCCCGCGGAAGAGCCCGCGCCGCGGGCGTTCCCGGACTGACGGGAGCTCCCCTCGCCCCCCAGCTTGGGGGCCTCAACCTGCGGGAGCCGGCCGGACGCTATAACCAACGGGGCGGCCTCGGAGAGCCGCCCGAAGGATGCGCGTCACCGAGATCTTCTTCAGCCTCCAGGGCGAAGGGACCCGCGCCGGCCGGCCCTGCGTCTTCGTGCGCTTCACCGGCTGCGATCTGCGGTGCGTCTACTGCGACACCGCCTACGCCTTCAAGGGCGGAGTCGAGCTCGGGCGGGACGAGGTCCTCGCGCAGGTGGCGCGCTTCCCCTGCAAGCTCGTCCTGCTCACCGGCGGCGAGCCCCTCCTGCAACCCGACCTCCCCGACCTCTCGCGCGAGCTCCTCTCCCGAGGGTACGAGGTCACCGTCGAGACCCACGGCCAGCGGCCCCTCGACGGGCTCCCGGACGAGGTGGTCCGGATCGTGGACGTGAAGACCCCGGGTTCGGGCGAGGTGGCGACCGATTTCGGCTACCTCGACCGGCTCTCGCGCCGCGACGAGGTGAAGTTCGTGGTGTGCTCGAAGGACGACTTCGCCTGGTCGCGCGAGGTGGTGCGGCGCCACGCGCTCGAGGGCAGGGTGGAGCTCCTTTTCTCGCCGGTGTGGGGCAAGGTCGAGCCCCGCGAACTGGCCGCCTGGATCCTCGCGAGCGGGATGGAGGCCCGTCTCTCGCTCCAGATCCACAAGGTGATCTGGGGACCGGAGGCCCGCGGCGTCTAGCCCGGCCGGGCGGAGCGAGCTTCCCTGGCCTCTTCCCCAAGGCCCCCGGGCTTTCCGCGAGGGCCCTTGGCCGCGGTCCCCCTTCCCGCCCCAACCTTGACGCGCCCACCGGGCGGCGCTACAGCGGTGGCGTGTTCCGGCCCGAGCCCAGCATCAGCCACCTGCCCTTCACCAAGGACCAGGTCGTCGCCGTGGTGGAGAGCATCAACCAGCCGCAGGTATCGGTTCCCGGCAAGCCGGCCCAGGCGGTCGTCGGCCACCTCTGCGGCGTGCGCAACCCCAACGGAACCTTCTCCATCTACGTGGGGCTCCACCTCGCGAAGTCCGACGAGAACGTGGTCTACGTGAACGAAAAGGCTCAGCTCACGGTGGAGGAATACCGGGCGGTGGAGGTCGAGGGGCTGCACTTCCTCGAGTCGATGGGGTTCATGCTCGACAACCTGAACTTCCGGAGCCTCTCGCCCGCAGTGCAGGAGCAGACCTTCGGGCGCATCCCCCTCTTCCACGCGCCCCGTCCCCAGGCGCCCGCCGGCCCGGCGGCTGCTCCCGGAGGGGCCGCCGCCCAGCCCTCGTCCGACCTGAACCGCCTAGCCCGATTCCTCGCCGCCATCTAGACGAGCCGACATGAAGGGACGAAAGCTTGCGCCGCTCGCTGCCCTGCTTCTCGCCTGCGCGTCGGGTCCGAACCCGAAGCAGCGCCAGGGCGCCGAGATCCACTACGACCTGGGCGTCGAGGCCCTCCGCGGCGGTCGCGCCCAGGAGGCCCTGCGCGAGTTCGACGAGGCCCTGAAGAACGACGACAAGTTCCCCGAGGCCTATCTGGGGCGGGGGATCGTCTACGAGTTCGGGTTCGGGAAGACCGCCGAGGCGGAGCGGGACTACCGCAAGGCGCTCTTTTTGCGGCCCAACTACCCGGAGGCGCACAACAACCTGGGCCAGCTCCTCGCCAAGACCGGCCGCACCGAGCAGGCGCTCTCGGAGTTCGACGCCGCCCTCGGCGACATGATGTACCACGAGCCCTACGTGGCCCGCTGCAACAAGGGACAGACCCTCTGGCGCATGGGACGAAAGGACGAGGGGATCGCCCAGATGAAGGCCTGCCTCGCCCAGGCCCCCCGATACTGCGACGGGCACCGCGAGCTCGGCCGGATCCTTCTCTCGGACGGCCGCACCAAGGAGGCCATCGAGCAGCTGGAAGCGTACGCCGACTCCTGCAAGCGAGCCGATGCGCACCTGCAGCTCGCCCTGGCTCGGATGAAGGCCGGCGACGTCGCCGGGGCGAAGACCGAGTTCGAGGCCTGCCGGGAGCTCGGCCAAGGTCAGCCGGAAGGGGAGGAGTGCGCGAGGAGCCTGGCCCTGCTCAAGTGAGCCTTCGCCGGGCACCGCCTCGCCCAGACCGATCCGGGCCTCCCCGCCTTTAGGGAGCTTGACCGGAGCGGTCCTCCTGGGAGAGGCAAGAGGGGCATGGAAAAGGACCCGCCCGATCGCGCCGAGCGGCTCTCCGCCTTCTCGACCTGGCTCGCGCGGGAGCGGGAGCTCCGCGGCCTCTCCCGGGACGCGGTCCTCAAGGCCACCCGACTCGCCCCCGCCGTGGTGGAGGCGCTCGAGGCCGGCGAGGAATCGAGGCTTCCCCCGCACGCGTACCTGCGGAAGTACCTGCGCGCCTACGCCGTCGCCGTGGGCCTCGACCCCGACGACGTCCTGCTCCGCTACGAGGAGGCGAAGGGCGAGGACCCGGAGGGATCGAAGAGGCCCCGCCGCCCCAGGACCCGGGTCGTCGTGACCGCGGTCGCGATCGCCCTCGCGGCCATCGGGGGGATATTGTGGGCGTGGCTCACCAGGTGAGCGCGGACGCGCGGTCCGCTAGAATAGGCGCGAGCCCGACCCCGTTCGGGCACAGGGGGCCAGTGCAAGGGACACTCAAGTTCGGGCGGCTCGAGCTCTACCTCTCCTCCCTGCCGGGGGGGGCGAGCGCCTATCCGGAGTGCCAGGCCAAGGGGATCCTCGTCCGGACCCTCGCCGCGGAACAGGGGATCGGCGTCGCGAGCACGCGCTTGCCGGACCCGTTCCGGCGGCTTCTGGAGGAGTTACCGGTGGGCTCGGAGTGGATCCCGGAGGTGCACTACCTCGCCCTCATCTACGCCGTGGCCGATGCCAACGGGATGGGGGACGAGGCCATCCTCGCCGACGTCCGCGATCGGCACCGCCGCATGTTCGAGAGCCCGACCTACCGGTTGCTCATGGCGGGGGCGAGCCCCGGCGCGCTCGTGCGGGGCGCGGGGGTACGATGGGCCAACTGGCATCGGGGCTCGACCCTGGAGGTGGAGGGGATCGCGGACGACGGCGTGCGGCTCGCCCTCCGGTTTCCTCCCGGGCTCTTCGACGGGCTCCACCTGCGGGTTTTCGCCGAGGCCTTCCTCGCGGCCCTGGACGTGTCGCGGGCCCGCTCGCCGCGGGCCGAGATCGTCGAGGGAGGCGCGAGCCTCGCCCGCTACCGGGTCACCTGGGAGTGAGGTCCAAGGGTGCCGCAAGGGGGCTATAGCCCTTGGAGCATTTGAAGCTCACCGCCGTCGTTCTGCGCACCGTGGACTACGGGGAGGGCGACCGCGTGGTCACGCTCATGACCCGGGAGCGAGGGAAGGTGAGCGCCTTCGCCCGGGGGGCCCGGGCCTCCCGCCGCCGCTTCGGCGGGGCGCTCGAGCCCTTCACCCTCATCGCCGCCGAGCTTCGCGCCCGCCCCTCGTCGGAGCTCATGGCCCTGTTGAGCGCGGCGGTGGTGCGCGGCCACGGGGGCATCCGAAAGGACCTCTCCCGCATCGCCTGCGCCGCTTACGCCGCCGAGCTCGCCCGCGAGCTGGTCCGCGAGCACGAGCCACACGAGGACCTGTTCGACCTCTTGGTCGAGTACCTGGCCCTGCTCGACCGGACGCCGGCGCGACCGGTGGCCCTGCGGGCCTTCGAGCTCGAGGCCCTGGGCGCAGTCGGGCTCGCTCCCCGCCTGGACGGCTGCGCACGCTGCGGGCGTCCGCTCGACGGCGACGCCCGCTCGGTGAAGTTCGACCCGGCACAGGGGGGGGTGCTCTGCCCTGCCTGCGCCCCCTCGGCCTTCCCCGGTGCGCCGCTCCTCTCGAGAGGCGCTTTGGACGCCCTCGTGCGCCTTCGGAAAGCGAGGCTCGCCGCCGGGGTCGATCCGCCGCCCTCCGTCGCGGCGCGCGAGATGCGCGAGGCGCTCGGTGCCTTCATCGCCCATTTCCTCGGGCGACCTCTCGCGGCGCGCCGTTTCCTCGACGAGGTCGGCCCGGTGCTCGACGGCTAGAGGGCGCGAATCTCCGTTTGACAGCGCGGCCTTACGGACCTACGGTGCCGTCCTTGCTCCGGTCGACCCCTCGGTGCGCAAGGGAGGGGAAGCCGCCGGGCGCGGTCGGGACCATCCCTCATCGGGGCGGGCGAGAAGGAGGCGGCGTGTTCTTCCAGGACCTCGTCTTGAGGCTCGAGACCTACTGGGCGAGCCGGGGCTGCATCCTGGCGCAGGGATACGACCAGGAGGTCGGGGCGGGGACCATGAACCCCGCCACCTTCCTGCGCGTACTCGGGCCGGAGCCCTGGAAGGTGGCGTACGTGGAGCCCTCCCGCCGCCCCGCCGACGGCCGCTACGGCGAGAACCCGAACCGCCTCTACCAGCACCACCAGTTCCAGGTGATCCTGAAGCCCAACCCTCCCGACGTTCAGGAGATCTACCTCGGCTCCCTGCGCGCCATCGGCGTGGACCCCCGGGCCCACGACATCCGCTTCGTGGAGGACGACTGGGAGAGCCCCACCCTCGGCGCCTGGGGCCTCGGCTGGGAGGTCTGGTGCGACGGGATGGAGATCACCCAGTACACCTACTTCCAGCAGGCCGGCGGATTCGAGGTGAGGCCGGTCGCGGCCGAGCTCACCTACGGGCTCGAGCGGATCGCCATGTACCTGCAGGACGTCGAGAACGTGTTCGACGTCGAGTGGGTGAAGGGAGTGCGCTACCGGGAGGTCTTCCACCGGAACGAGGTGGAGATGAGCACCTACTCCTTCCAGAAGTCCGACCCGAAGATGCTCTTCGCCCTGTTCGACACCTACGAGGCGGAATGCAAGCGCCTCATCGCCGAGGGATTGCCGCTCCCTGCCTACGACTACTGCCTGAAGTGCTCGCACAGCTTCAACAACCTGGACGCGCGCGGGGCCATCAGCGTGACCGAGCGGGCCGCCTACATCGGCCGGGTCCGCGCCCTGGCCCACGCCTGCGCGAAGGGGTACCTCGAGACGCGCGAGGCCCTCGGGTTTCCCCTCCTGCCGGCGGGCGAGCGGGAGAGGGCGGTCGAGGCGGCCCGCGCCGCCCGGGAGGCTCGATGACCCGGGGGAAGAAGACGAGGGGGAGGGGAGCCCCGGCCCGCGCCGCCGCCCCCGCGCTCGCCCCGGACCTCTTCCTGGAGATCGGCGCCGAGGAGATCCCCGCCGGCTTCGTCCCGCCGGCCTTGCGGCAGCTCGAGGAGGATCTCAAGAGGGCCCTCGCCGAGGCGCGCCTCGCCCATGGCGAGGTGAAGGCGGTGGGCACCCCGAGGCGGCTGGCGGTGTGGGCCCGGGGGGTGGCCACCCGGCAGGCCGACGCCCAGAGCCAGGCCCTCGGTCCCCCCTCGGCCCAGGCCTTCGACGCACAGGGGAGACCCACCCCGGCGGCGCTGGGCTTCGCCAAGAGCCAGGGCGTGGAGGTCCCGGCTCTCGAGCGGATCGCCACCCCCAAGGGCGAGCGGCTCGGGTTCACCACGGTGGTGAAGGGAGAGCCGGCTCACCTCGTCTTGCCCGCGCTCCTCGAGCGGCTCATCGCCGGGCTCAGGTTCCGCAAGGCGATGCGCTCGCGGTACGACGAGGTCACCTTCGCCCGACCGGTCCGCTGGATCGTGGCCCTGCACGGCAAGAGGCGCCTCGACGTCCGGTACGGGGAGGTTCGATCGGGGACGAGCACCCGGGGCCACCGCTTCCTCGCCCCCAAGCCCATCGCCCTCGGCGGCACGCCCGAGGACTACCTCCGGAAGCTGCGGCGGGCCCACGTCCTCGTCGATCCCGCCGAACGGCGCGCCGCCCTGGAGGCAGAGCTCTCCCGGGCGGCGAAGGCGACCGGGGGCTCCATCCGTCCCGACCGGGCGCTCGCCGAGGAAGTCCTCTACCTCGTGGAGGAGCCGACCGCCATCGCCGGGGCATTCGAGCCCTCGAACCTCGAGCTCCCCCCCGAGGTGGTCATCTCCGAGATGAGGAATCACCAGCGGTACTTCGCGGTGGTGGGAGCCGACGGGCGGCTCCTCGACCGGTTCGTGGCCGTCTCGGCCACGGCGGTGCGAGACCCCAGGGTCGCCTGCCACGGGTACGAGCGAGTGCTCCGGGCCCGCCTCGCCGACGCGCGCTTCTTCTTCGAGGAGGACCGAAAGCGCACCCTCGAGGAACGCGTCCCGGACCTCGCCCGGCGCACCTACCTCGCCCGGCTGGGCAGCGAGCTCGACCGCGCCGGACGCATCGGCGCGATCGCCGCTGCCCTGGCCCGCGCCCTCTCCAAGGAGGCGCTCCTCCCCGCCCTGGCCCGGGTGGCCCGCCTCTCGAAGGCGGACCTCGGCACCGGCATGGTGGGCGAGTTCCCCGAGCTGCAGGGGGTCATGGGTGCGCACTACGCTCGCCTCGAGGGGCTCGAGCCCGAGATCGCCGACGCCCTCGAGGACCACTACAAACCCATCGGCGCATCCGACGAGATGCCCCGCGGCGACCTGGGCGCCCTGGTGGGCCTGGCCGACCGGCTCCACCAGCTGGTGGGGATCGTGGGGGTAGGGGAGAAGGCCACCGGCGCCGCCGATCCGTACGGCCTGCGGCGCGCGGCCATCGCCATCCTCCGCATCCTCCTTTCCCGCGGGTACCCTCTCTCCCTCTCGTTCGCCATCGAACGCACCCTCGACGCCCTGGAGGGCGTGAGGCTCTCGGCCGATCGCCGGGCGGTGGCGGCGCAGGTGCTCGAGTTCTTGCGGGGGCGGCTGCGGGCCCTGTGGGGCGAGGAGTACCCCGCCGATCTGGTGGAGGCGGTGCTGGCCGCCGGCTACGACGACGTGGTGGACGCGGGCCGGCGCCTCAGGGCCCTCGCGGAGGTGAAGGCCCGGCCCGACTTCCTCCCCTTGGCGGTCGCCTTCAAGCGCGTCGCCAACATCCAGGAGAAGGCCCAGACCCAGGCGTCGGTGGAGGTGAACGAGGCGCTCCTCGCCGACGAGGCCGAGAAGCACCTCCACGCCGAGCTCCGCCGGGTGGAGCGGGAGGTCAGCGCTCGCCGGGCCGAGCGCGACTACCCGGCGGTGCTGAGGACGGTGGCCACCCTCGAGCCGGCGGTGGCCCGGTTCTTCGAGGACGTCCTCGTCATGGCCGATGACCCCGCGCTCCGCAAGAACCGGCTCGGGCTTCTCCAACGGGTCGGGGCGCTGTTCAAGGACGTGGCCGACTTCCGGCGCCTCCAGGCGGACTCGACGGCGGCGCCTGGGGTCTAGCGCCCTTGCCCATGCACTTGACCCAGCTCTTACCCCGCGGCTGCCGTGAGCTTCTCCCCGTGCACCGCCTCCCCTCCCGCTCCATCCTGGTGGCGCTCGCGATCCTCTCGGCCTGCTCCAGGGGGCCCGAGCTGGGAGCGGGCCCGACCACGATCCTCCATTACCCCGCCTGGATCGCCACCTTCGGCGACCAGCTTCTCGTAGTGAACCTGGACCAGGACCTCGCCTACCTGGGGGGCGCCGTGGTGGCCATCTCCACCACCGACGGCACCATCTCGGGGGGCATACCCGTGCCCGACATGGCCGGGAAGCTGCGCATCCTCGACGACACCACCGTGGGGGCGTGCAAGGCCCGCCTCGACCCGAGCTACCAGCTCCCCCTGGCACTGGTCGCGGGCCGCTTCGATCCCGCCCTCTACCAGATCCCGCTCGTGGCCGGGGCCCTCCCCCCCTTCGACGCCTCCGGGATGGTGCGGATCGACCTTCACCCGTTCTCGGCATCCATCCCCCTGGGCGTGGGGTTCTCCTGCAGCGCGGACGGGACCCCGCGCGCCTGGGTCAGCTACCAGTCCGGCCTGTACAACAACGGCTACCTGGCCCAGGTGGACCTCTCCGTGCCGCCGGGGTCGCCCAATTCCGTCATCCAGGTCAACGTCGGCGCCGGACCGCCGCGAAACTTCGCCTACGACGCCACCCACGACCGGCTCTACTTCACCGGCACGGAGGTGAACCTGACCGCGCCAGTGCGATTCATCGTCGTCGGGCAGGGCTGCGGGGTGTTCGACGACGGCGTACAGAACGAGCTATTGGGCGGGTGCCACGTGGACCCGGGCTTCGATGTCAGCCAGCAGCTCCGCGGGGCGGAGCCCAACGAGATCGCCCTCTCGAGCGCCCCCTTCCCCTGTACCGGCACCGGCCTCTCCGGGACCTGCCTGCGGATGTACCTCTCGGTCCGGATGTACGACGCCGACCTGGCGGCCCTCACCGGGAGCCGGCCTTCCTCCGACATCGGGGGCCTGTTCATGGTGGTCGAGCTCCCCGAGGGCGAACTCGGGCGCCCGAACCCGCAGCTCGTCACCAACCTCGACCTGGGGATGGTGGCGGGAGACGTTCACGTCATCCCCAGGCCGGGACAGAACGATCTGGTCGCCGCCACCGCCATCAACGACGAGCTCCTCTGGATCTACGACGACGGCGTCGGCCAGATGGTGAAGGTCTTCGGCCGCGACGCCCTGGGGTTCCCGGTGCTCGGCCACCAGCCCACCGCCATCGCGAGCCTCGACCTGGGCAACGGCGTGGTGCGGCTCTTCGTCACCTCCTACCGGGACGACTGGGTGAGCGCGGTCGACGTCCCGCTCGCGAACCCCTCCGCGGCCGTCCAGGTCGCCGATCCGCAGAGGCCGGGGGTGCCCTGGCGGCTGGGGGTGAGCCCGTGAGGCACCGAGCGTTCCTTCTCGTCCTGTCCGCCCTCGCCCTCTCGACCGGATGCAACAAGGGAGCGAGGTTCCCCGCCTTCCAGTTCCAGGAACCGACCTCGATCGCGATCTTCCGGGGCTACTCGCACGTGCACCCCGGCGAGCTCATGCCCTACGCGGCGGTGGCCAACACCGCCTTCGACGACGTCGTCCTCTTCGATCCGGTGGACGACGAGGCCGTGCCTGCACCCATCCTCATCCGGCCGCTGTCGATCCCCGTCCCGAACCCCCGTCCCGCCCTGATCGCCTCGGCCCCGTTCATCACCCCGCCCCAGACCGACGCCGCCACGCCCGTCCCCGAACGGCCCGACCTCCTCGTGGTGGTGTCCGCCAGTTCCACCAAGCTGCAGCTCGTGCGCACCTGGAAGGACCCGGTGATGGAGGATCCCGGCCTGGTGACCGACGCGAGCGGGAACGCGATCACCGTGGATCTGGGGGGACAGGCACAGGCGCTCCTCGCGACTCCCACGGTGGACGCCTCCGGCAACATCCTCTTCGACCGGGTCACCGTGGTCGCCGCCCTCCCCGGCGGGCTGCTCTCCGTGGTCGAGTACCTCTGGACCCCGGACCCGACCGATCCCACGAACGGGGCCGCGGCGCCCTTGGGCGAGGCCGTGGTGCAGCCCCTCGGGTTCGAGGCCCTCTCGCTCGCGGTGGACGCCTCGCTCGTCGTGCGGCAGGACGATCCCTTGAACCCCACGCCCGACCGCGTGCCGCGCAATCCCTCCTTCCTCTACGCGGGCACCCTCGACCCCATTCCCCCCTCGAACGTCCTGGGGGTGGCTCAGCTCGACATGCGGGGCACCCCGGGGGCCTGGTCGGTCGCCGCCCTCGATGCCCACGCGCCCACCACGCTCGTCGCCGCGTACTCGCCCGCGGAGAGAGTCACCGGGGTGCTGGGCGCCTACGATCAGGTCACCGCCCCCGAGACCATCGGGCCCACCTACCGGAACGCCTTCAACCAGGACGCGAGCGGCAACCTCCTCTATGTCCCGCGCGTCTACGCCTTCCTCGCCCCCGGCGCCTGCGGCCCGCAGACCCCGCTCGCCTGCGGGATCGCCGTCCTCGATCCGTCGACCGGGGACGTCCTCGAGAACCCCTGGCACCCCGGCGAGACCCCCAAGCAGTACCTGCCGCCCATCGCTGTCGCCTCCCCACCCCTCGCCATGGCCCCGGGCCGGCCTCCCTTGAACCCGCCCCCCACCGACAACGGCGGCCTGGAGAACGATGAGCTCATGTTCATCACGGGGAACTCCTTCGCCCGACTCACCACCGGCGTCCTGTTCCTCCCCTCGGCGGACGGGCGCTCGTACTACGCCGACCTCGCTCGCTGGGAGATCCCCAACGACGGGTACGAGGTGAGCCAACTCGGCTCCCCCACCCAGGTGGGCGGGTACGGCGAGAGCACGAGCGATCTGCCCCGCATCGGCTTCTACGAGCCGGTGTACCTCGCGCAAGCGGACGTGGCCAACGGGAACAATCCCCGGGCGGACTGGGCCCCCGACTCCACCGCCGTCTCGTACTTCCAGGTCACTCCCGGCTTCACCCAAAACGACATCTTCACCGTGACCTATCAGGGATACCTCCCCAGCTTCTCCAATAACCAGCCGGTCCTCGTCGAGGACGCGGGGAACGGGCAGCTCCGGGTGGCGTTCCAGTCGACGCTGGCATCCGCCATCACCCAGGTGGTCGACGTCTACGACCCCGCGCTCGGGGTCCGGGCGGGCGACATCGTCGAGTTCTGGACGGCCGCCATCCCCGCGTGCCCCGACACCACCACCCAGGACAACACCGGGCAGTACCTCGCGCCCATCGAGGGCAAGATCGTGGAGATCGACCTGCCGGACCTGGCCCATCCGGGCGGATCGCTCGTCGTGGAGAAGGGGGACTGCGTGGCGATCGCGCAGGGGATCCTGACCTCCTGCGACTCGACCACTCATGGGCCATGGACGACGATGGATGCCTGCTGGCCGGCGGCGGGATGGGCCCCAGGGTCCCCCCCGCCCGTCATCGGACCGAATAGGTTCGCCCGGGTCCGCGGCAGCGGCGGCACCGGTACCTGGAACGCCGATGGGTCGGGGACGGGGTTCGAGTTCGTGGTGGTGGGGGTGGCGACCGGCTACGCCGGCCGGGCGGTGGCGGTCTCGAGCGATGCGCAGAGGGATCCTCTCGCCTTCCAGTTCGCGAACGACGGCGAGGCCACCTTGGTCGCCGCCTGCCCCCTCATCCCCTATCCGTCCGATCCGCTCGCCGTCCAAGCCTGCGACGCCACCTGCCGCCAAGTCTGCGAGAACGCCGCCATCGCCCGGCGCGCCCGGCGCCAGCACCTCACCTCGGTCGAATGCTACGAGCCCGCGCCGGGCCAGATCCCGGCGGGCTCGAAGACGTTTTGCCAGACGTTCTTCTCCGGCTTCGCCCTCCCCGCACCCGCCGGCCAGACGGACAACCCGCCCTTCGGCACCTTCGACGGCGAGCCGCCCGCAGGGCCGGCCCTGGCCTTCTCCCTCGGCCTGAGGCAGCCCACCGCCACCTCAAAGGAGCTGTTGGTTCGCGATACGCAGGTGGCGTTCTCGACCCGGAGCGGTTACACCCCCACCTCCCGCTACGCGGGTGGCGCGGCCGGCGGCGCCCCCACCCTGCCGCGGGGCGTCGCCTACTTCGACCGGACCGCCGATCCCAGTTGGGCGCAAGAGGATCGGGCCAGGTTCTTCGTTCCGTATGTGGGGAACTTGACGCTCGACGCCTCCCCCTCGAAGCTCAACAACGACACGCGGGTCTTGCACTGAGGGGGCCCCTTCCTGGGGGCGGCGGCGGTCTGCTAACGTTCCTCCACACGCTCGGTGCGGGAGGTGGGCTTGAAGTCCGTCCGCTCGGTGGCCCTGGCCGATCACCTGTGGGAGCTCTACGGCCGCATGGCCGAGGAGATGGGATCCGAGCGCGAGGCGCTCGTGAACCAGGCCCTGTTCGTCTATGCGAGGCTCCACGGCTACCCCGTCGCGAGCGAAGCCGCTCCTGTGGGACCAGCGGCTTCCCCGCCCCAGGCCGGCCCGGAGCGCCCGGTGGCGGAGCAGGTCCTCGAGACGGCCGCCCGGCTGGAGCGCGAGGTGCTGGCCGGGGAGGCACCTCCCCCCATCCCCTCGAGCCCGGTCGAGCCAGGCGCCCGCAGGCTCGTGCTCCTCCGGGACGACGGGTCCGAGACGCTCGTGAGTGCGGAAAGGTTCCTCATCGGGCGGGGGCGGCACTGCGACCTCGTGGTCGACAGCTCCAAGGTCTCGCGCGAGCACGCCGCCATCGTGCGCGAGGGAGACGGCTGGACCATCGAGGACCTGAAGTCGGCCAACGGGACCTGGCACCGCCGCGCCCGGATCGACCGCCGCCGCATCGAGGACGGCGACGAGTACTTCATCTGCGCCGAGCGGGTGCGGTGCCTGTTGCGGTGACCGCGCTTTTCCGGCTGCCGGACCGGGCGGGCCCCGCTATCGTGCGGGGCGAATGTCCACCCTGACGCTCATCGACGGCTCCGGCTTCATCTTCCGCGCCTACCACGCGCTGCCGCCCCTCTCCACCACCAAGGGACTGCCGACCCAGGCGGTCTACGGCTTCACCACCATGCTCCTCAAGGCCCTGCGGGAGCGATCGCCCACTCACGTGGCGCTGGTGTTCGACGCCGCCCGCCGCACCTTCCGCCACGACATCGACCCGGGCTACAAGGCCGGGCGCCCGGAAGCCCCCGACGACCTCAAGGTCCAGTTCCCGCTCGTCCGCGAGGTGGCCAAGGCGCTCCGGGTAAAAGTGGTCGAGGAGGCGGGCGTCGAGGCCGACGACGTCATCGGGACCCTCGCCCGCAAGGCCGAGGAGATGGGGTGGGGGGTGGTGGTGGTGACGGGCGACAAGGACTTCGCCCAGCTCGTGAATGAGCGGGTGAGCCTCTACGACCCGATGGCGGAGGCGAGCGGCCGAGGAGGGTGGACCGGGCCGGACGAGGTCCAAAAGAAGCTCGGGGTGCGGCCCGACCAGGTGGTGGAGTACATGTCCATCCTGGGCGACAAGATCGACGACGTGCCCGGGATCCCCGGGGTGGGGGAGGTGACGGCGGCGGGGCTCATCCGGTACTTCGGCACGGTCGAGGAGATGCTCCGCCGGGTCGAGGAGATCCCCAAGGCGGTGGCCCGGGGCGGGGAGAAGCTGCGCGAGCGGATCGCCGGCTCGGCGGAGCGGATCCGCACGAACCGAAAGCTCGTGGCCCTCCGCTGCGACCTCGCGCTCCCCTATGGCCCCGCTGCCTTCGAACGCCAGCCGCCGGACGAGGAACGGACCCGGGCCCTGTTCGGCGAGCTCGAGTTCTCGCGGCTCATAAAGGACCTGCCCGCCCCCCCTCCCACCGCTCGCAAAGAGCAGATCGAGAGCGTCGTGACCCGGGAGGCGCTCGAGGAGGCAGTGAAGTTCCTGCTCGGCGCCGGGGCGGTCGGGGTCCGCCCCGCCTTCTCGGGCGAGGCGCCGAGGACCGATCCGCTCGTCGGGATCGGCCTCGCCGCCGCCGGCCGGGCCTTCTACCTCCCCCTCGGCCACCAGTACCTCGGGGCCCCGAAGCCGCCGAAGGAGGACGAGCTGCGCGAGGCGCTGCGCCCCCTCATCGAGGGCGAGACCGTAAAGCACGCCCACGACCTGAAGGCGTCCATGCACGCCATGGCCCGGCTGGGGCTCGCCTGGCGCGGGCCGGGGATGGACACGGAGCTGGCGAGCCGCCTGCTCCTCCCCACCCGCCGCGAGCACGCGCTCCCGGACGTCGCCCGGGAGCGAATCGGCTCCGAACTGCCGCGCGACCCGAGCGGCGGGGACAGCGCTCGCCGCTCGGAACGCGTGCCTCTCGAGGGGATCGAGGTAGAGCGGGTGGGGGGCTGGTGCGGAGCAGGCGCCGCGACCCTCCCCGACCTCGCCAAGAGCCTCTGCGCCGCCCTCGAGGAGGAGAGGGTCCTCTCGCTCTACGACGAGGTGGAGCGGCCCCTCGTCCCGGTGCTCGTGGCGATGGAGCGGGCCGGGATCGCCGTGGACCGGGGAGCCATGGCGGGGATGAGCGAGGAGTTCGGGCACGCCATGGAGGAGCTTCTCCACGCGATCCACGAGGCGGCAAGACACCCCTTCAACGTGGCCTCCACCCGCGAGCTGGGCCAGGTGCTCTTCGAGGAGCTCGGGCTCCCCGTCCTGAAGCGGCTCAAGACCGGCCCCTCCACCGACCAGGACGTCCTCGAGAAGCTGGCGGAACAGCACGCCCTTCCTCGCCTGGTCTTGGAACACCGCTCCCTCTCCAAGCTGAAGAGCACTTACGTCGACGCCCTCCCCGAGCTGATCGGGCCCGATGGCCGGATCCACACCACCTTCCACCAGGCCGGGGCGGCCACCGGCCGGCTCAGCTCCTCCGATCCGAACCTCCAGAACATCCCCGTCCGCACCGAGCTCTCGCGCCGGATCCGCTCGGCGTTCGTGGCCCCCGAGGGGCGCCGCCTTGTCTCCGCCGACTACTCGCAGATCGAGCTCAGGATCCTGGCGCACTACTCCGACGACCCCGCCCTGCTCGAGGCGTTCCGGAGCAAAGAGGACGTCCACACCCGCACCGCCGCCGAAACCTTCGGGGTGAAGCCGGACCTCGTCACCCCCGACATGCGCCGGGTCGCCAAGGTGCTGAACTTCGGGATCGCGTACGGGCTCTCCGCCTACGGCCTCTCGCAGCGGCTCGATCTGCCCGGCGCCGAGGCCCAGGCCATCATCGATCGCTACTTCGCCCGGTACGCGGGAGTCCGGAGCTACGTCGAGTGGGCCACCGCCCAGGCGCGTAAGAACGGGGAGTCGCGCACCCTGTACGGACGGGTCCGGGCCATGCCCGAGATCGGCTCCCGAAACCCCGCTCTGCGGATGGCGGCGGAGCGCACCGCCATCAACACCCCCATCCAGGGAACGGCCGCCGACATCGTGAAGCTCGCCATGGTCCGGGTCCATCGGGCCCTCACAAGCGAGCGCCCCAGCGCCCTCCTGCTCCTGCAGGTCCACGACGAGCTCGTGCTCGAAGTGGCCGAGGGGGAGGTCGAACCGGTCGGGGACCTCCTGCGCCGCGAGATGGTGGCCGCCGCCTCGCTCAAGGTGCCGCTCGAGGTCGAGGTGGGAAGCGGACGGAGCTGGGCGGAAGCGCACTGACCGCGACCCGCCCAAGGCACCGCGGACCCGCGGGAGGGGCCTTCGGCCGGGTCCCGAGGCCCCCTTTCAGTCCTCGTCCGCGGTCCTCTTCCGCGCCGGCGCGATGAGCGGAACGGGCTCGTCGCGCGAAGGCTCGTGGAACGCCTCGATGAGCTTCAGGTGGCTCTCCACCAACATCCGGACGGTCGACTCGAACTGCACCCGCTGCCGCTTCAGCTCGTTGATGTCGTCCACGATCCGGAGAAAGCGCGCATGGGCCCCCTGGACGATCTTCTCCGCCTGGAGCTCCGCGTCGGAGATGGTGATCTCCGCTTCCTTGCGGGCCGCGTCCCGGATCTCCTCCGAGGCCCGCTGGGCCGTGACCAGGGTCTCCTGCAGGGCGCGCTCCCTGCTCCGATGCTCCCCGATCTCCTCGACCTTGCGTTGGTTGTCCTCCCGCAGGGCGTTGACCTCCTTCACCAGGGCCTCGAACTCCACCGCCACGAGCGACAGGAACGCCTCGACCTCCTCGCGCTCGTACCCGCGGAAGGACTTCCGGAACTGCTTCTGGGTGATGTCGAGGGGGGTGATGTTCATGGGGCGCTCCGAAGATTGATGATACCGGCCCGCTCGCCGGAGTCCATTTCGGGCTCCCACCTCCGACCACACCGCACCTCTCGAAGAGGGAGGGGTCAGCCGCCCGCTCTTCGTTCGAACGGGGCGACTCCCTTTTCTCCCGAAGGGCTCGTCGGCGATGACCGCTCGGAGCTCTCTCGCGAGGGCCTCGACCACGGGGGCCCTCCGCGCCGCTCTCGACGACCCGCGCCACCCAGGGCGCCGGTCCCTCGCCAAGGTGGCGGTCTCTCGGCCAAGGCGAGGCGGTTCCTCTAAGAGCGCGATCCCTTCGATCGCTCCTTCGAGAGGCGCCTTCCCCGAGGCGCCGGCCGTTAGTCGACCCTCGAACGGTGTCCTTGGCTTCCCCGTGCTATGTATTTCGCTCCATGCCGTTCTCTGAGGTCATCGCCCAGGATCGCGCCGTGGGCGCGCTGCGAGCGGCGCTCCGCCGCGGCGAGCTCCACCACGCGTACCTCTTCGGCGGACCTTCGGGCACGGGCAAGTCCCGCGCGGCGCGCCTGCTCGCCCAGGCGGCCAACTGCGAGGGCGGGCCGGAGGGGCCCTTCGGGTACCGCGAGGAGCCCTGTGGGTCCTGCCGCCCCTGCCGCAAGATCGCGAGGGACAACCATCCGGACGTGCTCCGGCTGGCCGAGGAGAGGGTCATGTCCCGGGCCGGACGCTGGGAGCCGCGGGCGGGCCGAACGCCGTCGAAGGACATCGTGGTGGACCAGGTCCGCGACCTCGTCGACCATCGGCTCTCCCTGAAGCGCTTCGAGGGGCGCCGGCGGTTCGTCATCATCGACCCCGCTGACGCCATGAACCCGCAGGCGCAGAACGCCCTCCTGAAGACCCTGGAGGAGCCGCCGGCCGACACCACCCTCGTCCTCGTGGCCGCAGGTCCCGACGCCCTCCTCCCTACCATCCGCTCCCGCTGCCTCCGCATCGGGTTCGGGCCCATCCCGGACGCGATCGTGGTCTCGCGCCTTTTGGAGGCGGGCCGCAGCCCCGAAGAGGCCCGGCTCGCGGCGGCGCTTTCGGGCGGCTCTTTGGGGCGGGCCCTTTCCCTCGAACCGGCCGAGCTGGACGCGCTCCACGAGGCAGTTCGGGCGGCCGCCCGGCTCGAGGGGGACGACGCGCTGTCCTGGATGGCGTTCGCCCGGACCCACGGGGAGGACCGGGCCAAGGCCGCCGCGCTCTGCGAGCTGCTTGCCATCTGGCTCAGGGACGTCCTCGCGGCGCAGGCCGGCGGGGGGAGCCCGGCCCTGCTCTTCGTCGCCGAGGACACCGCCCGCGCCGCGCGAGGCCTTTCCCCGGCCGAGGTGGCGCGCCGCCGCGCGGAGGTCGCCTGGACCGTGCAGGCCCTCAAGCAGAACGCGTCTCCGGTGCTCGCCCTGGAGCGGCTCCTCATTCGCTGGTTCGCGGGGGGACCCGATGGCCGGGCCTAGGTCCAAGGCCCGGGGCGAGCCGGAGGCCACCCTCGATGCTTGCCTGGCGGAGGTCGCCTCAGGCCGGCCCCGGCCGGTGTACCTCTTCGACGGCGACGCGTTCCTCGCCCTGCGGGCGGCCCGGGCCATGGCCCAGGCGCTCGTCCCCGAGGCCTCCCGAGCGCTCAACCTGGTCGAGCTCGACTCGGCCGCTTCACCGGCCGAGGTCGCCGAGGAGCTCGCCACCGCCGGGCTCTTCGGGGGCCGGAAGGCGGTTCTGGTGCAGGAGCCCGCGTTCCTCACCTCCCGCGAGGACGCGCCCGAGGCGTTCGCGGCCGCGGCCCGGGCGTTCGCCGAGGGGCGGCAGCGCGAGGCGACCCGGCGCCTGTTGGCGCTCGCCGCCCGGGCGGGCATCGGGACGAAAGCCCTCGCCCCCGGGCCGGACGGGCGCGTCGCCCCGGACGTCCGGGAGGCCCTCGCTTCCGAGCTCGGGGTCGTGCTCGACGAGCCGGCCGGGGCGTTCCTTGACGCGGCGGCGCGATACGCGGCCGAGCGAGACCTGAAGGTGGAGAGGGGCCAAATGGCCGGGGCGCTGGAGCGGGTCCTTTCCGGGGGGCTCCCCCCCGGCCACGTGCTCCTCGTCGCGGCGGGGAAGGTCGACCCGAAGCTGCCGCTCGTGAAGAAGCTCTCCGCCGCGGGCCGGCGCGTGGTCCTCGCGGTTGAAGCGACAGGGCGATGGGACGAGCAGCGCCCGGTCCTCGGACCTCTGCTCAGGGCGCTCCTCGCCGGGACCGAAAAGCGCGTCGACCGGGCCGGCGAGGCGGCCCTTTCGGAGAGGGTGGGGGGCGATGCCCGGCTCCTCGCCTCCGAGGTGCAGAAGCTCTGCGCCTTCGTGGGGGAGCGGACGGTGATCGGGGCGGCCGACGTCGAGGCGGTGGTGACCCGGGTGGCCGCCGATCCCTTCTTCGCCCTCGGGAACGCGGTCGAGGAGCGGGACCTGAAAGGGGCGCTTTCGATCCTGGAGCGGAGCCTTTCGGACGGGGCGAGCCCCCTGCTCGTCCTGGGCTCCTTGGCCGGGACCGTGCGCCGGCTCCTCGCCGAGCGGGAGCGGGGTCGCAGGGCCGCCGGTGAGAAGCGCATCGGATCCTACGAGGAATGGCAAGGGGCCGTCCTCCCCACCATCCCTGAGGAGGAGCTGGGCGGCCGAAAGCCGTACGGCTTCTGGATGAAGTACCAGGCGGCGATGAGATTCGGCCGGGGCGAGCTGCTCACCGCCCTCGCGGACCTGTCCGAGGCGGACGTGGCCGTGAAGAGCGGCCAGGACGGCGGGCTCCGCCTCGAGCGGGTTCTGCTGGGCCTACTCGCCCCCGAGACGAGGGAAAGGAGCACCTCTTGAGCCAGCGACTGCTCGTCACGAGCGCCCTTCCGTACGCCAACGGGCCCGTCCACTTGGGCCACCTGGTCGAGCACGTCCAGACCGACGTCTACGTCCGCTTCCGGCGATCCATCGGCGACGACGTGACCTGGATCTGCGCCGCGGACGCGCACGGCACGCCCATCGAGCTCAACGCCGCCAAGGCGGGGATGACCCCCAAGGCCTTCTCGGAGAAGTACCGCGCCGAGCAGCACCAGGACTTCGAGCGGTTCGGCATCGGCCACGACACCTACTACACCACCGACTCGGACGAGAACCGACGCTGGGCCTACCGGGTCTACGATGCACTGAAAGGAAAGGGACTCATCTACAAGCGGTCGGTGGAGCAGCTCTACTGCGAGACCGACCGGCGTTTCTTGCCCGACCGCTTCGTGAAGGGGACCTGCCCGAGCTGCGGCACGCCCGACCAGTACGGCGACGTGTGCGAGAACTGCGGCACGACCTACGATCCCCGGGAGCTGAAGGAGCCGTACTGCGCCATCTGCGGCAATCCGCCGGTGGTGAAGAAGAGCGATCACGCCTACGTGAACCTGCGCAGGCCGGAGGTGAAGGCCCTCATCGAGGAGTGGGTGAACACCGAGGGTCACCTCGAGCCGTCGGTGCGCGAGCAGGTCAAGGGGTGGCTCGTCGACCTCCAGGACTGGTGCATCACCCGGGACGAGCCGTACTTCGGTTTCCCGGTTCATGACCCCGAGTTCGCCGGCAAGTACCTCTACGTCTGGGTGGACGCGCCCATCGGCTACCTCTCGAGCGCCGAGCACTACTTCGCCGCCGAGGCGCCTTCGGGCCGAAGGCTCTCCCCAAGAGACTTCGAGGCGCGCTACCTCGCCGAAAACGCCCCCTCCCGGCTCGAGCACTTCATCGGCAAGGACATCCTCCGCTTCCACGCCGTGTTCTGGCCGGCCATGCTCTGGGCGGCGGGATTGAAGCGCCCCGATCGCATGCCGGTGCACGGCCACCTCACCGTGAACGGCGAGAAGATGTCCAAGTCGCGAGGGACCTTCATCACCGCCGCCACCTACCTCGCCGCGGGGCTCGATCCGGAGCTGCTCCGCTACTTCTACGCCGCTATCCTGGGGCCGGGGGTGGCGGACCTGGACCTCTCCCTCGAGGAGTTCCGCCACCGCATCAACGCCGACCTTGCGAACAACGTCGCGAACCTGGCGTCGCGGGTGGCGGCCCTCCTGCCGCGAGCGGGGGCACCCCTCCGCGAGGCCGCCGAGCCCCAGCTCGGGGAGGCGACCCGCGCCGCGGTCGCCTCGGCGCGGGCCGCCTACCAGGCCCTCGAGCTGCGCGAAGTGATCCGGATCGCCAACCAGATCGCGGACCGATGCAACAAGCGGATGCAGGAGGCGAGGCCCTGGGAGGATCCCTCCGCCCCCTCGAGCCGGACGCTCCTCTTCACGGTCGCCAAGGCGCTCGGCGGGATCGCGACGACCCTCTGGCCCGTCATGCCGCGCTTCGCGGACGGCCTGGCCAGAGCCTTCGGCCAGGAGCGCCCCGCGCCCTGGGAGGAGGCGTTCGATCCCTTCGGCGGTCCGCCGGTGATCGCGGCGGAGAAGCCCCCGCAGATCCCCCGCCTCGAGGCGAAACAGCTGGAGCGGCTCATCGCGATGCCGCCCTCCGCGGTGCCGGCCTCGCCCCCCTCCCCGGCCCCCCCCGCCCCAGCGGGCGCCGGAGGGGCCCCTCCAGGCGTCATCCCCTACGATGACTTCGCCAAGGTGGAGCTGCGGGTGGCGGCCATCCTTTCGGCCGAGAGGGTGAAGGGGGCGGACAAGCTCCTCAGGCTCGCCGTGGACCTGGGCGAGCCGGAGCCGCGCACCATCGTGGCCGGGATCGCCCAGGCCTACCCGGACACGGCGGCGCTCGTGGGCAAGCGGATCGTGGTGGTCGCGAACCTGGCACCGCGGTCGCTGCGAGGCATCACCTCGCAGGGGATGCTGCTCGCGGCCGGCGAGGCGCAGAATCTCGAGCTCGTGACCGTGGGGGGGATCGCTCCGGGGACGCGGGTGAAGTGACCGAGCTCATCGACTCCCACGCCCACCTCGACGGCGACGACTACCGGGCCGATCTCGACGCGGTGGTGGCGCGAGCCAAGGCCGCCCTGGCCCGGGTGGTGCTCGTCGGCCTGTGGCGCGGGCCGGGCGACTTCGGCAACGCCCGGGAGCTGGCCCGGCGCGACCCGGGCTTCTTCGCCGCCACGGCGGGCATCCACCCCCACGATTGCGCGCGGGTGCCGGAGGCGGACTGGGAGGCCTGCGAGCGGCTGGCGCGCGATCCGGCCACGGTGGCGGTGGGCGAGACCGGCCTCGATTTCCACTACGACCTCTCGCCGCGCGAGAAGCAGGTGGCGAGCTTCCGCCGCTCCATCGGGATGGCAGGCCGGGTGGAGAAGCCGCTCGTGGTCCACGTGCGCGAGGCCGACGAGGAGTGCGCCCGGGTGCTGCGGGAAGAGGGTGTCCCCCCCCGCGGGGGCGTCATCCACTGTTTCACCGGGGATCCGGCGAGTGCCCGCGCCTACCTCGACCTGGGCCTCCACCTCTCGATGGCGGGGATCGTGACCTTCAAGACCGCCCTCTCCATCCGCGAGGCCGTCCGCCTGGTGCCCCGCGACCGGCTCCTCCTCGAGACGGACAGCCCGTACCTCGCCCCCATCCCCTTCCGCGGCAGACGCAACGAGCCCGCCTACCTCCTCGCCACCGCCCGGCAGGTGGCCGACCTCTGGGGGACCAACCTCGAGGAGGTGGCCCGGGTCACCGCCGAGAACGCGCGTCGGCTCTTCGCCCTCACCTGACCTTCCTAGCCCTCCCAGCTCCCCCACTCGTCCGCCAGGTCGGGCTCGCCGGGCCGGCTCCTCTCCTTCCAGGTGACGATCTCCCAGCCGCGGTGCTCGGCCACGCTGCGGAACGCGGGCTTGGGATTCACCACCACCGGGTTGCCGATCGCCTCGAAGAGCGCCTGGTCGGCGGCCGAGTCGGAGTAGAGGTAGCTGCGGCCCGGATCGAGGTCGTACCGCTCCAGTACCCGCTCTACCGCGCTGCGCTTGCCGTCGCGGAACACGACCGGAGGGAGGATCTCGCCGGTGATCTTCCCGTCCACGATCCGGGCCCGGGTTCCCAGGGCGAGGTGGACCCGCAGGTGCCGGCCCAGCTCGTCGATGATGTACTGCGAGGACCCGGAGGCGATGACGACGAAATGGCCCGAGAGCAGGTGCCGGCGGATCTGCCGAATACCCCCGCTCGTGATCCGCTTGCGGAGGTGGCGCTCGAAGCAGACGTGGGCGTGCGCCTTCACCACGTCCGCGAACAGCCCCTGCTGGCAGCGGGAGCCCTCCTCGACCATGTCCTGCTCGGTGAGCCGATCGCGCGCGTATTCGTAGATGAGCCGCGGGATCCGCGACCGCATCTCGGGGCGCATCACCTTCTCGCTGTAGAGGTACCAGGTGAAGATGGTCCCGGAGTTCCCATCGAGGAGGGAATCGTCCACGTCGAAGACTGCTGCCGTCCGGCCAAAGGGGGTCATGGCGGATCCCCGCGCTCCCGAGAGCGAGCGGGGCGATGATAGCGCCGGGCCTTACAGGGAGCGAAGACCGGGGGGCCTAGCCTTCCTTCGCCTCCGCCTCGGGAGCCGAAGCCGCCTCGGGCGCAACCACCTCGGCGGGCTCCGGAGCCGCCGGGGCGGGCGCCTCCTTCGCCTCCTCGCTCGCCGCCTTCGCCGCCGGGGCTTCGCCCTCCGGCCCGGCCGGCTTCTCCTCTTCCTTTCCCGTCTCCTCCAGCTTCTGGGCGAGGGCGGCGAACGGGTTGTGAGTCAGCACCTTGCGCTCGGATGGCCGGTGCGGGCCGGTGTCGCCGGGGAGCCTCGGCCCGGTGTACCCGCGCTTGCGGTCGCCGGGGGGACCGAAGCCCCGGTGCTCGCGCGGGCCGCGCTCGGGCCTTTCTGGCCGCTCCGGGCGAATAGGCCGCTCGGTCCGTCCCTCCGGACGGGTCTCGGCCGGTGCGGGCTCCGGGGTCGGCGGGGCCGCCTCGGCCGGCCTGGCCTCGGCGGCGGGCTGCGTCGCCGGGGCAGAGGGGCGGACGTCGGGCCGGCGCTTCCCCTCCCTCTCGCGCAGGCGCTTCTTGGGGAGAGCGCTCGGCTGGGCCATGTCCCTGGGGACGTAGATGACCGGGGTGAGGAGCTCGGCCGGCGGCCCGTGCTTCTCCGCCTGGACCGTGGGCAGGGTGCCCCGCCAGATGGGCTGCCCGTAGACGTTGCTCGAGTCGGTCCAGCGCCGGTTCCCCCCCTCCCGCCCCATGAGGTTCAGCCAGGAGTTGACCCGGCTGTCCATCTCGTCGATGGCGTGGGTGAGCAAGGCCTCGAGGGTCATCGGGACCTTGGGCGAGCCGAACTCGAGCTTCCCGTGGTGGGAAAGGACCATGTGTACCACGTGCTGCTCGAGTTCCCGCGAGGCGCCCACGCGGCGGGCCTTGTCGTGCACCCACTGCGCCGTCATGACGAGGTGGCCCACGAGGCGGCCCTCGTCGGTGTACTCGACGTTCCGCTCGCCCGAGAGCTCCCGGACCTTCGCGAGGTCATGGAAGAACGCACCCGCGACGAGCAAGTCCCGGTCGACCTGCGGGAAGTGGTCGGCCACCCGATGGGCGAGCTTCAGGCAGGAGACCGTGTGCTCGAGAAGGCCCCCGGGGTAGGCGTGGTGCACGGTCTTGGCCGCCGGAGACCGGCGCAGCCGGCCCGCGACGTCTTCGTCCTCCAAGAACGCCTTGATGAGGTCCTTCACGTGCGGGTCGACGACCACGTCGACGAGGCCCAAGAGCTCCTTCCAGAGAGCCTCCTCGGCCTCGGAGGGGCCAGCCTTCTCCGGCTTCTTCGGCTCCGGGGGCGGGACCCACACGAACTCCGCCGCCTCGAGCGCCGCCGGGTCCAGCTTCGACACGGTCTCGATCCGGAGCTGGGGCTTGCCCTGGAAGAGGCCCACCGCCCCTTCCGCCTCGACGTAGTCCTTCTCCTCGAAGCCCGCGGCCAGCTCCTCGACCCTGTCGAACGAGCGCGCTTCCAGCTCGCCGGTCTTGTCCTGGAGCGTGACCGAGAGGTACGTCTTGCCGCTCTTCGCCGTCGGGGTGGCCTTGCGGGCGACCAGAAAGGCGCTCTTCAGGCGCTCGCCCTCCTTGACGTCCTTGACCCAGATCTTCTCCATGGGGGCGGTAAGCTAGCTCAGGGCAAGGCGCCAGACAACACGGAACCCCGCGGGCGACCTCGCCTCGGGGACGCGAAATGCCGGCGGCGGGCGCGGATCCCCGCCGGGGCGCATCCCCGGGCCCCGGCCCGGGCAGTATGCTCGGGGAGGGAGGGGCCCGTAATCGCGAGCACGCCCATGCGCATCGACCGGACCCGTGACGCACTCCTCGTCATCGATCTGCAGCACGATTTCCTCCCCGGGGGCGCCCTCGCCGTGGCGGGCGGGGACGAGATCGTCCTGCCCATCGCCCGGGCGGCGCGGAGCTTCGCGACGGTGGTGGCCACCCAGGACTGGCATCCGCCCGGGCATGTGTCGTTCGCTTCGACCCACCCTCCCCACCGGCCCTTCGAGGCTCTCGATCTGCCGCAGGGACGCCAGGAGCTCTGGCCCGATCACTGCCTCAAGGGGAGCGCGGGCGCGGCCCTGCACCCCGGCCTTCCCGACGCGCTTTTGACCCTCGTCCTGCGCAAGGGCACGCGCCCGGAGGTGGACTCCTACAGCGCCTTTCGGGAGAACGTCGGCCCGGACGGCCGCCGCCCCACCACCGGGCTCGGCGCCTGGCTCGCGGCCCGCGGCCTCCGGCGCGTCTTCTTGGCCGGGCTGGCCCGCGACTTCTGCGTCCGGTTCTCGGCAGAGGACGCCGCGTCCGAGGGGCTCGAGACCCTCCTGCTCGACGATCTGACCCGGGCGGTGTTCCCGGAGCGGGCCTCGGAGGTGGACGCCGCCCTCGAGCGGTCCGGGGTGCGGATCGCACGGGCCAAAGACCTCGAAGGCTAAGGGGTGCCCAAGGTCAGAACAGGGTTCCCTGAGGCTCGGGATCCCGGGGGGCGACGCACAGAGGGTCGTCGTTCTCGACCGAGTTGACGCGGGTGGACACGGGCTGCCCGGCGAGCTCGCCGTCCCGGGCTGCGGGGAGGGCGGGCGGCGGGCCCGAGAGCCACCCCTCGACGAGCGAGGGGGGGAGGACCACGGGCATCCGGTCGTGCAGGGCCCGCACCGGGGCCCGCGCCTCGGTGGTGAGGACGGCGAAGCCGAGCCCGCCTCCGGGCGCCTCGCCGAGGAGCGCGGCGAAGAGCATGGGCCGGCCATCGGCTCGCCGAAACCAGGTGGGCCGCCGGGCCGAGGGCGGCCCGCCCCACTCGAAGAACCCATCCGCGGGCACCGCCGCCCGCCCGCTCCGAAACGCCCTCTCGAAGGTGGGGCGGGCGGCGGCCGTCTCGATGCGGGCGTTGATGACGAGGCCCGGGCCGCCCGGGACCGCTCTGGCCAGCCCGAAGGTGGCCGGCCTCAAGGTCCGCCGCCCTCCCTGGGTGACGAGCACCGGGTGTCGGTCTCCCGGGGCCACGTTGAAGCGAGGCCGCCATCCCGAGGCGAGCGCCTCGTCGAGATCCGCCGCCCACTCCCGAGCGAGGGAGGCGATATCCTCCGCGGTGAGGGTGAACCGCCCGCACATGCAGACGAGCGTATCCCACCTCTCCCACGCCGCCGGAGCTTGACCGCCCCGGCCCGGCGGTGTGGACTCTAGATCCCGGAGCGCGTGATGCCCGAGAAGGCCGGTCCCGGCCCACTTCCATTCCCCGAGGTCGAGAGCGGGACCGCCATCCAGGTCGGGTCGGTCCGGGCGGAGGCGGCGGTGGGCCTCGTGGGAGCGCTCGCCAAGGCGGCCCGCGCCTTCACCCTCTACGACCCCAAGAACGCCGTGGTTCGACGGTTCATCGGCGACTACCGGGCCAAGGCCGAGGCGGCCACCGCCGGGGGGCCGGTGGTCCTCGAGGTTCGTCCCTATGAGCTTTCCCTGGAGACGGAGGTCGTCTACCGCGAGGAGGACCGGGAACGGTCGCTCGCCTTCAAGCTCTTTCGAGACGGCGTTCGCAAGATGACCTTTTCGCGCGGGGTGAGCGCGGACGAGCTCTTGCGCCTCCTCGAGATCCTGGCCGTGCGCTTCGTGGGCGTTCGCCAGGCCGAGGACGACGTGGTCACGCTGCTTCGCAAGGCGGACTTCCGGAGCATCTCCTTCGCGGCGGTGGAAGGGTACGCCCCGGAAGACGAGGAGGCCATGGCCGGGGCCCGCACCCGGGGGGGAGAACCGCCCCCCGGCTTCGACACTCCCTTCCCCCGCCTCCCCCCCCCAGGACCCGTCTCCTTCGCCCCCATCCCCGAGGAGGCGCTCGCCGCCCTGCGGGCGGAGGAGGGGACCGAGGCACTCCCGCGGTCCGGGGTGCGGCTCGCCGCCGAGCTGACCGCATGGGCCGCCCGGGGGGCGTTGCCGGCGACGGACGTGGCCCAGTTCTGCGCCGAGCTCCGCGACTACCTGGTCGCCGACCAGCAGCTCGAGGCCCTGGGCGCACTCGCGGAGCTGGCCCACCGCCAGCCGGAGGGGCCGCTCCGCGACGAGATGCTCCGGGCCCTGGCCGACGCGCGCCTGCTCGACGCGGTGCTCGCCGGCCTGCCGGAATCGGGCGGGGAGCTTCCCCGGGAGGCGGCGCGGCTCGTGCCGCTCGTCCCCGCCGCGTCCGTTTTGGATCGGCTCGTGGCCGAGGAGTCGAGCGGCCGTCGCGCGGCCCTGCTCTCGCTCGTCTCCGGGAGGCTGCCCGCGGACGCTGCCGCCGTCGCGGCGAGGCTCCCTTCGTGCTCGGCCCGACTGGCCCGCGAGCTCCTGAAGCTCCTCGCCGAGCGCGCCCCCGCCTACGCCGACCAGGCCTCCCTGGCGCTCCTCTCCCACGCCGACCCGAACTTGAAGCTCGAGGCGCTCGCGGCCCTGGCCGGCTCCGCCCAGAGCGTCCCCGCCCCGCCCCTCGTGAGGCTCCTCGCCTCGCCGGAGGAGGAGGTCCGCATCGCGGCGGCGCAGGCCCTGGAGCACCATGGCGACACCCAGGCGGCCCGGGCCCTGGCCGACGCCCTCACCAGCCGCAAGTCCCTGTCGCGCGCCGAGGCGGCGGCGCTGGGGCGTGCCCTGGGGGCGCTCCACGCGGGCGCCGCCCTGCGGCTGTTCGACGGGTGGCTGGAGCAGAAGAAGAAGCTCCTCGGGGTTCTCCGGGTGAACGAGCACGAGGAGCACCTCCGCTGGGCGGCCGTGGCGGGCCTGGGAGCCATCCCCGGGCCCGAGGCCGAACAGCGGCTCGAGGCGGTGGCCAAGTGGGCGGAGGAAGCGCTTCGCCGCCACGTGCACGGCACCATGGCCCGGCGACGGGCCGAGGGGCGCCGCCATGGATGAGCTGCACAAGGCCCAGGAGGACCTGGCGCGGGCCCTGGGGCGCGCCCGGGCCGGCGAGGATCGGGACCTCGTCCAGAAGGTCCGCGAGAGCGGCGAGCAGGTGGTGCACATGCTCTCGGGCCTCCTCAGGCTCACCCGGGTACACGCCCCGGAGAACCGGGCCTTCGACTCCCCGGTGGCCGAATTCTCCCGGGCGCTCTCGGCCCTCATCGAACTGCTCGGGCCCGTTCACCTCGTCACCGTGGAGGACCAGATCTACGTGAACGACGTCCGCATCCGGGCCGAGCCCCGCTCGGGCACACGCGACCTCGGGGCGGAGTTGCGCCGCCACGACACCGGGGGCCTGTCGTTCCATGCCCCGCTGGGCGATGCGGCCATCCGCTCGCTGGTCGGCGCCCTGGCGGCCCCTCCCGCGGGGGAGGCGAAGCGGTCAGACCTCCTTTCTCGTCTGCAGGCCGCCCAGGTGACCACGGTCGAGCTCGCCGGCCTGTTCCGGTTCAGGCTGGAAGAGGGGGAAGAGCAGCGCTCGGCCGAGGAGGTTCTGAGGCGGCTGCTCGGGCTCGTCGCCGAGACCTGGAAGAACCTGAAGGACGGGCGCGCGCTCAACCCGCTTCCCCTCCGAAGAACCGTGCTCGACGTTTTGGACCTGGGGTTGGGCGCGCCCGCATTCTGGGGCGGGTTCCCTGCGGACGCGGCCCCGCACGCGGTGCACGCCGCCGAGGTGGCAATGGTCGCGCTCGCGACGGCGCGCGCCGCCGGCTTCCCCTCCGCCTTCCTCCAGGACCTGGGCATCGCCGCCCTCCTCCACGACACGGGCTACCTCAGCCAGGGGATCGGCGACGGACCGGCGGCCTTCGCCCGGCATCCGCTCGAGGGTGCCCGCGTGGTGCTCCGACAGCGCGGCTTCCACGAGGCCAAGGTCCGGCGCCTGCGCGCGGTCCTCGAGCACCACCGCGACCTCGCCACCCCCAGCGCCCGCCCCACCCCGGGGGGCGCGATCCTCCGCCTGGCCGAGGACTACGCCAACGTGAACCGGTTCTTCGGGACGCGCGTTCTGCGGGCCGATGCCCTGGGGGCCATGGTGAAGGGCGGCGGCACCCTCTACCACCCGGTGCTCGTGCAGGTCATGGTGAACGCCCTCGGCCGCCATCCGCCGGGTACCCTCCTCGAGCTGGAGGACGGCCGCCTCGTGCGAGTGGCCGCTCCGGCCCGTTCGCCCGAACTCTGGGCCAAGCCGCTCGTCCGACCGGTCGACCCTCGCACCCACGAGCTCCTCGCCGAGGTGGAGGACCTGGCCCAGGGGCCCCGCGTGCGCCGCGCGTTGCCCGGATGAGAAGAGCCCATCCCTCGTCGGTCAAAGCGAGCCAAAGAACGCCGAGAGGGAAAGGGGCGAATGAGAGCGGGCCGGGGACTTGAGGGCGGACGGGCGCTCCCGCGGCGGCTCGTCCGCGGAGGGGCGAGGGCCGACTTCCCCCTAAAGCCTTCGGCCCCTCGAGGCCCCCGTTCGATCCGGCGATCGGTCGCGCCGCTTCGGGGTCTTTCCGCAGACGAGCCGCAGGGATGATGCCTTCCACCCCCGCAAAGGCAAAGCGACCCACCGCGATCCTCGGGCGAAGCTTCCATCAACGCGCCACGAGGACCACCCGCTTCCCGCACACACCCTCACCCGGCGGACAAGTACCAGGCGGGGAGGGTAGCCTCGAAGAGGACCCTCCCGGCCCCGCGCACGGGCGGCTCCTTTTGCCCACAGGCGTCGTCGGGGTGCGCCACCTCGCGGTCGCGCGCAACGCTTACCCGGCACGAGAAGTGAAGGAACTCTTGCCGCCATGTTCACGATCGAGCGAGAGGCGATGGAGGCCTTGTCGAGACGACGTCGCTCACTGTGCGGGGTGCGCCCGCCCACACGGGGCGCACCGGACGCCCACTGGACCGACTACGACGGTGTGCCGACGGGACCAACGTACGCAGCGCAGCTGGAGCTCGACGAGATCGACGCCGCGCTCACGCGGATAGGAACCGGACGCTACGGCCTATGCCTGGCCTGCGGGGGACCGATCGGGATGCAGCGGCTCCGCGCCATCCCCGAGGCGCGCTATTGCGTCTCGTGCTCGAGTCGTCGTCCGGCGCGGGAGTAAGAGCCGGCCCGCCGACCTAGTCGAGCGCGGGGCCATCTGCTACAGAGGGCGGGTGAGACGCGTCCCTGCTCCGGTGCTCGCATACCCGCTGAGGGATGCGCTCTACCTGAACATAACGAGCGCCTGCACGCTCGCCTGCCACTTCTGCCCGAAGATCCGGGATGACGACTACCGAGTGGGCGGCTTCGACTTGCGGCTCAGTCGCAACCCGAGCGCCGACGAGGTCTGGGGGGCCGCCTTGACCGTCGGGCTAGCTGGCCGCTCCGAGGTCGTCTTCACCGGCTTCGGCGAGGCCACTCGCCGGCTCGACGTGGTCCTGGACCTTGTTTCGCGGCTCTGTGGGGCGGGTGTGCGCCGGATCCGACTCGACACCGACGGCCTCGCCAGTTTGCGCGAGGGACGCGACGTCCCCCCGGAGCTGGCGGCCGCCGGGGTGAGTGCCGTGTCGGTCTCGCTCAATGCCCCCGACGCTGCGACCTACCTCGAGCTCTGCCCGAGCCGGTACGGCGAGGCGGCCTACTTCGCGGCGAAGGATTTCATTCGCAGCGCTGCTCGGTGCATCGGCGAGGTGACAGCGAGCGCAGTGGCCGTCCCCGGCCTCTCGGAGCAAGCGTGCCGTGCGGTTGCAGAATCGCTCGGGGCCGGGTTCCGCTGGCGACCGCTCGATGCCATCGGGCGGCTCTCGCCGCCGAGCTCCCGAGCGCGTTTGAACGGGTGACGTCCCCGGGGGGACTGGACGTTTGCGCCATTCTCGTGCATCCTTTGCGCCTCCGCATCCTTTGCGCCCCCCCTGATGGCCGATCCCCCTCCAACCTCCGCGTCCACCCATTCGGGAGCCGAGAGGGTACTCGTCGTGGACGACGAGCAGAACGCGCGAGTGGCTCTGCGGGCCATCCTCACGGACGAGGGGTACGACGTCGCCGAGGCGGCGGACGGCGAGGAGGCGATCCGGATCCTGCCCGGATTCGCGCCCGCGGTCGTGCTCGCCGACGTGCGGATGCCGCGGGTCGACGGGATCACTCTTTTGCGGCGCGCGCGCGAGGCCGGCTCCGACGCGGTCTTCGTGATGATGACGGCGTTTGCCAGCGTGGAGGCGGCGGTGGAGGCGATGCGGGCCGGGGCCGAGAACTACCTCGTGAAGCCCCTCGACGTGAACGCCGTCCTCGTGATCCTCGACAAGGCGCTCGAGAAGCTCCGGCTCCAGCGAGATACCGCCAACCTCCGCGAGCGCGTTCGCGAGCGCTACCGCTTTCACAGCATCGTGGGCGACGCCCCCGAGCTGCAGGCGGTCTACGAGGTGGTGAAGCGCGCCGCCCCCACCCGCGCCACCGTCCTCATCCTGGGGGAGTCGGGAACCGGCAAGGAGCTCATCGCCCAGGCGCTGCACGAGGAGTCGCCCCGGGCCGACCGGCCCTTCATCAAGGTGAACTGCGCGGCTCTCTCCGAGACCCTGCTCGAGTCGGAGCTCTTCGGGCACGAGAAGGGGTCCTTCACCGGGGCGGTGGCTCGCAAGGAGGGTCGCTTCGAGCTGGCCGATGGCGGCACACTCTTCTTGGACGAGATCGGCGACATCGCCCCCTCCCTCCAGATCAAGCTCCTGCGCGTCCTGCAGCAGAAGGAGTTCGAGCGGGTGGGCGGGACCCAGACCCTCAAGGTGGACGTCCGGCTGGTGGCCGCCACCAACCGGGACCTCTCGGGCGAGGTGAGGGCGGGGCGCTTCCGGGAGGACCTCTACTACCGGCTCAACGTCGTGGCGGTGACCCTCCCGCCGCTTCGCCAGCGCAAGGGGGACGTCCCCGCCCTCGTCTCCCACTTCATGGAGAAGTATGGGCGGGCCTACGGCAAGGAGGTGAAGGGCCTCGCGCCGGGCACGCTCAACGCCCTCCTCAGCCACGACTGGCCCGGCAACGTGCGGGAACTCGAGAACGTGATCGAGCGGGCGGTGGTCCTTTCCAAGGGCTCGGAGCTGACCGCGGACGACCTCCCCCCCACGCTCAGGGGTCCGCGGCCGCGCGAGCGGGCTCCCGGCGCCCTCATCCCGGGCGCGACCCTGTACGAGATCGAGCGGGAAGCCATCCTGCGGACGCTGGAGATGGTGAGCGGCTCCACCTCCCGCGCGGCGGAGATCCTGGGGATCAGCGTGCGCAAAATCCAGTACCGGCTGAAGGAGTACGCCGGCGGACGCGGTGCCCGAAGGCAGGGCGACCTGGACAACCCCGGCGCGACCGAGTGAGCGCCGCCGGGCGGGGCTCCAAAGAGCTCGCGGCCCGAGCAGAGGCCCAGGCCGGCGAGGGCTTTTTGGAGAGCTTGTCGCGGCCGGCGCCGCGAAGCGAAGCGGCCCTTGGGCGGTACGAAAGCTGAACCCGAAGAACCGGCCCGGACGCGGTCTGGGGAGAGGCTCGCCCCGAGGATCGGACCGGGAGAACCCCGGATCTTCCTTCCGCACAAGGCCGCCGCGGTCTCAAAGGCTCCTCTCCGGCTCGACCGCGAAGGGGTGGGTCGACTAACCTACCGTCGTGCCGGATGGCTCGGACGTCGAGGCGCGCGTCGCTCTACTCTTGTCCGCGGGCGAGTATTGCGGTGCCGCCACCGAGGTGATCCGCGGGTACGGCCCCCGAGCGCTCGGGTACCTGCACCGCCTGCTCGGAAACGAGACCGACGCGGCCGACGCGTTCTCGCTCTTCGCGGAGCAGGTTTGGCGGGGCATGCCGAACTTCGAGGGCCGCTCCTCGGTCAAGACCTGGGCGTTCAAGGCGGCCTGGAGCGCCGCCATGAAGGTCCGGGAGGATGCCTGGCGTCGACTCCGGGAAGGGCTGCCCTCCAGCGCCGCCTCCCACCTCGCCCAGGAGGTCCGCTCCAACACTGCCATCCGCTTCGAGACCCTGCGGCAAGAGCTCGAGGTCCTGCGCGCCGAGCTCACCGCCGAGGACCAGACCTTGCTCACGCTCCGGCTCGATCAGGAGCTCACCTGGGAAGAGGTCGCGGAGGTGCTCTCCACCGAGGGCCACCCCGTGGACGCCGCAACCCTCCGCAAACGGTACGAGCGCATCAAGGCCCGGCTTTCGGCCATCCTGAGGGAACGCCGCCAACGGGGCAGGACCTAGGGGGACCACGGAGCGGGCGGGGGCGGCTGCCCCCAAATCTCGCGGACGAGGGACGAACCCCGCCGCGGGCTCGCGGACGGGGCTCGCCTTGTCCCCCCCCCCTCGGACTCCAGGGAGCGCTTCCCTGCGAGTTGGAACGTCGGTGGGCGCTCGTGTGACATCCCCCGTTCTGGTTCACCCTGGCCCCATTGGAGCGAGCCGGGCAAGGCCCCTCACCTAGCCGGCCCAGGGAAGGCGCAGGACCATGCGAGCGCCGCCGTTCGGACTCGCCTCGGCCCGGACGCTGCCCCCGTGCTGGTCGACGATCGCATTCACGATGGAGAGGCCGAGCCCCGAACCCTGGGCCTTGGTGGTGAAGAACGGCTCGAAGATCCGCTCGCGGATGTCGGCGGGGATCCCCGGGCCATCGTCGTCCACGAGGACCTCGACGAAGCGCTCCTCGCCGTCGATCCCCTGGTGCGCCCGGATGTCGCAGGAGACGCAGACGAGCCCCCCCTCCCGGACCGCCTCCACCGCGTTCAGGCAGAGATTCACGAGCACTTGCCTGAGCCGCTCCTCGTCCCCCCGGACGGGCGCCTTCCCCCGAAGCCGCCGCTCGAGGTGCACCGAGCGGCGCTCGAACTCCCCGCCCAGGAAGTCGAGCACCTTGTCCACCACCGCCGCGAGATCCACGGGCCTCGGCTCGAAGTCGCGGGGGCGGGCGAACTGCAGGAAGTCCTCGAGGACGTGGTCGAGGCGCCGGATCTCGTCCTTCACGAGCAGGAGGGGCTCGCGCAGCGCGGCCTGGTCCGAGGGGGGAAGATGCGAGATCTGGCGTTCCAGGACCTCGAGTTGCAAGGAGGCGGCGTTGAGCGGGTTGCGGATCTCGTGCGACAGCCCCGCGGTCATGGTCCCCACCGCCGCGAGCTTCTCGGCCCGAAGGGCGCGGCGCGCCAGGTCGCGCTTCTCGGCGTGGAGCGTTGCCTGGCGCATGGCCTGCTCGACCGCGAGGAGCAGGTCCTCGGTGGCGCAGGGCTTGACGAGGTAAGCGCAGGCGCCGGCCCGGACGGCCCGCACGGCGGACTCGAGGGTGGCGAACCCGGTGAGCAACACCACCTGCCCGTCCGGGGAGAGCTCCTTGAGGCGGGGGGCGAGCGCGTTCCCGTCGCCGTCGGGGAGGCGGAGATCGACGAGGGCCACGTCGAACCCGCCCTGGGCAGCGAGGCGGAGGGCGTCCGCGCAGGAGCCGGCGCTCTCGACCTCGTACCCTGCGTCGGAGAGGACCTCGCTCAGGTTGGCGACCAGATCGGCGTTGTCGTCGACGACGAGCACCCGCGGCGGCCCCTCGGCCTTCAAGACCGGGTCCGTCCCCGAGGGCCTCTTGCGGAGGAGGACCCCCGGACGGTGGAGGTCGGAGGGATTCATGGCCGGGCCGGGAGGTGCACCGTGAACCGCGCCCCGCCGCCCGGTCGGTCGGAGTACAGGACGCTGCCGCCGTGGCGTTCCGCGATGCGCTTCACGAGCGCCAGCCCCAGGCCTATCCCGCTCGCCCGGGTGGTGATGAGCGGCTCGAACAGGCGGTGGCGAATGGCGGGGTCGACGCCCGGCCCGTTGTCCTCCACCTGGATCGATGTTCCCTCCTCGCCGCAGAGGACCCGCACCCGCACCTCGCCCCGAGGCGTCGTGGCCTGGACCGCGTTCTCGACGAGGTTGGTGAGGAGCTGGCGGAGCTGGCCCGGATCGCAGTCGATGGGGGGCAGGCCCTCGAGCCCGTCGAGGACGAGGGTCACGCCCGCCGGCCGCTGGATCGAGGAGGCGAGGCCCTCGAGAAGCGAGGGGAGGCGGACCGGCTCGCGGACCAGGGGGCGGTCGTGGATGATGTCGAGCAGGTCCAAGACGATCCCGTTCGCCACCGCCACCTGGTCGGAGATCCGCTCGAGGTGCTTGTGGACCTGCGGGTCGTCGCCCACGCGCTTGCCCAGGATGTAGAGAGAGCTCGTGATCACGGCGAGCGGGTTTCGCAGCTCGTGGCCGATCGATCCCACGAGCTGACCGTAGGTCGCGAGCCGCTCGGTGCGGGCCTGCTGGGCCAGGAGGTCGTCCCGGTAGGTATGGAGCATCACCGCGAGCTCGAGATCGAGGATCTTGTGCAGCGCCGCGCGGACGACCTGGAGGCGATCGGGGTCACGGAGAAAACGGTCCTGGGCGACGAGCTCCAGCTCCGACCGGATCACGTTCATCCCGCCGAGCATGTAGTGCTGCGGGAGCCCGACGCGGACGTGCACCCGGCCGATCCGCTCCCGGCTCTTCCAGTACTCCTCGTCCCAGGGTCCGGCGAGGAGCCGATCCATCCAGGCCACCAGGGTCACCCGGAGGTGGCCCACACGGCTCTCCCCCCCCTCCAGCACGCTGCGCGCTTTCGGATGGGCCAGGATCCGCTCGTAGAAACGGGTGGCCACCTCTTCGAACCGGGGACGGGCGGCGGCGTGGAGGGCCCGCAGCGCTTCCTCGTCCCGCTCGCCGAACTGGACGTACCGCGTCAGCTCCTCGACGATGCTCTCCGCCACCCACCCTTGATAGGGCGGCTCGTCCGCACGGTCAACCCGCACCTGCTTCGCTCGGGGACGATCCCCTCGCCGCCGGTTCTTTAGTGGACCACCAGCACGGGCTTAGGGCAGATGTGCACCAGCCGGTCCGAGACGCTGCCGAGGAACATCCGGGCCACCGCTCCATGGCCGCGGCTCCCCACCACCACGAGACCCACGTCTGGCGCCGCCGCCTGCTCGGCGATGCACTCGGCGGGCGAGCCGAAGAGCACCGAGGTGGACACCTCGAGCCCAGGCCCCTCCACCGCCGCCGTCGCCCCCCCGAGCACCCTCTCGGCGTAGGCGCGGTGCTCCCTCTCCACGGTCGCGATGGTGAGGCCATACACGTCGGGTGGGAGGAGCAACCGAGGGACGACATGGACGAGCGTGAGCTTCGCCCCGAAGCGCCTCGCCATCTCGGCCGCGAATCGCACCGCCTTGAGCGACGGATCGGAGCCATCCACCGCGGCCAAAACGCGCGCGATCATGACCTCACCTCCCTGGCCCTGGGGCTCGCAGCCCGAACGGCCGAACGGAAAGGCCGCCCCGCTCGAGAGAGCGGGACGCGCACGGCAGCGGGGGCCGGCCCCGAACCCCGGGCCATCCACCCATCGCGCTCGGTCACCCGACGACCGCTGCCTTCGTCCGGGGCCAGCCGCTCCCGGGCGAGACGCGGGCGCCGCGTGGCCACGAGGGCCCACCCGATCCCCGATCGGAAGCGAGCTCGAAGGGCCCGGCCCAGCTGCATGATGCGCGTCCCACCTCCTCGGACAGCAACGCCGGTGCCAGTAAGGACGAGGGCCGCCTTGCGGCGGGATCCCAGCGCAAGAATGCAACCGCGCGAGGCACGGACCCGAACCCCAGGCGCCGCCAAGTGTTTCCCGGCCGGCAAAAAAGAGGGGGCTCGAGGCGCCGTGCCAAACCCCATCGCCGAGGCCGGGCAGAGGTAAAGCCCGTCGGGGAGGTTTGCGCGAGGCCCGCAGGGCCCAAAGGGGGCCCGCTCGACGGTACAGCGAGCACGCAACGATCGCCTCGAGACCCAACCTGGCCGGAGAAGTACCCTTCACGAACCGAGGCCAAAGAAGCCCTGAGCCTCCGAGGAGCTCGTCCAGAGATCTTGGGCCCCTCGTGACTGACCCTCAGGGCTTCGCTTCCTCTTCAGAATGGGCCGGAATCAGAGGTGCCGGGCTTCTCGCCCTCGTCGCGTATCGCCGCCGTGAGCCCCCGAATGCTCCGGCCGAGGGCCGAACCTATCTGCGGGAGCCGGCTCGCGCCAAGGAGGATGACGACGATCGCGAGGATGAGAAGGAGCTCGGAGGTCTTGAGACCGAACATTTCCGCCCCTTTCGCCGTTGCAACGAGCGAGGACGATGCGCTCGCCTCGCCGTTCGTGAGGTCAGACGACCTCGGGAACGGAGCAGGGCGGCTCCGCGGCGGGTGCTGCCCTACGCCCCGCCATCCTCCAGGGCGAGCGCTGCGAGCCGGCGCTGATCGATGACCCGTACGCCGCGCGAGGCGTCCACGACCCCTTCCTTCTCGAGCCGAGTGAGGCAGCGCGACAGGGTCTCCGGCCGCATGGCCAGGAGCCTCGCCACAACCTGCTTGCGGACGGCGGTGGGGCGATCCGCGAGGAAGCGGGCGTGTGCCAGGGCGAAGCGAGCCACACGCGAGAGGCAATCGCCCTGGCGCCAGTTCACCTCGTCTCGCTGCTGCCTGCCTTCGGAGAGAAGGAGGTCGAGCACCACGCGGGCGGCGCTCTTCTCGGGGCCGATCCACTGCATCATCGCCTCGCCGGCGATCCCGCAGACCTTCACCCTCGAGAGGGCGCGCACCTCGAACGAGGAGGCTTCGTTCTGGAGGGCCTCGGTGCAGAGCAGGGAGGACGGGCCGCGCAACGAGAGGAGCAGCTCCGCACCGCGCGGAGAGACCGCCGAGAGAGAGACAAAGCCCTCCTTCACGAAGTAGACGTTCCGCGGCCGCTCTCCCTGGGCGCAGATGGTCGAGCCGGACTCGCGAGTGCTGGGCGAGAGGCGGCAGCGGCCCGCCGAGGCCACCCCCAGAGAGCAGGCGGTGCAATCAGACACTGGAGCGTTCGATAGCACGTGTACCCTCCGGGGAGATCCTTCTTGATCTCGGTCTGCTTGCATTGCCCAGGCCCGCGAAATTCCAGGAGGTTATCTAGACCGTCGTGCAGAGCTTGCGCGTTGGCCGCGATCAATTCGGATGGGGCGCACGATTTGCGCCTTTAGGAAACGAGCGGGAGACGCATGGCATGATCTCGGGCGTGGAAAGGCTCTTCGAGCTCCGGGACCGCATCGTCAGAGCCCTTCGCACGGTCGAGGACGAGCCCTCATCGCTCGATGATGCAAAGGGGCGCTGGCTCTCGAAGCCCGTCCACGCTGCCCTTGCCTCTCCCCCCGAGACCTGCTCGGCCATGGACGGCTACGCCGTCCGGGCCTCGACCGTCCGCGGCACCGTTGCCCTTCGGCTAAGGACCACGATCTTCGCAGGCGGCCCCCGGGCCCCGCCGCTCGGCGAGGGCGAGTCGGACCGGATCTTGACCGGCGGCACCCTCCCGCCGGGAGCCGACGCCGTCGTCCGGGAGGAGGCGGTAGAGGCGGACGGCGAGCGGGTGGTCCTCCATTCTCCCGTCCGCGTTGGGGAGAACGTCCGCACGGCGGGAGAGGACGTGCCCGTGGGCGGCCTGGCGCTCCCCGCCGGCGCACGACTCGGTCCGAGGCAACTCGCCTTGCTCCGCGCGGTGGGGGCCGAAGACGTGCGGGTGTACCGCCGCCCACTCGTCCGTGTCATTTCCACCGGCGACGAACTCGTCTCCGGCCGAACCCCGGATTCGAATGGACTGGCAGTGGCGTGGCTGTGCCGGTCGGTGGGCGCGATGGTGTCGCGGGAGCTCTCGGCGGACCGCATCGAGGCCCTGCGCGAGGCCCTCGGGGCTGCAGAGGCCTCCGCCGATCTCATCCTCACCATCGGCGGCGTGTCCGTGGGGGAGAGGGACCTCGTCCCGAAGGCGCTTTCGGAGCTCGGGGCCGAGGTTCGCGTGCACGGCGTCCCCATGAAGCCGGGTAAGCCCTTCCTCTTTGCGCTGCTCGGGGAGAAGCCGATGATGGGCCTCCCCGGGAGCCCTTCGGCTTGCCTGGCCGCTTTCGAGATGTTCGCCCGTCCGGCGCTCCTCGCCCTGTGCGGTGCGGCCAAGACGGTGCGGACCGAGCTCGCGCTCCCCCTCGCCGAGCCGGTGGAGGGGAGGCCCGGGCGGGTTCGGCTCCACTGGGCCAAGCTCGAGCCCGGCGGCAGGGCGCGGCCGCTCGGACGAGACGCAGCTCAGATCCGTGGCCCGGCGCTGGCCGACCTCCTGATCTTGATCCCGCGGGGCGCAGGCAGCTTGCCCGCGGGCACCGAGGTGAGCGCGTGGCTGCTCGACGACGCGTAGCCCGATCTGGGCCGGCGAGGGAAGAGCCGCCCGTGATCTCCGTCTCCGGTCCGAGCGGGGTGGGGAAGACCCGGTTTCTCTTGCGTCTCATCCCGGCGTTGACCGCGCGAGGGTTGCGCGTCGCCGCTCTGAAGCACACTCGCCACCCGCACTCGTTCGACCTTCCCGGCAAGGACACCGACCTGTTCCGGCGCGCCGGGGCGCTCGCCACGGCCATCGCCGGGCCAAACGGGGTGGCCTTTTTCGGGCCTCCGGTGCAAGGCCCGGGCGCCCTCCTGGGACTCCTCCCCCCCGTCGACGTGATCCTGGCCGAGGGCTTCCGGTCGGCCCCCCTCCCGCGGATCGAGGTGCACCGGCGGTCGGTGTCGAGCTATTTCCTCTGCGAGCGCGACCCGCGCGTGTTCGTCGTGGTCGGGGAAGAGCGACCGCCGCGGGCGGTCCCCGTCTTCGGGCCGGACGAGGCCGAGGGCGTGGCGGACCTGCTCTGCCGCCGGTTCCGGCTGCCCCTGCCTCCCAAAGGCTTGCGCGGGCGCCGGCCCATGCGCAGCGTTCCCCGGGGCCCCTGCCGGAGCGGACTATTCGAGGCTCGTAGCGAGCGAGCGGCCCCCGGGAGATCGACGATGCCAAAGACCACCTCGGGTCGCAGGGCCGGGCGAACCACCAAGCGGTCCCGGAGCGACGCCGGCCGCAAGGGAGGCCGCGCCACGCTGCGCTCCCGCGGACCGGAGTTCTTCTCGGAGATCGGCCGCAAGGGCGGCCGGAGCCGCGCTCGCAAGGTGAGCGCTGCCGCGCGGGCGGGCGGGCGCGGGCGGGGTGCTCCCCGCACCTCGTCCGGGAAGCCCAGGGGCCGGGGCCGCCCCCGGATCCGCTAGCGTCAGCCCCGCGGCGGTACCGTGAAGAGGGACCGGGCGTCGGATTTTTGACGCGGGCGAACTCCCTCGGATCCTCTACCGCGGTCCTCGGGCACCTCGTTTGCAGGACGCAAGGGGGATGGCCGGTCCCCGGATCTCCCTGTGCCTCATCGCCCGGGACGAGGAGCTCCTGCTCCCCGGCTGCCTCGAGTCGGTGCGCGGCGCGGTCGACGAGATCGTGCTCGTCGACACCGGGTCGCGCGACCGCACCGTCGAGCTGGCCCGTTCCGCGGGAGCGACGGTGCTCGCTCGCCCCTGGGACGACGACTTCGCAGCGCCACGGACCCTGGCCGCCCGGGCGGCCAGGGGAGAATGGATCCTCCAGCTCGACGCCGACGAGCGGCTCGCCCCGGGGGCGGGCAGGGGTCTTCGTCGGGCCGCCATGGAGGGGGGGTTCGTCGTGGGCATGCTCCGGCTACACAACGCATCCCGGCCGGACGAAAGCCCCAAAGAGATCCTCTCCGGAGCGGCTCGGCGGCCCTGTCTCGTGCCGCGGCTTCTCCGCAACACGAGCGATCTCGAGTACCAGGGCCGGATCCACGAGTTCGTGGCCGACTGGTTGGCTCGTCAGGGCGGCTCGCGTCGCCTGGTGGACGCCGACATCCTCCACCTCGGATACGTCCCGGCCACGAGGGCGGCGAAGGCGAAACGCGAACGGAACCTTGCGCTCTTGCGACGCCGGTGTGCGGAGGAGGGGCACGGGGTCGTCCCGGCCGGCTACCTCTCGCTCGAGCTCTTCCAGGCGGGCGACCTCGCCGGCGCGCACGAGGTGGTGGAACGCGCCTGGCCGGCCGTGGACTGCGCCCCGAAGGGCCAGTCCATCCTCAGGTTGGCGATGGCGCGCGCAGCGATCGCCCTCCGCCGGGGCGATGCAAAGGTGGTGCTCGACTCGCTCGAGCGGGCGGAGCGGCGCGAGGGCCGGCACCCCGACCTCGACTACCTCCGGGGTGTCGCCGAGGAGGTGCGCGCCGTGCAGTCGCCGCCGGGCTCGCTCGAGCGGGAGAACTCCCTCCGTCGGGCCGAGGCGGCGCTGCGCGCCGGGATCGATCTCCTCTCGGGGGCGGTCTTCGAGTTCACCGTGACCGCGGAGGTGGACGCACGCCTGCACCTCTCCTCGGTCCACCTCCTCCAGAACCGGCCCGGCGAAGCCCTTCGCGAGGCTGGGCGCGCCCTGGAGTGCGACCCAAGGAGCCCGCTCGCCTGGACGACGGCCGCGGAGGCCCTTCTCTCCGCCGGCCAGCCCGCCCGTGCGCTCGAAGCCGTGCAGAGGGCGCTCGGCGAGCGAGCCGACGGCTGGCTCATCGCCGCCGCCGCGGCCTTCGACCTCGGTGCGCGGGCGGACGCGCGCACCTTCCTCTTCAAGGCTCGAAAGCACCAGTCGGCTGGCTTCGAGCACCTGCACCGGGTCGCCCGCCTGCGTCAGCTCGAGCGGGCCCTCGGGGAGGCGTGAGGGCGATGGGAACTTCTCCGCGCCTGAGCCTCTGTCTCATCGCCCGCGACGAGGAGGGGATGCTCCCCGATTGCCTCGCCTCGGCCCGCGGCGCGGTCGACGAGATCATCCTGGTCGATACGGGTTCCACCGATCGCACCCGCGAGCTGGCTCGGGCCGCCGGGGCGGTGGTCCTTGACCGGCCCTGGGACGACGACTTCGCCGCCCCGCGGAACCTGGCCGCGGAGAGGGCCTCCGGCGACTTCATCCTGCAGCTCGACGCCGACGAGCGGCTCCATGCGGGCGCGGGCCCAAGGATCCGGGCCGCGATCGCCCGGGGGGGCTTCGACGTCGGCCTGGTGAGGCTGCACAACGCGAGCCGCGTGGACGCGCGGGCGCCGGAGGTCGTCTCCGGCGAGGCGCGCCACGGGGAGCCCCACCTCTTGCCCCGGGTCCTCCGGCACACCGCCGACCTCCGGTACGAGGGGATCATCCACGAATCGGTCACCGAGTGGGCGGTGGCCCGAGGGAGCCGCTTCCGGCGGCTCGACGCGGACATCGTCCACCTCGGCTACCTCGCGGCGATCGAGACAGCGCGCGGGAAGAAGAACCGGAACGTGGCCATGCTGAAGAAGCGCATCGAGCGGGAGCCGGAGAGCGTCGTCCCGCTCGCTTACCTCGCTGCCGAGCTGGTGGCGGCGCGGGACTGGGAGGGCGCAGCCCAGGCCGCGGAACGGGGATGGGCGCTCCTCCCCCTCCAGCCGCCGCACATTCCCGTCCGGCGCCTCCTCGTGTCGCGGGCGGTCGCCGCCGTTCACCGGAACGAGCTCGGCAAGGTGCACGAGTCGGTGGAGAGGGCCGAATCGCGCGAGGGGCCCAATCCGGACTACGACCACCTACGGGGTTGCGCCTGGGAGTCCGAGGCGAATTCGCTCCCCTCCAGCGACCCGCGCCGGAGGGAACTGCTGGAGCGCTCGGCGAGGGCGTACCGCCGCTCCCTGGGCGACGTGCGCCGGGGGGGGTGGGTGCAGGTGATGGTGTCGGGCGAGGTGGAGGCGCTCACCCGGCTCGGGGCCGTGCTCGTCAAGCTGGGCGCGCTCGCCGAGGCGCGGTCGGTTCTCGCCGAGGCCCATGCCGCGGGGGCGGGGGAGGCGGTTCGCATGATCGAGGCCGAGGCCCTCGTGGGCGAGGGGGATCCGGCGGCCGCGCTCGAGGCGCTCGGGCCGCTCCTCGAGGGGGGAGGCCGGGCGGAGGCCTGGGCGTTGGCCGCCCGGGCCGCCCTATGCCTGGGCGCGCAGCGCGACGCCGCGATCTTCCTGGCGCGGGCCAAGGCCTTGGTCGGGCGCCCCCTGCCCTGACGAGAAAGAAGCAGGCGGCGCCTCTGGCGCCGCCTGCTGACGAGCAGACGAGGGCTCCTTTGAGTCACCCTTCCCGCTGCTTCACCAGCGAGGCCACCGCCGCGTCGAAGGCCTCCGCCACGGGACGGAATACCCGCTCCGCCTCGCGGGCCATCCGCGGGTCGCGGGAGAGCACCGCGGTCCCGAGATGCCGCGTGACGAAACGGTAGATCTCGGCGAGCTGATCGCAGAGTTCCGGTGCCTTGGAGCGGTCGAGCGTGGCGTGGAGCTCGAGCACGATGTCGGAGGCCCTGCCGAGCGCCCGGCCTGCCTCGGCCGGCTTTCCCGCCTCCAGGGCGGCCGCACCGTTTCTCATGTTCCGGAGGGCGGCCTGGAAGAGAAGCACCATGAGGCGCTCGGGCGAGGCGGTCTCGCATGCGGCCTGGGCGTAGCGGCGAGCGGGGTTCATTGGGTCACCTCGTCATCTCGTCTTTTGCGGGGACCGCCCCAGGCTTGTCGCCGGGGGCGGCCTGCCGGTATCGCTTCTCCCGATCGCTACCCGAGGAGCTTCAGGGCGAGCTGGGGTTGCTGGTTGGCCTGGGCGAGGACCGAGACGCCGGCTTGCTGGAGGATGTTGGCGCGGGCGAGGGCGGAGGTTTCCTCGGCCACGTCGACGTCCTTGATGCGGCTGTCGGCGGCGGAGAGCTGCTCGGTGAAGGCCTGGATGGTGCTGATGGCGTCCTGGAGGCGGTTGCCGGTGGCGCCCAGGATCGAGCGCTGGTTGGAGACCTGGGCCAGGGCCGAGTCGACCACGGAGAGGGCGCTCACCGCGCCGACCTTGGAGCTGAGGTCGATGCTGGTCAGGCCGGTGCCGGAGAAGAGCGCCGCCACCGTGGCGTCCAGGGTCGTGAACGAGATGATGTCGTTGCTCGTGGCCTCCACCCCCACGTGGAAGTCGAGGGTGGTGTTGGAGCCGTTGAGGAGGCTCGTGCCGTTGAAGTTGGTGGTCTGGGCGACGCGGTCGATCTCGGCCTGGAGCTGACTCGCCTCGGTGTTGATGTAGGCGCGGTCGGAGTTGCCGACGCCGTCGGAGGCCGACTCCATGGCGAGCTCGCGGAGGCGGGTGAGGATGTTGGCGGTGTTGTCGAGGGCCGCCTCGGTGGTCTGGACCACCGAGACGCCGTCGTTGGCGTTGCGGACGGCCTGGTTGTAGCTGGCGATCTGGGCTTCGAGCTGGGTGCTGACGCCCAGGCCGGCGGCGTCGTCGCCGGCGGAGGTGATGCGGTAGCCCGAGGACAGGCGAGCCATCGCGGTATTCAGCATGTTCTGGGTCGAGGACAGGTTCCGCTGCGCATCCAGCGACGCAACGTTCGTCCGGATTGACATGGACATGCAACGTTCTCCTTGGTTGGTCGGGGCGGCCGATGTGGACGCCCTCAACCTCCGCTTCGTCGCGTCCTCGGCCCCTGATAAGCCCGCAGCGTCCGCACGAGGTGGGTGCGCATGCGTCGGAGGACGAGCGACCGGGCGTAGAGGGCCAGGAGCCCACCGCGGCGCTTCCCCCGCGCCACCACGCTGACGCTCGTCACGGCGATGCGCGCATCCATCTCCCGCGGCCAGCGCACGAGCAACCTCTTCGCCGCCTCGCGCCAGGAGCGGCCGGTCGCGCCTCCGTACCAGGTCCCCTCCACCTCCACCTGCACGTCGAAGGGCAGCCGGGCCCGCACCGAGAGGTGGATGGGGGGCCCGGGGGGACCGGCCCGGCGCACCGCGCCCTCCAGGTCGTCGGAGAGGTGCACCGCGAGGACCGAACGCGCGTCGGCGGCCTGGAGAATGGCCCGGGCCTCGCGCAGGTGGTCCTCCAGCTCGGAGAGGAACACCACCTCGCGAAGGTGATTGGCCGCGCCGTCGGAGTAGAGGATCGCCGCCCGGAAGGCGTCGAGCGGCTGGGCCCGGCATTCCAGGACCCCTCCTCCCGCGAGGCCCGGAGGTCGACGCTCGCCCGGGGAGAGGGCGAGGTCGGGCGCATCGGGATCGGCGAGGAAGGGGCGGGGCCGCGCTGCGAACCGGTCGAGCCGGAAGCGCCGGATCCCGGCGCCCGAACAGAGGAGCACCTCGCCGCCCGCCTCGATGGCCACCGGGCTCGAGCCGCGCGTCTCGAGAAGCGCCCCCACCTGCGCCAGGCGGGCGGCCACCGGGTTCGCCTCGCTCCGGGCGGCGAGCACCTCTACCCGGGTCCCGGCGCGGACCTCCTCCACCAGTCGCTCCACCACCTCCGGCGCGCTCAGGGCGCGCGCCGAGGGGCGCCGGCCGGGCGCGAGCCTGAGCGCCAGCCCCCCCGGAAAGCCGATCCGGCGCTCGGCGCCGCGGTTCAAGGGGTCGTAGGGAGGCCCGGAGGAACCCGCCGGCTCGACCACGAGGAGCAAGGTGGGGTGCTCGCGCGCCTTCCCGAGCCGCGCCGCCACGTTGCGCCAGGGCGGCTCGGCGTGAGCGAGCAAGGGCTCGAGCGCGGCCGACGCGAGCACGGAGAGCGCGCGCACCCGAGCCTGGATGGGGCTCGCCCCCCGCCCCAGCACCGCCCCGCTCTGCAAAAGGACCTCGTGCCGGCGGCCCACGCGCGTCAGCCGGGTCTCGAGGTTGCCGCCCGCCTTGAGCCGGGCCCCGAGAGCGGGGAGGAGGGCGCGGGGCAGGTCCGGCCCGACGCGCTCTCTCCAGAGCGCCCGCTCCCACGGTCCCAGGCCGGCTCGCCGCGAGCTGTGGATGGCGCGCGCCAGGGGCAGGGCGAGCCGGTTCCCGAGGGCGATGACCGCGGCGGCGTCGTCCGGGGGGGCCGCCGCCCCAAGGGACGAGGCCAGACGGGCCGCCTCTTCCACCGCGGCGGCGTGGCCCGGGCTCGCCTCGGCCACCCATCGAGCGCAGAGCCGCTCCGGCTCCGCCAGCCGGCGGGCCGGCGTCCCGGACACAAGGAGCTGCCTCGCCACCTCGAGCGGCGCGGGCGCGCTCCTCCCACAGAGGAGCGCGAGGGCCAGGGCCGGAAGGGGACCGGGGGCGTCCTCGGCCAGGTCCACCAGATCCCGCGGGTCGAGGGGCCTGCGGGAGGCGGACTCCAGGGCCTTGTAGGTGAAGGTCGAGATCCGGCCCCCGCAGAGGGCCCCGAAGAGGACCAGGCGGTGCGAGAGCAAGGGATCGCGCTCCAGCGCCGAGGGCTCGAGAACCCGCAGGGCGCAGCCGGCCCCGGCGGCCGAAAGGTGCGCCTCGACGACGCCGCAGCGCTCCTCGATCGAGCGGAGGTCGGCCCGGGCGATGGCCGGGACGGTGACCACCAGGATCGTGAGAACCTGGGGCTCGGGGATGGCCAGGACCGCGTCCACCTGCGGCGCATCGCGCTGGGCGCGCCAGGGCGGCGGAAGGTCGAACCGCCGCGAAAGGCTCGACCAGCTCCGTCGGTAGCTGAGCCCGGACACGCCCGGGGCGTCCTTGCGCAGGGCCGGTGTCTGGAAGCTCGCGTGGAGAAGGACGGGCACGAGCCGGGCCGCCTCCAGGGTGCGGGCCGGCAGGGAGGCGGGGAGGACGCGCAGGAACCGCCAGCGAAGGGCGGCGGTCAGGGCGCGCCGGGTCGAGGCGGATTCCACCTCTCGGGGGGAGCTCTGGGCGAGGTCGTTCGAGGCGAACACGAGCGGTCAGAGGTAGTTGAGGAGCGAGAACTTGAAGCTCTCCCCCACGGCGGTGAGCGAGGCCTGAAGTGCGGTCTGCGCCGCCGCCAGGTCGCTCGCCGACTGGATGGGGTCGGCATCGGCGAGCCCGGAGATGCGCTTGGTCGCGTCGGCGCTGGCGGCCTGGCTGGCGTTCACCGCCGCGGTGAGCGTGTCCACGTCCGCCCCTGCGACGCTGCGGGCGGTCGCCACCTGGGTCGTCCCCTGGGTGAGGCCATCCAGGGTCGCTCCCACCGCGGCCGGATCGTTGGCGGTGAGGGCGTTGGCGAGGTTCGCGAGCGTGGCGAGCACGTCGGATCCGCCCCCCACGCCCTTCAGGGCCACGTCGGCCCGGACGCTCACGTCCTGCAGCACCCCCGGAGCGATCTCCACTTGCCGGACCCCGGCGTCGCCGTGGTAAGCGCCGGTGAGAGCCGGGTCGACGTTCCCGGAGGTGTCGGTGACCACCCCGGAGAACGGGGCGGTGCCGTCCTGGGTGCCGCCGAAGACGTATCGATTGCCGACCTGGGTGTTCAGGGCGGAGACGATCGTGGAGATGAGCCCCGTGACCTCGGCGGCGCCCGCGGCCCGGTCCGAGGCGGAGTACGTCCCGTTCGAGAGCTGGACGGCGAGCTCCCGGGCGCGGGAGAGGGCGTTGTCCACGGTGTTCAGCGCACCGTCGGCCGCGGAGAGCTCGTCCGACGCCCGCCCCGCGGCGGAGGCGATGGCGTCGAACTGGTTCTTGCGCATCTGCTCCAGGACCACGAGCCCGGACGCAGCCGGGTCATCTCCGGGCTGGGAGAGCTTCTTCCCGCTCGACACCTCGGAAGTGGCCTCGTCCATCCGGGAGCGGGCCGAGGAGCAGTCCTGGGCGGCGCGCTCGTACAGCATCGCATCGGTGACGCGCATGGTCTCACTTAGGTGGGCTTGATCGACATGAGGGTGGTGAACAGGTCGTTCGTCGTCTGGAGGACCTTGGAGATGGCCTGGTAGGCCTGCTGCGTCTTCTGCATGGCGATGAGCTCTTCGTCGATGGAGACCCCGGAGGCGGACGCCCGCAGGGTGGTGAGGTGATCCCGCAGGGCGCCGTCGGCGTCGGACTGGGCCTTTGCGCTCGCCGCGGTCGCGCCGAAGGCGCTCGTCACCTGGGACAGGGTTCCCGAGGCGTCGAGCCCGCCGGAGAGCAACTGGGACTGGGTCTTCAGGAGGTCGTTCACGTTGGAGGCGTCGCCGGGGCCGCCCCCGGCGTGGGCGGTGGCGAGCAGGGCGGGGTTGGCCGCGATCGCGGCGTTCACGGCGATCTGGGCGGCCGCCCCGTTCAAAGCGGTCACGCTGAAGAGCGGCTGGCCGGCGTTGCCGGAGAGGTCGACGCCCGCCTGGTGGACGGCGTTCACCGCCCCGGAGAAGTCAAAGGCCAGGGTGTCGAGGGAGTTCACCGCGGTCTCGAGGGCGCCGTCCCGGGCGGAGAGGAGGCCCCCCAGCTCGCCCCCCGGGGAGACCTTTCTCTGCACCCCACCGGCTTTGAGCTCTAGCCCGAGGTGCCCTCCGTTCGCGGGGTCGGGGACGGCCGACAGCGTCCCGGCCTTCAGGGAAGTGACGAGCGGAGCGCCGCCGGAGAGGAAGAGCGACACGTCCCCCTCGCTCGTGGCCACGGGCAGGGCTCCGGATAGCTGCGCCAGCTGATCGACCGCCTGCTGGCGCGCGTCGAGCAGGTCGTTGGGCTCGGCCCCACCGGCTCGGGCCGCGCGGATCTGACCATTGAGGCTCGCCACGGTCTGTGCCAGGTCGTTCACCTGGGCGACGTCGCCCGAGAGCTTCTGGTCGACGCCGGTGCGGGCCTCCTCGAGCGCCCCGCGCGTCTGGTTGAAGGAGGTGGCGAGCGTTTGGGCGGCGCTCACCGCCGACTGGCGGAGCCCCGGATCGGCGGCGTTCTGGGCGAGCTGGCTCAGGGCGGCGTAGAAGCCGGAGACCGCGTCCCCGAGGCCCCCGGACGCCTGGGGATCGAGGGCGTCGACCGCCTGGAGCGTGGAGGCGGTGGCGCTGGAGGAGGAGGCCTGGCCGAAGGCGGAGGGGAGCTGGGCCTCGAGGAACCCGTCTCGCACCTGGGTGACGGAGGCGACCTGGGCGCCCTGGCCGATGTAGACGTTGCCCACCTCCTCGGCCGGAAGGGTGGTCTCGATGGAGACCCGCTGCCGGGCGTACCCGGGGGTGTTGGAGTTCTCGAGGTTGTGCGAGGTGGTGGCGGCGGCCGCTGTCTGGGCGTCCAGGCTGGACGCGGCGCTGCCGAGGATGCGGAACAGATCGGACATGAGGCACTCCTGCGCCTTCGCTACACCTTGCTCCAGGTGGTTCCGCGCGAGCCGACGGTGGCGCGGACCCCTCGGCGGTCGTAGGCCGCGAGGGGGGGGTGGAGCGCGGTGAGGTAGCTCTGGACGCAGGCGAGGGCGCGGCCGGCGAGCATGAGGTTCAGCCGGTCCAGCTCCGCGAGCGCCCCGGCGAGCGCCTTTACGTCGGCGAGCACGCGGGAGAGGGCGGAGGTCTCGGCGGGCACCCGCTCGGCGAGGCGGGCCAATGTGGCCTCGGGGGCGCCGATGCGCCCGGCGGCCCGGGCCAGCGATCCGGAGAGCCGCCCCTCGAGTTCGGCCACCTCCGCGTTGAACGCGGCACGGGCGGCCACCCCGGCGAAGATCCGGTCGGAGTCGAGGCTGCGGAGCGTCTCGCGCTCGGTCCGGGAGCGCTCCACTTCCGACTCGAGGACCCGTCGCAACTCCACGGTGATGGCGAGGGCTTCCTCGAGCATCGGCGCTCCTTTGGTCCCTTCACCCTCGGTTGAGCATCGTCTGGAGCATCGCCGTGAGCTCGGCGTCGTCCAGGATCTTCTGCGCGATGCGGTCCGGGTCGGGTTTGAAGGTTCCGTCCCGTACGGCTGCCGCGATGGCCTCGAGCCTCACGTACTGGTCTTTCCCGAGCGCCGATCGGGCCGCGAGGCTGGCGGCCTCGACCTTCGAACTGGAGTCGGTCGACACCTTGTCCGGAGAGACGGAGGCGCCGGGGGCCGCCGAGGTCTTTGACCCCGCCGGGCTGGCGTCGTCCAATCGCCGGATCTCACTGGCGTCCTTGACCTGCATGGCGACCTCCTTGGTCAGGGTCCGCTCCCGAGATCCGTTTCGACACGCGCCGAGTAGATCTTAAGGGCACGCACCGGGTCGACCGGCCTCCCACCCATGCGCACCTCGAAGTGCAGGTGCGGCCCGGTGGATCTCCCCGTGCTGCCCACCCGCGCGATCGGCTGTCCCGCCCGGACGAGCTGCCCGGGCGAGACCAGGAGCTCCGAGGCATGGCCGTACAGGGTCGTGAGCCCGCTCCCGTGATCCACCTCCACGGCGAGACCGTACCCGGCTCGCGGGCCGGCCGCGCGCACGATGCCGTCGCGGGTGGCACGGATGGGGGTCCCGACGGGCGCGCTCAGGTCGACCCCGTCGTGCTCGCGCAGCTCGCCGGTGAACGGATCGGGCCGAACGCCGAAGGCGCTCGTGAGGCGGCCGGCCAGGGGCGGGACGCCGCCCGCGCCCGCCGGCGCGTCCTGGGCCGGTCGGGCGGGGGAGATGGATCGGGGTCCCGGGGGCGGAGGGTCGCCTCCCAGCGAGCGGGTGAGGGTGTCCGAAAGACCCAGGCCGCCGGCCTGCTCCACCGCCTCCGAGAGCGCGTTCACGAAGAGGTCGGAGCGGACCGACGCGCCCGGTCCCTCTCCCCCCCCGTACACGCCGCTCGAGCGCAGGAGCTGGCGGAGCAACACCGCCTCCATGGCCTGCGCCGCCTGGCGGAGCCGGGCCCCATCGGCCGCTTGCCCCGAAGCGGGGTCGCTCGCGGGCGAAAGCCTCACTCCAGGACCTCCAGCTCGGCGTCGAGCGCCCCGGCCGCCTTGATGGCCTCGAGCACCGCGATGAGATCTCTGGGGGACGCGCCCAGGCTGTTCAGGGCCTTGGCCAGATCCTCGACCGTGGCGGTCGAGCGCAGGGCCACGGCCGTCCCGGCCCCCTCGGCCGTGTCCACCGTGGCGGTGCTCGACCGGACCGTGCGCCCGGTATAGCTCCCAGGGGATGGCTGCGACACGAAGGGATCGCGCTGCACCCGCACGCTCAGCCCGCCCTGGGCCACCGCCACCGGGCGCAGCCGCACCCCCTCGCCCGCCACGAGCACTCCGGTGCGCTCCGACACCACGACGCGGGCGGGCAGGTCGGCCTGGACGTCCAGGGCCTCCACCTCGGCCAAGAACCCCACCGAGTCGGCCCTCCGCTCCGTTGGCGGGGTGAGCTCCACCGCCGCGGGATCGATGGCCCGCGCCACGCCGGCGCCCAGCTTGGCGTTCACCGCCGCGGCCACCCGGCTCGCGGTGGTGAGGTCGGGGATCCGCAGGGCCAGGGTCAGGGGGCCCGAGCCCAGGGCAAATTCCATGGCTCGCTCCACGGTGGCCCCGCTGGCGATCCGCCCCGAGGTGGGCGTGTTCTTGGCCGCGCCCGCCCCGGGCACGATCACCGCGAACCCAGCCACCTGGACCGGCCCCTGGGCCACGGCGTAGACCCGGCCGTCGCCGCCGGTGAGCGGAGTCACGAGGAGCATGCCCCCGGCCAGGGAGCGGGCGTTGCCGAGGGAGGAGACGGCGGCGTCGATGTGCATCCCGGGGCGGGCAAAGGGGGGCAGGCGCCCCGTGACCATCACCGCCGCGACATTGCGGGACTGGATCTGCTTCGGGTCCACCCGGATCCCCAGGCGGCCCAGCATTCCGGACATCGACTGCGAGGTGAAGGGGATGCGGTCGGTGTCGCCGGTCCCGGCCAGGCCCACCACCAGTCCGTAGCCGAAGAGCGCGTTCTCGCGGATCCCCACCACGTCGGCGAGCTCCTTCACCCGCGTGGCCCGAGCCGGCGCGGGCCAGAGACCGGGCGCGGCCAGGGCCAGGGCGGCGGCGAGGCGGAGAGCGAGAGAGCGCTTTGTCATGAGAGGTCGCCTCTAGAAGGGCCACAGCCAGCCCAGGTACTTCTGCGCCCAGCCCTTCTGCTGGTTGTCGCTCAGGACCCCGCGGCCGGTGAACTCGATCTGGGCGTCGGCGACGAGGCTCGACTTGACGCTGTTGTCGCCCTCGATGTCGATGGGGCGCACCACCCCGGAGATGTAGAAGTGGTGCTCCTCGTTGTTCACGAGCACCACCCGGTGCCCCTCGATGAAGAGGTCGCCGTTGGGCAGCACCTTGCGGACCACGGCGGGCACGGTGGCGATGAGCCGCTCGGTCCGGGCGGTCGATCCGGTGACCGCGAACCTCGTGTCGGTGTTGGCATGGGCGTCGAGGGAATGGGGGGTGGCGGCGCCGTTCAGGGTGGCGCTGAGGCTGGCGGCGTTGTCGTTCTGGCGAGAGAGGTCGGTGTCCGAGGATCGCTTGGCGTCGGCCAGCTCCTCGATCTTGACCACCACCTGGTCCTGCTCCCGGAAGGCCCGGGCGTCGGTGAAGAGCATCGCCGCCCGGCCGCCCTGCCAGAGGGAGCCGGGCGATGCCGCCTGGGCGGTCTGGGTGCTGCCCTCGCGCTCGTTGTACTCGCGGTGCTTGGGCTGGTACTTCCCCACGTGCTGCACGTCGGTGGCACACCCGGCGAGGAGAAGGGGGAGGAGGGCGAAGAGAGCCGAGGGTGTAGGCGAGGTCATGGCACCTCCAAGACGAGGAGGCCGCCCTCGAGACGGCCCTCGACGCGCCGGCCGCTGGGCAAGAGGGCGCAAGCCCTGTCCCGCCCGCAAGGGATGGCCCGACCCGTCTGCGAGAGCTCGAGCCCGCCGCCCGCCCGGACGAGCACCGTGACCGGCTCTCCGGGGAGGGGGCCAGAGAGGACGTCGGCGGAAAGGAGCGGGGAGCCCGGGGAGAGGGCCCGCGCGGCCCGAGCTCCCTCGGGCAGGGAAGGAAGGGGACCGGAGCGGCCGGCCTTGAGCTCGACCTCCGCCGGACGCACCGCCGCTTCCAGCGGCTCGCCGGCGCGCACCGCCCGGGTGAGGACGAGGCCGGGGGCCAGCACCCGAACCCGGGCCCAGGCGAAGGCCTGGCACCTCTCGCCCCGGTCTCCCTTCCCCGTGAACCTGAGCGGAGCCTCGCCCGAGGCGGAGACGGGGCGGAGCGCCTCGGCGGCGCTCGGGGCGCATCCCCGGCCGGAGGCGAGGTGGACGGCCTCGACCTGGGCGCGGGCCCCCGGCACCACCAGCGCCGCCCGGACGGCGGCGCACGCCAGGGCGGCGTCCTGGGGACAGGCCCCGGGATCGGGGACCGCGAGGGCGAGCGCGAGGGCGAGGGGCGGGACCATGGGGCTACCTGAGGCTCGTGATCCGCTGCAGCATCTGGTCGGCGGTCTTGATGACGTTGCTGTTCAGCTCGTAGGCCCGCTGGGTGGAGATCATGTTGATCATCTCCTCGACGGCCTTGACGTTGGCGCCCTCGAGGTAGCCTTGGGCGAGCGTGCCCACGCCGTTCTCGCCCGGCTTGCCCGCCACCGGCTCTCCGCTGGCCTGGGTCTGAGCGAGGAGATTGCCCCCCAGGGCCTCCAGGCCGCCGGGGTTCGGGAAGTTGTAGAGCTGCAGCTGCCCCACCTCCTGCTGGGTGTTGTTTCCGCCCACCGTGGCGAGCACCGTCCCGTCGGCCCTGATGGTCACCTGGGTGGTGTCGTTGGGGAGGGTGATCTCCGGATCGACCGGATTGCCGTCCACGGTGACCAGCTTTCCGGTGGCGTCCGCGCGGAGGTTCCCGGCCCGGGTGTAGGCGTAGTCGCCGTTCGTGCGCTGGATGCGGAAGAACCCGTTGCCTTGGATGGCCAGATCGAGCGGGTTCCCGGTGTTCGAGAGGTCGCCCTGTGAGAAGTCCCGGGTGGTGGAGCCGGTCCCCACCCCCAGGCCAACCTGCAGGGGGGTGGGGTTCGTCCCGCCGCGCGGATCGGGGGCCTCCCCTCCGCGGATCGTCTCCGCGAGGAGGTCCGCGAATTCGGCCCGGACCTTCTTGAAGGCGGTGGTGTTCGTGTTCGCGAGGTTGTTCGAGATGATGTCCATCTTGAGCTGCTGGGCCTCCATCCCGGTGGCGGCGGTGTACAGGGAGCGGAGCATGGGCGCGTCCTCGCGATCACTTGGCGCGGGCCACCTCGGTGGCGCGCTGGTTCAGCTGGTTGTAGGTCTGGATGGCCTGCATCGACGCGTCGTAGCTGCGCTGGGCGCTGATGAGCTCGACCATGCTCTCCACCGCCGGGACGTTGCCGAGCTCGACGAGCCCGGACTCCACGCTCGCTCCCTCGGTCACCGGTTCGGCGCTTCCCCCGGCCGCGGGGGCGAGCAGGGCGGGCCCGACCCGGTCGACCGGACCCTGGAGCCTCGCCAGACCCAGATCCCCGGCCCGCTCGTCGTCGACCCACACCGAGCCATCGGCGCTCACCCGCGGGGTCCCGGTGGAGGGGAGGGTGAGCGGCTCTCCCTCCGCCGACAAAACCTGCTGCCCGTCAACGAGCAGGCGGCGGTCCCCGTCCACCGTCAGGCGGCCGTCGCGGGTGTAGGCGGTCGTGCCACCGGGCGTTTGCACCATGAGGTACAGCCCTTCGGCGGGGACGACGTCGAGGGGGTTGTCGGTGCGCTGGGTCGGGCCGGGGCGGAGGTCGAAGCCCGCCCCCACCGCCGCCGGATAATGCTTGTCGGACGCGGGCCCGGCGCCCTTCGGCAAGAAGCTCTCGAACGCCGGACGGGAGGCCCTGAAGCCCGGGGTCGAGGCGTTGGCCAGGTTGTCGGCGATGGCATCGAGCTCCTCGGTGCGCGCCTGCGCTCCACACATGCTCACGTAGATGCCGTCCGCCATGGATGCGTCTCCTCGGCACCCCTGGAGCAGGCTCCGTGCCACCGTCAAGCGGCCGACGCGGTCCGCGGCGTGCAGGGAGGGGGGGCGCGCCCTCCCCGGTCGACTGGCCGGCACGGCGCGTGAACGCCAGGGGCTAGCGACGCCCGATGGGAGCCGAACCGTGCCGCCCAAGACCCGACTCGACCGGCTGGTCAACGTCAGGGAGCGCTCGGAGGAGAGCGCGCTCGAGGATTTGGCCCGGGCCCAGAGCACCCGGGACCTGGCTGCACGGCGGCTGGCCGGGCTGCGCGTCCGGGCGCGGGCCGACGGCCGGTCCCCGGGGGCCGCGGAGCTCTGGGTCCTCGAGGAGTTCGCCCACCTCCGCATGCTGAGGCAGATCCAGCGCGCCGAGGGCGACCTCGCCTCCGCCCTGAGAAAGGAGCAGTCGGCGAGGGTCGGCTACACCGCCGCCCACCGAAACGCAGAGGTCGCCCGACGGGCCCAGGGCAAGAAGCGCACCGAGATCACCGCCGACCGCGAGCGCCGGGAGCGGAAGGCCCTCGACGAGCTCGCCACCCAGCGCTTCAACACCGGAAGATAGGCATCCTCGCCGCCCGGAGGTCCCCCCAAGGAGGGGAGGCCGACGCGCGCGGAGGCAGCGCTCCCGGCGACCGCATCCCTTTCACCGACGGTCCGTTTCTCCCGGCGTGTAGGCGTTAACCCGCAGGCGAAACGGTGCCGTAGAGAGAGGTGTGGTGAGGCCCAAGCGCCAGATCGAGCCCCTCTCCCCGCCTGGACGGCACGAGGCGATCCGTAACCTCGTCACCGCCCAACAGTCCCTGGATCGGGCCGCACGGAAGCTCTTGCTCTTGCGGCGGCAGGCGGGCGTTCTCGGCTCCCCCTCGGTCCCGCCCCTTAGAGAGGGGAGCAGGGCGCGGGAGGGGGCGGCCCTCTAACCCCCGGTCGGGTCGGGGCCGACCGAGGCCCGGAGCCGCTTCATCGCCTCGCCGTGGAGCTGGCAGACGCGCGGTTCCGAGACGCCCAGGACGCGCGCGATCTCCCGGTAGGTGAGCTCCTCGTCGTAGTACAGGGCGAGGAGGACCTGCAGCCGCTCGGGGAGCCGCGCCACCTCCCGGGCCAAGAGGCGCTTCAGCTGCTCCTTCTCGAGCGCCTCGTCGAGCCTGGCCTCCCTCGACGAGGCCGTCTCCTCGTCGATGGGCAGGTGGGGAAAGAGGAGCTGCAAGAGCTCCCCGACGTCCTGGGGGTCCACCCGCAGCGCGGCTGCCACCTCGTCGGTCTCGGGGTCCCGCCCGAGCTGCTGGGCGAGCCGGGTGCGGGCCGCCTCGACCCGCTCCACGTCGGAGCGGAGCCGGCGGGGGAGATGGTCCATGCGGCGCATCTCGTCGAGCATGGCTCCCCGGATCCGGTGTTCGGCGAAGCTCTCGAAGCGCACGTCCCGGTCCGCGTCGAAGCGCCGGGCCGCCTCGAGCAGGCCCATCGCCCCCGCCGACCAGAGGTCCTCGGCCGCGACCGTGTGGCCCGAGCGGGCCGAGAGCCGCCGCGCGCACCGGTCGATGAGCGCCCCGTGTCGCGCGATGAGCTGCGCATCGGGAGTCCGGGACCGATCGTATTGGGCGTAGGCTCGGTGCATATTGCCCCCCGGCTCTAGGCACGGCCCTCCTGGCTCTTCAGGATCTGCTGCCAGAAGAGCTTCACCCCCCCCGAGTGCAGGGTGGGCGGCTCGGAGGCGAGCAGGGCGTCGCATAGGGTCGACAGGGCGCGGCTGGCGGGGGCCCGGGGGTAGAGCTCGACCAACGGTTGCTGCACGCGCACCGCCCGCGGCAGGTCCTCGTCGCGGGGGACGTGGCCCAGGTAGCGCAGCTTCGCCTCCAGGAACCGATCGGTCACCTGGGTGAGCCGCCGGAAGACGTCGCGCCCCTGGAAGTCGGCGGCCAGGTTGGCGATGACCGAGAACTGGGTGACCCCGGCGTCCTGGGAGAGGACCTTGACCGTGGCGTAGGCGTCGGAGAGCGAGGTCGGCTCGGGGGAGACCACGAGGAGGGCCTCCTGGGCCGCCCCCGCGAAGAAGAGGACGTTGTCCCCGATGCCCGCGCCGCAGTCTACGATGACCAGGTCGAATTGGTCGTCGAGCGGCTCGAAAGCCGAGATCAGGGCCAACTTCTGCTCGTCGGAGAGCTGGGTGAGGGCCTGGATGCCGCTCGAGGCGCCCAGCACGCGGACCCCGCGCGGCCCCTCGGTGAGCACCTCGGCCGCGCTCGCGGTCCCGTCGAGCAGGTGCCCGAGGTGCCGGGTGGGGCAGATGCCGAGCACGATGTCGGCGTTGGCGAGCCCCAGGTCGGCATCGATGAGCAGCACCCGTCGACCGGCGCGCGCCGCCAGGACCGCCAGGTTGGCGGAGATGTGGGTCTTGCCCACCCCCCCTTTCCCGCTGGTCACCGCCAACACCCGCATCGCCCGGGTGGGCCGGCGGGTCTCGGCGTGCTCGCGAAGGCTCTGGGCCTGGTCCACTGGGTCTTCCTCCTCTAGCTCCCGCCGGGCGACCCGGCGGTCCTCGACTTTAGGGAAGGCCGGTCAGGCCTCGCGTCCCACCACCAGGTCGACCAGCTCCGGGCCGGTGTAGGCGTGGATGTCCTCCGGCACGCGCTGTCCGTCGGTCACGCAGCTGATGGGCCGGCAAATCCGGACCGACGCCGACAGGACCCCGCCCGGCCCGGCGGCCTCGTCGGCCTTGGTGAGCACCAGGCGGTCGGGCGACAGCGCCCGGTAGCGCTCGGCCACCGCGGCCAGCTCCAGCGCTCCCGTGGAGGCCGCCACGCACAGCTGCAGCTGCAGCCTTTGGACGGCGCGCACCAGGGCCGCCTGGCGGGCCACGTCCTCGGGCGAGGATCGCCCGGCCGTGTCCACGAGGACGAGATCGGCGTCCGCCACCCGATCCATGGCCCTGAGCAGCTCGCTCTTGTCGCGGGCCACCAGGGCCGGAACCCCCATGATCTCCGCGTAGCGGGCCAGCTGCTCGGTGGCGCCGATCCGGTAGGTGTCGACCGTCACGAAGGCGACTCGCTTCTTGGTCTCGAGCAGGGCCCGGGCCGCCATCTTGGCGAGGGTGGTGGTCTTGCCCACCCCGGTCGGACCCACCGCGGCGATCACGTGCCGCCCGTCGAGGAGCCACGGGGCGCGGCAGGGGACGAGCCGCTCGCCCAGGAGGTCCTTCACCGCCGAGAGGACCCGTCCGGTCTCGGGGGGAACGGTGGCCAAGGCCGATCGCACGAGCCCCTCGGCCAGGGCCGGCTCCACGCCTCGGCAGGCCAGGCGCGCGTACACGTCCGCGCCCGCCGGGGGGAGCTGGAGATCCCGTCCGGCGCGGGCTTCCTGGGTCACCAGGGCGAGGGCGCGCCGCGCCTCCTCGACGCTGCGACGCAGGAACCGGATCTCGTCCTGCAGGGCGTCGTCCTGGGGGCGGGACGCGCGGGGGGTCGGTCTGAGGTCGGGGGCGCCGGCGGCGACGGGCGGGCGCGGGCGCGAGGGGCGGGAGCGAGGCGGGGGAAGAGAGGGCTCGACGGCGGCGGTGATCTCCACCTCCGGGCGGCGGAAGAGCCCGCCGTCGACGGCCCGCGTCGAGAGGATGACCGCCTCCGCGCCCAGCGCCGCCTTCACCGCCGCCAGGGCCGCCGCAGCGTCGGGAGCACGGAACGTTCGGACCGTCGGCGTCATCGGGTTGGCTCCTCGTCACCCATCCTGCAACCGGGGTGCCGCCTCTAGGCGGCCCCGGCCAGCTGGGCCGGGGCCTGGAGGGTCCCGGCGGGCTCCACGGTGGTTCCAGGTACGAGCTCCCGGGCGGCCACCACCGCCACCTCGGGCACGAAGCGGCTGGCGAAGTCGAAGAGCGGGCGCCGCAGGTCCGGGGGAGCGAGCAGCACCACCGGGTGCCCGTCCGCGGTGAGGCGGGTGGCCGCCTCCTCGAGCACCCCCATTAGCCGGCGCGCCGTCTCCATGTCGGGCGCGAGCGCCACCTCGCCCTCGGTGGCGCCCAGGGTGGAGCGGAGCGTCTCCTCGGTGGCGCGGTCGAGGGTCAGGGCCCGGACCACGCCGTCCGCACCGGCCACGCGGGCGGTGATCTGGCGCGCCAGGCGACGGCGTGCCGCCTCCACCAGGTAGCCCGGGTCCTTGGAGCGCGGCGCCGCGTCGGCCACCGCCTCCAGCACGGTGCGCAGGTCTCGCACCGAGACGCCCTCGCGCAAGAGCCCGCGCACCACCCTCACCAGGTCGCCGAGGGCGATGGTCCCCGGGACCACGTCCTCGACCAGCTTGGGCGCCTCGCGACCCAGGACCCCCAAGAGCTCCTGCACCTCCTGGCGGCCGACGATCTCGTGGGCATTGCGCTTCAAGAGCTCGGAGAGATGGGTGGTGACGACCGAGGCGGGGTCGACCAGGGTGAGCCCGAGGCCCTCGGCCCGGGGCCGGTCGACGGGGAGGATCCAGACGGCCGAGAGCCCGAAGGTGGGGTCCACCCCGCGGATCCCCTCGATGGCCGGGGGCCGACCCCCCGGGTCGAGGGCCATGATCCGATCCGCCATCGCCACCCCCCGGCCGACCTCCATCCCCCGCAGCAGCACCCGGTACTGGTTGGCGTCGAGCCGCAGGTTGTCCCGCAGGTGTACCGAGGGGAGCACGATGCCGAGCTCCCCCGCCAGCTGGCGCCTAAGGGAGGTGACCCGCCCCGGCAGCTCGCCGCCCTTGTCCAGGTCGATGAGCGAGACGAGCCCGTACCCGACCTCGAGCTCGAGGGCGTCGAGGGCGAGCAGGTCCTGGAGGCGGTCTCCTCCCTTGGCCTCCTCGGGCCTCGCTCGCGGCGGACCCTTCGGCTCGGCGGCCGATGGGGGCCGTCCCGGCCGGCTCGCCAGGAGGAGCGCTCCGGCCACGAGCGAGAAGGCGAAGAACGGCATCCCGGGCAAGAGCCCCAGGGCCAGGAGCACCGCCGCCGCCATCCTCAGGATGGCGGGCCGACCGAACAGCTGGGCGCCGATCTGGGTCCCGAGGTCGGTCCCCGCGGCGCGCGTGACCACGATTCCGGTGCTGGTGGAGATGACGAGCGCCGGGAGCTGGGAGACGAGCCCGTCGCCCACCGTGAGGAGGGTGTAGGTCTCGATGGCGCTCGCCAGGGAGAGGTGATCCCGGGCCAGACCGGCCGCCAGGCCGCCCAGGATGTTGATGAAGGTGATGGCAAGGCCGGCGACCGCGTCTCCGCGCACGAACTTCGAGGCGCCGTCCATGGCGCCGAAGAACTCCACCTCCCGCTCGAGGTCCTTGCGGCGCTCCCGGGCGGCGCGCTCGTCGATGATGCCGGCGTTGAGGTCGGCGTCGATGGCCATCTGCTTGCCGGGCAGGGCGTCGAGGGTGAACCGGGCCGCCACCTCCGATACGCGGTTCGAGCCCTTGGTGATGACGGTGAAGTTCACCACGAGGAGGATGAGGAAGACCACCAGCCCGACCACCAGGCTTCCACCGATGGCGAACCGCCCGAACGTCTCGATGAGGTGCCCGGCGGCTCCCGGTCCCTGGCCCCCGTGGAGCAGGATGAGGCGGGTGGTGGCGATGTTGAGGGAGAGGCGGAACAGGGTGACGATGAGCAAGAGCGAGGGGAAGACCGAGAAGTCCACCGCCCGGGTGAGACCGAGCGCGATGAGGAGCATGAGCACCGCGCTGCCGATGGAGAGGGCCAGGAGCACGTCCAGCAAGGGAGCCGGGACCGGGACGATGAGGATGAGCAGGACGGCCAGCACCGAGGCGGCCACCGCCACCTCCCCGCGTCCGCCCCTCTTCCCTCCCAGCGTCGCCGCTTCGCTCACGCCCCACCTCCTCGAAGGCCCGCTCTAGGCCCGGACCCCGCCGTCCCGCCGGCCGGTGAGCCGGTAGACGAAGGCCAGGATGGCGGCCACTGCCTTGTACGTCTGGGCCGGGACCTCCCGTCCCACCTTCACCTTGCGATACAGGAAGCGGGCCAGGGGTACGTCCTCTACGATGGCCACCCCGTGCCGGCGGGCCAGGTCCCGCATGTGCTCCGCCAGCGGGCCCTTCCCCTTGGCGGTCACCCGGGGCGCCCGCCCCTCGTCGCGCCGGTAGCGGAGGGCCACCGCCACGTGGGTCGGGTTCACCACCAGGGCATCCGCCCTGGGGACCTCGACCCTGGCCCGGTGCCGGACCAGCTCGCGGGCTCGCCTGCGCAACCGCCCCTTCACCAGCGGATCGCCCTCGTCCGACTTCAGCTCCTCCTTCACCTCCTGCCTCGTCATCCTCAGGTCCCGGTGGAAGCGCCACCGCGAGAGCCCCCACTCCGCCCCGGCGAGGAGGGCCAGGGCAAGAAAGGCCGGTCGGGCCGCCCGGGCCAGCATCTGGAACGCGGACGAGAGCTGCACTCCGGGCTCGGCGGTGAGGAGGGCGGGAAGCCTTCCCCAATCGCGCCGCACCGAGGGGTAGGCGGAGAGGGCGATGAAGACGGCCTTGCCGAAGGCGATGAGGAGATCGAAGACGAAGTCCTTCCTGACCATCCGCCCCAGCCCGGCGAATCCCCTGAAGACCCGGGAGAGGTCGAAGAAGGATCGGTCGGACCCGACCTGGCCCTTCGTCTGGATCAGGGTGGCGAGGACCACGCCCACCGCCGCGCAGAGGCACACTCCCGCCGCCGCCGCCGCCGGGCCGGCCGCCCGTCCGGGCAGGCTCGCGAACGGGGTCCGGTCCACGGAGGCGGCCGCCTGGGCCACGAGCGAGGTGAGCCCGGTGCGCAGCCTGGAACCGAGATACACGAGGGCCAGGGAGGCGGCACCGGTCCCCGCCACCAGGACCGCGTCGCGCCCGATGGGGAACTGCCCCTGGGAGTGGGCCCTCTCCAGCTTTCGCCCGGTGGGGGCCTCGGTCCTCGCTTCCCTGTCCGCCTCCTCGGACATGGCTCACCCGGGAAAGGCGGAGAGGGCCGCCCGCGCCGCGAGCTCGGCCGCGGCCGGGGCGACGAGGTAGAGGGCAAATCCCCCCGCCAGGATCGCCACCGAGAAGCCGACGGCGCCGAGCGAGAGCTGGGGCGACATCCGACCCAAGAGGCCCATGAGCGCGTGGCCCAGCACCACGGCCGCCATCACCGGAAAGGCGAGGCGGATGGAGAGCCCGATGCTCACCACCCCGAGCCCCACCGCCCGGGCGGCGAGGCCCGCGAGGTCGGCCGGCCGGCCGGGAGGGAAGGCGGTGGTGGCCCGGGCCAGCCAGGCGATAGCCTCGCGGTGGACGCCCAGGGCCACCGCGCACCCCTGTGCCACCACGAACACGGTCTGGGAGACGGCGGTGGCGTCCGCGCCGGTGAAGGGATCGACCACCGCCGAGAACCCGAGCCCGGCGCCGAGCCCCGCGGCGTGGCCGGCGGAGAGCGCCGCGTCCAAGAAGAACCGCGCGCCCAGCCCGGCCAAGAGCCCGATGGCGGTCTCGGTGCCGGCCACCGCGGCCAGCTCGGCGAGCCCCGAGGGGGGGGGGACGGCGGGAGCCCCGGCGCCGGTGTAGACGGCGAAGGCCACGGCCAGGGAGATCGACAGCCGGACGCGGGCCGGCACCGCCCGGGCGCCGAGCACGGGCGCGGTGGTGAAGAGGGCCGCGGTGCGGAGGAGCACGAGGGCGAAGCCGTAAGCCAGGGAAAGGGGCGCCTGCATCCCTACCTCCCCGCCATGAGCTGGAGGGAGTGCGCCAGGAAGGAAGCGAGCCGCTCGATGATCCATCCCCCCAGGGACCAGATGACCAGCACCCCGACGGCGACGCGGGGGACGAACCCCACGGCGCTGTCGTGAATCTGGGTGGCCGACTGGATCACGCCCAGGATAAGGCCGACGAGGAAGAGCGCGGCGAAGATGGGCCCGCCCACCGAGGCGAGCAGGAGGAGCGCCTCGTGGAGGAGCGCACCGGGGAGCTCGGGGGTCATCCGAAGCTCCGCGCCAGGGAGGCGACCACGAGCCGCCATCCGTCGGCCAGGAGGAACACACCCAGCTTCACGGGGAGGGCGATGAGGGTGGGGGGGACCATCATCATCCCCATGGACATGAGGAGCGAGGAGACCATGAGGTCGACGAGCAGCATGGGGATGTACAAGAACAACCCCATGCGGAAGGCGGTGGTGAGCTCGGAGACGAGGAAGGCCGGGATCGCGATCGACATGGGGATCTCGTCGCCCTCGCGGGGCCGCTCCCGCCCCGAGATCTCGTAGAACACGGTCAGGTCCTGATCGCGGGTCTGGCGGAGCATGAACTCCCGGGCCGGCCCTGAAGCGCGCGCCAGCGCCTCCTCCGGACCGATCCGGTCCTCCAGGTAGGGCCGCAGGGCCTGGGCGTAGACCTTGTCGGCCGTGGGGCCCATGACGAAGAAGGAGAGGCAGAGGGCGAGGCCGACGAGCACCTGGTTCGGGGGCGCCTGGGGGGTCCCCAGGGCCTGGCGCAAGAAGCCGAGCACGATAACGATCCGGGTGAAGGAGGTCACCGACACGAGCAGGGCGCCGGCGAAGCTCAGGGCGGTGAAGAGCAAGAACAGCTTCACCGGGGCCGAGCCGCTCCCGTTCACCGAGATGGAGACCGCGGCGTCCGCGGCGGCGGCGAGCGGGGTCATCGGACGCTCCCGCGCTGGCCGCGGGCCAGCTTGGACCTTAGCTCCAGGTCCTCGGCGCTCTCCGCGAGGAGCGCGTCGAAGGGGATCCCCGGAGGCCCGGGCCGGGCGCGGCGGAGCCTCTCCACGAGACCGGTCAGGGGGGCGGGGAGAAGGGAGGACCGGTCCGGCGCCCTCGGTCGAGCCTCCTCGAGCGCCTCGTCCCCGAGGGGCGCCGGCCGCTTGCGCAAGAGGTGGATGCCCGCCTCGCTCGCCCCGAGGAGCAGGATCTCGTCTCCCAACCGGGCGAGCACCAGGGAGCGCTTGGGGCCGAGGGAGGTGGTCTCGAGGACCTCCACCCGGCGGGCGGGGGCCCGGCGCCGGCGGCGCAGGACCAGGGCGGCGGCGGCGAGAGCGGCGAGGGCCAGGGCCGGGGCGACGAGCGAGCCCGACTCGAGGCCGGTGCGCGGGAGGCGCAGCTCGGACGAAGGCGGCGGGACCTTCGGGCCCTGGCCCGACGGGGCGGTCGGGGGGTCCGGGACGCCGGCCGGGACGAGGGAGAGGAGCGCGGCCGCGATGAGGGGGGTCACGGCAGACTCCTAGCGCAGGCGCTGGATGCGCTCCTGGGGCGAGACGATGTCGGTGATCCGGATCCCGAACTTGTCGTTCACCACCACCGCCTCGCCGCGGGCGACGAGCCGCCCGTTCACCAGGATGTCGAGCGCCTCGCCCGCGACCTTGTCCAGCTCGATGACCGAACCGGGCCCGAGCTGCAGCAGGTCCTGGATGGTCATGCGGGTGCGGCCCAGCTCGACGTTCACCTCCAGCGGGACGTCGAGCAGCATGTCGAGCCGGCGGGAGGAGCCATCGGTCTTCTGCGGCGAGGGGGCTTCCATCGGGGAGGGCTCCTAGTGGACGAGGGCGGTGGGGGTCTGGGCGGGAGCGCGCAGGGGCTGTTCCACCACGAGCGCCAGGCTCCCGCCGGCGACGGTGGGGGTCCCGGTCAGCTTCTCGCGACCCTGGACGACCACGGAAAGGGGCTTCCCCTCCTCGGTGTCGAGGAGGAGCACGTGGCCCGCGTCGAGCTCGAGGAGCCGGGCGAAGGGGATCCGGGTGCGCCCGTAAATCCCGCGGATCTCGACCATGACCTGCTCCACCTCCCGGGCCAAGGCGTCGGCGAAGCGCTCGTCGGCGCGCTGAGAGAGGCGGCGGGGGGAGGAGAGCTTCTGCTTCGCCGACTCGACCGCGGCGTAGGGGATGACGAGCTGCAACCGCCCCTCGATCCCGCCCTTCATCTCGAAGCCGGAGACGATCCCCACGTCGGTGGGCGGGGCGATGGTGGCCATTCGCGGGTCGAGCTCGAAGCGGAGCACCTCGGGCTGGAAGGGGATGACCGGCGCCCAGGACTGGGCCATGGAGTCGGTGAGGATGAGGAGGAGCCGTCTCAGGACGAGCTGTTCCACCCCGGTGAGGTCGCGGCGGTTCTCCGAGCCGGGGTCCTGCTGCCGCTGGCGCCGGTCGCCCAGGGCGGCGGCCAACAGCGCCTCGGCCAGGCCCGCCTCCAGCACCGCCAGGGCGAACCCGTAGGAGGCCCCGAGGCCCAAGACGCAGACCGACGCGGGCGGCGAGAGCAGGGGGATGAGGTCCGCGAACTTGAGAAGGGTGGCGGGGGAGGAGGTGACCCGCAACGGCACCCGCGTCCGTCCGGCGAGGCCGATGCCGAGCATCGAGGCCACCTGCTCGTTGATCGCGTCCAGGGTGGGCATCTGGCCCCGGATGATCCGGTCCTGGCTGGTGAGGTCGTAGGGGACCACCGCCGCCCGGGCCGCCCCGGCCTGTGCCTCGGTGTTGACGCGCCCGTCCTGGATGGCGCTCATGAGCGCCTTGATCTCCTCCGGGGTCAGGGTGGCGGGCATCGGTCGCTCACTGGATGACGAGGTCGGTCACGTACAGGCCCTTGATCCGCACCCCGGGCGACAGCTGGGCCATGCGCTCCGACAGCGCCGACTTGGTGCGGGAAATGGACTCGCTTCCCCGGAGCTCCTCCAGGGTCCGGTCCGAGAGGTAGGAGATGAAGGCGTCGCGGATGCGGGGCATGTAGGGGATGAGCCGCTCCTTCTCCTCTTCGTTCGCCACCTCGACCTCGAACGACACCCGGGCGTACCGGTCGGTCTCGGGATCGCGGAGGTGCACCACGAAGTCGGCGAGTTTCTGGGTCGGTCCGGGCCCCTTCGCTCCCTCGGCCTTGCCGTCCTCCACCGGTCGGGAGGGGGCCTCGGCGGGCTTGGGCGACGCCACCCCGCCCCGCATCACGAAGACGCAGAGGAGGGCCCCGACCACGATGAGGTTCGCGACCAGTAGGACGGGGACCAGCTTCGAGCCACCGGACTTGGGCACCGCTTCGCTCTCTGCGCCGTCGGCCATGTCGTCTCCCGGCCGGGCAGTGAGCAAGCCGCGTGCCTCGCCTGTCGCGTCTCGTTCCGAGCGGTTGCGGCCCCGTCAGGCGGCTGGCGGGTGAGGCACGTCAGGAGGGTGACGAGGTGGCAGGCGCCCTCGCGGCGCCCCGGGGGTCAGTCGTAGAGCCCCGACACCCGCTCCCGCAGCCCCTTGGTCAGGGTGCGGAGGATGTCGTCGGAGATCCCGATCACCGAGCGGCCGATCATGATGATGGCGTCGTTGTCCTCGGCGAGGACCTCGCCCGCGTAGATCCCGGTCTTCTTCGCGAGGGCGTTGGAGAAGCAGACCGCGTTGGCGAGCGAGTGGCGGTCTCCCTTGTCGTACTCGGCCGAGTCCTTGATGCACACGATGATGGGGCCGGGGAGCTGCCACTTCTCGGCCAGCGCCACGGCCACCTTCCGGTGCACGGTCCGGACGACGGCCAGCCACTCGCCCGAGTCGATCCAGCCCTTCTGGTAGACCTCGGTGAGCTGGCGTTCGAGTTCGAGGAGCACGGAGGCGACCACCGGCTTCCCGACGTCGTGGAGCAGGCCGGCGAGGTAGGCCGACTCCGAGTCCCCCTCGCCGGTGAGGGCGAGCACGTCGCGCGCCAGGATGCCCACCGCCACCGAATGCTCCCAGAGCACCTTGAGCTGGTCGTTGATCTGGGGATTGCGGGAGATGAACAGCTTCTGGGCCGACGCCTCGACCAAAAGGCTCTTCAGGGCCTTGGTGCCGAGCCGGGCAAGCGCCTCCTGCAGGGTGATCCTCTTCGTTCCCCCCGCGAAGGCCGCGCTCGTGGCCATGCGCAGGGCCCGGGCGGCGAGCACCGGGTCCCTCTCGAGCAGGTGGGCCACCTCCTTCATGCCGGCGTCCGGGTCGCGGAGCACTTCCATGATCTTCACGACCACCGCGGGCATGCTCGGCAAGTACAGCTGGTCGGCCTGGATCCGCTTGACCAGGATGGACTCCAGCTCCGCCGACAGCTTCTCGACGCTCATCGATCGCTACGCCGCGGCCCCGACGCGCGCCTCCTTCACGGTGGCGAAGACCTTGAGGTCCTTCGTCTCGGTGTAGCCTCCCAGGATCTTGTGGACCTCGGCCGGCCCCACGAGCGAAAGCGACATCCCGAACTCCTTCGACTTCTCGAAGACCGCCACCACGAACTTGGGCAGGCGATCGCCCTCCAGGGGCGGCGCACCGAGGTCCAGGACCACCTCGTCGTAGCAGGCCGCCGCCACCTTCTCGAGCGCCCCGGTGAACTGCCCGTTCAACCGGCCGTAGAAGCGGTCGATCCGGTCCGCCTTTCCCACGAAGGGGGCCACCTTGAGGACGTTGTCCTCGACCTGGAGGAATTCCTGGTTGTCGAAGTAGCGCAGGAGGAAGTCGTCGACCACCTCGGGCCTGAACGGTTTGAGGAGCACGTCGTCGAAGCCCTGCTCCCGGACCTCCCGGGAGACGTCGTTGGAGCTGCGCAGGGTGAGGGCCACGAGGGCGGCGGGCGGCTGGAGGACGCGGACCTGCTGGGCCAGGACCGCGCTGTTCACGTCCGGGATCTCGGTGTCGATGAGGACCACCCGGTAGACCCTCTCCCGGCAGGCAGCCAGGGCGGCCTGCGCGCTCGTGAAAGCGTTCATGGAGAGGTGCCCGGGGAGCATCGAGCGCAGCTTCTTGTGGACGTTCTCCATGTCGTCCACCACCGCGATGTCCACGAAGCGTCCGCCCGCCGGGCTGGCCGCCTCGCCCGGTTCGGCGGCAAGCGGGACCCCGCCGCCGGGGAGGGGCGCCTCGATCACCGCTCCCGACTCGCCCTGGAGCACCGAGAGCACCTTCTGCCGGAGCTCCTCGGGCTTGAACGGTTTCAGGATGTAGTCGGAGATGCCCACCTTCATCGCACCCGCGACGATCGATCGCTTCGACTCCGAGGTGAGCATGATGACCGGAGTCCCGTTCCCCCCCTCCCGCATCTTCTGGAGCATGGTGGGCCCGTCCATGTTGGGCATGGTGACGTCGAGGAGGACGAGGTCCACCTGGGCCTGTGCGAGCTGCTCCAGTCCCTGGACGCCGTCCTCGGCCTCGAGCACCTCGAAGCCGAGCTCCTTGACCTGCTTACCCACGATGGTGCGGACGGCGCGGCTGTCGTCCACGGTCAGGATGGCGGGCATCCTCTTCCTCCGCGTTTCATCAGACGAGGCCCTCGAAGACCCACAGCACGAGCCCCAGGGGCTCGGCCCGGAGCACGATCCGGTTCTCGTCCGGAAGAGGGGGATGGATGGGCGGCTGGTTCTTTTGGATGACCCGGGGCAGGCCCAGCGCCTGCTCCAGCCTCAGCTGCGACTTGAGGAGGCCGGCGGTCATGTTCACGAGCTCGCACAAGGAGTCGGAGAGCATCTCGTCCGAGACCTCGGTCACCGGGACCTGAAACATCTTCGCTCCGAGCACCTCGCAGCCGGACCGGTCGGAGGAGAGCCCGACGGTGAGGGGGCGCGCGCCGGGGATGGGGAGCACCGCGGCCCGCCAGACGAGGTGAGACCAAGGCGCATCCCCGTGGGCCGGCCTGAAGGTTAGCCCGAGCATGGTCTCGGTGACCCCGGAGACCACCGCCGCCATCGTCTCCGGAGGGGGCAGGGGAGCCGTCATTCCGGGAGGGACCGTGCAAGCCCCTTGCCCTCCGGGCCGGTCCGGCGCCACCCGGCTCCCCCCCCCCTTGCCCCAGCGCGGATCCCGCGTCCTCACGGCCATCCGGAGAAGGAGTCGGGCGCGCGGCGGAGGCGGCCAAGGGGTGCGGTCCGGGTGTCCCGCCCGACCCAGGTTGCCGCCTGCCCCGGTGTGCGCCGGACCTGCACGGTCCGGGCAGAGGCGGACCAGCGGCGCGGGGACGGGGGAAACCCAGGGGCGCGAGGGGGAGCGGCC
>Ga0335071_10000086_pt1 | contig 108792 bp, 95 predicted proteins | sample Lox_Sample_15_FD_206724 | JGI IMG/M metagenome (GOLD analysis project Ga0335071, IMG submission 206724) | Soil microbial communities from Loxahatchee National Wildlife Refuge, Florida, United States - Lox_Sample_1.5 | ecosystem: Environmental > Terrestrial > Soil > Wetlands | place: USA... | reverse complement strand
TTGTTGCGGGCCGTGTTGTAGCAGAGGGCACTCGGGCCGCTGCCAGTGGCAACGGTGGCGATGACACTGTCAGTTGCGCCGTCAATCACGGTCACGCCGCCGTCAAAGCTCGCGCAGTAGACTTTATCATTGGCCGAGTCGTGGCAGAGAGCGCTAGGACTCCCACCGGTAGCTACTGTAGCGATGACGCCGTCGGTCACACCATCTATCACGGTCACGTCTCCGACCATCCAATTCGCGCAGTAGACCTTGTCGTTGGTCATGCTGTAGCAGAGGGCCTCGGGCATTTCACCTGTGGCGACCGTGGCGATGACCTCGTTACTCCCGCCGTCTATCACGGTCACGCTGCAACTGCTATTGTTCGCACAGTAGACCTTGTTTTTGGTCAGGTTGTAGCAGAGAGCGTACGGCCACGTGCCTGTGCCCACGGTGGCGATGACCTCGTTGCTCTCGCCGTCTATCACGGTCACGTTGCCGCTGTTTTGATTGGCACAGCAGACCTTGTTGTTGGCCAAGTTGTAGCAAATGGCACAGGGGTAGCTTCCTGCGGCCACTGTGGCGATGACGCTGTCGGTGGCGCCGTCAATTACCGTCACATCGCCGCCCGCGTCCGCGCAGAAGACCTTGTCATTAGCGCGATTGTAGCAAAGCGCATCGGGGTGGAGGACTGCAGCCACGGTGGCGATGACACGGTCATTCGCGCCGTCAATCACGGTCACGGTCGTGTCTGCCTCGTTCGCGCAGTAGACCCTATTGTTCGTCGGGTTGTAGCTCAGGGCCCACGGGTGGACACCCGCAGTCACGGTGGCGATGACGCTGTCAGTCGCGCCGTCTATCACCGTAACGTTGTCGCTGCCCTCATTCGCACAGTAGACTTTGTTGCTGGTCGCGTTGTAGCAGAGGGCATAAGGGTGGCTACCTGCTGTCACGGTGGCGATGACGCTGTCGGCGGCACCGTCAATCACGGTCACGTTGGCGCTGCTGTAGTTCGCACAGTAGACCCTGTTATTGGTCGGGTTGTAACAGAAGGCACGAGGATAGCTACCTGTAGCCACGGTAGCGATGGCGCTGTCAGTCGCGCCATCAATCACGGTCACACTACCACTGTGTTCGTTCGCGCAATAGACCTTGCTGTTCGTCGGGTTGTAACAGAGAGCCAAAGGATTGCTACCTACAGTCACGGTGGCGATAACTCCGTTGGTTACGCCATCCACGACGGTTACCTTGTCGCTGTAGAGATTTGCGCAGTAGACCTTGTTTTTGGTCGGGTTGTAGCAGAGGGCGCTTCCGAGCGACCCGATCGGGATTCTGGCCAGCTTCTGGTTGGCCGCGCCATCAATGGCCAGCACGTAGTTGCCGTACGTGCCGGCGACGTAGACAGTGTTGCTGGCCGAGTCATACGCCAGACACTGCGGTTGAGACAGCCCGCCGAGCGAGTCGGGCAGATAGATGGTGGTCTCCAAGGTCTGTCCGCTGGCCGCCGACAGGCAGCAGCAGACGGCCAGCAGTACGCTCGATGTCCTCATAGCGTCTCCTTACCTCGTAATCGCGATCTTCGAGACAGCTTGTGCTTGAACCTGCGTCTGAGCCTCCCTCACGAAGTACACCCCTGGAGCCAACCCCCGCACGTCATTTGCGCCCGGCAGTAGATCGAGGACCTTCCTGCCGCTGATGTCGAGCACGCAGCCTGGGCCTGGGCTTGAGCTTGCTCTTCGGCTTCCTCTCAAGAAGAGCACGCCACGGACTAGTGTCGCGGCAGTGTAGGGACGAGGGACGACGGACGAGGGACGGGTTTCGAGGACGCCCGTGCCCGCAGGGACGCCGTGGAGGTAGTAGACGTCCTGGTTGCCGGTGTGATTGTCGTACCAGACGATGTGGATGCCTGAGACGGCGTCGCAGGCAATTGAAGGGTAGTTGACGCTTCCGGAGTCGAGCGCGGTGAGTGTGGTTGGCGAACTCCAGACCCCGTCGGTATCGCGCTGGGCATAGGCAAGTTGATAGTTGGTGCCGCCGGCCTGGCTGCACCAGACCACGTGGCATCGTCCGGCCGCATCGCACGCTATTGAGGGAAACTCCTGCTGGTATGACTGCTGTCCGCTTACGTCGTCGACGCCGGACCAGGTTCCGGCATCGCATTCTCGGTGAAAGACCTGCTGGTATGAGCCCGCCAAGCCGTGCCAGACGACGTGGACGGCGCCTTCCCGGTCGAACGCGGCGCAGGGCGAATACTGGCTCAGCCCGGCAGGGGCGGAGACAAGTTCGACTCCCTGCCATGTTCCGCCGACGCGGCGGCGGCAGTAGACCTGGCTGTAAGCATCGCCGAGGTCCTTGCCGACCCAGATAACCGCGACATCGCCGTTCAGACCCGCCGCGACCGACACCTGGTCATGGTTGACTGCCGCAGACGAGACTTGCACCACGGAGTCCCATCCGGTTGCCGGATGCCACTCTTTGAGGAAAACCTGGGTGTACATACCGGTGTCAGGCAGTTTGTACAGGGCTACTTCCAAATCGCCGGTGCCGGGCACACAGGCAACCGAGGGATACTGCTGTGGCTGGCTCGTGCCGGTGCTGTCAATCAAGGTGTCGACCCGCCAGTGATGCGTCGAAACGTTGTAACGTTTGGCCCAGGTGCCGACCCCAAGGGGGTTCCAGTTCATGACCTGCCAGGCGACATGTATGTTGCCCGCGCTGTCACAGGCCATTCCCGGTTGAGAACAATTGGCCTGCTGCGTGGTCAGCGTAGTCTCGGCCAGCCACGTGCTCGTGCCCGCGTCGTATCGCCGATACCAGACCTGATACGGGACGGTACGCTGGTCCAGCCAGACGACGTGGACATCGCCCGATGCATCGACCGCGAGGCCGTGTTGACCGGAGCGGCCCGTTACCTGGTTCGCGGAGTTGGCGGTGAGCCTGGTGATTGTGTCCCAGGTGACGGTAGCGGCGTGCGCCGTTGCGAACGCGCAGAACAAGGTAAGACATATAGGTCCAATCCGTCCTATAGGTCTCATGGTCGCCCTGAGCATATTCCCGTCGGCACGCGTGTCAATCTTCGCCTCACCCGGCTTGACCGGAGACCCCGTCGGTATTACGATTTGGGGATGCGTAACACCGAGAACCATGACGAAGAAGCCGGGGCGGTGCGGTTCAGCGTCTCGATGGAGCCGGAGCTGCTGACCGGGTTTGAGGCCCTTCTCCGGAAGACAGGCTGGTCCCGTTCCAAGGCAATCCGCGACCTGGTGCGAAGCCGGCTGGCCGAATCAGAACTTGAGTCCGGCTCAGCAGTGGGCGTGCTGTCATACGTCTACGGGCACGACCAGCCGGAGTTGGCGCGGCGCCTGATGCAGGTGCAGCACGATGCCTTTGCCGAGGTCGTTTCCTCGACTCATGTCCATCTCGACCGGCACGAGTGCCTCGAAGTGCTGATTCTCCGCGGCCCGGCGGCCGACCTGCGGGAACTCGCCAACCGCCTGCTCGCGCTCAAGGGCGTACGACAAGGCAGCCTGACCCTGACCCCGGCGCGCTGTCCGCTCGCCCGAGCACACCAACACGAGGCACACCATGCGAGGAGTTCCTGACATGGCAAAGAAGCTCTTGATGCGATTGTTCCTCGTCGGGGTTACGATCTTCGGTTGCGCCCGGCCGTCAGGCCGAATCCGTGTGGTCGCCTCTACCACGCTCATCAGCACGATTGTACAAACGATTGGCGGTGACCGATTCGCAGTCACTACCATTGCCCCGGCCGGGCTGTGTCCGGGGCAGTTCGACCTGAAGCCGTCGGATGTGACTGCGGCGAACAACGCCCGGCTCATCCTGAACCACGGCTGGGAAGCCTGGTACCCGGCGCTGGAGAAGGCGATCATCCCGCCCGGCCCGAGGAGAGTGACGCTTGCGACACAGGGAAACTGGATGATTCCCGAACTACAGAAGCAGGCAGCCGCTGAAATTACCACCTTGTTGCAGGGACTCGACCCGGGGCACGCCGACACATATCGGCTGGCAGGGTTGCGCTACGGGGCCGATGTCGACTCGGCCGCGGTTGCCGCACGGACGCTGCTCGCAGGAAAGCAACTGCCGGCGGTAATCGCGGCTGACCAGCAGGCGCCGTTCGTCGCGTCACTCGGATTCCGGGTGGTGGCGACCTTTGGTCGGGCCGAGGACTTCACCGCTCAGGGACTCACCCGCCTGGCTCGCGTCGCGCTCGACTCCGGCGCAAGCCTCGTCGTCGATAATCTGCAATCCGGCCCGGACGCGGGCAGGCCGCTCGCCGAGGCGCTCAAGGCAAAGCACGTCACCCTGACCAACTTCCCGCTGCACGGGTCCTACCGCCAGGCGCTGCTCGACAACGCATCGGCGCTGGCGCAGGCAGTTGGGACAGGGGCCGGGGACTAGGGGCCAGGGGTCAGGGCGAGGAACGAGTGACTGAGGCGGTTTCGCTCCGCTCGGTCACGGTCGGCTATCGCGAGCACGTCGCTCTGCGTGACGTTTCGCTCGACATCGGGCGCGGCGACTTCTGCGGCATCATCGGCCCAAACGGTGCCGGCAAGACGACTCTTCTCACCGTCATCAACGGCCTTGCTCGAATTCACTCGGGCTCGGTCAGCATCCTTGGCGAACTCGCCACCCGCGCGAACTTCGGCCGGCTGCGCCGTCGCATCGGTTACGTGGCGCAGCAGGAACGGGTGGACCCGCGTGCGCCAATCTCCTGCCTTGATGCCGTGTTGGTTGGCCGTTGTGGTCGCGCCGGCCTCTTACACCGGTTGACGCCGGCCGACCGAGAGCGCGCATTGGCGATGATGGAACTAACGCGGACGGCACACTTGGCCGAGCGCCCGGTTGGTCGGGTCTCGGGTGGAGAGGCGCGCAAGATATCACTCGCCCGCGCCCTGGTGCAGGAGCCGGAACTGCTGCTGCTCGATGAGCCGACGTCGAACCTCGACCCGCGGGCAGTAAGTGAATTCGGCGAGCTGGTGGTCGACGCCTTTCAACGCTTCCACCTGACCGTGGTGATGGTGACGCACCAACTTGACCATCTGCCGCCAGTCGCGAACCGAATCGTCATGGTCAAGAACGGCCGCGTCACCTGCTCTGGGGGCCGCGCCGCGCTCGACGACAAGCTCCTGATAGCCGAACTCTTCGCCGATGCCGCCTGAACTCGCCATACTCTGGCGGCCGCTTGCTGCCGCAGTTCTCGGAGGGCTGGTCTGCGGCATCGTCGGGGTCTGGGTCGTGATGATGAACATACCATTTGTCGGGGTGGCGATGTCGCACGCGGCCTTTGCCGGTGCGGTAACCGGACTGCTGCTCGGAGTAAACCCGCTCATTACCGCCGCGGTCTTCTGCATCGCCGCGTCGTTCCTCGTCGGCCCGGTTGCCGAGCGCGCTGACATCGAACCCAATGTCTCGCTTGGCATCATCTTCTCGCTCGTGCTCGGCCTCGCCTTTCTTGCCATCGGCCTGATGCGCGGCTCACGCGCCAACGCTCTCGGCCTGATATGGGGCAGCATCCTGCTCGTGGCCGGGCGCGACCTCGCGGTGATGGCCGGCGCGGCAGTAGTGGTGCTGCTGTTTCTCTGGCTGTTCTACAAGGAAATCCAGGCCGTGCTCTACAACCGGGAAATCGCCCGCGCGGTCGGGATACCCGAGCGAGCGCTCTTCTTCGCAATGCTGGTCTTGTGCGGCCTGTCGGTAACCGCCAACTTGAGCACCATCGGCGGGCTCCTCATCTTCAGCCTCATCGTCAACCCACCGTCAGCAGCGTACCAGTTGACCTATCGGCTGAGGACCATGTACTTGCTTTCGGCGTTGTTTGGGATTCTGTCGTGCCTGATTGGACTACTCGTCTCGTGGTTGACTGACGCCCCGGCGGGCGCGGTCATCATAGTAACGTCGAGCGCGTTGTTCGGGCTGTGCCTGCTCTTCTCGCCCAAGAGGCGAGCGGGTAAGGGACTAGGGATTAGGGGTTAGGGACTAGGGTCAGGAACGGTCGACGGAGACGCGGAGCGCTCGCACAAGAGCGCTCAACAGCCTCCCGACATCATCAATCTTGCCCTGGATCTTTGCGGTGCGGTCCGGCTTCACGAAACCCAGCTTCACGACCAGGATAATGTACGTCTCTAGTTCGACCAACGAACCCTTGCTGATGGACAGGTGATTCAGATAGACGGCCCGGTGTCGGGAACCATGGCCTTCGGCAATGTTAGCCTGCACCGATACGGCGGCTCTCGTCATCTGGGATATTAGTCCGAACCTCTCACTTGCAGGCAATTCCCGCGCGAGTCCATATGTCAGCTCGACCAAGGTGATAGCCTCTTGCCAGACCACGAGGTCCTTGTAGCTCCGAATGGGACCCTTCATCCTCCCGTGTCCTCTCTAACCCCTATTCCCTAACCCCTAGCCCCAATCCTACTTCCCCGGGCACTGCCGCACGACTTCGGCCTCGATTCCCTTTCCACCATACGCTTTATCGAACTGGGAACAGAACTCTGCCGCGAGCTTCTTCGCTCGCACGTCGTAGGCGGCTTTGTCCTGCCAGGTGTTGCGCGGGTTGAGCACGGCCGGGTCGGGCACGCCCGGGCAGCTCTTCGGAATGTCGAGGTGAAAAATGGGGTCGGTGAAGCACTCGACACTGGCAAGTGAACCGTTGAGCGCCGACTCGACGATTTCCCGAGTCAGGCTGATATCCATCCGTTTTCCCACGCCGTACGCTCCGCCGCTCCAGCCGGTGTTGACGAGGTACACCTTGGTGCCGTGCTTGTCCAGCTTCTCACCGAGCATCCGGGCGTACACACCCGGGTTCAAGGGCATGAACGGTGCGCCGAAGAAGCGCGAGAACGTGCTCTTCGGGTCAACGATGCCGGTCTCAGTGCCGGCAAGCTTGGAGGTGTAGCCCATCAGGAACCAGAGCATGGCCTGGTTGCGACTCAGGCGCGCAACCGGCGGCAGCACGCCGTTCGCGTCCGCGGTCAGGAAGAGAATCGTCTTTGGGTGCCCTGCGACCGGCGGTGTCTTGATGTTGGAGAGGAATGTCAGCGGATACGAGCCGCGTGAGTTTGGCGTAAGACGCTCATCGTCGAGGTCGAACCTTCCGTCCGGGTAGGTCATCGCGTTCTCGACAATCGCCCCGTGCTCAAGGTAAGGCGCTTCGTGGAAGCAGGCCTTGTAGATATCCGGCTCCTTGACCGGGCTCAGGTTAATGAGCTTGGCATAGCAGCCGTTCTCGAAGTTGGCAACACCCGAATCGCCCCATGAGTGCTCATCGTCGCCGAGCAGGGCACGGCGCGGGTCGGCCGAGAGCGTGGTCTTCCCCGTGCCGGACAGCCCGAGCAGCAGGGCCACGTCACCGTTCTTCCCTTCATTGGCCGAGCAGTGGAGCGACAGGATACCGTCGAGCGGCAGCAGGTAGTTCATCACGGTGAACATGTGCTTCTTGACGCTGCCGCAGTAGGCCGAACCGTAGACAACTCCGATGCGCCGGTCCATGTCCATCGCGATGACCATGTCTGACGTCTTAGCGGTCTTCGGCATCTTCCGCAGCCGACCGCTGTAGCGGGCCGGGTCGAGCTTTTCGTATGGGAGCACGATGAGCGTGTAGGGGCGTGAGGCAAAGCACGACTTGCCGATGTCGGCCGGCACCGGCCGGAACATGTTGTCAGCGAAGAGGACCGTCAGCGCCCGGTCGGAAACGACCCTGACCGGCAGCGCGTGGCTCGGGTCGGCCCCGAGCGACCTGTCCGCAACGTACAGCCGCGGCTTCTTCGCGAGCACGGCCAGCGCGTCCGCTATGACCATGTCGAACGTGTCCGGGGCAATAGGCAGGTTGTTCGGCGCGTCCCAGTCGATGTTCCTCTCAGACTCAGACCGGCGCACGATGACGGTGTCCTGCGGGCTGCGCCCGGTCGATTCGGGCGGGGTCCAGGTCGCAAGACAGCCGCACGCCGCGACCATCGCCTCGCGCCGCGCCACCACCTCCGCGATCATCGTCCGGCGGTCCGGGTTGACCTTGACTTCAGGATGCCGGTCTAGAACCCCATCAAGCTGCTTCTGCAGTTCGCCGTCCATGTCTCGCCTCCGTTACTTGCTGCCCGTCGCAGCCTCCCCTTCAATCGCGGCCTGGGCCGCTGCCAGCCGCGCGATCGGCACGCGGAACGGCGAGCAACTCACGTAGTCCATCCCGACGCGATAGCAGAACTTCACTGACTCGGGGTCGCCGCCGTGCTCGCCGCAGATGCCGACCTTCAGGCCGGGCCGGGCCGCGCGGCCTTTCTTGACGCCGATTTGGATGAGCGCGCCGACCGACGCCTGGTCGATGGTCTGGAACGGGTCTTCCTTGAGCAGCCGTCTCTCGAGGTACAGCGGCAGAAACGAGGCGACGTCGTCGCGGCTGAAACCGAAGGTCATCTGGGTCAGGTCGTTGGTTCCGAACGAGAAGAACTCGGCCGCGTGCGCCATCTCGTCGGCCAGCAGGGCCGCGCGGGGTATCTCGATCATCGTGCCGACCATGTGCGGTATCCGTTCTCTGCCCAGCTTACGGCAGACTCCGTCGTGCACGCGCGCGATGATTGCGTTCTGGTCCTCGAGCTCCTTTGCCTCACAGGTCACCGGCACCATTATCTCAGGCTCGGGCTGTTTCTTCTCGGCCAGCAGTTCGGCGGTCGCCTCGAATATCGCCCGCGCCTGCATCTCGGTAACCTCGGGGTAGGTAATCCCGAGGCGCACGCCGCGGTGTCCCATCATCGGGTTCGACTCGTGCAGGTCCTCGCCGCGCTTGCGCACGTCATCAACGGTCACGCCCAGCGACTTGGCCAGTGCCGCCTGTTTGTCTTCCGCCTTGGGCACGAACTCGTGCAGGGGTGGGTCGAGCAGCCGAATGGTCACGGGCAAGCCGTCCATCGCTTCGAGCGTTCCCTTCACCGCGGCCTTGACGTGGACGAACAGCTCGTTGAGTGCGGCCCGCCGCTCCTCGGTCGTCTTCGACAGAATCATCTTGCGCAGCAGGAACAGCGGCACGTCGCTGCCCTTGCCGTAGAACATGTGCTCGGTACGGAACAGCCCGATGCCGCCGGCCCCCAACCGTCGCGCCAGCGCCGCGTCGGCCGGCGTCTCGGCGTTCGTGCGGACGACCATCTTGCGGTACTTGTCGGCCAGCTCCATGAACTGCTGGAACCGCGGCTGCTCGGTCGCGTCCATCGTCGCCACCTTGCCCGCGTACACGCGTCCCCTGGTCCCGTTCAATGTCAGCCAATCGCCTTCGGAGAATACGCGGCCACGGATCGTAAGCTCCTTTGCCACCGCATCGACCGTGGTATCCTTTGCGCCGACGATGCAGCACTTGCCCCACCCGCGCGCCACCAGCGCCGCGTGCGAAGTCATCCCCCCGCGCGCGGTCAGGATGCCGGCCGCGGACCGCATGCCGTCGATGTCCTCGGGCGAGGTCTCCTCACGCACGAGTATGACCGGGGCCGCACCCTCGCCCCGTGACCTGGCTATCGCATCGGCCGCAGTGAATACTATGCGACCGGTTGCGCCGCCCGGACCCGCCGGCAGGCCTTCGCCTAGCAGCGTTGCGTCCTTCTCGGCGGCCGGGTCGAGTATCGGATGCAGCAGTTCTTCCAACTGAACGGGCTGGACGCGCAACAGCGCGGTTCGCTCTTCGATCAGCCCTTCGTCCAGCATTTCCATCGCGATGTTGATGGCGGCGACGCCGGTGCGCTTGCCGGTGCGGGTCTGCAACATGTAGAGCTTGCCGTTCTCGATGGTGAACTCAATGTCCTGCATGTCGCGGAAGTGCTTCTCCATCCGGTCGCGGTACTCTTTCAGCTCCGTGTAGAGCCCGGGCATCGCTTCCTCGAGGCTCTCCATTGTCTCATTCTGGACGTTGCGACTGGCTGCATTCAGCGGGTTCGGCGTGCGGATGCCGGCCACCACGTCCTCGCCCTGTGCGTTGCGCAGCCACTCGCCGTAGAACCGGGCGTCGCCGGTCGCCGGGTTGCGCGTGAACGCCACGCCGGTCGCGGACAGATTTCCCAGATTGCCGAACACCATCGCCTGCACGTTCACCGCCGTGCCCCAGTCGTCGGGCAGGTTCTCGATGCGGCGGTAGGCCACGGCGCGCTTGCCGTTCCAGCTCCGGAACACGGCCTGGATGCTGCCCCACAGTTGTTCCGCAGGATCCTCCGGAAAGGGCCTGCCGAACGTTTCGGCAATGCGCGTCTTGTATGAGGCGCACAACTCCTTCAGGTCCTCGGCGGTCAAGTCAGCGTCGCCCTTCCGCCCGGTTCGCTCTTTGAGCGCGTGCATCAACCCCTCAAGCTGGGCCCGGATGCCCTTGCCGTCTTTAGGCTCGATGCCCTCGGCCTTCTCCATCACGACGTCGGCGTACATCGTCAGCAACCGGCGATAGGCATCATAGGCGAACCGCTCGTCGCCGGTCATCGCCGCCAGACCGGGCAGGGTGCGCTCGCACAACCCGATGTTCAGCACGGTTTCCATCATCCCGGGCATCGACGCCCGCGCGCCCGAACGGCACGACAGCAACAGCGGGGCCTTGGGGTCGCCGAACTTCCGCCCCGCCTGCTGCTCGATGTACTCAAGGCTTGACTTGACCTCGCCGGCGAAGTCGGTCGGGTAGTCGCCGTTCTTCATGTAATGGACGCAGACCGCGGTGGAAATCGTGAACCCGGCCGGAACCGGTAGTCCGAGATTGACCATCTCTGCCAGGTTTGCGCCCTTGCCGCCGAGCGCGTCCTTCATCTGCGCCGAGCCCTCAGCCCGGCCGCCGCCGAAGCGATAAACCGACTTCATGTGCAAAGCTCCGTTCTACGGTTCAACTAATCAAACATCAATAGCTAGTCGTAAATCCGTCAGTGCGGCGCCGGTGCCGCAACGGTGGGCTACTCCTGCTTGCCGGCATCGCCGGCATCCGTGGAAAGAAAAGCGTCGAGGATTTCCCTGGCGCGCGCCATGTCCTCCTCCTCTACCAGCACCTCGCCCCAGACCGGACGCATCACCCGCGCGAGGCCGTCGTAGGCCGGCATCTGGAACGAACGAATCATCGCCGGAATCCCGTTCTCTTCGAACAGGTCGCGGACCGAGTTCGCCATCAACTCGTTTTCGGGCTTGTAGATTGCTTTGAGTGCCACGGAGTCAGCAGTATACACCCGATTCCGACGGCAGTCAAACCCGCCGAACCGATTCTGTGACCTCCTCACCCTCGCTTCGCTCTCCCTCTCCTCTCGGAGGAGAGGGATGGGGTGAGGAGCCGCCCGGTCAGTCCAAGCTAACGCGCAGACGCAGACCGCGCCGGCGCAGTTCCTTGATGTACGCGGCAGACGGCACGCAATTCTCGCCGGTGAACGCCCCGGCGCATCCGACTTGGCCGCGGCCCAGCATCAGCGCGACAATCGCCGCCGAGAAACCGGTCGTTCGCTCCATCGCGGTCAGTCCGCTCTTCCGATCCGCGTAGTCAATCAGTTCGTAACTTATCGTCCTTCCGCCACTCGGTCTCTTGATCCCTCGATCCCTTGATCCCTTCCCGTTCACTTCCACCCTCAGCAGCACCACATCATCCTTCTCCCACGGCAGCACTGCCTCGAGGCGGTGAATCAGCAGGTGACGCGGGACGATGAGTTTGCCGTCCACGCTAGTCGGCTTCATGTCGGTGAGACCAAGGTCGAAGAGCAACCGGAACTTGGCGCAGTGGCCCGGATACCTGATCGTCTTGTAATTGAGCGTCTTCACTCGACCGCGGTAGGTGTAGGGCAGCGTCGACGTCCCGCCCGAGGTATTGAACGCCTCCAGCTTGCCGAACGGCTTCGGGAATTCCAGTTCCTCGACTTCAGCCAGCGGCTCGCGCCACGTCAGCCTGCCTTCCCGCAGAACCAGGCACGGCTCGACGTACTCGTTAATTAGCCCATTGGCTGAGAAGACCAACGCGTAGTTGAGCGGAGGCCTGGGATGGCGCGGCAGCCCGCCCACTCGGATGTGGATGGCATCCGTGCGTTCCAGGCGCGAGAACCCGTCCGCAGCGAGGATGCTCACCATACCCGGTGCCAGTCCGCAGTCGGGCACCACGGTCAAGCCGGCCTTCTTCGCCTGCCCGCTCAGCGCAAGCTCCGCATGCACCACGTCGTTGTTCCCGCCGAGGTCGCAGAAGTGCGTGCGCGATGCAATGGCAGCGTGCGCCAGGTTAAGATTAGAGAAATACGGGACGCAACTCACCGCCACATCGCAGGGCCTCATCAATTCCGTCATGCGCCGCCTGTCACCGGCATCGGCTTCGAACGTCTTGACCTTCGCGCTACGCAGGCGGCGTTTCAGGTCCTGCAGCCGCTCCGCATCCACGTCGCAGATTCTCACCTCGTCGACGTCTTCCTGTCGCACAAGGTCGTAGGCCACTGCCCGCGCCTGCATTCCGGCGCCTATCACAATGAATTTCATCGTTGTCCTTTCATGGTAGGATACGGTACCGCGCCACTCTCCTCAGTCAACGTGGCGCCCAAACCTGCGCTACTGCTGGAAAGCGGAGAGGAGCGCGGAAGAGATAATGGGGATTTCGTCGCGGCGGAGGGTACGGAAGTCGAGCAGGTATTCGCCCTTTTCGACCCGGCCGAACACCGGGGGCCGATTGAGACGCATGCGACGGGCCAGCTCGTCGACATGCATCGTCTTCGGCGTGATGGCAACTACCCGCGATTCGAGGCTCTCGGTCGCGAGTGAGCCGCCGCCGATTTCGGAAAGAGCAGGTCTGACGGTGAACTTGGCCACGACGTTGTCGCCCTCACCCCAACCCTCTCCCGGAGGGAGAGGGAGAGGGAGAAGAGACTGAACCCGGCGCACGAGTTCATCGGCTTCGCCCTGCATCTGGTCCGTGGTCTTCAGCAGTAACTGGAAGAGCGCATGTTCCTTGACTGCGCGTTCCTCGTCAAGGAACAGCTCCAGTGTCCGTTCGAGCACGGCGTAGGTGAGCTTGCCGCAGCGCATGGCCCGGGTGAGCGGATGCTTCTTCAGCAGGTCGATGTGCTTCTTCTTGCCGACGATGATGCCGGCTTGCGACGCGGAAATGAGTTTGTCCCCGGAGAAGCAGATGACGTCCGCTCCGGCCTTGACCGATTCCTGTACCAGCGGTTCCTTGGGCAGGCCGTACTTCGAAAGGTCGACGAGCGCCCCTGAACCGAGGTCGTCCACGACGAGGAGGGGCGAGGGGCGAGGGGCGAGGGGCGAGCGATTGACCTCTTGGGCGAGAGCTACCATCTCTTCGAGGCTTACTTCCTTGGTGAACCCGGTAATCTTGTAGTTGGAGGTGTGAACCCGGAGCAGGAGCGCCGTCTCCGGAGTGATGGCATTATTGTAGTCGCGCAGGTGAGTGCGATTGGTCGTGCCGACCTCGACCATCTTGCATCCGCTTTGCATCATCACGTCGGGGATTCGGAACGCGCCGCCGATTTCGACAAGCTGGCCGCGCGAGACAATCGCCTCTTTGCCTTTGGCCAGCCCGGACAGGATTAGCAAGGTAGCCGCGCAGTTGTTGTTGACGACCATCGCCGCCTCAGCGCCCGTCAGTTCGCACAGCAGCGGTTCGATGTGCCGGTAGCGGCTGCCGCGCCGTCCGGTCTCGATGTCGATTTCAAGGCTGGAGAAGTGCTCGCTCACGTCAGTAAGCGCTTCCTGTGCAGCCTTGGACAGCGGCGCGCGCCCCAGCCCAGTGTGCAGAATGACGCCAAGGCCATTGATGGCGCGCGCCAGCGTCGGCTTGCGCTCTCGTTCGAGTCGGCGCAGCAACTCCGCCATTGAGAACGCTTGGGGCTTGCCGTCTGCGTGTTGCGGCTCTTTCAGGTTCTCCCGTAGCTCGTCGAGATAGGCTCGGATTGCCCGCACCGCCATGCGGCGGTGGACTTGCGCGAGCACGGGCGCGAGCGTCTCGTCACTGAGAAGTTTGTCCACCGACGGAAGTCCGCGCAGTCCGGTCTGCTTATTCTGACTTCCAGCTTCTGACCCCTGACCCCTGACCCCTGACCCCTTCTGCCTCACTGATGCACCAGCGTCTCTCTGACGAAGGTGGCGCGCCGTTCGTCGCGCTCCGACGCGGTCAGGTTCTCGCCCAGCATTGCCTGCAGGTTCGCGGGCCGGACGAGCACCATGAGCCGCGTGACCTGCTCCAGGTTAAGTTCGTTTACGATGCCGAGCGCGATCCCGAGTCTGAGGTTCGCAATCAGGTTGATAGCCTCGTCCGATGTGAGGATGCGCGCCCCCCGTAGCAGCCCGAGCGAACGGAAGACCTTGTCCTCGATCTCGACCCGGAGCTTGTTCATAAGGTACCCACGGGCCTTCCGTTCGTACTGGATTATCTGCCGGCTGATGTCGGCAATCGTCTCGATGATTTCCCACTCGGTCTGGCCGACCGTCTTCTGGTTGGAAATCTGGAAGAAGTTCCCTTTGGTTTCGGTGCCCTCGCCGTACAGGCCGCGCACCGCGAGGCCGATCTGCAACGCCCCGCGCAGCACCTTCTCAATTTCGCGGGTGATGACGAGCGCGGGCAGGTGCACGAGAACCGAGGCCCGCATACCGGTTCCGAGATTGGTCGGACACGCGGTCAGGAATCCGAACTCGGGCGAGAACGCGTACTGAAGTTGTCCTTCCAGCTTCTCGTCGAGCGTTGCTGCCGCAGTGAACGCCTCCGGGAAATCAAGGCCCGAGGCCAGAACCTGGAATCGGAGATGGTCCTCTTCGTTGACCATGAGGCTCGTAGCTTCATCTTCGCTGAAGTACAGCCCGCGCTTGGCTTTGGATGCAGTGAAGTCGGGCGACGCCAGGTGCCGCTCGACCAGGTATTGGCCGTACTGTTCGGAAAGCCGCTCGTTGTCGATGAACTCGCCGGCGGCTATGTAGCCGGAATCGGTGAGCGCCAGGCGAACGGCCTCAACGGTTCGCTCCTGGGCGTCCGCTTTTGACCGGTGAGTGAACGGCACCTCGGCAAGGTTTCGGGCCAGCCGAACGCGGGTCGAGAGCACGACATCGCTCTCCGGCCCGGCGGCCGCAAGCCACTTGCCAACAGTGCCGGTGGAGTTCATGGGAACTGAAGGAATCCAGGGGTCGAGGATTCCAGGATTCGAGTGACACCGCATTGGCCCCCTTGAATCCTTGAATCTCTGATTCCTCTGGCACTCATTCTGCTTCCGCGTGCTTGAGCTGGTCGCGCAGGGCGGCGGCTTTCTCGTAGTCCTCGTCCTGGATTGCACCGGACAGGGCCTGGCGCAGCTTCTGGATGTTCATCTGGACCTGCGCATGTTTGCGGCCGCCGCTCGCGGTCCGGCCCACGTGTTGAACCGCGTCGTGGATTCGGCGTATCACCGGCAATAGTTGGTCGTGGAAGGAAACGTAGCAATCGGCACAGCCCAGCCGGCCCTGTCGCTTGAATTCCGCATACGTCAGGCCGCAGCTCGGGCAGACCAGTTTCGCATCGGCCTCGTCGACGCGCGTCTTCAACTCGGCGATTATCTCCGCCGCGCCCGCCTTGAGCTGCTCGACCTCGGCGAACCCCCGCTGGCGCGCGCACTCGGCGCAAACCGAGACCTCGGTGACCTTGCCGTTCTTGTCGAGCTGGCTCACCTTCATCGTCGCCTCGCCCTTGCCGCAAAGGTCACAGAGTTTCATAGCCCGGACACTCCGGATAATTCAGAATTCAGAGAACAGAGACCAGAAGTCAGAAAGTCCGGCAGTTCTGCATTCTGGTATCTGAATCCTGATTTCTGCTTTGTCACCTCTCCTCCGTGAGTCTTCCTTCGGCTAGATGGAGCCGGCGTGTCGCTCGGTCGGCGACGGACTGATTGTGAGTCACTACCAGAATCGTCATTTTCCTTTCGCTGCTCAGTCGCACCATCAGGTCAACCAGCGCCGCCGCCGAGGTCGTGTCGAGGTTGCCGGTCGGCTCGTCGGCGAGAATCACCGCCGGGTTATTCACCAGCGCGCGTCCCACTGCCGCCCGCGCCTTTTCTCCGCCCGATAGCTCGGACGGCCGGTGGGTGAGCCGGGTCAGGAATCCGACGTCCTCGAGCACGCGGTGCGCACGGTCCATCGCCTCGGGCCGAGCCACGCCCGCAACAAGCAGCGGCATTGCCACGTTCTCCAGAACCGTGAACTCGGACAGCAAGTGGTGAAACTGGAACACGAACCCGAGCTTCCGATTTCTCAGTTCGTGGAGCTTGGACTCAGGGTAGCTGAAAACGTCAGCTGAATCAAGGAACACTCGGCCTCTTGTGGGGCGATCCAGCGCTCCGAGCACGTGCAGGAGGGTAGATTTGCCGGTTCCCGAAGGGCCGAGAATCGCCACCAGCTCGCCTCGGCTGACCTCCAGGTTCACGCCGCGGAGGATTTCCAGACGCTCAGCCCCGGTCTCGAACACGCGCCATACGTCGGTCGCGCGGAGCACGACCGAGGGGTCAGGGGTCAGGGGTTGGGGGTCAGGGTCCGAAACCTGACCCCTAGCCCCTAGTCCCTCATCCCTGGTCGCTTCACTCATATCTGATTGCTTCCAGCGGCACGAGCCTCGCCGCCTTCAAAGCCGGGTAGACCGTGGCCGCGAACGTGATGACGATGGCCGCGATGCAGACAACGACGAAGTCCTGCGCCAGCACCTGCACCGGCAGATTCTTGATGAAATAGACGTCGCCGGGCAGCGATACGAACCGGTACTTGTTCAGCAGCCAGCAGGCGAGCAGGCCGAAGCCCGCGCCGGTCACGGTGCCGATGACTCCGATTAACCCGCCGGCCCAAACGAAGATGCGTGTCACCGTGGCGGGCCTGGCGCCCATCGCCTTCAGGATGCCGATCTCGCGGGTCTTGCGGATAACCATCATCATCAGCATGCCGATGATGTTGAAGGCGGCAACCAGCACAATCAGCACCAGCACGATGAAGGTCACGACCTTCTCCAGCCGCAAGGCGGAAAAGAGATTGCGGTTCTGGAGGATCCAGTCCGAGGCGCGGTACGGATAGCCGAGCTGCCGCGTGATGATGTGCGCCGTGCGGTCGGCGGCGTAGACGTCCTTCACCTGGACCTCGAAACCAGTGACCATGTTCTCCATGTCCAGGAATCGCTGGATTGCCCCAAGCGACAGGAATACGAAGCTCGAGTTATACTCGTACATCCCGGAGTCGAAGATACCGTTCACCCGGAAGTACCGCGTGCGAGGGATGAAACCGAAGGCAGTCATTGTTCCGCCGAACGGTGAGGCGAGATTCAGGCTGTCGCCGATCGAGAGTCCGAGCTCACGCGCCAGTTCGACGCCGATGACCACGCCGCTGGAGTCGAAGGCGAAGTGTCCCTGCACGATATTCCCCGATATGCCGGTAATCTCCTTCTCGTGCTTCGGATCGACGCCGCGAATCACAACTCCCTCGACTCCGTTTTCTGAGCGGACCAGTGTCTTCGCGTAGATGAACGGTGCGACCGAAACAACGTCCGGCACCCGGGCAATCTCACGCTGCAACGAATCGCCGATCCAGGTGGGAATCGGCTCATACGAATACTTGGCTACGGTTACGTGCGGCGTAGCACCGAGAATCCGGTTGGTAAGTTCCTGGTGGAATCCATTCTCGACTGAGAGCACGATGATGATAGCCGCAACGCCGACGAACACTCCGCCGATGGCAATCGCGGTTATTCCGGAGATGAGGCGCCGACCCCGTCCGCGCAGGTAGCGTCTTGCCATGAACAATTCAAAGCGCATGGCGGACTCCGGATAGTCCAGAATTCAGAATCCAGAGACTAGAACCCAGAATTGACAAACCCGACATCAGGGTCTCGACTTGGCAGTGACAACGGACTTCACCACGATTCTGATCAACTCGTCCGCCTCAGCCAATGGTTCCGACAGCAGATCGGTCGGAAGCAGTTTTGCCCGCGTGACCAGCTTCAACCAGTACTCGGTCTCGCGCAATTCCTTGAGGACCACCTGCATCTTATGTGCGAAGTCGGCTCTGCTTTCGGCACCACAAGCTTCATGGAAGTTCGCACCTGCTGAGGAAGCAGAACGCACCAGTTGCCCCACCATGAAACGACCGGTTGCCGAGCGCTGCAGACGCGGGGCGAGCGCAACGACGCTGACCGCGAAGTCTAGCAGCCGTTCGCTCAGGTCCGATCGGAAGTCCCTCATCCTCGTCCCGTCCGTCGATTCTGGATTCTGAGCTCTGGACTCTGGATTCTGGATTATCCGAATCCCCTGTCACTCTTTCTGCGGGCGAAGTTGAGGGAATAGTATGACGTCCCGTATGGTCTGCGAGTTCGTGAGCAGCATGGCGATACGGTCGATGCCCAGCCCGAGCCCGCCGGTCGGCGGCATGCCGAACTCGAGCGCTGTGCAATAGTCCTCGTCAACCGTCGCGAACTCCTCGTTCAGAGCCACGCCTTCCTCAAACCGCTGCCGCTGCTCGGCCGGGTCATTCAGCTCGGAGAACGCATTGCCCAGTTCCATGCCGCACACCACCGGCTCGAACCGCTCAACCAACTCCGGGTTATCGCGGTGGCTCTTGGCCAGCGGCGTCGTCACCTTCGGATGGTCCATCACGAACGTCGGGTCAATGATGTGGTCCTGGATCAACTCGCTGAAGAGCTTGTCCAGCAGCTTGGCGCGCGAAATGTCCTCGGTGGTCTGGACGTTGAACCGCGCCGCGACCTTCTTGAGCATCGGCATCGAGAGCTTCATCGGGTCCGCCTCAATCCGCGCTGCCAGCGTATCCACGAACTTCATCCGCTGCCATGGCCGCCCCAAGTCCACAATATGGTCGCCGAACGGAATCTCAGTCTTGCCGCAGGCCTCGGTGGCGAGGAACTTGAACAGCTCCTCGACCAGGGCCAGCACGTCATTGTAGTCGGCATAGGCCCAGTAGAGCTCCATCTGCGTGAACTCGGGATTGTGCGTCCGGTCCAGACCCTCATTGCGGAAGTCCTTGCCGATTTCGAAGACCTTTTCCAGCCCGCCGACAATCAGCCGCTTCAGGTACAGCTCGTCGGAAATCCGCATGAACATCTTCTGTTCGAGTACGTTGTAGAACGTCTCGAACGGCTGAGCCGCGGCCCCGCCATATATCGGCTGCAGAATCGGCGTCTCTACCTCGTCAAACCCGCGCTCGGAAAGGAACCGACGCACTAGACCGGTCACCCTAATCCGATTCAGCAGAACCTGTCGCGACTCCTGATTGACAATCAGGTCAACGTAGCGTTGCCGATAGCGCATCTCCACGTCGGTCAGGCCGTGGAACTTCTCCGGCAACGGGTGGAGGGACTTAGTGAGCAGCACAAGTTCCTTCACGTTGACCGTGACCTCGCCGGTCTTGGTGCGGAACATCTCGCCCCGTGCTCCCACGAAGTCCCCGAGGTCGAGCAGGCTCAGGTTCGCGAACGCCTGCTCGCCCAGCGTATCCTTGCGCAGGTATAGCTGGAGCTTACCGGTCTCGTCCTGAATGTGGGCGAACTGGGTCTTGCCGTGCTCCCGCCGCGACATCAACCGTCCGGCGACGCGAACCTCAAGCGCGGGACATGACCCAATTCCGCTCGGGGAATTGGGATCGTGTCCCAAGCCGGCACCCGAAGGCTCTGAACTCTGGACTCTCTCGAATTCTGCAATCGCCTTCGCGTTCGTGTGGGTCCGGTCCCACTTGTAGGCATACGGATTGACTCCGGCCTCGCGCAGCTTGGCGAGTTTGGCCAGCCTGATTTCGCGGTCATGACCGCTGGTCTGGATTGGGCCGTCAGTCGTCGGCTGTCGGCTGTCGGCTTGACTAGGGTTGTCGCTCATCGGGCAAGACTATATCCGTGTCAGAGGCGAAGTCAAACAGACGAAGGGACTCGGGAAGCGGGCGGAATTCACCACGGAGGACGCGGACACAGAGTCGAGTGAAAGCCGGTGTCATCCCTGACCGAGTCATCTCCGTGTGCTCTGCAATTCACAGTGAGACTGGGAACCGAACGCAGTCTTTTACAGACTAGCTATTAGTAGTTAAACTACTAGCAGATGAGATTCGACACTGAAGACCGCCCCTTATGTCGCCGAAGAGATTTAGAGCCGAACTCCGCGAGCTGATGCTGGAACTGCACTGGCGGCAGTGGTGCGCGCTGGGCGTCGCCGGACAGGTTGAGCCCGAGAGCCATTGGGTGGTGGACCTTGAGGCCTTGGCTGTTTCGGTCTCACGGCTTGGACGGGCGGATGCAAGGTTGCTGAGACTGGCAGGTGAGTGGCTGGCGGTGAACCAAGAATGGGTGAGCACACCACGGCTGAGACGCATCAGTTCTGCGTTCGACACCGAGATGGACTCGGAGGCGCTGGTGCCGGACGCGTTAGCTCGCAGCCGGACCAGGGTCGTGAGGCCGGTCGTCACTCAGCCCGTGCTGCTGCAGCTCCAACTTCGGGCTCTGCTCGGCATGGACGCTCGTGCCGACGTCTTCGGCTATCTGCTGTTCAACAAGAGCGGCAACTCGTCCTCAATCGCGCGGGCGCTGTACGTGGACCAGAAGCGAGTCTACAACGTGCTTGAACGATGGAGCACCGCCGGTATTGTCCGACGTACGCCCGGCGGATATTCGCTTGTGCCGGACGCGATACCGGCTGCCGTGGCCGAGGCCCGAGACCGGACAGAATGGATCAACTGGACAACGACGTACCTGGCGCTGAACCGACTGCACGAGTCCATGGCAAAAGCGGCAACTGATGATCGCTACATACTGGCATCACTGGCTCGCGACGCCAGTCCCGAGCTTGAACCGCAAGCGGCAGCAGTCAGCGTGAACCTCGCGTCTGCCGACCGCTATCCCGGCGCAGCCTACTTTGAACCATTCGCAGACGGTGTCGTTGCCTGGCTCAAACGACTGCTCGGTCGCCGCGAGTAGTCGGCACGACACCACACGCCGCCATCACCCAAAGGCCGCCTTGGGCGGCCGCGCGGCGTGGCTCGCTTGACTGCGACTGTGACTGTCATAGACTGATGACAGGAGAGCCGATGAGCCTGCCCCATCATAGTAGAAGCGTCAGAATGGCCCTTGTCGGGCTGCTCGTGGTCGCTGCCATTTCTGTGGCAGCAGGGTCGGGAAGGAAGCCGGCGAAGGAGGTGCAGTCCGCAGTTTCCCTGCGGCACATCTCGACGAGCGAGGCTATGGACATCCTTCAGAAGTTCCCGGAGCTGGTGCCAAGCTTCTTGGCCGCCAGGAGGAATGATGCGGAGTACATGGCCGGCACGTTCGGATTCGTCGAAGTTTCCGAGCCGACGCTGGCACGCGTCTTTCCAGCGGCCCACTTCTACCTGGGCCACGACTTCACTTCGCCCCCCCGGCACCCCTATCTCATGGCAATTGATGAGGGGAAGGGCTACTCGATGCCATATGGCTTCAACCGGCTGCTCATAGACAACGGCATGAACGTAACCAACAAGAACATCATCGAGCTGGCAGAGGCCTTCATCATCGCGGCAATCTACGGCGAGCAAGGTCCTTCCACCGAGGTCACCTTTCTCGGAGCCACGAGGGCCAAGTACGTGATTAGTGGCGACGATTACGACGCCTGTGTGAGAGTCCAGATCGGCCAACAGACGGAGGAGTGGTTCTTTTCCCTCCCCGTCGGGCTGGGCCAGTTCGGGACTGTTGAAAGAAGAGGCCCGAAGGGATACATCGATGAGTACAATCCTGCCGAGGCAAGACCTCGCCATGGTCCAGGACAGGTGAACCCGACGCCAAACGCACCCAAACAACAGAAGTAGCCGAGGCCACTCTGCCCCAAGCTCCAAGCCTCAAGCCGCAAGCCATCCGCAAGGTCGTTCTGACCGAGGTAGTCGGCTGGAACTGACCAGGCTGCTGGGCTGAGGTTTGGGCATGCTACTTTCCGAATAGCCCGCCCGGTAGTTCTCCGGATTGTCCGCACAGTTGCTCGGGAGGTTGCTTTCCGAGTTACTTGCCCGGCTATTCTCCGGGCAATCTGAGGAGGAGCTCTTCCAATTACCCTCCCGGCAGCTTTCCGGATAGCTCGCCGAGTTCCTCTCCGAATAGCCCGCCGAGCAACTGACCGAAGAGCAGACCAGGTAGCTCTCCGGATTCCTCACCGGATTGCCTGCGGAGCAATCCTCGGAATTGCTCTCCGGGTAAGCTGGAGAATAACCTACAGAATAGCCGGGGGGATGGGATAGGGGAGAAACGGAAAGAGTGAATAGTGAATTGAAAAGAGATAAGTTAGGAGATTTCCGGGTCGGAATCCTTGGGGACTTATAAGAAACTGGGATGGTTCGGGCTGCCTCAAAACCGGCTTCCAAATGCTCCGTGCGTCCGAGGGAATCAGGGGCCTAGCCCTGCGCCCGAAGACGAGCCTCTCATAAGCTTGTGCCCCAAACCCGATATTGAACCACCAAGACACCAAGAACACCAAGCAGACAGAGCCGATTTCCGTCCTCACCCTCTTTGTGTCTTTGTGCCTTTGTGGTGAGTCTCTATGTCGGATTCAGGCTGGTGGCTGCGTCTTGATGGCCGGCGGATTGTCGGTATTCTTGTGGCAATCCAAGATGACTTGCGCCGAGCGTGCGCGGCTGGCAGCCTGACTTGAGCCACCGCGCTGGCCGGCGCTTACCAAGGGAGGAACCGTGAAGCTTCTCATCCGATGGCTGATTGCGGCGCTTGCCTTGTTCCTTGCCGCCTGGATCGTGCCGGGCATCAAGGTCGCGGCCAACGCGTGGTGGATCTATGCGGTGATGGCCGTCATTCTGGGTCTGGTCAACGCGCTCGTCAGGCCGGTCCTCAAGTTGCTATCCTGCGGGCTCATCATTCTGACGCTTGGTTTGTTCACGCTCGTCATCAATGCCCTGACGCTGTGGTTGTCGTCGTCCATCGCCGTCCACTGGTTTCACGTCGGCTTCTACGTGCGCGGGTTCTGGGCCGCGTTCTTTGGCGCGCTCATCGTCAGCATCGCCACCATGATCATGTCGGCGTTGTTCAGAGATAAGGACAAGTAGCTCAGCCGGTTGATAGTCGTCTGATTCCGGGTATTCTCTCGACAGCATGAAAGGCGACCGGCCGCGCGTTCTGCTTGTCAGGCGATTTACAACAGACGTCCTGTCGCGGATCCCGCGCCGGCCTAGGTCGCCGCAACGATGGATCCACAAGACTAGAAACTGGCCGCAGGTGGAGGACGCATGATTGTCACGCAGAGAGAACTCGACCAAACCTTCAAAGAACACTCAGTTCACTATGGTGGCGTGAAAGAGGACTACTTCGCAGTTCTCTACCTGATGAGGGAGTATGGTTACCAATCGGTCGAGGAGGTAGCCTGTCAGGTGGCATTCGGTGGCGATGACTACGGCTTCGACGCGTTTCATCTCGACATGACAAGACGGAATCTCTATCTGTTCCAATTCAAGTGGTCGGAGAATCACACTCTGTTCAGAGAATCGTTCAGGCGTCTGATCTCAGCAGGCATTCAACGCATATTCGGTGACCCGCTTCAGGACGAGAGACAGAATCCTCTTGTCGGACAACTCAAGTCGGCCATTATCGAGAACAAGGCTATTGTGGATCGCGTCATCGTTCAGTTCGTCTTCAACGGGGACGCGAGGGCTGCTGAGAACAGCCCTACGCTTACCGCCTTACGTGAGGAACTTGAAGACAAACGGCACGTCGTGAACGGATTCTTTGGGAGAGAGGTGGAATTCTTCACCCAGTTCGCTTCGAACCAGACCAAGAAGAAGTGGACCCCGCCTGTCCAAAAACTCCACAGGTACGATGTCGACATGCCCTGGCATGGAGAATGCGTCGGCCCCGCGGGAGAGCGCCTTCATGTGGGCACAGTCAGACTGATGGATCTCTATCGCATGTATCGTGAGATGGGGTTTAGGTTCTTCGAGAGGAACATTCGAGCGGGTCTGTCACCGGAATCGCGCCCAAATCGTGCCCTTAGAGCAGCGTTTCGGGACATTGTCCTTGCCGAGAGGGACGAGCCCAGCGTCTTTGCGTTCAACCACAACGGTGTCGCCCTGGCGGTCGAGGCTCTCGAGGTCGCCGATCGTCGGGCGACCATTGTGGAGCCCCGCCTTCTGAATGGTGCGCAGACTATCACGAGCTTGGCGAAGTTCGTTGATGACAACAAAGACAATGCGGCGCTTGTTAGTAACCGCAGCCGCCTTGAGGACGTACACGTCATCGCGAAGTTCATATCGGCTGCCTCGCGTGACTTTGTGGTGAACGTGACTGTCAGAAACAACCAGCAGAACCCGGTTGAGCCGTGGCATCTCAGGGCAAACGACGACATTCAGCTCGCCATACAAGAGAAGCTCAGGGACGACCTCCGTCTCTTCTACGAAAGACAGGAGGAGTCATTCGAGAGTCTGTCGGATTCCGAGCTCGAGGACCAGGGGTACGACGTCACTGTTGGCAGGGCCGTTGATATCAAGAAGCTGGCGCAGACGTTTCTTGCCATACAGGGGCAGACCGACCGGATGTCTCGGCTCAGGGATGTCTTTGGCGAGGAGAAACAGTATTCGGACTGTTTCCGCAAGTGCTACCTAGAGGCGGACAGCAGGAAGATCATTCTGCTATACAAGGTGCAGTTGAAACTGAATAGCGTCGTGCAGGAAATCGTGAAACGAGGCGAGAACAAGTACGACTACATGGGTCGAGCACGCAATCTCATTTGGGCGCTCGTGGTGCAGGGCGTGCTCAACGCGGACGACCTTGACGACCTAACTAACAGCTACGGCAACGACCTAGTCGTTCGGGGGAACTACCTCGATCGGCTCAAGCAAGTCGCTTCAACCCGCGTGAGATTCATCGTCGCTGAAGCTGTGAACAACAATGACGATCAGACGAGGCTCGCCCAAGAGAGCTATAGTTTCTTGCGGACTAATGCCATGTTTGACAGGTGCATGAACGTTGCTCGACGGAGATTCCAGTGGGAGAAGCTGCCGCTATAGTCCTGCTGGCGACGAGATGAAAGGCGACCGGCCTCGCGTTCTGGTTGTCGGGAGCTTCGTGACCGACCTCATGTTTAGAGTGAAGCACCGGCCCGGACCGGGCGAGACGATGCTGGCCGAAGACTTCGGTATGTTCCTCGGCGGCAAGGGGTTCAACCAGGCGGTCGGAGCGAGGCGACTGGGCGCTGACGTGTGCATCGTCGGTCGGGTCGGCCGCGACCCGTTCGGTGACATGTTCGTCGCCAAGCTGGAGCAGGAAGGAATCTGCCTGAGTGGCGTGACCCGCGACCCTGAGGCGGGAACCGCGATTGCCACGCCGGTCGTGGACGAGAACGGGCAGAACAGCATCATCGCCGCGCCGCGGGCCAACATGCGCGTGACGCCCGAGGATGTGCTCGCGGTAGAGGAGCAGATTGCCCTCGCCGACATCCTGATGCTCCAGTTCGAGATACCGTTGGCAGCGTCGCGGCGTGCCGCCGAGATTGCCCGGAAGCACGGAACACTGGTGCTGCTCGACCCTGCGCCGGTGAGGCATGGAGGACAGGAAGAATCCAGAATCCAGAATCCAGAGTCCAGGGTCCAGAATTGCGGGGATTCACCACAAAGACACGAAGACACAAAGGCGGACGGAGAAACCAGAGACCAGAAACCAGAAACTAGAAACCAGAATTGCGGAGACGGATTTCACCACCAAGACGCAAAGGCACCAAGTCAGACAGAAGGGGGCAGAAGCCAGAGTTCCAGAACGGAGATGCCGGAACACTCGACCACGAGACCACTGGACGACTTCTACTTTGACTACCTTGTGCCCAACGAAATCGAAGCCCACATGCTGACCGGCAGGATGACGCCGGAGGAAGCGGCGGCTGTGCTTCTGCCCGAGACGCGGCAGGGCGTGGTTATCTCACTCGGCGAAGAAGGCGCGCTGGCAGTTGACCGCGCCGCGCTGACCCGGTTCCCGGCGCACAAGGTGAACGTCGTGGACACGACCGGCGCTGGGGATGCGTTCCGCGCCGGATTGGCGGTGAGAATTGCCGAGGGTGCCAGCCTTGATGAAGCTGTGCGATTCGCCAACGCCTGCGGCGCTCTCGCCTGCACCATCATGGGCGCTGAACCATCCATGCCAAGGCGGGATCATGTCGAACGTTTCTTGACCCGAACCGAAAAGGAGTGAGCAGTGGGACTATTCCTGGATAGCGCGAAGATTGAGGAAGTAAGGCGGGCGGTCGAGCTCGGGTTTCTTTCGGGCGTGACCACGAACCCGACCATCATGGCGAAGGTGAAGGGGCAGCCGAAAGACATCATTCGGCAGATCTGCGCACTTGCGCCTGGGCCGGTGTTCTATCAGGTGACGGCAAAGACGCCGGAAGAGCGGGAGCGCGAGGGCAGGGAGTTCTTCGACATCTGCCGCGAGAAGGTCGTGCTGAAGATACCTGCCACAACCGAGAACCTGGCTTTGATGGCGAAGCTCTCACGGGACACTCCGTGTGCCGCTACCGCTGTCTACAGCGGAGCTCAGACTCTCGTCGCCTGCGAAGCGGGCGCTCGCTACGTGATTCCCTATGTGAACCGGGCTACGCGGTTACTTGGTGACGGGAACAAGCTGGTGGCCGAGATGGCGGCGGTGCTCAGGACGTCCGACAGATGTGTTGAGATACTGGCCGCGAGTATCAAGTCGGCCGATGAGGCCACGCAGGCCGTAGTGGCCGGGGCGAATCATCTGACGCTACCGCTGGACATACTGCTCAGTCTCGGCAATCACCCACTGTCGGATGCGGCTATCGAGGAGTTTTCGCGGGCGGGTCAGTAGTTTCGGGATTCACCACAAAGACACCAAGACACAAAGAGGAAGCGATGAAACCGGAAAGGCTGAACCGGGAGGCCGGAACCGGAATTCATCCTTCATCCCTCCGCCTTCATCCCTTCTGCGGTGGCTTTGTGTCTTGTAGGTTGTCCGTATGTTCTTCGGTCTTCGCCTCTTCGGCCGAGTCGCGGCGAAGTGCGACTAGCTGCGGGTGTTTGTAGGGCGACTGTTCCGACAGTTTCCGAGTGGCCTTGAAGAAAATAACCCAGAATAGAACCGCCATCGTGAGCAGGCTTAGCACCATCAGCGGCCTCTTGTCGAGCGAGAAAACAATGAAGTCGTATAGCCCGTGGGCGATGACTGCCAATCCGAAACCAAGAGCGGAAAGCCAGTTGCCGACACGGTCGTTGCGCGCGAACTTGGCCTCGCCGAGGAAGTAGCCCATCAGCACGCCGTCGAAGGCGTGGCTCGGCATCGCCAGCAGCGCGCGCATCACGCCGGTTCCGGCGCCGTTTGAGAAGATGTAGATGATGTTTTCTAGGGTGGCAAAGCCGAGCGCGGCCATGACCGAGTACATTATCCCGTCATAGGGTTCGTCGAACTCGGGCCGGTGGTAGGCGTAGAACCGGACGACAATGAACTTCGCGCCCTCTTCGACCAGGCCGACGATAATCATCGCGCCGAGGAAGGCATGGAGCAGGCTGGGGGTGCTTGAGCGCCAGCCGGTGAGCTTCTGAAGCGAGAGCGACGTGATTGCCGCGGGAACCAGTGAGGCGGCGCCCAGCGCGAACGTTACCAGCAGGACACCGATGGGTTCTCTTCGGTACTTGTCGCGGAGGTAGAAGAAGAGGAACAGGGCGACGGCCGGGGCGATGGCGAGGACGAGTAGTCCGACCATCAGGACGATTCAGAATTCAGAAACCAGAAGGCAGAATTCAGAAGTCTGGGCGGACAATCGGAAATCGACAAGCGGAAATCGAAAATGACTAGACGATGGGTTCGAAAAGATACTCTGCCCGGCCGGCGGGCGGTCGCTTGCGCAGGAATGTCACTTGGAAGGAAATCGGGCCGGCGTGTGCCAGCTCGAACCGGAGTCGGCCGTTTCGGAGCTGGTACTCGCCTTCGTCCAGCAAATAGGGTTTGGTCCGGGGCGGCGCGGCCTCAGCCGAAGGGTGAACGCGGCCGGGCCGGACGAAAGCTGCATAGAGCCGCGAGCGCGGCACAAGGCCGACATCGCGCACGACGACCGGCCAGCGGTTCTCAAGGAAAAGCGGCACACTATTGAAGCCGAGCGCCATGCAGTCGTCGCTGCGTCCGAGCAGTGCCCGGCCGAGCTGTGGCCGGGAACGCGAGTATGCCTGAACCGTGGCGCTTCCGTGAAGCGGGGGAAGCTGGTCGAGCCGGGTCGCGTGCGCTGCACGGCGTGGCGCTGAACGCCGGGTGTGGAAAAGCTGGCGGGTCTCTTCTACTACGCCGTCGAGATCCAGATGCTTCGTAATCAGGTCGGCCAGGGCGGCACGGCTGCGGGGGACGGAAACCTTGAGCCGGCTCCGTCTGACGAGACGCGCCAGCTCTGCGTGGGTGAAGTTGTCGAGGAGGCTGCGGGCCGGTTCGAGCCTGATGCCCTTCATGGAGTCAGTATACGAGGTGGGGCGCACCGGTCAAGCCGCGCACGGTCGCGCAGGACGGGCCCGCGCGGGAACCACTTCGCGCAGGTCATCGCACGTCCGCGTCCCGTCGACACCACCGTTTCCCTCGCGCCATACTCTGTCTGGAAACCAGCGCCCCGGCTCGGATGCCGGGGCGCTTCCAAAGGAGGGCGATGGTTCCTCGCGTATGCCGCGTGAATGTCGTGCATCTCAACCGGTCGGGATCCATCAGTCGGCCGGTTTCGATTCTGACTTGCTGTCGGCAGCGCAGTGTCGGTGTCAGACCACCGATGCTGCCGAATCAGGATAAGCCCCCCAGCGGGTCTTGTCAAGCGAACCTGACCGCAATCACTAACCATTGATAATCAGTGACTTACACAACTACTACAATGATGGGAGCATCCGGCCGGAATTGGGCGATGCAGATAGGCTGTTGAAATGCCGATGGTTAGAAACGGTAACCCCCTCCACGCCACTGCTCCTATGAGGCGGCAGTCCGGAAGTGCGGCGAATCAGCCTAAGACCTTGATGAACAGTGGCTTAGAATGCTCCGAGGTTGGTTCCACCAATCCCTGCGCCGATGCAGGGTGAGTCATTCTTGAGTCGAAAATCACCCTCTGCGTTGTCGAAGAACATCGGGTCTCGAACGATGTTGCTGTCGCCCGGAGCAACGCGGTCGAAGTCGAGCCCATTGCCAAACAGACAATTCCGTCGTACCACGAGCTTGCCTTCAGGTTGGTCTGTCACTACTCCGCGCGGGTTGAGCGCGATGATACAGTCGGTTATTACCGTGTTGGAATCGTCCCGGGCAGCGTGAATTCCGACCTCGCCATTGTCGGCAATCGTACAGTGAGTGATCTTCGCGTAGGAACGTCCTGCAAATGAGCTCAGGTAGATTCCCCGGTCGCCATTGTCGATAATCAGGCAGTGGTCGATGAACTGCTGCCCTTCTCTCACCCATATTCCGTGCGAGTCAGCGCCACGCAATGTGAAACCGGAAACCCGGTTGCTGTCGGTGCGCAACTCGATCGCCGCATACTGGTCGCTGGCATCAACGATGGTTGTGGCCGGATCGGCTCCAAGCAACGTGATGTGTCGCGTCTTTTCGACCTTCACGGGTTCGTGGTATTCACCCGGCATCACGAAAACGGTGTCGCCATCCCGGGCCGAGTCGAGCGCGGCCGTGATTGTGAGGAACCTGGTGCTGCTGTCCTGAGCGACTACCAGACGTCCAACCGGCGCGATGGAAACCGGCGGCGTGGGTTCGGTATGGACCGCGCAGGCGACGAGCGACAGTGCCAAGGCGATAGGAAAGCTAAGGCTCTTCATCCGAGAATGATTATGCGGTAACGTTCTTGTCTGTCAATCAGTGAAGGTCCGGCGGCGCGGATTCGCCAAGGACGGCCGGAACCGGTACCATTCCGCGGCTGACAGCATGCTTTCACCCGGGCACGGTGCAGTCGCCGGTTTCGAGCCCGTTTGTAGCTGCCGGCCCGGGCTTCCGTTGATTCACCTATTGCCAGAACCATATGATATTGCTACAATTACAGCGTGAAGGCGGCCCAGCATTGCGTCGTCGCTTTCCCGAAACTGGACAGCGAGGCGCAGATCCAGGACCTCAGAGAGCAGTTTCCGACCTGGTACTACCGGGTCAGGCCGTATATCCCGATGGTGCTGCCGTTCACGCCTGCCACCCTCGACGAAATCCAGAACGTTTCCGAGCACGTCGGTCGAGTCCGTCGCGACCTCCATCCGCTCGCCGTTTCCTTCACCCACTGCACCGAACACGGCGAGTCGCTTTTCTTCGAAATCCAGGATGGCCGTGACGAACTCATTCAGCTTCATGTTGCCATGACCGGCGCCGAACCGCTGTCTCTACTCGGCGGTGCGCCGGTCTACGAGCCCCAAGTCTGGCTCGGCCGCGTGACCGATCCCCGCCAGCGCGCCTACGCCTTGGCCGAGGCCAATCGTATCGGCCGTTCACTCGGCGTAATTGATGCTGTCACCTTGCTCAGAATCGAGCCGGACGAGGAACACAAACTCGTTGCTACCTTCCCCTTCGGCATCGGTCGGGTCGACTACTACGACCGATTCACGGCCTGAGCGCCGCCAGCCCCGACAAGTGCAGTTTCCCCGGGCTCAGGGCTCAGCGCCGGATGTACACCGTCACGTCGGATTCGACCTGATGCAACGCCATATCTCGGGCGTAGGCGCGGAGCTGGTAAACATGTCCCGTGTCGGCCCGGCAGTCAACCGCGACGCGGTACGTGTCGCCCTGCGGAGTGTCAATCAGGCCGAGCAAGTCGGGCCCGTTGAAGAACGCGACATCCTTCATTTGCTGGTCGTCCGTCGCCAGCACCGTCAGTTCGTAGACGCCGGCGGCGACGGTGTCGCCGTCGTGCGGGTAGACCCAACTGAGGACCGGCGGTGTCGTGTCCGGTTGCTGGGATTTGCGGTCGCAGCCCGACGGTAGGATTGCAGCCAGCGTGACTGCGGCCAACAGAGCGTACCTCATGGCGCGATTATTGCCGCATCAATGTAAGGGCTGTACTCGCGGCAGTAAAGCACTCCTGACGTATCCTCGTGGACGTTGATCGCCGCGTCGTAGTCATTTGGGTCGCTCGCCGGGACCAGTGAAGTGACGACCAGCCGGCCGACCACGGCGCCCCGCGTGATGTCGAAGGTATCGGTCGCGCCGTTCGGCGTCTGGACTCCCCAGCTATACCCGACCTCGATCTTGCGGCCATTCACGCTGAACGAGGACATTGAGACATTGAAAACCATCGAATGGGTGTTCGGTCCGGTGTTGTGGCAACCGGACGCAGCAAGCAGCGCCGCCATGGCTGCAGCGACCACGAATAGTCTCACGGTGCTATCATAGTCGACCCGCCTCCGCTGTCAAACACGATGGCCTTATCTCTCGGCGCCCGACGCCGGGCCGCAAGCGTCAGGCAACACGGATGCTGATGGCCTTGGGCAGGGCGGTCAGGCGGAAACGCCTGTAGGGTTGAGGCGAGAGCACGTCGCCGTCGAGCTCGATCTTCACCGGCTCGAGGAAATCGAGGTCCAGCTCAGGTGCGCGGAGCATCCTGACTTCCTTGAGAGTCACGTGGGTGCCGGCGACGAAGCGCGGCAGCTTCGTCAGAGCCGAGATTCGGCCCATGCTGAAGCCGATGCAGACCTCGATAAGCCCGTCGTCGGGTCTTGCCTCGGGCGCTACTTTCATCCCGCCTCCGTAGTACCGACCGTTGGCCGCGGCAATCATCAGGACGCGCTGCTCGGTCTCAAACTCGCCCGCACGAATCCGCACGAGTGGGCATTGCAGGTTACTCAGCGCTCTGATGACCGCAACCAGGTACAGCGGCAATCCGCTCAAGTGCCTTGACTTCTGCGCCTCGGCCGTGACGGTGGCGTCGAATCCGAAACCGGCCGCGTTGACGAAGTACGTTACTGCCGAAGAGGCATCGTTCGACATCTCAACTCGGATGACGTCGATTGGACGCTCCCTGCCCTCCTTGGCAACCCGGCAGGCTTCAGTCACGTCTGCAGGAATGCCGACGTTCTTCGGGAGGTCGTTGCACGAACCGACGGGGATGACAGCGAGAAGGGGTCGAGGGGTCGAGGATTCGAGCATTCTAGTGGAGGGCAGGAGGCCGGAGGCGACTTCGCGCGCGGTTCCGTCCCCGCCGACCGCGATTACCAGCTCCGAGTCACTCGCCGCCTGCGCGAGCGCGGTCGCGTGGCCGGGCGCGTTCGTCTCCATGATGGCCATATCCGGAAAGAGCCGCCTCAGCTCCTCGACTGCCCCGGCGCGCAGCTTCGCCCCTCGGGCCTTGCCCGCGACCGGATTCACGATGGTAACGACGCGCGCCATGCCTCAATCGTGCCAGCACACGCCAGCCGAGTCAAGAACCGCGCGCCGGGACTCGACCACTGGTCCACTTGACCACAGGTGCACTTCCCTCTGCCTTGACCTATTGGCTGTGTGGCGTATGATGGAGATGGTGGCGGCAATGAAAGCGCTGTACGTAGCGGATGTCGGCTTCGTCAAGCCGCAGGGGAGAATGTGGCCGAGTCGGCAAGACTCGCCGGCTAGCTGAACCATGAAACTCGAGACCGACCTTGCCCGCATACTGGAACTGGCCAAAGAGAAGGAAGCCGAGAACCAGGCGTTTCGTGTCCACATCAGACGTTGCTCTATCACTCCGGAAGAGATCGACGGCATCGTCCACCGTCTGTCGGGCATAGTCTCCTCGAAAATCGACTGCCGCACGTGTGCCAACTGCTGCCGAGAGTTGTATCCGGCGCTAAGCCGGAGAGATATTGCGCGGCTGGCGCAGGCCGTGGGTGTCACGCCGGACGTACTCGCGCACACGTACCTGAAGGAGGTTGAGGAGAAGGGGAAGTTCGTGCCCACTCAGAAGCCCTGCCCGTTTCTTCAGGACAAACTCTGCCGCTACTACCACAGCCGGCCCGAGTCCTGCGTCGACTTTCCCTTCCTGTACAGGCCGGATTTCGCCACCCATTCCGTCATGGCGCTCTGGAACCTGCCGTACTGCCCGATTGTCTACAACGTCTACGAACTCCTCAAGGCCGAAATCGCAGAGCTTGAGATGCTCCGCCGTTCCGCAAAGGAGGAAGACCTTGAATAGGATGGCAACGTTTGACTTCTGCCGGCGTCTTCAAATATCCGTGGTCGCCATTGCCACGGTCGCGACCATCTGCCGTGCAGGCTATTGGACCTTCGCACTGGTGGACAATGGGAGCATTGGGTCGTACGTGACCATTGACAAGACGAGTGACGGGACCATCTGGCTCGCCTACGAGAACCGCGATTCCGTCATCCGGCTTGCGCACGCGGACGCGGGGTGGTGGTACGAAGACTTGGATACGTCGCTCGTCCGGCCGCCTTTCTCGTTTGACATCGGGCCTGGAGATGTGATGGGCGTAGTGGGATCGGGACGACTCGCCGAACGCAGAGACTCCGTCTGGTCATCTGAGCAACTACCGATGCCCATGAGAGATGCGGCCTTAAGCTATGACCCGGCCGGTCGGCCATCGCTTACGTTCAAGGACAGCCTCTGGCGCGGGTGTCTTGGCCTGAAGACTGATTCCTCCTGGGATACGAATGTTGTCTACATGACGGATAGCAACACGTATTCCCTTACCCGCCCGGGTTGGCGCCGGAACGGCAACTGCGCACTCATTGAGGCCGACGTGTGGACCGAGGGTGGCTTGATTGACGGTTACGACGTCTCTCTCAAACGACGAGACAACGGTGTCTGGACAGACTTCGGCGGAGCGGGCGGACTCGACGGCGGCGGTTGCGGGTTTGCGGCGTTGGCTGACAGCTCCGACAGCATTCACACACTCTGGTCGGCAGGCGACCCTTACGGGACTGATGAACTTGTCTGCGATGGGGTGCGACTGGACGGTTACACTTCCATCGGCGCGGCCTGCCTGGACGGCTCCGGCCGCGTGCAGTGCGTATGGGTAGGCAACAATGCGCTGGAGTTCGACTTGCTCCATGAGCCGATACAGGTGGTCTTGAGCGGCGTCAGTATCACCTGCTGTGACATAACGACCGATTCACTTTCACAGCCCGTGATCGCATACCGCTTGAGCGACGGTTCCATTCACGTCGCCCACGGGGTGGGCGTTGCCGCACTGAGCGATGCGCCGCAGCAGTCGGCAGTCAGCAGCCTGTCGAGAATTCCCTCAGTCGTCAGGAACGTCCTGTTGCTGCGGCAGTCCTCAGGCCGCAAGCCACAAGCCGCAAGCCTGCTGGATGCGGCGGGGCGCAGAGTGGCGGAGCTGCATATAGGCGCAAACGATGTGTCGCGATTTGCGCCGGGCGTGTACTTTGTGGGAGATGGAGGAGTAGGCCACGAGCGCGCGGGAGTCAGGAGGGTCGTGGTGGTCAGGTAAGGAGATGCAATGAAAGCGTTGGTTGTCGTCGTTGCCATGACCGCATCTGTCTGTCTCGCCGGCTACTGGGAATTCGAACAGGTAGACAGCGGTAGCATTGGGTCGTACGTCGCGATTGACAAGACGAGCGACGGGACCATCTGGCTCGCGTACATTACCCGTGACTCCGCGATCAGGCTCGCCCACCGGGATTCAGTGTGGGAGTACCAAGACCTGGATACCGCCTTGGTTCGTCCCATATTCCCTTCGAATTTCCTTCGTGACAACCTCCCGTTCTCCTTCGACGTGAGCACGGACGGCGCCATCGGCGTGGTCGGACTGGGTCGGCTCGCCCAACGCAGAGATTCCGTCTGGGCGTCCGAGCGACTGCCAATGGTCATGTACGGTCTGTCCATGAGCTATGACCCGGCAGGCCGGCCGTCGCTCACTTTCAAGGACAGCTTGGGGCGCGGCTGCGTCGGCCTGAAGACAGGCCCATCCTGGGACACGAATGTCTTTTATGTCCCACAAAACTCGACGTGGGCTACTATTACCGCTCCGGCTTGGCGCCGGAATGGCAACTGCGCACTCATTGTGGCCGACTGGTGGAGCATGGGCCTGCAAGACGGTTACGAAGTCTCTTTCAAGCGAAGAGATAGCGGCGTCTGGACAGACTTCGGCGGAACGGGCGGGCTCGACGGCGAAGGAATCGGGCTTGCCGCGTTGGTTGACAGTTCCGACAGCATTCACACGTTCTGGTCGGCTGCCGACAACTACGTGGCGGACGAATTGGTCTGCGACGGCGTTGTCTTGGACGCCTGCACCAGCATCGGCGCGGCCTGCCTGGACGACTCCGGTCGCGTGCAGTGTGCATGGTGGGCCCGTGACAGCCTCCTCAAGTTCGTCCTGCTCGGGGAGCCGACACAAGTCGTCGGAGGCGCGGATCGGGTCGTCTGGTGCGACATCACGACTGACAAGTTGGCTGAGCCGGTCATAGCCTTCTGCCGAAGCGACGGCTCCATCTGGGTCGCACACGGCGTGGGCATCGTTGGATTGACCGATGAGCCGCGGGAGTCGATAGTCCGCAGTATGGCACGAGCTCCTTCAATTGTCAGGAACGTGCTGTTCCTGCCGCAGGCCTCAGACCACAAGCTCCAAGCCGCAGCCCTGCTGGATGTGGCGGGGCGCAGAGTGGCGGAGCTGCATATAGGCGCAAACGATGTGTCGCGACTTGCGCCGGGCGTGTACTTTGTGGGAGATGAAGGAGTAGGCCACGAGCGCGCGGGAGTCAGGAGGGTCGTGGTGGTCAGGTAAGGAGATGCAATGAGAGCGCTGGTCGTCGTCGTTGCCGTGACCGCATCTGTCTGTCTCGCCGGCTACTGGGAATTCGAGCAGGTCGATAGCGGGAGCATTGGGTCGTACGTGGCCATTGACAAGACGAGTGACGGGACGATCTGGCTCGCGTACCTCACCCGTGACTCCGCCATCAGGCTTGCCCACAAGGATACAGTGTGGGAGTACGAAGACTTAGACACTGCGTTTGTTCGACCCCCGTTCTCATTCGACATCGGCCCTGGAGACGTGATTGGCGTAGTGGGATCGGGACGACTCGCCGAACGCAGAGACTCCGTCTGGTCATCTGAGCAACTACCCATGCCCATGAGTGGCGTGGCTTTCAGCTATGACCTTGCCGGTCGGCCATCGCTTATGTTCAAGGATAGCCTTGGCAACGTGTGCCTCGGTCAGAGAACTGACTCGGGTTGGGACACCAGCTTGGTCATCCCTCCCGACTCCAACTACTCGGACTGGTGGATTACGTTCACCCGTCCGACCTGGTGCTGGAACGGCAATTGCGCGTTCATGGAGAGTGACGACGGGGTCATGGGTGGTTTCTTTGACTTTTACAATGTCAGTCTCTACACGCGAGACAGTGGGGTTTGGACGTCAGATACAGAGGCAGGCGGGATCCATGGCGGTGGCGGCGTCCTTGCCGCGTTGGCGGCCGACGGCTCCGACTACATTCACACATTCTGGTCGGCGATGGACCCTGTGAATGATAAACTTGTCTGCGATGGGGTGCGGCTGGACAGTGTCACTTCCATCGGCGCGGCCTGCATGAACAACCCCGCCGGCGTCCAGTGCGTGTGGGCTCGGGCAGGCCGCATCAAGTTCGCAATGCTGGGGGGAGAGACGTCGGTCGTCCGAGATTCGGTAAGTCCGGGCAGGTGCGATATCACAACTGACACGTTTAATGAACCCGTGATTGCTTACTCCGACCACGGAGCCATTTGGATAGCTCACGGTATGGGCATTTTGGGATTGAGCGATGCGCCGCGGGAACTGGGAGTCCGCAGCTTGCCGCGAACGCCCTCAGTCGTCAGGAACGTGCTGTTTGTGCCGCGAGCTGAAAACGGGGACAGTCCCTCGGAGCGGCTGCGTCCGACTCGGCGCGGTACAGTCCCCATTTTCCGCGCTGTCCTCCTGGATGCGGCGGGGCGCAAGGTCGCGGAGTTGCACTCCGGCGCGAATGATGTGTCGCGACTTGCGCCCGGCGTGTATTTCGTGAGGGAGCGGGGAGAGATGAGTAGTGAGCAAGAAGACGTTAGGAGGATTGTCGTCGTAAAGTAAGGAGGAGTCTTGAGGTTCTGCATCATAGTTTTGATTCTCTGCGCTTTAGTCCCACCCCACGCGGCAGCGCAGGGCTGGACCGGGCCGTTCCTCTTGGGCGACAGCATCGGCGGCATCAAGCCGTCGGCCTGCAAGGAATGGGTGTTCGGTGACACGACGTGCATGGTCTGGCAGTCCTTCGCCAGTGGCGTCCGCTGGGAAGTGTTCGGTCAGCTCTGTTCATTCACTGACGGCAACGGGTGGGGGCCTGCTACACTAATCTCCGGAAACCTGGCTGCAGTCAACCCTGCCGTCGCCTGCGTTAATGACGCGTCTTCGGGCAGGCCTGTTTTCTGCTGCGTCTGGGAGCACCCCGCCGGTACGGCTGATATCTACGCGCAATTCGACACGGCCGGACAGGCGTGGAGTTCACGGGTTCTGGTCGGTTCCGGCAAAACTGCCGGCGTCGATTCGACGTGGCCGCAGGTGATGGCCATCAGACACGGCAGCCCGTACGACACGGCCTGGGTGACTTGGACCTGTCAGGATACGGACGGCTGGCACATCGACTATTCGTTCAACGGCGGTGATTCGTGGACGACGCAGCGGGCTGCGGTGGTCCAGGTCGACACGATTCGCCACGCGCGGCTCGGCCGCGGCTACCACGGGCTCTACTATGGTTGCCCGCTGCTCGTCTGGGAGACACACGGCGACATCTTCTACAGCGAGTACGTAAGTGGGTCCTGGCTGACGCCGCAGGAGGTCGCGCACTCGGCGGCGCTGGACCGCAATCCCGATGTGATAAGCTACGGCCCGACGCCGGTCGCTTTGGGACCATGGATTACATGGGAATCGACGCGCGACGGCGACACGGCTGTCTACGGCACAGCGATGGACACGTTCTCGGTCGGACGACGGTGGTGCGACTCAAGCGGAGCCGGCAGCAACTTCACGCCCTGCGGAACTCCGGCCGAGTACACGACCGAGTCCTGGAATCAGGCTGCGGTGGCGTGGGTGTCGAACCGGAACGGAGGTTCTGATATCTACTCGCGGACAATGTTCTCGAGCCAGGACGTTCCGGTGTGCATCGACTCCGCGCGGAAGACCAACCCGACCATGACCACAGTCGGTGTTACCGAACACTGGTGCATATGGCAGAGCAGTGACCAGCAGATCTGGGGCAGCTATCTGTGCGCCTCAGGGGTAGAAGAGAGCCTCAAGCCACAAGCCTCAAGCCGCAAGCCGGCCACGACGGTCGTTCGCGGAGCGCTGTTCCTTCCGGAAGCCGCAAGCTGCAAGCCACAAGCCGCAAGCCTGCTGGACGTGAGCGGGCGGAAGGTGATGGGCCTGATGGCGGGCGCGAATGACGTGAGCCGCCTCAGCCCCGGCGTGTACTTCGTGCGAGAAGCTCAAGCGCAAGCTGTCCGAAAGGTGGTCCTGACGCGCTAGAGCGCGGCCTCAACAGCACCGGTCGGGACTGGCTCCGCTGCTCGCCAGAAGGCTCCATAGATTGTTCGTCCAAGAGCTTGCTGGATGGCTTCCTGCATTCCTGGTGTCTATATACCGCCGCAAGCTGCCGTCCTTGGAATGATCAAGGCCATGGTCAGCGCCCAATCAGCCGACACGCTGCATACCCGTCTTCAAACTACTCAGCAAACCACTCAGCAAACCACTCGGTAATTCACTAGGTAATTCACTCGGCGAGTCACTCGGCGTGTCACTAGGCAAGTCACTTGCCGACTCACTAGACGAGTCACTGGGTAAGTCACTCGGCAACTCACTGGGCAAGTAACTGGGCATGTCACTTACCATGTCAGTCGGTAAGTCACCAGGCGAGTCACTCGCCCAGTCACTCGGTGACTCACCAGGCAAGTGACTCGGTAAGTCACTCGGTAAGTGACTGGGGGAGTCACTGGGGGAGTGACTGGGGGAATCACTGGGGGAGTGACTTACCGAGTGCTGGCGCGGGTGACTCTGCATGCCAATTATCACCTTAAATATCAATAGCTTATGCTTGTTGATAGCGCCAGTTGATGGATGGAATACGCTCTGGTACTATGGCGTTGCAACAAGCAAGACACGAATGGAGGAACGATATGACTGACCAGAAGAAGAGAGCGGTCCGCTCGAAGGCTAGGTACAACCTGAAACGAGTCGGGGAGACGCTTGGCGACCTGTGCGAAGACTTGGCCGTGCGCTACGAAGCAACCATTCCCCGGGTATGCGCCATGTAGACCAAGGGCGAAGCGGTCATCAACGCCTGCGGGGTCTCGACGCAATGCCTTCCGATCCCGCCGTCTGAATCCTGCAACCTGCCAACTGGAAACTGGTAACTCGCGCCGTGGGCGCGTCAGGTCCTGGCCAAGATACGGACGTCTTCGACCTAGCTTGGCCGAAGTCGTAGGGACGTCTGCTGTCTGGCGCTGGCGCGTCCCGGGCGAAGAGAGATTACTTGACTCGTCTAACATGGCCGGGCCATCGCAGGAGCGAGTGCTCGAAGTGATGGAGGGGCGAGCTGAACGGGCTCGTCTGACATTACAGGCGAGTTGAATGGGTCAGCCGGGATGACGGCAGCCCGCCGTTCCATGAGGAGGCGAAGCCTCGGTCTCCAGAGCCGATATTGAAGCCACGAAAGACACGAAACGAAAGAGGAGACCATCCGCAGTTACGCAGATTACTCAGATGTTCCGGAATCCGGAGCTGAATCTGCGGAATCTGTGGATGTCTGCCTCATCTCCGTTTCCTTGTGTTTTCGTGGTCATCTATTTCGGATTCAGGGCGGTCGGTGCGAGTTGACTTACCTGCCGGTGCGGCTATCATTGCCTCGAACATGGCGAAGAAATACACCGTTCTTGAGACTTGGATTGTCAATACTGCCAAGCCGGTCGAGTCCAACAGCGCAGAGCAGACTTTTGACCGTATGGAGCGGCAGGGCGGCGGGAAGCTGCCGGTCATCGACGTTCCGATTGAGTACGGGCTGGAGCAGCATTTCCTCGACGAGGCGCAAATCCGTGACTTCGCCTCGCACATGGGTGGCGCCCAGGACATTCTGGACATCGGGCCCGGCGACGGCTGGCCGTTGCTCCGCCTCGCGCCATTGTTCAGGGCCGTGACCGGCGCCGAGCCGTCGCAGCGCCGGGTGGATGCCATTACCGCCGGCGCCGAGAAGCTCGGGTTGAAGAACGTCACGGTGAAGAAGGTGCCGGTTACCGGGCTCGATTTCCCCGACAACCGGTTCGACGGCGTCGTGGCCGCGACTTCCATCGAGCAGAGCCCGGATCCGTACAAGGCGATTGCCGAGGTGTTCCGCGTGCTGAAGCCGGGCGGCCGGTTCCGCGTCTTCTTCGAGGCGAGCGAGGGGCGCGAGCGTGAGTTGAGCGAGGACATGATGCTGACCGAGACGACGGATTCGCTCGGTTACCACTATTCGCTGAAGCACACGCGGCCGCCGTGGGAGCGGAACTACCTCGTGAAGTTCGCGAACACGCCGGAGATGAAGGAGGAGTTCCAGAAGCTCCGCGACCTGGTCGAGCGGATCGGCACAAACCCTTCGGCCAATCCGGAGGTCGGGCTGCAGTTCCTCGAGCGCAATCAGGCGGCTATCACCGGCGCGAGTTTCTACGAGCTCGAGCACTTCACCAGCGAGGCGATGAAGGAAACGCTGGAGGACGCCGGGTTCGTCAACGTCAGGATTACGTGGTCGGCCGTGACGCTGGCCCGGAGCCTGTGGCCGCGTCTGAAGGACTCCGCGTTGACCGACGTGCAGGCGCAGGCGGTCTGCGCCGGGCTCGCCGACCTTTCGGTACGGCTCGAAGCGCCGGCCGGCCTGGGTGAGCCGGTGGTCGGCACGAAGCCGGCGTAAGCGCGGCGCGGCTGCGCCGCGCAACTGCAAAGTCGTAAGGACAAAGCAGGTCGTAAGTCCTGAATCACACTTTTGCCCTCTCCCATTTTCCTCATTGTTTTGTCCTTAGCACTTTGTGCCTGGTCCTTTTCCCCGAGCTTTTCCTTGCTTTTGCCTGGCTGCGGTTCATAATGGCAGACGTGGACGCCCCCTCAGCCCGCTTACAAAAGGAGCATCTATGAATAGGCACTTTGTCACTTTTGCCCTGGTCGCCCTGGTGCTGGTCGTCGCGTGCCGGAAGCAGGAGGCCGGTCCGTCGTTAGGCGCTACCTACGCGCAGGTCGCGCGGCCGGCAGTCTGGCGCGTTCTGCCCCGGACCCAGGCGGAAACGCTCGGGCTCGCGCCCGGCGACGTCATCTTGTCCTACAACGGTGAGCCGGTGAAGACCGTCGACGAACTGGTGCAGCTCCAGTTTCGGTCGGTTGGTTCTCAGGGGAAGATCCCGATGACCGTGCTGCGCGGCGACGCTGAGAAGACGTTCACGGCCGACCCCGGCGTGCTGGGCGTGCTGCCCGACGCCGAGCGGTATCCGGCCGGGCTGGCGGTCGCGCTGAAGGACATCCTGGCCTATTACGGCGTGACCGTGGACTACGACTGGCTGGCGGCCCTGACCGGTGAGTCGTTCGCGTTCACCGCCCGGCGCGACGGTTGCCGCGCCGCATGGCCGGACGGGCAGGCCGGGCACTATCTGCAGACCATCACGAAGTACTACGGCTTGTCGTTCCGACCCGTCCTTGCCCCGGGCCAGGATTCGGCCCGAACGGCGGGCCCATCTCAGCGGGAGGCGCTGGCCACAATCCGCGCGCGGTTGGGCCGGGGTAAGCCGGTACTGGTGTTCGGCGCCTGGTCCGGCGGCAACGGCGAGAGCTGGGGCATCGCGACGCGGTGCGGCCCGAACGACTCGCTGCTGCACGGCTATGCCCTGGGCTCAGGCGGCGAGGTGGCGCTGAGCGGACCGATCAGGGAGGCGTATGAGGTCGCTCATCACGCCACCGGCGAACCCGACCCGGGCGACATGCTGACCACGGTGCTGACTCAGGCGCTTGAGTTGGGCCAGGCGTCGGCCGATACGGGCTGGCAGTCAGGCATTGCCGCGTACGACATCTGGATTCGCAGCCTGGATACCATACCGTTCTGCCCGGCGAGTCAGGACAGCGGCCGGGCGGACTTCGACCGACTCATCTGGACCCTGCTCGCCAACAAGGAAAGCGCCAACGGGTACCTGCAGGACATGCTCGAGGCGCTTCCCGACCAGTGCGACCTGATCAACGCAATCATGGGCAAGAACCAGGCGATCATCGGCAAGCTCGAGGGGATCATCCAGAGCGGCGTTCAGGTCGGGACGCGTGAGAGCCAGCAGAAGCTGGCCCGTGCGGTGAACGAGATTGAGTTGATCGAGGTCGACCAAATGGGTCTGTACCAGAACCTGATCGGCGAATTGTAGGACGGAAAGCGAGTCTTGAGAGCCGGACCGGCGACCCCGGTCCGGTTCTGTTTTCATCGGCCAACGGTTGTAGAAGAGGTCCTCGCGGCCCGTCGTGGAGCCATTCACGCCGCCGGCTGGGAGCAGAAGAGAGAAGAGTGAAGGGAGACGTGCCAGGAAGGACGAGCTTCTCGCTGCCGGCATCGGGCTCGTCGATGGAGTCCGCGTCCCGCAGTCGGCTGCGGTCGGGTTTCTGACTTCCAGCTTCCGGTGTCTACCAGGTCTTCCCGACGCCGTAGAACCGCCAGTCAGCGCCGGCCCGCTCGAGATAGACCTCGATTCCCCGCGGGTGGTGCTTTCGGCCGAGAACAGCGTACCCGGTCGGAGTCAGGTCTACGGTCACGAGAGCCATGTCACCCATGAGCCTGACCAGCGCGAGGCTGAGCAGGAACTGGGTGCCTGGCAGGTGGCTACCCTGTCTTATCTCCGCCACCGTGGTCCAGAAGATCGGCAGGCTGTCAAGATGGAACTCGCCCTCACCCGGTAGACCGAGGCGCACCATCACAACGGTGTCCGGCCGCTTGAACCCTGCCCGGAACCGATCGAGTCCCGGCCTCGAGAGCACGTAGCGCACGCCGGCCTCGGCCACCCGTATCAGTTCGAGCGAGTCGGTCTGGCCATACGCGAAGCTCGTGTCCATGACCCGGGACAGCCAGACGAGTTCCCAGCCGTTGTCGGTGTACAACCAGTTCTGGTAGACATAGTTGCAGTCGCGCTGGCCCTGGAATACGAACCAGCTCGAAACGTACCCGGCCGGGCCCTTGACGTCTACGACCTTGTGGCTGGCGCGGACGATACGGCGGCCGGCAGTCCACCGGACAAAGGCGGATTCGAAACTCGCGAACGAGTTCTCGGCGGCAAACGCCGGCGTGAACATCCGGTAGATGTCGCGGGGATGGTTGTCGACAATGGCCTCGGTCAGGCGTTCGGCATTGAGAGCGAGTTCGTAGCTGGACTTCAGCCTTGCCGCGGGGGAAATGCCCGAGGCCGCCCCGGTGAGTGTCACCAGGAGCAGCAGGCAAGCTCGAAGCCCGCAACCCGAATGACAAGTGAATACGCGGAAAGCGCGAAGTCCGAATTGGACGTTTCCTCTCATTCGGGGTTCAGTCGGAATTCGAGTATCGTCATTCGGACTTCCTCGCGCAACGGGGTCTACCGGATTTGAACCGGCGATCTCTGCCGTGACAGGGCAGCGTGTTAAACCAGGCTACACTAAGACCCCAGCGGATTGCGCCGAATGCGGCGCACCGGCTAATCATATTCGGCCCGCGGGATAAGTCAAACCCGTGCTGGAGTGATGGTACCACGGCGACAACGTCTTCAGGGCTGTTCCAGAGTGAAGGTGCCATGGGTGCGGGCGTGGTTGAGAGCCGCCGACCGCCGGCCCGCGCCTCAGTCTATCTTCATGAACGTCCGTGCTTTTCTTGATTCTTCTCGTGTTTTCGCTAATAGTTAGGCGCCATGGGCATAGGCTCTTACGGACCGTTGCGACCACAAGGTCCACGCCAGTCAGATGACAAACTGCGTGAGGCGGGTGCCAGACGTCAAAGGTCATAGTCACCGGCGGCTGCGGCTACATCGGTAGCCACACGCTGGTCGAGCTGCTGTCGGCCGGGTTCGACGCGGTTTCGATCGACGATAACTCCCGCTCCGGCGAGAGCGTCCTGGACGGCGTCGAGCGGATCACAGGAAAGAGAGTTATCAACCACAGGATTGACCTGCGCGATGCGGCGAGTACCGAGGGCGTATTCAATCAGCACCGCGATTCGGTCGCGGTCATCCACTTCGCCGCTTACAAGACCGTGCCCGAGTCGGTGGCAAAGCCGCTGCTCTACTACGACAACAATATCAACTCCCTGCTCAACGTTCTTGCCTGCACCGGCAAATACGGGATTCCGCACCTCATCTTCTCGTCTTCATGCTCGGTCTATGGTAACACCACAGCGCTTCCCGTCGCGGAAGACACGCCGTTCGGCGAGCCGGAGTGTCCCTATGCCCGGACCAAGCAGATGGGCGAGCACATCATCACGGATACCGCGAGAACCAGCGAGACCGGTTTCGTTTCGCTGCGCTATTTCAATCCGGTCGGCGCGCACGCTTCGGGCGAAATCGGGGAGACCCCTTACGGCGAACCGGATAACCTCTTCCCGCGAATAACGCGGGTTGCGGCCGGCAGACTGACTGAGCTCGTCGTACACGGCAGCGATTACGAAACACGCGACGGCACGTGCGTCCGCGACTACGTCCACGTCTCCGACATCGCCCGCGCCCATGTCATGGCAATCGACTACCTGCGCAAGAAGGGACGCGGAGGACGAGGGACAGAGAAGGTAGCGGCCATCAATCTCGGGTCGGGGACGGGCACGACCGTGCTGGAGGCGATTCAGGCCTTTGAACGGGCCACCGGCCGCAGGCTGAAATACCGTGTAGGGCCCCGCCGCGCCGGCGACGCTGCGGCAGTCTTCTCCGACAACCGCAAGGCAGGGGAGCTCCTCGGTTGGCGGCCGGAGCGCGGACTCGACGAGATGATGACGACTGCCTGGTGCTGGGAGCAGAGACTTTCCGCTGTGCTCGCGGCATCTTCTGTCCCTGAATCCGCTCGCCCCGACCAGAACTCGGGCCGCAATTAGCATGCTTCGTCTGCGCTCGCCGGATGTGCGTGATTCGACGACTGTCCAAGGCCAGATGGACAACGTCGGCTCCGGGCGCAGGTGGTGGGTGTTTGCCGGGATATTCGCGCTGGCAGGGGCCGCACTGGTGCTGATTTCTACCGCCAGGTATGGGGCCGGAATTGCACCTGACTCGGTTAACTACCTCGACGTAGCACGCAGCCTCGTGGCGGGAAAAGGGTTCGTCTTCCACGACGGCAGGCCGATGGCCATATACCCCCCGCTCTATTCGATGCTGCTGGCGCTCATTAGTTCTGTAACGCGGCTCGACCCGATGCTGTTCGCACATGTCGTCAACTCCGTGCTCTTCGCGCTGGTTATTCTCATGTCTGCCATGCTGTTTCGACCCGGTTCGCGGCCCACGATGGCTTATGGTGTGCTGGGGATGTGCGCCGTCCTCCTTTCCAGAGCATTGATACCCGTCTACGTAATGGCCATAGCCGACGGGCTCTTTGTTACCTTGGTTCTTGTCTACCTGCTTGCGGCTCACAGTTACTGGCAGAGCCGACGCCGACGGGTGCTCTTCGTCATGGCCCTGGCGGCGGCGTTCGCGTGCGTTGACAAGTATCTCGGGCTTGCCCTCGTGCTGGCCGGGGTCCTGACGATGATTCTGGCCCCGGGCATGAAGTTCGGCAAGCGAATCGTACGTGCGTGCGGCTTCGCCGCCGTTGCGCTGGTACCAATTGCACTTTGGATGTTACATCTGCAGCGACTCAGGCACGTTGGGACGGCGATCGACGTCAATTCCACCCGCACGATGGCGGAGATTTCGTCTGCCTGGGTTGGTGGTATCGCCTACTGCATTCGCACGGCGCTCTCGTGGTATCTTCCCGGACCCGCCGGGCTTCTTTTGCTCTTGGTACTCGTCGTTGCGGCAACTGCGATAGCGTTCTTACCGAGGTCGAGAGGCAGAATTGTCGGCAGCTTGAAGACCACCTTCCGGATCTATTTGCCGTCAATCATACTGGTCATGGCATACGCGGTCGTACTAGCGTCGGCTCTTGCCGCGAGAGGGGGCGACGGATTCGTTGAGGAACGATATGTCTCCTACGTCTACATTCCGATTACCCTGATTCTCCTTGACCTGTTTGCCCGCCTGCTGAGTCCGCTCCAGAATGCACGTGCCGGCCTTGTACGTAGCGCGCCGGCACTGCTTCTTGCCATCTGGCTGTTCTTTCCATTGCGGAGCGTCCTGGCCGACACGGCCACGCGGTTCCATGAAGGTGCCGGAGAATACAACACCACAAAGTGGCGGCAGAGCGAGACCATAGCATACGCGAGGCGGACACTGTCCGCGGCCGATGTCCACGTGTACAGCGACGGCCCCGATGCGCTCTGGGAATTGGGCCGCGTGAATGCGAGGTCTGTGCCGTTTAGAAGCGACGTCAGACTGGACGCTCTCAGGGGTTCCTGGCCTGACCGCAACGGGTCGGTTCTGGTGTGGTTCAACATGACCTGGCGCAAGTCGATCTACTCACTTGATGAATTGGAGCGGGTTGCTGAATTCGAGGAGGTGGCTCACTTGAGTGACGGCTGGGTTTACCGAGTGTCGCCGCGTCCGAAGACAACGGCCGACCCGAGCACGCCGCCAGGCACCGTTCCGGGCCAGCCGTCCGCAGGCAACGGACGGGGTTCTACGCACACGGTCGGTACGCTCGGGCGCAGGCAATAGAGTGTGATGATTCACCAGGGGCCGGCGACGCTTCCGTCTCTACTATGCAAGTCTTCGGTCGAAGGCTTCAAGAGAGCGGCGATTGTCCAGGACCGTCCGTCCATCAGCGACTGCTCTATCCGCCCTACGCGGCGCAGGAGTACGCCCTCAAGGGTCGCGGACATGCAACTGCACCCTCATTGGCGTGGGTTCAGTTGTGACCGGTGAAATACCTCCGCGCAGCCTGGCAGTCGGGACGCCCGCTCGAGATAGACGTGCCCGAAGGATGGAGTCGAAGATAGTGAGTCTGAACCGGGGGCAGGCCTCATCCTGAGTTCCGCCACCGAAAGCGACCGGGAAAGCTACTCTCGAAACTCGTCCGGAAGCTCCCCTGAAAGCTGCCGCGAAAGGTCCTTCACGGACTCTCTGAGGGCTTCAAAGAAGCGCCTCATGGACGGTACGCACAACTACTTGAGAAACCGTTTCTTCGGTTGCTTCACTTGTCGCTCGGTTGGAAGGCCGGAGGGTCGGCTCTTCTGCAGATCGCTTCCAACGTCTTCTCAAAGTCCCGCCCATATGTTCTTCCAGGCCCTGTTCATCACTTTGGTCGATTCTGTCTTTGGCTGCCGCCCCCTGGGCAGTGGGCGGTTCATCCACTCCCTCGGGCAATAGTGGTGACCGCGGCAGAGGGATACCATAGGTTGTGGTGCGTCGGGACCGGCTCTTGTCCGTGCTTGACATCCCGCCTCCCAGTTCCTATCCTCCGCAGCTAGATGCTCTTCAATTCGTATCCCTTCATATTCCTCTTCCTGCCGATTGCGCTGATCGGGTACTTCTTCCTTAACTGGAAGAGGCTCGTCACGGCGGGCAAGGCCTGGCTGGCCCTCTCATCCGTCGTCTTCTATGCCTATTGGAACTGGAGGTTCGTAGCGCTGCTGGCCGCCAGCATCTGCTTCAACTATGCGGTCGGTGCGACGCTGCTGCGACTGCCGCCCGGTGCCCGCAGAAGGAAGGCGATTCTGGCCGCCGGGGTCGTGGTCAACCTGCTGGTGCTGGGATACTACAAGTACGCAAACTTCTTCATTGCCAACTTCAACTCCTTCCTGTCGGCCCACGTCGGAGCACTCCGGCTCATTCTTCCGCTGGGCATCAGCTTCTTCACGTTCACCCAGATTGCGTTCCTGGTGGACAGTTCCAAGGGAAAGGCGAACGAGTACAGCTTCCTGAACTACATTCTATTCGTCACTTTCTTTCCGCACCTGATTGCCGGCCCCATCATTCACCATCGAGAGATGATGCCTCAGTTCGACCGGTTGAGGAACAAGCTGCTCAACTGGAAGAACCTGTCACAGGGGGCCTACCAGTTCTCAATCGGGCTGGCCAAGAAGGTGATAGTGGCCGACGCGTTCGCGGTATGGGCCGACAAGGGTTTCGCAGCCCACGCGCCGCTGAACTTCATCGAGGCCTGGACGGTGACGCTCGCGTTTACACTGCAGTTGTACTTCGACTTCAGCGGCTACACCGACATGGCGCTCGGCCTGGCGCGGATGTTCAATATCATCTTGCCCAGGAACTTCAACTCGCCCTACAAGGCCCTCAACGTACAGGACTTCTGGAAACGCTGGCACATGACCTTGAGCCGATTCCTCAGGGACTACGTCTACATTCCACTGGGGGGCAACCGCAAGGGCAAGCTCAGGACCCACCTGAACGTGCTGCTGACGTTCGTCATCGGTGGGTTCTGGCACGGGGCAGGATGGACGTTCATGCTCTGGGGCTTCCTGCACGGGCTGGGTAATGTCATCCACCGCATCTGGGAAGGAGCGAACCTCAGGCTGGGAAGGGCGCTTGCCTGGGTCATGACCTTCGGTTTCGTCAGCGTCTGCTGGGTGTTCTTCAGGGCCAGGACGTTGCCGGGAGCGGTGTCGGTCCTGCGCGGCATGGCCGGCCTGAACGGAGTGCAACTTCCGCGCCTGCTGGCGGGGCATTTGTCATTGCTGACACGGGTCGGTGTAGAGTTCACCGACGGTTGCGTGGAGAATGTGTGCGGGCGCGGGACCGGGCCGATCATGATCGCCCCGGCAGCCGGGATGATAGGTGCTTTCCTCCTGGTCTGCATCCTGCTGAAGAACTCCGATGAGATGACCGCGCGATTCTCGCCCAACGCGCGCACGCTGATTCTGGCGACGGTTCTGTTCGTCGTCTCGTTCCTGAGCATGAACAAGGTGAGCACCTTCCTCTACTTCAACTTCTAGGCACATGATGCGCGGCAAGCTTCGCTACAAAGTCTGGATGCGCCGGCTGCTCTTGTACGTGACGTTGTGTCTGGCCCTCGTCGCCGGCACCGTGTTCGTGATTGACCCGCTCCAGCACTACCGGCGCGCGACGTTCTACCGCCCGTTGTGGGAGAACCAGCGCTACTACAACCCGGGATTCGCGAAGCACTACGACTACAACTGTATCATCACCGGCTCGTCGATGGTACAGAGCTTCACTCCTTCGGAAGTGGGCAAGAAGCTGTCCCGGCGGGTGCTGCTTACATCCATCGGCGGCGGGAGACCCTACGAGGAGAACATCCTGCTGAATACCGCGCTGAGGACGGGCAAGGTCAGGACCGTCATCTGGGGCCTCGACCTCAACGAGTTCGGCGGCGGCACCAAGGTACTCAACTTCGGGCCCGGGAGCATGCCGTTCTACCTTTACGACGATAACCCGTTCAACGACTACCATTACCTGCTGAACCTGGATGTGCTGGTATCGGACTGCAGGCGGGCGCTCGCTGCCAATCTGCTCCACCTGACTCGCTACAACCGGGAGATGAACCTGGACAGTTGCCAGTACGTAGCGGATCGGTTCACGTTTTCGCGTGAGACGACATTGGCTACGTGGCGGGACGCGCTGCGACAGAATGCCGGGCCGGTGCAGGTCCGTCCCGGTGACCTGGATACCATGAAGCGCTGCTTCGACGTCAATGTCATGCCTTTGATCGGACGCCACCCGGCGGTGGAATACTACTTCTTCTACCCACCGTATTCGGTCCTCTTCTGGAGCGTGAGCGGCCACCGGCTGGAGACCCTGATGGATCTGAAGCGCTACATCTTCCAGCGGACCCGCGGGCTGCCCAACGTCCGGATATTCGACTTTCAGGACATCGGTGACATTACCATGGACCTGGACAACTACATGGACTACAGTCACTATTCACCTGCCATCTGCCGATTCATGGTGGACGCCATGAGCCGGAACGAGTATGTGGTCACCGACAGCAACGTCGAGCAGAAGATCAGCCGGCTCGAGAGCGAGGTGCAGAAGTTCGACGATTCCCTTGCCGCGGCGCGCTCCGATTCCTCCCGTGCCCCACTTGACTCCAGTCGGACATTGCATAGTATCCACTGATGATGCTTAAAGTACTCGTTACAGGGGGAGCAGGCTTCATTGGTTCCAACATCGTTGAAGAGCTGCTCAAACGTGGCCATTCAGTCCGGGTCATCGACAATTTCTCAACCGGCCGGCGCGAGAACCTGGCCCCTTTCCTGAAGGATGTCGAACTGATCGAGGGCGATGTCCGCTCGCTCGACGTGCTGCGCTCCGCGATGTGCGCTCACCCGACTTCGACCGCGTCCTCGTCCGGCCCGGTCGACTTCGTACTTCACCAGGCCGCCCTGCCGTCGGTCCCGCGCTCAATCAAGGACCCCGTGACAACACACGAGGTCAATGCTACCGGTACGCTCAACGTGTTGATTGCCGCCCGGGATTGCGGAGTCAGGCGGGTCGTATATGCCTCATCGTCTTCTGTCTATGGCGACTCGGCGGAGCTGCCCAAGCACGAGAGCATGACACCGAATCCTCTGTCGCCCTACGCCTGCGCCAAGCTCGCCGGCGAACACTACTGCCAGGTCTTCAGCCGGCTATACGGCCTCGAGACCGTGGCACTCCGCTACTTTAACGTGTTCGGTCCGCGCCAGGACCCCGGCAGCCAGTACGCTGCTGTGATACCCAAGTTCATCGCCGCCATCCGCGATGGCCGGCGCCCGGTCATCTACGGCGACGGAGAGCAGTCGCGCGACTTCACGCCGGTCGCGAATGTCGTCGCGGCGAACCTGGCAGCGTGTACTGTCCCGCTGCAGTCCTTGGCCCTTGGTCCTTCGTCCCAGACCAAGGACCAGACGACAAAGGACAAGATGACGACCCCGCCGTTCTTGTTGTGCAATGTCGCTGCCGGTGAGCGTTACACTCTGAACTTCCTTGTGAGCGAGATCTGCCGGATTGCCGGCAAACGCGTCGAACCGGAGTATGCTGTCGCTCGACCCGGTGATGTCAAGCACTCGCTCGCGTCGGTCAATGTTCTGAGGGACAGACTCGGCCTCAAAGAGCGCGTTTCCTTCCCGGAGGGACTCGAACATCTGGTCCGAACGACCGGGAACGAAGGATAGATAGCTGGGTGACCTGCCACTCTACCGCGACTTCCGCCAGCAGTCATAGCCATGAGTGTACCTGACGCGGCCGATGGCGGCTCGATTCCATCAGGCAGGCGGCTGCCCAGAATCGTCATCCAGCCCAGCCGGGGCCTGCTCCATGTTGACTGGCGCGGTCTGGCAGAGTATCGGGACCTGCTTGTGCTCCTTGTCCGTCGGGATTTCCTGTCGAGGTACAAGCAGTCTATCCTGGGGCCGGCCTGGTTCGTCATCCAGCCGGTCCTTACGACCGTCGTCTTCACGGTCATCTTCGGCAACGTCGCCAAGCTCCCCTCGGATGGCATGCCGAAGCTGCTTTTCTATCTTTGCGCGCTGGTGCCGTGGAACTACTTCGCGGCGAACCTCAACGCCACCTCGACCACGTTTACGGCGAACATCAGTCTCTTCGGCAAAGTCTACTTTCCCCGGCTGGTTGTGCCGCTGTCGGCAGTCGTTTCCAACCTGATCGCCTTCGCAATCCAGCTACTGACCTTCCTGGCTTTCTTTACCTATTTCAAGTTCTTCTCCGCCGCCGGGCCGCTCATCAGGCCCAACGTCGAGCTCCTCCTCATGCCGTTGCTGGTTGTCCAGACCGCGGCCGTCAGCCTGGGTTTCGGCCTGCTGGTAACAGCGCTGACCGTGAAGTACCAGGACTTGGTATACGCCATGGCGTTCCTGATCCAGCTCTGGATGTACGCGACTCCGGTAGTATACCCCTTGTCGATGGTCACCAACCTGAAGTGGCGCATCGTCGCCGCGCTTAATCCGATGACCGCTGTGGTGGAGCTGTTCAAACACGCATTCCTGGGCGTCGGGACGGTAAGCCCCCGATACACCTTGATCTCGGTCGCGATGACCCTGCTCGTCCTGTTCCTCGGGCTGGTGATGTTCAATCGGGCTGAACGGACATTTGTGGATACGGTGTAGGCGATGAGGTCAAGGCTAAGGTTGAGGTCGAAGTTAGGAGCAAGGGTTAGGCCAAGGTCAGGGCTAAGGTCCAGGAAGGTCTATGTCTGAATCTCGACCTCGACCAGAATCTCAACCTAATCCTCCATCTCTACCTCAACCTAGACCGGCCTATCTTTCATTCAAGGACATGCCTGTCTGGCAGTCGGCCATGGCGGTGGCTGAGCAGGTCTTCGTCTTGACCGACAAGCTGCCGCGCAAAGAGGACTATGGGTTTACATCGCAGATTCGGCGAGCGGCCCTCAGCATCTCCGCAAATATCGCGGAGGCTTTCGGCAGAAGTCACACACCCGACAAGGTCAGGTTCTACCACGTCGCTCGTGGCTCGGTCACGGAGACCCAGAGTCATGTGGAGTATGGCAAGCGCGTGGGCTATCTGACTGCGACCGTCGCCCGTGAGATAGCCGACAAGCTAGACGCCATTCACGCCGACCTGAACAAAGTCATCTCAACGCTCAGAAGGTCGAACCGGTGATCTATGGCTCGGCCTTAGCCTTAACCTCAACCTTGAGTTGCCATGCCTGATCCCATCATCGAAGTCGAGCACCTCTCCAAGCTCTACGAGCTGGGCGCGATTGGGGGCAGGACACTGCGGGAGTCCCTGGAACGCAGGTGGCACACGCTGCGCGGCAAAGAACATCTGACGCAGAAAGTCGGCGCGAGGCACGCAAGCGTCGGACCCGACCACCCACAGGCCGGTCCTCGACCCAATACAATCTGGGCTCTAAGGGACGCGTCGTTTACCGTCCAGGCGGGCGAGGTGCTGGGGATCATCGGGCGAAACGGCGCCGGCAAATCCACTCTCCTGAAGCTTCTTACACGGATTACCGAGCCGACTTCAGGCCGCGCGTTCGTCTACGGGAGGGCGGCATCGCTGCTCGAGGTCGGGACCGGCTTTCACCCGGAGCTCACCGGCCGCGAGAACATCTACTTAAGCGGCGCGATTCTCGGCATGAAGAAAGCGGAGATCAGTCGGAGGTTTGACGAAATCGTGGCCTTCTCGGAAGTCGAGCAGTTCATAGACACGCCGGTCAAGCGCTACTCCAGCGGGATGTACGTCCGGCTGGCATTCGCGGTCGCCGCTCATCTCGATCCGGAAATCTTGCTGGTGGATGAAGTGCTCGCAGTCGGCGACGCGGCCTTTCAGAAGAAATGCCTCGGTAAGATGGGGGACGTGGCGGGTGAAGGACGGACCATCCTGTTTGTAAGCCACAACCTGCAGGCGGTTCGCACGCTCTGCCCGAAAAGCATACTCATCGACGCCGGGCAGGTTGCCATGGATGCTCCTACCGACCAGACACTGGATCTCTACAACCGGCGTCAGCGCGAGGTCAAGGTCGATGCCGACACGGCCATGCACAGCGAGAAGCACCGGCGCGGGTCAGGCGCTGTTCGTTTCACGCACATCGCCGTGCAGGACGAGCGCGGCAGCGACCGCTACGACGTCGAGGTAGGGGGAATCATACGGTTGGTGATGTCCTACAAAGTCATGAAGGACATACCCGACCTGCTTGTGTCGGTGGCGCTGCGTTCCGGCAATACCGGCGAAATTGTCACGACTGCCAGGCACGTCATCTCGCCCGCGTCCGTCCGTGCGCAAACCGAGGGGTCGGTCACGATTGACTTCCCCGACATTCGCATTCGTCCGGGTACCTATCCTCTGTACTTCTGGCTGGGCAATTCGGACGCGCAACCGTTTGATGTGGTAGATGACATCACCGCCCCGCTTGTCGTCACTGCCGGCGGCAGCGCCGACGGCCTCGGCTTGGATGCCTCGGCGCCGGTGGGGTATTTCTCCATCCCCTCAGTTCTCAGGAGTTCGCAAGGTTCGACGCAGGGAGGTCAGCACTGATGCTTGGCGACAAGGTAATCTTGATCACGGGCGGGACCGGTTCCTTTGGTCAGAAATTCACCGAGATAGTTCTGTCGCGTTTCAAGCCGCGCAAGTTGATTATCTTCAGCCGCGACGAACTGAAGCAGTTCGAGATGCAGGGAAGGTTCAGCGAAGAACGCTATCCGTCCATCCGCTACTTCATCGGCGACGTGCGCGACCGACAGCGGCTGTACCGGGCCTTTGACGGCGTGGACGTCGTTGTTCATGCCGCGGCGCTGAAGCAGGTGCCTGCGGCCGAGTATAACCCCAGCGAGGCGGTGAAGACCAACGTGCTCGGCGCGATGAACGTGCTCGATGCGGCAATCGATTGCGGCGTCAAGAAGGTGATTGCCCTGAGTACCGACAAGGCAGCCAATCCGATTAACCTCTACGGTGCAACCAAGCTTTGCTCCGACAAACTCTTCGTGGCTGCGAACAGCTACTCCGGGACACACAGCACCAGGTTCAGCGTGGTTCGGTATGGCAACGTCGTGGGCAGCCGGGGAAGCGTTGTGCCATACTTCCTGAATCGTCGCGCAACCGGCGTCCTGCCGATAACCGACGCCCGGATGACGCGCTTCTGGATTACACTGGAGCAGGGGGTGGAGTTCGTACTCAATTCGCTGGAACGCATGACCGGCGGCGAGATTTTCGTTCCCAAGATACCGAGCATGCGCATCACCGACCTGGCTCGTGCCATCGCGCCGGAGTGCAAGACCGAAGTCGTGGGCATCCGGCCCGGCGAGAAACTCCACGAGACAATGATTTCCGAAGACGATGCCCGCCACACGGTTGAGCACGACGATTACTACGCAATTCTACCGGTGATTCACTCGTGGTCCGCGCAAGAGTACATTGCCGAAAACGGCGGTAAGCCGTGCCCGGACGGTTTCTGCTACAGCAGCGACAAGAATACTCAGTGGCTCTCCGTGGATGAACTGAGAACCATGGCCGGCGCCCGCGAAAAGCACTCCTGAAACTTCTCGGAAAGCCCGGTCGCAGGCCCGAAGCAAGCCACCGGCCAAGGCTCCGGCCGGCGTAACGGTCAGCGCGTCGCTCTTCAGCGATTGCGCAGACCCACACATCGTTCTCAGAACCATCACGAGCAGCAGCGCGATTGTCGGCGCTTGATTCAGCGCACGGCGCAGAGTATCGAACCCGAATCGAGAAACCGCTGCCGATTGGACTCGGCAGGTCACTAGGCAAGTCACCGCTCAAGTCATTCGGCTGGTCAGTCTGCAGGTCATCCGGCAGGTCAACCAGCGGTTCACCCACCAATACACCCCACGACTCGCCCCTAGGGTCACCTACCGACTCAACCACTAAGTTATCCGGCAAGTAAGTCGGTAGATGAATTCCCAGCTCAGTCTGTAACTAATCCCCCGACTGACCCAGGGGTTCACCCGCCAGTTCAACGGGGTGATCACCTACCGGTTCACTCGGGGAGTCACTCAGGGAGTGACTGGGGGAGTGGCTCGGGGAGTGACCCGGTAGGTGCTATCCTGATTCATGAGTCACATCGACTATCGTCTTACATTTGAGTGCCTTACGTCATCTAGCTGCCACATTTCACGTTCCACTACAAACAGTCCAGAATGAACGGCTCAGAACTCTGAAATACTACGGTTCTTGGTTGGAGACCAGCCTCTGGCTTCCGGACGCTGAGTTGTTCATGGTCCCGATGCAGGAATGCGATGGTGTGAGACAGGCAGTACGAATGGAGGAACAGAATGGCTGACCCGGTGAAAAGTGCGGCGCGATGGAAGGCGAAGTACAAGGTCGAGCGGGTTAAGGACACGCTCAACGACCATCGCGAGGGAATGGCCCTGCGCTACGAGGCGGCGATGACCGAACTCTGCGCGATGGAGACCAATGTCAGGGAGGTCATAAACGCCTGCGGGGTTTCGACCTCGCAGCATGTCCCTTGCCTCAGTTTCGGCCGGCAGCTCTACAAACTGAGCCGGCAGAGGCACATCTCGGGCGAGAGCTTCGCGATGGCTGTTCAGGTACTTCTGGGCAAGCGGGCGGCCCGTGGCTGCGATCCTAGGGTCCTGGCCAAGATACGGACGGATGTGTTCGACATCGGCGAGCCGGCCAAGCGGTTACACGCGCAGGAGTTGCGCCTTCCCCGGACAGCCGCCGGCAGGTTTGGCAAGCCGCTTGTTGCGGGCCGTGAGCCATGAGCTGTTGACTCTCGTGTTACGCAAGCTAACATACTCCGATGTACCATCCAAACACCAACGCGCCGGGACGGGCTCCCTGCGAGGAATGGAATGACGTCACTGGCGATTGACGGCGGTGCCCCGGTCCGCCCGAAGCTGCTGGCCTACGGCCACCAGTCCATTGACGAAGAAGACATCCGGGCGGTCGTAGAGGTTCTGCGAGGGGATTGGCTGACCACCGGTCCGAGGGTCGCGGAGTTCGAGCGCGGCTTCGCCAAATCCGTGGGCACGAATGAGGCTGTGGCTGTAAGCAGCGGTACCGCTGCCCTTCACGCCGCGATGTTCGCCCTCGAAATCGGCCCAGGTGACGAGGTGATTGTGCCGGCCATGACCTTTGCCGCCAGCGCCAACTGCGTCGTCTACCAGGGCGGCACGCCGGTCTTCGCCGACGTGGACCCGGACACGCTGTTGCTGAATCCGGGCCAGGTCGAGTCCCGCATCACTCGCCGCACCAGGGCGGTCATCGCCGTTGACTACGCCGGGCAAGCCTGCGACTATGACGTTCTGCGCGAGGTCACGGGCAGGAACAGGCTCGCACTGGTCGCGGACGCCTGCCACGCCATCGGCGGCAGCTATCGAGAGCGGCCGGTCGGCTCGCTGGCAGACCTGAGCACCTTCTCATTTCATCCCGTGAAACACGTCACGACCGGCGAGGGCGGCATGATTACGACCGACGACCCCGAACGGGCAGGGCGCATGCGTATCTTCCGCAACCATGGCATCACCACCGACCATCGTCAGCGCGAAGAGAGGGGCTCCTGGTTCTATGAGATGACGGAACTCGGCTACAACTACCGGATGACCGATTTCCAGTGCGCCCTGGGTCTAAGCCAGTTGGCGAAGCTGCCGGCGTGGGTTTCCCGGCGCCGCGAGATTGCCGCGACCTACAACCGCGCTTTCGCCGACATGCCGGAAGTGAGGCCGCTGCGCGTCCGGCCCGGAGTGGGTCATGCCTATCATCTCTATGTGGTGCAGTTGCAGCTTGAGCGGCTGAAGGTGGACCGCGCCCGCATCTTTGCGGCGCTTCGTGCCGAGAACATCGGCGTGAACGTCCACTACGTTCCGGTGCACCTACACCCATTCTACCGGCGACGTTTCGGCACGAAACCGGGCGACTGCCCGGTGGCCGAAGAGGCGTATGACCGAATGCTGACGCTGCCGCTCTTCCCCGCGATGAGCGACAGTGATGCCAGCGACGTGGTCCTTGCTCTGACCAAGGTGATTGGGGTGTACCGGAAGTGAGAGTCGTAGCCATCATCCCTGCCCGGGCAGGGAGTAAGCGAATACCCGACAAGAACATCAAGATTTTCGCGGGCCTGCCGATGATTGCCCATTCCATCCGAGCTGCTCAGAAAAGCGGTGTCTTCGACCGGATCATCGTTTCAACGGACTCGGATGCGATTATGGAGGTCGCCAAGCGATTCGGAGCCGAGGTGCCTTTCCGGCGTCCGGCCGAGCTGGCAGACGACCACACCGGTACCGATGCCGTCATCATCCATGCTCTCAATTGGCTCGCCGAGCACGACCAGCCGGCCCGTTACGCCTGCTGCATCTACGCGACCGCCCCACTCATCCGGCCGGAGTACATCAGCAGAGGGTTGGAGGTTATGCGTGAGCATGAGGCTACCTCGGTTTTCTCGGTTGCGACGTACCCGTACCCTATCTTCCGTTCGCTGAAACTGAACGACCGGGGGCGTGTCGAGATGGTCTGGCCCGAGAATCTCTCCAAACGGTCGCAGGACCTGCCTGACGTATTCCACGATGCCGGTCAGTTCTACTGGTGCGACGTGGAGAAGTACCAGCGCGAGAAACGCTTGCTCTCCAGTGACGCCCTGCCCATCTTGATACCTCGTTATCTCGTCCAGGATATCGATACTCCTGAAGACTGGGAATTCGCCGAGAAGCTGTTTGCGGTCGCCGGCCAGATGCCTGATTCGTCTGACGCACGCGACCTATGAGCAAGGCACTCTTGGCCCGCGTCCCCGCCACGGTCCACATAAGGAGGCCGGCAGGTTGAAGTACTGCAAGAAGTGCGTCCAGCCCGATACAAGACCCGGTCTCGTATTCGACAAAGAAGGCGTATGCGCGGCCTGCCGCTACTGGGAGGAGACGGCTCGGATTGACTGGGCCGAAAGAGATAAGAGGCTCCGCGAGATTGCCGATTGGGCCAGGGGAAGAGCAAGGCAAGGCTTCGATTGCATTATCGGGGTCAGCGGAGGTAAGGATAGCCACGTCCAGGCCTTCTATACAAGGGACCGGCTCGGACTGCGGGCGCTGCTGGTGAACTGCGCGCCCGACGGCATCACGGACGTGGGACGCAGCAACCTCGAGAATCTGGTTCAACATGGGTTCGACATGATTTCCTACCGACCGAATCCCCGCGTAATCCGCGCGCTTGCGCGGCGGTCGTTCATCGAGCACGGCAATCCGGTCAAGCCATCGGAGTACTCGTTGTTTGCCGTGTCATACCAGGCCGCCCTGAGGTTCGGGATCCCGCTGGTCATCCAGGGGGAGAACCCGGCCGCCACGCTTGGCGTCGTTGAGAGCATCCCCCCGGGCGACGACGCCCTGATGATCAGGCAGCACAACACGCTGGGCGGAGGGAACGCCGGTGACTGGGTGCAGGATGGTATCGGGCTGAAGGACCTGCAGTTCTACCAATTCCCGGACGCGGCCGAGCTCGGACGGGCCGGAATCAGAGCCATCTGGATCGGCCACTATGTGAAGGAGTGGTCCTACAGCGCCAATATTCAGTTTGCGGTCGATCACGGCCTCCGGGGAAGGCCGGGCCACGAGCCGAGCCTGACCGGACGGTTGAGCCCGCACTGCTCCATCGACTCCGACATGCAGATCGTCAACCAGATGCTGAAGTTCTACAAGTTCGGTTTCGGTTTCGTCACCGACGAAGTCTGCTACTTCATAAGAGAAGGACGAATGTCAAGACAGGAGGCGGCCGAGCTTGTGGAGCGGTATGACGGCAAGTGTGACGAACGTTACATCCGTGAGTTCTGCGAGTACATCGGCATGGATGAAGCGGAGTTCTGGACGATCACCGACCGGTGGGTCAACAAGAGCATCTTCGAAAGGGACGGGGCCACGGTAAGATGGAAGCCGAGATTCAGGGTAGGCAGGGACTTCCCCACCTAGATGAATCGATGACGAGGGGACGCGACGTTCAGCGCGGCGAGCGACGAAAGACAGTTGAAACACTCCTGATCCGCGCAGACGCGAATACCGAGATCGGCACGGGACATCTGATGCGCTGCCTCGCACTTGCTCAGGCGTGGCAGGCACAGGGCATGCGAACTACGTTTCTCAGTCACTGCCCCAGTCCTGCGCTTCGTCGGCGCGTCCGCACTGAAGGTGCGCGATTTGTGTCGCTGAAGGACGCGCACCCGAATCCGGCGGATCTGCACACGACGTTGCGGCTCATCGAGACACTCAAGCCGGACTGGCTCGCGATTGACGGCTACCACTTCGACCCGGAGTACCAGAAGGCAGCGCGCGCCGCCGGGGTGCGGATGCTCGCCATCGACGACATGGCGCACTGGCCGAAGTACCATGCCGACATCGTGCTCAACCAGAACCTGGGCGCCGAGAAGCTGCACTATCACTGCGACCGCGACACCAGGCTGCTTCTCGGTACGCGGTACGTGCTATTGCGGACCGAGTTCCTGAAGCGGCGAGGCCGGGAGCGAGAGACACCGCGAGAGGCCCGCAAGGTCCTCGTGACGATGGGCGGAAGCGACCCGGACAACGTGACGCTCAAGGTTATCCGTGCGCTGGAACGGGTTCCCGTAGAGGGGTTGGAGGTGACCATCGTGCTCGGGGCGAGCAATCCTCACCGAGCGGCCCTGCAGGTCGCGGTGAGGAGCGCCAGACTCCAGTCACGCGGCCACCGGATACACCTGGTGCGGAACACCCTGAACATGCCCGAGTTGATGGCCTGGGCGGACACTGCGGTCGCGGCCGGCGGCAGTACCTGCTGGGAACTGGCGCACGCGGGTGTGCCCAGCCTCGTGCTCGTGCTTGCGGACAACCAGACCATGGTTGCTGACGCGCTTGACCGGGCCGGAGTCGCCAGGAAGACGGTGGTCTCCCGGCTGTCTGCGGATATCTCGGCGCTGCTTGCCGACGAGGGCCGACGTCGCGCGATGAGAGAGCTTGGATTGCGGACGGTCGATGGTGCCGGAGCCGAGCGCGTGGTCGTTGGCTTGCGCGCCGCGGAGTTGACGCTGCGTCGCGCGCGTCTCGATGACAGCCGGCTGGTCTGGGAGTGGAGAAACGATTCTCAGGCCCGTGCTGCGTCGTTCTCGTCGGAGGTGATCCCCCTTCACACCCATGAGCAGTGGTTCCGGAACCACGTGAGTTCACCGACCGATTTCTTCTACGTCGCGTTGAACAGCGGTGACCAGCCCATCGGCCAGGTTCGTTTCACGGTAAGAGGCGACGAGGCGGTCGTCTCGGTTGGCATTGCCAGGGAGGCGCGCGGCCGAGGCTACGGTGCGCCCTTGATATTGCGCGGCTCTCGGCAGTGCTTCGCCGACAGCCGGGTGGAGTCCATACAGGCCTACGTCAAACCCGGGAACACGCGTTCCCTGCGGGCGTTTCAGAAAGCAGGGTACGCTGAAGCAGGCACCACCGTTCAGAAGGGACAGCGAGCTCTGCGGCTGATGGCGAGACGAGAGGACTTTGTGTGATCGTCGGACGCCGGGAAGTCGGCCGCGGCAAACCCACCTACATCGTTGCCGAGATGTCGGCCAACCACAACCAGAGCTTTGAGCAGGCAGTGCGGATTGTCCAGGCCGCAAAGGAGGTTGGTGCTGACGCAGTCAAACTCCAGACCTACACGCCTGATACGTTGACCATCGACTGCGACAACGAGTACTTCCGCATCAAAGGGACCGCCTGGGAGGGCAGGAATCTGTATGACTTGTATGGCGAGGCATACACTCCCTGGGAATGGCAACCCAGACTCAAGGAGGTCGCTGCCGGGCTCGGGCCGGACCTTTTTTCCAGCCCGTTTGACGATACCGCGGTGGACTTTCTCGAGAAGATGGGAGTGCCCGCCTACAAGATTGCTTCATTTGAGCTGGTGGATACTGCCCTCCTGGAGAAAGTCGCTTCGACCGGGAAACCGGTTATACTATCAACCGGTATGGCGACGCTCGCAGAGATTGAGGAAGCCGTCCAGACGCTCCGGCTGGCTGGATGCGCCGAACTGGCATTGCTCAAGTGCAACAGCGGGTATCCGGCTCCGCCGGAAGAGATGAATCTGCGAACGATTCCGCATATGTCAGAGGCATTCGGTGTGCCCGTGGGGCTTTCCGACCATACCCTTGGCATCGCGGTCCCGGTGGCTGCGGTCGCGCTGGGAGCCTGCATCATTGAGAAGCACTTCACGCTGTCGCGCGCTGATGGCGGGCCGGACAGCGCTTTCTCCTTGGAACCGCCGGAGTTCAAGACGATGGTCGACGCCATCCGTGTTGTTGAGAAGGCACTGGGCGTGGTCAGCTACGAACCGACAGAGCGTGAGGCCGCAAGCCGCGTACTCCGGCGTTCGCTGTTCGCGGTTGAGGACGTGAAAGCCGGCGAGGCCTTCACCGGGAAGAACGTTCGCTCAATCCGGCCCAGCCACGGACTGGCGCCCAGGCATCTGCCCGAAGTCCTGGGGCGTCGAGCAGCCAGAGACATCGCGCGCGGCACGCCGCTGTCGTGGGATGACATCGAGGGAGGACGCGGAACCTGACTCCGTGCGCCGCATGACGGCTCGCGAGGCACCGTTTGAGCCGCGAGGCCAGCGTTGCGAGGCACGGCGAAGACTATGAGAGTGGCTGTTTTCTCTACGCACGTGCTCTGGACTCCGCACTATGAGACGGAGTTGGATATCATGCAGGAGCACCTGGACGCCGGGGACCACGTCACCCATGTTGTCTGCGACCGGGGCTTGAGTACGTGCGATCTGATTGTCTCCCACAACGTCCGCCGGGGCCTGGATCCGCTGCTTCCGGACCGCGACCGCTGCGACGCCTGTGTCAGGAGGAGGAACAACGGCGCGAGGCTGCTGAAGGGGCGCGTGCGGCGCGAGAGGATCGCCGCCCCTTCCGGCGTGGCGAAAGCCCGTCTGCAGTCTGGTTTCGTCGACAAGGACGAGCTTCGACATTATGTCGTCGACGGTTTTGACGCGGGTGAAGCCGCACTCTCGTCCGTCATCAGCTTCTGCCGGGACCCCAAACCCGACATGCGGGAGCACTCTCAGCTTGTCCAGAGGTACCTGAGGTCGTGCGACGACCTGTATTCGTTCACGCAAGACTTCATCAGGCGCGCACATCCTGACCGAGTCTACGTGTTCAATGGACGATTCGCGTACACCAGAGCCGTCCTGAGGGCCTGCCAGGCGAACAAGACCGAGTGTTTCGTCCATGACCGCGGCCATGACATACAGCACTACGCGATTTACGAGAACGCGCTGCCCCACGACCTGGAGTATGTAACGTCGCTAATCCGCAGCCGGTGGGCAGCCGAACCCGACATTGAAAAGAAGGCAGGCATTGCCGATGCCTTCTACTCGCAGCGAAGACGCGGAGAAGAGCAGTCCTGGTTTTCGTTTGTCGGCGAGCAGAAGCCGGGCTTGCTGCCCGAAGGCTGGAACGGAGCGAAGCGCAACGTGGCGATATTCTGTTCCTCGGAGGATGAGTTCGAGGCAGCCGGGCAGGAGTGGCGAAATCCTCTGTACTCGGACCAACTTGAGGCAATTCAGCGCATACTGGCCGATCCCAGGATTGCTGGCAATAACGAAGTTCACCTCTATCTCCGGGTACATCCTAATCTTCGCAACGTGGATAACCCGTACACCCGGGCACTACGCGGGTTGTCGCAGCATAACCTGACGGTAATCCAGCCCGATTCTCCGGTCAGCACATACGCTTTGATGGACAGCAGCACCAAGGTTCTTTCCTTTGGCTCCACTGCCGGCATCGAGGCGGTGTATTGGGGCAAGCCGTCGATGCTCGCCGGGATGTCATTCTACCGTTCTCTGGGCGGCAACTACGTCCCGAAGTCTCAATCCGAGCTCGCGGAGATGCTTGTTTCCGACCTGGCCCCGAAACCAAAGGAAGCCGCTTTGGTGTATGGATACTACATGGGGTCCTACGGCAGACCCCACAAGTACTACCAGGCTCTTGGAATCAGGCAGGGGACGTTCAAGGGCCGGGACCTCCAGCAGCCAGCCCCGGGTTTGAGGGCTCGCATGCTCAGGGGCAGGGAGATGCTGCTACGTCGGTGGAGGCGGGCACAGCCTCGCCAGGGATGAGCGGTGCCGCTAATGCCTCTCGTATCGGTCATATGTCCGGTCTACAACTGCGAGATGTACGTCGAACAGGCGGTGAGAAGTGTCGTTGACCAGACGTACCAGAATTGGGAGTTGCTGCTGATCGATGACGGCTCCAGCGACAGCAGCTGGAATACAATTGAGCGACTGGCGAACTCGGACAAGAGAATCTGCGCACTACACCATGAACGGCACGCCAATCTCGGTGTCAGCGCAACACGTAACCTCGGAATAGCGCGGGCAAGTGGTGACTACCTCGCATTCCTGGACGCGGACGACGTCTGGTTGCCGGGCAAGCTGGAGCGCCAGATCGACGTGGTCACGCGGTATCCGCAGGTTGGATTCGTGTACGGTCAGGCGCTGTGCATCGACGAGGCAGGCAGGCCATTGTCAGAGCCCAGGAGTGCCTGGAGCCTCGAAGGTGTCATTGGCGGAGGGTTCGAGGAGCGCCCGGTCTGGGCCTACAGGCATATCGTGGCAGGTCGCGGTTTCTTCCCGCCCTGCTCTACGATACTCGCTCGAACCGACCTCGTAAGGAGGTGCGGAGGATTCATACTTGCCCTACGCCATCAGGTCGAGGACTACGTGCTCTGGACTGAGCTATTGAAGCTCGCCCCCGCCTTCTACGTTCCATTGACACTGGCCATGTACCGCGTCGGCGCTCAGAGTTGGACTGCCCGTCAAACCGTTTCTTCCAGAAGGGACGCTGAGTGGGAGTACGTAAGGACGCTGGCCAAGGTGTTCGGCCGAGCCGACGGTCCCATCTCAAGAAGGGCCGCGCGGATGGTCAGCGACATTCTCTTCTCCGGCGGCGCGGAACGGTCCGGTCGGCTTGCCAGAGGCGCTCGCTCGCTCGGTGGGGTCATGGTCGACCGCCACTTCGGATTCTCGGGTAAGCTCAGCGTGCTTGGGTATCTGGCCACTGAGGGAATCCCGCTGGAATTGATGGCGGCGCTCCGACATCGCACCCGATCGCTGTTTGGCTCGAAGGCCCGACGGACTGCAGTCGCAGACACGGTCGACAGGAAATGAGCGGCGAGGTTCGCGCCCTGTGGCAGAACACCGTCCATTGGGAGCCGAAGTCAGTGTCGGTCATCATTCCGACCTACAATCGTGCCCAGTCGCTCAAGACTACTCTGGACAGCCTGCTCAACCAGGACTACCCGTCCGACCGACTGGAGATCATCGTTGTCGACAATTGCTCGACCGACGGAACGAAGGAAGTCGTGCAAGTCTGTCAGGCGCAGGCCAAGCTACCGGTCAAGTACGTCTATGAGGATAGACCGGGAGCTCACTTCGCTCGGAATACAGGGGCCAGGCACGCATCCGGTCAGTTGTTGTACTTCACGGATGACGACATGATTGCGGACCCGGGACTGCTCGCCAATCTCGTGCCCGTCTTTGACGTGTTCCAGGACGTAGGTTCGGCGACTGGAAGCATATTGCCGAAGTGGGAGACGGAACCGCCTCGGTGGTTGGCCCAGCATTGCCCAGGCAGTATCATGGGATTGCAGATGAGACCCGAGACAGTCGTGATCTCGGAGGATGACGTAGGCGTGTACAGCGGCCACATGGGCGTGTTGCGGGACGTTTTCTTCCGGAGCGGCGGTTTCAGACCCGACATCGTGGGAGATGAAACGTTAGGTAACAACGAAGTAGGTCTAAACATGAGAGTCAAGGAACTTGGCTACAAGTTCGCCTACGTCAGGCAGGCCAAGACCTACCATGTGATTCCCGCTTCGAGGCTGACGCAGACCTACCTGAACGGGAGAATGGCCCACCAGGGCAGCTTTGAATGCTATGGCTGGTACAAGGCTCAGGAGCCTGGTTCCTTCCGTCTTGCGCTCGGGATGGCCGAACAGCTCGTCGGCATGGTCCAAGCCGGTTCTCAGAGCGTCCTTCGGATGCTGCTTATCAGAGATACCTGGCGCATTAGTCATGCGAAGATACATTACCGCATCGGCCGGATGAGGTGCTGCTGGGGACTGCTTCGTGACCCTAGCTTGCGTCAGCTCACGCTCAAGGACGACTGGCTCACATGACGAATGGCGAATGGCGATTCCGGATGAGGGACGAGGGACGACGGGCGAAGGGCGCGGCCATGGTTCGGTTCGTTTCGCGCCGCTTCGGGCATCACGGCGAACATACGGGCTATTGGCTGCTCGCGGCCAGATGGCCCGGCAACCAGCGAACCACGATCCTGCCTGGTTCCGGCGAGTTGGTCGGGCCCGCTTGGGCCGGGCCGGTGGAAGCCCGACTCGTCGCAGTTGCCCGGGCGCTGACGAAGTGCATGCTGGGGGCCGCCGCTTCTTTCGGCCACGTCCGGGTATTGCACGTGCTCTATGGCGAGAACGACCTTCCCATCCCAAGGTTCCCGGGATCTTGCCGAATTGTCACCACTCTGCACCAGCCCGCTTCCTTCCTGGGTCGGGACAGCCGAAGAGTGCAGTGGTTGAGACACCGGTTGCGCAATGTGGACCTGATCGTTGCGCTGAGCTCGGAGCAGTCAGCTTTCGTGCAGAGTGTGGTCCCTGACAAGCAGTGTGTATTCGTGCCCCATGGAGTCGACACTGATTTCTTCAATAGCCGGGGATTCTCCAGAGGGAACACGATCCTCATATCCGCCGGGTGGCTCCGTGACATGGATTTCGCACGCGATGTCGCCAGACATGCCGTGGCCATTGACCCGAGCGTCACGGTGCGAGTCTTCGGGAACAACGCAACCCAACTGGCAGGCGTCTCGTCCAGGGTCCAAATCATGTCGCATCTCAACGATGAGGAATTGAGGCGGGAGTACTCCTCATGCGCCGTAATGTTACTCCCGCTGCTCGGGACGGTCGCGAACAACGCTCTGCTTGAAGCACTGAGCTGCGGGACCTCGATTGTCGCCCCGGACCTTCCTGCCACAGTGGAATACCTTGGCGAGAACGGTACCTACTACGCCCGGACTTCATCCGCTGAGGACGTCGCTGAACTTCTCTGCAGTCTGGTCGAAGAGAACTCCCAGCGCCCGAGACAGGGCTTGAGGGAACGAGCGCTGAGCTACGACTGGAGCAGGATCGTGCCTCAAATGGCCTCCGCGTACGAATCAATATGCGGATAGGTTTTGTCTGCACTCGTTTCTTCCCTCCGGAGGGTGCCGTGAGCGGTATCGAGGTGTTCGTCCGAACTCTCGTCGAACGGCTGCAGCAACTTGGCCACCATGCGGTCGTCATTACCGCTGCGGCTGCCGCGTGGCACGGCGCGGAACCGGACCGCGTCGGAGACATTCCGGTGTACCGCTTCGCCGAGTCGACGATCAAGCCGCGTCTGCTCACGCACAGGTTCCAGTATCTGCAAACAGTCGAGCGGGCTGTCCGGAAGGAACGGCTGGACGTTGTGGAATGCTGTGATGAAAGCGGGCTGCTGTGGTCAAAGCGGTTCGGCTGTCCGCTGATTGTGCGCATGCACCAGAACGGGTCGGTTCGTTTGAGGATGATGGGGTTACGCCCGGAGCCGGTCGGTGACTTCTTTGTCCGAAGACTCCTTAGGATCGCGGACCTCCGCGTGGGGGTCAGTGACTGGGTCGCGCGGATGACGCTTGACACGGTTGGGCTGAATGACCTTGATTACCGGGTAGTCTACAACGGAGTAGACACATCGGTATTCACTCCGACCAACACCCGGGCCGACGCCGACCTCATCCTCTACGTAGGCCAACTGAACGACCGCAAGGGCCTCGACACCCTGTTCGCTGCCATCCCGGCCGTCATGCGCCAACATCCCGCCGCCAGACTAAGGTGTGTGGGTGCGAATCGCGCGGAGTCGGGCCTCCCGCCTCCGTCCGAGAAGTACATGTCCATGATTCCATCGTCGCTCAGGTCGCGTGTGGACTTCGCCGGTGAAGTAGCGAGGGAGAGGATGCCCGAGGAGTTCAGACGTGCCGGTCTGTGCGTATTTCCCTCGAGAGCGGAGGGCCATCCGATCGCGGTCCTGGAGGCCATGGCCTGTGGAGCCCCAGTCGTGTTCATGAGAGATGGAGTCGGTCCCGAGGTGATAGCGGACCGCGTGGATGGACTGCTCTGCGATACGCGCGATCCTGCGGTTCTGGCGAGTACGATGTCGGAGGCACTGTCGTCGCCTGGTTTGAGAAGCGGTCTCGGAAAGCGGGCTCGACAGAAGGTGGAACTCAAGTTCTCCCTGGACAAGACGACGGACGAGAACGTGGCGATGTACGAAGAGATGGTGAGAAGTGAATGAGCGCTAGTCCGCGGGTCGGCGTGGTTGTCGATCGTTTCACCTGTCCCGGCGGTGTTCAGACCTGCTTTATCGAACTGGTCGCAGGTCTGAATCGAGTAGGAATAACGCCCGAGATCGCATGGGATGAGCCAACTGACTGGCAGGCAATCGGCAGCCCCGTCCTCGACACGACCTTCGGTGGTGGCAGTCTGCCTATTGGCTCAAGGACGGTTCGGAGTCTTCCTGCATGGCTGCAGGACCCGGCTTTTCGCTTCAGCGTTCGCTTCGCGAGACTAAATCTTGAGCGCTACGATTTCATCTACTGCTTTCAGGCAGGCATACGCATGCCGGCCTCCACGCCTAATGTCTGCTGGCTGACCGGTCCGGCCTATCTCCAGTTGCCTGACCCGTTAAGTACTGAAGATGACGGTCGTGCCAGATGGTCGCTCAAGAACTGCGCCGTGAGGTTGATCTCGCCGCGCCTGCATCCTGATCCCAATTCGCGCTACGTCGCCATCGCAGAGTGGATAGCCGACCGCTTCCTTCACACCTATGGCAGCAGATTGCCGGTAATCTGGCCACCGGTCAGGGAGCGAACCCGCCCGGGCAGCGGTCCAGGGCCGCGCCGAGCGGGTTTTCTGTTTCTCTCCCGTCTTGAGGGCTACAAGAACCCGGAAGTGATGCTCGGGCTGGCGCAACGCTTCCCGGATGTACCCGTAACGGTGGCGGGCGCGACAATCGGTTCTTCAAAGGAGCCCGACAGAATCAGGCGCCTCGCCGCGGAGCTGGCGCTGAGGAATCTTACCGTCGTGGAGGACCCGACCGATGACATGATCGGTCGTCTGTTCGATTCGCACCTGGTGTTTGTCTTCCCGGCGCGCTGGGAGCACTTCGGAATCGTAACGGTGGAAGCGATACAGGCCGGTCTGCTTCCGTTGGTGCATGACTCGGGCGGCCAGCGCGAGATCGTACCCATCGACAAACTGAGGTTCAAGAGCGAGAAGGAACTTGCTGAAAAGGCGGCCGCACTCTTGGCAACAACTATCGCGGACCAGCGTGAAACACTGGCGGTTCTGCAACGCCACGTTGCCAGAGGCTCGCCCGATAACTACAGAAAAGAGATGATCATGCTAATGTGCCAAGACCTGGGTTTGACTGAACTGGCGAGCCGAGTGTAGAATACGGGACAGTACTTATGTGCACTTCAGAGTCAAAGTACTTGTGCGGACCGCGCGCAGTGCCGATGCCAGGCAAAGAGAGACGTGTTTCCGTCGTTGGCCCGTCGTGAGCGGCCAGCTGGGTGTGAACCAGGATTGCATCACCTTTGCCGGTGATCTGCATGCGCCGGAAGTATTTCGGAGCGAACTGCCGCTGTCGCCGCCATGGGTCTGCAACCTCGAGGGCCCGGTGACCAAAGCGCAAGCCGGAACGTCGGGGAAGATCAATCTGAAGATTGAGGAGTTCGTTCTTGAGGAGAGTCTCGGCTCGCTCCCCGCAGCCGTTTCACTCGCAAACAACCACATCATGGACTACGGAGAAGCCGGCCTGAAGGACACCCTTGGCGTTCTGCAGAAGAGGGGCATCCAGGTTTTCGGGCTGGGGAGAACGGGAGCCCGATCCGAACGGCCCGCACGGATCAAGTGTGCCGGACTTGACGTGGCACTGCTGGGCTATGTCTGCCGATCGACTAACCCCGCCGTGGGTGCTGAAAACTCGCCGTCCCTCATGGACGATGGGCTTATTGAGCACGACATCCAGCAGGCGAAACTCGATGGGGCTGCCAGGGTAGTGCTCTGCCTGCACTGGGGGCAGGAAGAAGTTCCGCTTCCAACCCCACAAGACCGCCTCAAGTCGATTGCCTACGTCAGGGCCGGGGCCGACCTCATAGTCGGGCACCACAGCCACTGTATCCAGTCGTGGGAAGTCATAGACAAGACGCCGGTCTTCTACGGGCTCGGCAATCTGGTGATGCCTGATCGGCTCCGGATTCCGGACAGCTTCGACGACGCCGGTCACCCGCAGCACTGGTGCGAAATGAGGCAGCACAAGTGGAACCGAGAGTCTCTTCTCGTCGATTGGCACCCCGCGAGCCGGGAATGGCATGTTCGTACAGCGGTCTTCCGCCGCGGTCTGCTCAAGGGACACGGGGTCGCCTCGAAACGCCGGGAACTGCGCGTCCCTATCGGCGACGAGTACGCAAGAAGGCATGAGAACTCGGTTCGCAGCAGCCGTTGGAGGGCGGCGTGCGCCGACCTGTTGACACGACCGAGAGTTCCGACACGAAGAGGACTGATCTTCGCTCTTCGGACAGCGCCGGGCCGGACCGATCATCAAGAGGGGGAGTCTTGAGCCAGCGCCTGGGCCTCCACGTCCGGCGCGGCAGCTACAGCGACCGCTGGGTGGAGTACTGCCAAGAGAGAGGGATTCCCTACCGGGCCGTGGATCCGTTCCGGCCGGACCTGGTGAAGCAGGCTCAGGGACTCAGGGCATTCGCCTGGCACTGGGATCACACTGACCCCCGGGCCATCCTCATCGCACGGCAGGTGACGCAGGCGCTGGAAGCAGGCGGACTGTTGGTTTTCCCCAACTCCGCCACGTGCTGGCACTTTGACGACAAGGTCGGCCAGAAGTATCTGCTTGAAGCCGTGGGAGCCCCACTGGTACCGAGCTACGCGTTCTACGACCTCGAAAGCGCGCTGGCCTGGATCGAGGATACGTCCTTCCCCAAGGTCTTCAAACTGAGAAGAGGGGCGTCGTCGAGCAATGTGCGCCTCGTCCGCACGGCACGCGAAGCACGCAAACTTGCTGCCAGAGCCTTCGGGAGCGGTTTTGACCCGGTGGCATCGCACTTCAGTGACTGGCAAGCGAAGCTCGCGCTCCACGCGCAGGAAGGTGAAGCGGGTGGGCAGGCCAGCCACCTGCTTGGAATCTTACGCCGGGCGCCAAGGTCGATCCGAAATATCGCCCACATCAACCGTATGATGCAGAAGGAAAGGGGCTACGCCTATTTCCAGGACTTCATCCCCGACAACAAGTTCGATACTCGCGTTACGGTAATCGGGGACAGGGCGTTCGGGTCAATACGGATCGTGCGGGAGGGCGACTTCCGCGCCTCGGGCAGCGGCCACAACGACACCAGCCCGGAACGCGTAGACCTCGACTGTGTGCGAATTGCCTTTGATGTCAACGACAGGATCGGCGCGCAGGCGCTGAACTACGACTTCCTGTTCGGGATGGAACGGCAGCCTTTGATAGTCGAGATCAGCTATGCAGCGCCGATATACTCGATATACGACTGCCCCGGGCACTGGGACAGGGCGCTGGGATGGCACGACGGACACATGTACCCTCAGGACGCTATTATCGAGGATCTGCTGAGGGGCATATGGCCATGAACCCAAGCGCGGCTGAGCTGGAGCCGCGCGTTTCTTTGCTGCGGGATGACGATGCGTGGAGAGACGAACGTCTGCGCACGACCTGGCGCGCGCTCTGGGCGCAATCGCCGGGCGCAACTCTGTTCCAGACATGGGACTGGCAATACAATCACTGGCGATACCTCACAAGGCGTGCCAGGACGTTTCTCCTGACGGTCGGGGAGCCGGAGCCCGTCCTGATGGGCGTCTTCTATCAGGTGCGCGACAAGCGCAGTGGCTTGCCCAAGGTTGCCTTTGTCGGCGACGACCAGGCGGACAATCACCTGCTGCTGGTCCAGCCGGGTGTGCCCGAGTCGGTCGGAGCGCGCGCCATCGGGGAGTTTCTGAAACAACGACTGGTTCGGGTTCCGCTGGTTGCGTTCACCAACGTGCCTGAGTCGAGCTGGACCGGGCGCGTGCTCCAACTCGTACGGTCGGATCGGAATGCCAGATTCTCAGAGCTTGTCACAACCGAGGCGTTCGCCATAAGCCTCCCGCAGACGCCGGAGGAATACCTGGCCGGGCTCGGCAAATGGACCAGACATCATGCCCGCGACGACCTGCGGCGGCTCCAGCAGCAGCATGACTTGAAGTTCGCGGTCTATACGGACGCAGGTGAACAGTGCCTGTCAGCCATCGAGTCGGTTGACCGCGCACGTTGGGGCGACGGCAGCAACTACTGGCGCAGCGCGATGCGTGATTTCGAACGTTCCTGCATGCGCGGGCTGGCGTCATCCGGAAGCTTCCTATCAATCGTCCTCTGGTTGGACAACAAGCCAGCGGCGTTCGTCTTCGGAGGGGTCTCGGGCTCCACCTGGCTTCTGCTGAGGACAGGATACAATCCGAATATCGCGCCCAAACTGAGCATCGGCAAGGTGACATTCCTGTATGCCATTCAGCATGCGATCCGACAGGGCTTGCGCGAGTGCGACCTGTCGCGTGGTGGAGAGGCCTACAAGCAGTGGCTTGGCGGAGTGGCTCGCACCAACCTCCAGTTTCTGGTGTATCGGAGCAGCTTCGACCGCTGGCTCAGTCAGGCGCTCGCGTCGCTGATGGAGAGTGCCAGGAGCAACTCCTTCCTGCGAGCCAGTTACCTCAGGCTGCGCAAGGAGGACGCTAATCGATAGCTTGGTGGTCGCGACGCGGGAAGCGGACGTCGGCTCATTCTGGTGGCGCCATGAGTTGATGTGGCGGCAGTTATGTGTACTCTGGCGTACTCCAGTGCGATACTTACCAGACGGTTCAATCTCACCAGACGTCACGCCCGTGGCGTTCAGCACCGCTGCGGCTGACGGCGGAGTAGAGAGCGACCGACTCTGGTCGCGGCTGCACGAAACTGTACCCGGCGTCGTTTTCATCGCGCCGGGCGACTCGAAGGAGGAGCGCCCGATTGCCGAAGGCCAGAGCCGGGGCATCCGGCGCGATGGGTGCTCCGCCGAATGCCGCGTGGTTCTAACGCTTACATCCGATAGCACATTGGCCAGCGGACTACCAAAGAGGATTGCCTACCTCGGACCGAGACCTGATTTCGTCTATCTGGACGAGATCGCGAAGAACGGGCACGTTCTGGTCAGCGCCGACGGACTGCCTGTAATTGTAGAAAGACGGCCGCATCTCTTCATGGGGGTCTCTCCGTGGCAGCTCGGGAGTCCGGTGATGCCCTACCTCTATCCTCTGCTCAAGGCGTGGCTAAGCCAACGCGCTGGGCTGGAGACTATGCCGGCGTCACCACTTGCGGCGTTCCGATTCGACGACCTTCCTGCCACAGCACATGAAGTCATCAGCGCGTCGCGGGTCGACGAGCTCGACCACGCTCGCGCCGCGACAATCGGACGTCTGCGGCGCTTCGCGAATGAGCGAGGCGTGGTCATGAGCTTCGCATATTCGACGCACTTCCCTACCGCGGACGGGTTCGGGCGCATTGCCGACCGCATGCCCTGTTCGGTTGCCGAGTTGAAGAAAGGGCAGGCTGAGGGTTCATTCGAGATCGGGTCGCACGGGATGGTCCACCTGCGACATCCCGGTGACCGACGGCCAGAAGCTGAGTCCGACCACCGCGAGTTCATCGACCTGGACGAGCGCGCGACCGAGGATCACATTGCCGCCAGCAAAGGCGAAATCGAGCGGGCCTTCGGCCTTGCGCCGCGTTTCTTTGTCGCACCGGCCTGGGCATACCGTCAGGGCGTCACCAAGCCCGCGGCCGCAAAGCACGCCGCCATTTCCATCGATTCCACGCAGCACGTCGAATCCGGAGACTGTCCGCCGATCGGGGCGACCGACCCGGAGACGCAAAGGCCGAGTCTCGCCGAGACCTTTCGCCCCGGAGCCAGCCTGCTCAATTTCACGAATCCCGATTTCTGGCGCTGTTATGCCGTCGCGGGAATTCCCATCCACTTCATGCAGCATAGCGACGTAGACCGCGACCGGCTGGGCTGGGTAATCCGTGGCATGGCTGCCGGCCTGCCGCAGAGCGGCAGGCTGCGTCGTCTCGTGCTCGCGATGGACAGCGCTAGCACGCCGGCCTACAGGCGGGCGGTAGCTGCCTTTGTCATCGCCGTTAATGGAGTCGGGTTCGGCCGGGCCGTTGCGCTGTTCCTGAGAGAAGCCAGACTGGATGTCTACCGGGTCATGGGCGCAGCACTTTCAGCCGGCTACCGGTGCGTTGCCGTGTCCGCCCTGTACGAAAGCCTGTCAACCAGGGGCTGAACGTGCGCATCCTCCACTGGGTAAGAGTCGGCAACAAGCTTGGCGGTTTCGAACGGTATACTATCCTGCTCGCCCGTGAGTGCCAGCGCCGCGGCCACGAATTGACGGTGATGCACGATGTCCCGAATACCGTGCGAGAATACCATGAATCGCTTGAAGGCGCCGGGGCCAGATACATGGAATCCGGCAATTCCTGGGAGGCGCCGGTCCGGTCAACACGTACCGTGGCCGTACTTCTCAGGGAATGGCGACCGTCGGTTGTTCACGCGCACTTCATCAACCCGCTCATGCTTCCGGCGCTGCGGGTACTCGGCAAGAGTCTGGTCTACGCCACCTTTCACTCCGGTATCGACCGCAAGATCACTCCTCGCATCAGGCTGGTCTGCAAGCTCCATGAGGTATTTGCCCACCGGCTGTTCGCGGTATCGGAGCGGGTCCGACGCGACAGCATACTTGCCGGTGTGAATCCCGTCCGGATAGCCACGTTGTATCTCGGGCTCGACCTCGAAGGTATCCGGGCGGCCTCGGACCAGTGCTCCGATCCGATTCCTGAAGGCTTCGGAGACCCGCGGCTGCGACGGGTCATATCCGTGGCTCAGTTCCAGCCGGTCAAAGGAATGGTGACCGTCACCGAGGCGGCGATAAGCGTCCTACGGAGAATGCCCGATGTCGTCTGGTGGCTGGTCGGCGCGGACGGGCCGGACATGCCCATGGCGAAGGCCCTCGTGAGGAACGCCGGCCTTGCCGACCGTGTGCTCTTTCTCGGGCAGCGGAACGATGTCCCGGCACTCATGAAGCGGTCCTGCCTCCAGGTCGTGGGGTCTCGCTCGGAAGGGCTGCCGCTGATGATAGTCGAAGCCGCGGCGCTCGGGGTTCCGACCGTCGGACCTAACATCGGCGGCGTTGACGAAGCTGTCTTGGACGGAGAGACCGGCATTCTTGTAGACCGGCCCACCGGGGAGCGGCTGGCAGAAGCAGCAGAGCGTCTGCTTTGCGACGACGCGACGCGCGAACTAATGAGCAACCGCGCGGCTGCATTTGCGCGCGAGGCATTCGACGCCAACGTGCACATCGGCAAGCTGCTCGACACTTATGAACACGATGCCGACACCACTCCCAATACTCGACCCATCTGGCGCACGATCGGTTTCACTACTGTGGCTCGGCACCGGGCGGCCACGCAGCAACCTGATGTTGATCGCCTGCGGCGCCGCGGGCTCAACCGGAGCAGTCAAGAGCGATGATTGAGTCCTACGTTCTGGGTATCTACCTCGCGGCGCTGCCGCTGGACCAGCTCAGTGTGCAGGGAATCACGGTGCTGAAGTGGGTCGGTGCACTCGCGTTCGGGGTGTGGGTGATCACGCGCGTGCGCTCGTTTGACCCGATCCGATGGGACCGCAGCATGACTCTGATGGCCCTATTCGTAGCGTGGGGCATGGTCTCAGTGCTGTGGAGCGTAGACCCGGCTCTGTCAATGGGGTCAATCCCGACCTACCTGCTCCTGTTTGTTTCGTACTTCCTGATCGTGAACGTGATACAAGGGGAGAAGCAGCTGTCGGTAGGCATGATCGCTCTCTGGCTGGGAGTGCTCGTGCTGCTGGTCAGCGGGGTCTTGGACATGGCTGGCATTCGACAGCAGGGTGAGACGTATCGGGTCGGTGGGGTCACGGGCAACCCGAATGGCTACGTGGCGCTGCTGGTCGCCTGCATACCATCCGGCTACTGGTTTCTCTCGCGGACCCGATTCCCGCTGCGCAGAGCGATCACGGTAGGAGCGCTCGCTGTCGCGGGAGTCACTGCCATCTACACGCAGTCCCGAGGCGGAATCATCTCGATCGCGGTCTTCTTCCTGGTTCTGCTTGCCTACCGGCGGACGAGGGGCCGCGCCCTGGTGCTCGCCGCTCTCGTCGTGATACTCGTGCTGCGCGCGGCGCCGCTGGCATTCTGGGAGAGATGGCAGGAGACACAGTCGCAGGGAGGAGACGTCCGCACGAAGGAGCTGTGGCCGGCCGGGATGCGGGCCATCGAGCAGCGTCCGTTCACAGGCTACGGTCTGGGCACCAATCAGGATGCGCTGAGGATGGTCCGTGGAGGCGCGGGCGGGACCGAAGTCCACAACGCGCCGCTGGCCATCGGCATCGAGTTGGGGCTGCCGGGACTGGCACTTTACCTTGGCTTCATTGCCTACTCCGTTGTGCGACTGCTGCGGGCCCTGGCGGCGACGGCAAGGCGGGGGATTTCGAAGGAAGCCGCCTTGTTTGCCGCGGTACTGCTGGCAAGCTTCGCCGGCTACCTCGTCAACTGGCTCAAGGGCGGAGGGATGGAGTACTCGAAAATGCTCTGGGTAGAACTGGGATTGATGAACGCCTACGTGCGACTACTGGAACCGCCCCAGCGCGCCGCCGTGCGGCCACGCCGGCCGCTACCCGGGCGGAGCATGACTCGCGTCCAGGTCTGATGAGGATCGCCCTTCTCACCGAGAGTCTGGGGAGCGGCGGAGCGGAGAGGCAGGTCTGCACACTCGCCGGTGAGTTCAAGCGACGGGGTCATAGCGTGTGCGTGGCGACGTACGCCGCTGGCGATTTCTATCGGGCTTTGCTGGAGCGCGAAGGCGTTGGACACCATTCAATCGGTGGACATGGCAAGGTCATGTGGGCTCTGGGCGTGCGCAGGTTCCTCAGGAATTACGGACAGGACGTGGTGCTTGCGTTTCTGGACGGCCCGTCCGCGTACGCCGAAATGGCGGCTCTGCCGAACCGGACTTGGGGGCTGGTGGTCTCCGAGCGTTCGGCCGGCAACCGCAATCAGTCGCGGTTCAAGGCGTATCTACACACCCTCGCGGATTATGTGATAACGAACTCGCACTCGGCCAGGGTCCCGATTGAGGAGAGGTTGCCCAGACTGAGGCCGAAGTTGATCACCATATATAACGCCGTGAACGTCTCGCGTTCCGCCGCCGCCCGCGTTGACGCGGATAACCGGCGCGGGACCAAGCTGATCGTCGCCGCGCGCCTCGACCAAAACAAGAATGCTCGAGGCCTGCTGTCGGCGCTCAAGACTCTCCATGATTCGGCTCCCGGAATCCGCGTGCAGGTGGACTGGTATGGTGACCAGACCGTGGACCGCCGAGCGGCACAAGCGGCGCAGCAGGGAATCATCGACCTCGGGCTTGAGGGAGCTTTTCGTCTGCACGCTCCCGTCAGTAACATCCATGACATTGTGGCCGATGCGGACGCCGTTGTGCTGCCATCCTTCTACGAGGGACTTCCCAATTCAGTGTGTGAAGGAATGATGCTGGGAAAGCCCATCCTGATGAGTGCGGTATGCGATGCAAGCAATCTGGTCGAGGATGGCGTCAACGGGTTTCTCTTCGATCCGTACTCACCGAAGGCAATCGCGGACGCGATCGCGAAGTTCGCCGCCCTGACACCGGAGGATCAGAATCGCATGGGGCGGGTGAGCCGGGCCAGAGCAGAGGCACTCTTCGACGTCGGGATCGTGGCCAATCGCTACCTGCGCGTCCTCGAGGCCGCGGCAGCACATGAACAGGTCCGGATTGACCATTGGCCCTGCGCCGATCCTCGCTTGTCACGCGTGGTCCGCGAATCCAGGACACCGGGGTATTGACGCACTCGCGCCCGCACGGTCCAACCGAGGCATGACGTTGCCGACCGAAGGCTCGCGCCGACTGCGCGTCCTGTTCGTGATACCGGACTCTGAGGAGGGTTCGGGAAGCATTTTCTCCAAGCGGCAGGCTGACGCTCTTGAGCGGGCGAACATCGATCTGATACGATTCTACCTGCGGCCATGGGTTTCTCTGCCGGTATTCGCGGCTGAGGCCCTGCGCTACCGGCGGGAGGTAGGGAGGTTGAGGCCTGATATCGTTCACGCCCAGTATGGGACGATGACGTCCGCACTTTGTGCGGCACTACCTGGCCGAAAGCTGGTCGTAACATTCCGCGGGAGCGATCTCAATCCCGACTCGGGCGTCGGTTTCATCAGGTTGCATTTCGGCCACCTTCTGTCGCAACTCTCGGCCCTTAGGGCCAGTCGGACCGTGTGCGTCAGCCAGGAACTCAAGGACCGGCTGTGGTGGCGACGGAACGCAGCGGAAGTCATTCCTTCGGCAGTCGATGCCGACGTGTTCCGTCCCCAGCCCAAGGACGAGGCCCGTCGAGCTCTGGGCTGGGACATGTTCGAGAAGGTCGCGCTACTCAATGTCGGTAACGATCCGGCAAACAAGGGATTGAAGACCGCCGAAGCGGCAGTGAAGGTCGCGAGCGCGGCAATCGGGCCGATCCGGCTGCTCGTCCTGAGCGGCGAGGTCGCGCCCGAACAGATGCCGCTGTACATCAACGCCTCGGACTGCGTGCTGGTTGCGAGCGACTGGGAGGGCTCGCCGACGATTGTGCAGGAAGCCATGGCCTGCAACGTGCCGGTTGTATCAACCAACGTGGGCGACGTCGCCGAGCGGCTGGAGCCGGTCGTGCCATCACGCGTCACTGATCGGTCGCCGGCAAACCTCGGCGCGGCCCTCGCCGAGGTACTGAGTCTCGGGTTGCGCTCAAATGGTTCGGAGCATCTGCGAGAGGTGTCGCTGGGTGCGACCACGCAGCGGCTGATCGACCTGTACGCCCGGGTGGCTTCGGGCGGCAATGAATCGAGACCGGCGGCCGAGGCAGAAGGCTGATCAGATGTGCGGAATCGTCGGAATATGGCGGCAGGCGGGCCACGTGTCGGTCTCCGAAATCACGCGCATGTCCGAGTTGATCAGCCACCGCGGACCGGACGACGCGGGGGCGGTCCTGATCCAGTCGCGGAACGGCGCCTCGCAACCGCTTCACGCACGACAGAGTGAGGACGGCGACAACGCCGACCTCGGCCTTGCCGCTCGACGGCTGGCAATCATCGACCTGTCATCGGCCGGGCACCAGCCAATGAGCGACGGCGGCTGCACGCTGGTATACAACGGCGAGATTTACAACTACGTGGAACTGCGTCAGGAACTCGAGACGCTGGGCCACTCGTTCAGATCCACGAGCGACACCGAGGTCCTGCTGCATTCCTACCTGGAGTGGGGCACCGGATGCCTGCCGCGGCTGAACGGCATCTTCGCGTTCGCCGTCTGGGACGCCCGGTCCCGCCAGTTGGTATGCGCGCGAGACCGGCTCGGCGTGAAGCCGTTCTACTATCACCTCAGCGGCAGCGAGTTCATCTTCGCCTCGGAGATCAGGAGTATCCTCGCGGTTCTGCCGCGCCGGCCGGATCCCGCGACCGAACTGGTATATGATTTCCTGGCGGCCGGCCGTCTGGATCACACCGACGATACCTTCTTCAAGGGGATCAGACGACTGCCGGCGGCTTCGGTCCTCACCATCGACCAGCGCGGACTCCGCAGCAAGGAGTACTGGAAGTTGACCGAACAGGCCGGGCCGAGCTGTTCGCTCCAGGACAGCGTGGAGCGGTTCCGGGACGTCATTACCGACGCAGTTCGGCTGCAGATGCGTGCCGATGTCACGGTCGGATGTCTGCTCAGCGGCGGCATGGACTCCTCGGCCGTGGTCGGCGTCGCGTCGGGCATGACGCCGAGGCGGATGGGCACTTTCACGGTCCGGTACGAAGACCCGCAAATGGACGAATGGCGATACGCGGAGGCAGTCGCCAGTTCCCGCAACGCGGACATCGTTCCCCTGGTGGTTACGCCGGACGATTTCTGGACCGAGCTGCCGCAGGTTGTGCGGTCCCAGGAAGAGCCGTTCGGCGGCCCGCCCATCTCCGCCGAGTGGCTGCTCATGCGCACGATCCACCGGGCCGGCCTGCGCGTAGTGCTGAACGGCCAGGGCGGAGACGAGATTCTCTGCGGATACGCCAAGTACTACTACTACTCGCTGTTCGAGATGTGGCGACGGCGCCAACTCGGCAGCCTGCTGGCCGCGCTCGGGATAGGCCTGTTCAACGGCGGGTCGCACCTCATCAGCCTCGTCGATGCGCGCCGCTACGGCTATGTGCCGGCCGCAATCCGCAGCGGGGTCAGCCACCTGCTTCAGCCCGAGTTCAGACAGGAGCATGCCGGGCGTGATGTCGCCCGGCCCTGGGGCAGCGTGAGACGCCAGCAGATAATGGACCTGATGAAGTACAGCTGTCCGATACTGCTCCGCTACGACGACAAGAACGCGATGGCCCACTCCATCGAGGCGCGCGTGCCGCTGCTCGACCATCGGCTGGTGGAACTCGCCGTCGGCCTGCCGCTGGAGCACAAGCTGTTCGGGGCACGGGCCAAGCGGGTGATGCGGATTGCGCTCAAGGACTTGATTCCGGATGTCGTCCTGCGACGTCGGACAAAACTCGGGTTCGGCGGCACGTTCACCTCCTGGGTTGACCAACTCGGCGGCCGGCTGCGGGTGTGGCTGGACTCGAGACAGCTGGCGATTGACCCCTACGTGCGCAGAGAGGCACTCCGGGAGCACGTCGACAGAAAGGACGCGAGCGTCTTCCGTCCGCTGATCCTCGACACCTGGCTTGAGTGCTATGGCTACAAGAACTGACGTCATTTCCTGCCGCGCGACATGAGCCCGACCCGTCGAGTGCGGTGGTGACACTAGCCGGGAAGTACAGTGTTACCGCGGAACGGAGGCTGAGACTAGGTGGCAAGCGCTGAATCGCTGCTCGTGTCAGTCGCAATGCCGGTTCGGAACGAGGTCGGTTTCATCGAACGGAGTCTGTCGAGCGTGCTGGCCCAGGACTTCCCGATGGCGCAGGTCGAGATTCTCGTCGTGGACGGAATGAGCGAGGACGGGACTCGGCAGATAGTCGGTGACTTCGCCCGGCGTCACGCTTCGGTTCGTCTGATCGACAATCCGGACAGGATAGTGCCTAAGGCGCTGAACGTCGCAATCCGGGTCGCGCGCGGTCACTGGCTGGTTCGGCTCGACGCCCACTCGACATACCCTCCCGACTATCTGCGCCGCTGCGTCGACACCGCGAGACGGACCGACGCCGACAATACGGGCGGGGTCTGTATCACCCTGACCCGCGACGAGTCGGACGGAGCGCGGCTGGTGCAGGCGATCTCAACGAGCGGCTTCGGAGTGGGCGGGGCGCGGTTCCGCGTCGGCGGAGAAGAGGGCCCGGCCGATACGGTGCCGTTCGGCTGCTTCCGCCGGAGCGTGTTCGATGATGTCGGGCTGTTCGACGAGCGCCTTACACGGAACCAGGACTATGAGTTCAACCGTCGCTTGTCGGCAGCGGGCAAGCGGGTCTGGCTGAATCCGGCGATAAAGGCCGAATACTACAACCAGGCGAGGCTCAGCGGCCTGTTCGAGCAGGCATTCGCCACGGGCAAGTGGAACCCGTGGATGTGGCATGTCGCTCCCTATGCCTTTGCCTTGAGGCATGCAATACCGGGTCTCTTCGTCCTTGGTCTCCTCGTCGTCGTCGGCATTGGGGTCATTGTCCGTTCGGGCTGGATAGCTATTGCCGTGATAATTGCGCCGTACCTTGCACTCGCGATCCTCGCCTCGGTTAGGCAGTCCGGTCGTTACGGCCGCAGGCTCCTGGCTCTTCTGCCGCCGCTGTTTCTTGCCTACCATGTCTCGTACGGACTGGGCACACTCTGGGGCGGATTGAGGTTGCTGCTCGGCGCCACGCCGGTTCAGAGAGGACGCGAGCCATGGCCGGGGGCGGGTCGCTACCGCGCCTGGACCAAGCCGCCGCGGAACGGATGAGCTGTTTCCGCTCTCCGTATTCCTCTGTCCTGGCCGTGAATTCCCGAGTCTGACGTGCTGAAGAGGATGTTCGACGTCGTCTGCGCGTTCTTCGGGCTGGTCGTGCTCTCGCCGCTGCTCGGCGTTCTCGCCCTCGTGGTCAAGCTGGGCGACAGGGGGCCGGTCTTCTATCGCGGAGTCCGGACCGGGCTGAACGGCAAGCAGTTTCGCGTACTCAAATTCAGGACGATGGTGGTTGATGCGGAGAAGACCGGGGTGTCCGCGACCGCGGACGACGACCCCCGGATTACGCCGATCGGCCGGTTCCTCCGGAAGTACAAGCTGGATGAGCTGCCGGAGCTCATGAATGTCCTGGTCGGGGACATGAGTCTGGTCGGGCCTAGGCCCGAGGTCCCGCAATACACGGCCATGTTCACCGGTGAGGAGCGGTCGATCCTCACCGTGCGTCCGGGGATAACCGACTGGGCAACGCTGTGGGACGTGGATGAAGGTGCGGTTCTGGCCGGCAGCGAGGACCCGGAGCGGGCCTATCTTGAGAAAATAAGGCCGGAGAAGATACGTCTGCAGCTTATCTATGTCCGCGAGCGTACGTTCGGCACGGACGTGAAGATCCTCTTTCTGACGCTGTGGGCTATCGTCGCGCGGCGACGTCCGGCGGCCGGTGAACATCAGCGCAGGTCTTGACGGAAGGCCCTGCGTCGGGATGATAAGATAGTCGTGAAACGCGTCTACCTGTCACCGCCCCACATGTCGGGCCGCGAGCTGGAGCTCATCCGGGATGCGTTCGAGACGAACTGGGTGGCGCCGCTCGGGCCGCACGTGGACGCATTCGAGCGGGAGTTCAGCGACGTGGTCGGCGTTCCGCACGCGACGGCGCTGTCGTCCGGAACCGCGGCACTGCATCTCGCCCTTCGTATTGTCGGACTGCAGCGGGGTGAAGATGTGGTCTGTTCCACGTTCACCTTCGCCGCCAGCGCCAACGCAATCGCCTACGAAGGCGGGGTCCCGGTGTTTATCGACTGCGACGAGCGAAGCTGGAACATGGACCCGGGCCTGCTGCGCGAAGAGCTTGCCGCCCGCGCGGAGCGGGGGAAACTGCCACGGGCGGTTGTTGTGGTTGACCTTTACGGACAGAGCGCAGACTATGGACCGATTGTCCGGGCCTGCGATGAATTCGGTGTGCCCCTGATTGAGGACGCGGCCGAGGCCCTCGGCGCGACCTACTGGGGAAGTACGAACGATGGACGAGAAACGAAGAACGTCCGTTCGGCAGGTTCGTTCGGCAGGATGGCGGCGTTCTCCTTCAATGGGAACAAGATCATCACGACCGCGGGCGGCGGGATGCTGGTGTCGCATGACAAGTCAATCACCGACAAGGCCCGATTTCTCGCCACACAGGCGAGAGACAAGGCCCCATACTACCAGCATACCGAGATCGGCTTCAACTACCGGATAAGCAACATCCTCGCGGCCATCGGCAGAGGGCAGTTGAAAGTCCTGCCCGAGCGGATTGCCGCCCGCAGGCGTAACTTCGAGTATTACCGGCACGCACTGGGCGATCTGCCGGGTATCGGGTGGATACCCGAAGCGCCATACGGCCGCTGCACCCGCTGGCTGACATGCCTGACGATGGGAGGACGGGAGACGGGAGACAAGAGACAGAGGACAGGGAACGGAACGCCGGAGACGAGTCCTGCCGGTCCACGGTCATCGGTCCTCGGTCTTCTTCAGTCGCTCGAAGCGGAGAACATCGAGGCCCGCCCGCTCTGGAAGCCGATGCACCTGCAGCCCGTGTTCAAGGACTATCGAGTCCGGGGCGGAGCCGTGTCGGGACGGCTGTTCGAGAGCGGTCTCTGCCTTCCCAGCGGCTCGTCGCTGACCGACGAGGACCTCGACCGCGTCTGCTCGGCTGTCCGCCGCGCATGGCCCGCCGAGATTCAATAGGTACCACTTAGCTCTCGTCCGTCGTCATCCACAAGTGGGGACCCATTTTCTTTCTGTCTGCGCATAACTCATTGGTACAGCTAGTATTAGCTTGAGAATGACGCCGAAGGCCGGGCCTCGGGAATTGCCCTGGGAACCGTTCCCGGGACGGTTCGGGGGGTGGTTCGCAGGGCGACAGCGATGGGGACTCTCCGTCCGACTCTGGCCGGGGTTCTCAGGGCGGTTCGCCTCGTGACCTCGACCGGGATTGTCCCAGTGATTTGCAGGAGCATCTGCAGGAGCGTCTCCGCGGCGACTCTGACAGGGTTTTGCAGGGCGACGTTCGGGGTGATTCGCGGAGGGATTCTGAGGGTGATTTCCGGCGGGATTTGCAGGGCGATTCTGGTGGGGACAGGCAGGGCGAAGCGCGAAAGAGCGGTGGATGCTCCCGCCGTCCAGAACGGCTCGGGAAAATGAGGGACAGACGTCAGTAGGGACCCGGACGAAGTCAGAAGCTGGAAGCTGGATGTCAGAAGTCAGAAGTGTCCGGGGGAGGCCGACAGGTCCACGTAGCGACGCGAGGAACGCGTCGCGGATGTGTCCCCAGCGCTTGCGTCGAACTCAGTGCGGGACAGTCCCAACCTTGGCGCGGCACAGGCCATGTTCGTGCCCGTCGCCGGTTTGTGATTTGACTTTGCCTGTGAATCGGCTATTGTTTGGACGCTAATCACTGGAGGAACGAAGAAATGCCTTTGACGAAAGAAACCAAAGACAAGCTAATCGAGGCCCACAAGCTCCACGAGAAGGACACCGGGTCTCCTGAGGTGCAGGTCGCTATCTTAACCGAGCGAATCGGGATGTTGACCGAGCACCTGAAAATTCATAAGAAGGACAAGCACTCGCGCCGCGGGCTCATTAAGCTCGTGAACGAGCGGCGCCGCCATCTTGATTATCTCAACAAGCATCACAAGCCTCGCTACGAGAAGATCGTGGCTGAGCTGAAGTTGAGGGGTTAGGATGCAAAGAGTCGAGAAGGAAGTGTGCGGACGCACACTGTCATTTGAGCACGGTCGTGTCGCCCGCCAGTCGGACGGCGGCCTGCTCGCCCGCTATGGCGATACCGTTATCCTCGCCAGCGCGGTCTATGCCAAGGAGCCGCCCAAGGAGTACCTGGACTATTTCCCGCTCATCGTGGACTACCGCGTGTTGGCCTATGCCGCGGGCAAGATTCCGGGCGGGTTCTTTAAGCGCGAGGGCAAGCCCCGCGACAAGGAAACTCTCACCTGCCGGCTGATCGACCGGCCCATCCGGCCGCTCTTCCCGGCCAACTTCCGGGCCGACACGCAGATCGTCGAGTATCTGCTTTCGACCGACCTTGAGAATGAGAGCGAGTTCCTCGGACTGATTGCGGCGTCGTGCGCACTGCACATATCGGATATCCCGTTCCAGGGGCCGATTGGCGCGTGCCGGGTCGGCAAGATCAACGGCGAGTTCGTGCTGAACCCGCCGATGACTAAGGAACCCGAGGCCGAGATGTGGATGCTGTACGTCGGCATCGGCGACCAGGTCATGACCATTGCCGGACAGGCCCGCGAGGTGTCGCCCGAGGACATCGACAAGGGCTGGGAACTGGCCCAGCCGGTCATCAAGCAGACGATTGACCTGCAGAACGAGCTGCGGGCGCTCGTGGGCAAGCCGAAGCTCGTAAACGACAAGCCGAACGTTCCGCCGGAGCTCGAGGCCGCGATTCGCAAAGCTGCGGCCGACGGGGTGAAGGCGGCGAACGATATCGTGGACAAGCTCTCCCGCGGCAATGCCCGGAGTGCCCTGCAGCGGACGGTCATCGCCGGGCTGGCCGAGAAGTTCCCGGGTTCGGACAAGATGATTAAGGAAACGCTGGACGAGATGTTCGGCGAGGATATGCGGCGCCGGGTGCTTGATACCGGCGTACGGCTCGACGGCCGCAATGAGACCGAGGTCAGGCAGATTGACTGCGCGGTCGGGGTACTTCCACGGGCGCACGGTTCGGCCTTGTTCACCCGCGGTCAGACCCAGTCGCTCGCCGCGACCACGCTCGGCACCAGGCAGGACGAGCAGGTCATCGATGACGTCGAGTTGGAAGTGGAGGAGCGGAAGTCGTACATGCTCCACTACAACTTCCCGCCGTTCTCGGTCGGCGAAGTGAAGTTCCTGCGCGGCCCCGGCCGCCGGGAGATCGGCCACGGCGACCTGGCCGAGCGCGGGCTCGAAGCGGTCATCCCGAGAGATGAGAACTTCCCGTACACGGTGCGGATTGTCTCGGACATTCTCGAATCGAACGGCAGTTCTTCGATGGCGTCGGTGTGCGCCGGCTCGCTGTCGCTGATGGACGCGGGCGTGCCGGTGAAGGCCGCTGTCGCCGGCATGGCGATGGGCCTGATTACCGACGGCGACATCGCCAAGGGCGCGAAGTACCGGATCGTCACCGACATCATGGGTGACGAGGACCACTACGGTTACATGGACTTCAAGGTTGCGGGTACCCGTAAGGGCATCACCGCGATCCAGCTTGACCTGAAACTGCCGGGCGTGCCTTACAGCGTGCTCGCCGAGGGCATCAGGAAAGCGACGACCGCACGGTTCCATGTGCTCGACATCATGGACAAGACCATCGACAAGCCGCGCGCCGACCTTTCGAAGTACGCGCCGCGCATCGTCTCTATCGTGATTGACAAGGAAAAGATCGGTACGGTCATCGGGCCCGGCGGCAAGATGATACGGAAGATCACCGAGGAGACCGGCGCGACCATCGACATCGAGGACGACGGCACGGTGACTATCGCTTCCAACAAGGTCGACTCGCTGAACGCGGCCAAGGCGTGGGTCGAGTCGCTGGTGGAAGAAGTCGAGGTCGGCAAGTTGTATGAGGGGACCGTGACCCGGCTGATGAACTTCGGCGCGTTCGTTGAGGTGCTGCCCGGCAAGGAAGGGCTGGTCCATATCTCCCAGCTCGGGCCGGAGCGGTACAACCGGGTCGAGGACGCGGTGCACGAGGGCGACAAGGTATGGGTCAAGGTCGTGGAGATCGACGACATGGGCCGCGTGAACCTGTCGCGGCGTAAGGCGATGGAGGAGCGCGGCGAGATACCGCCCTCCGACGACTCGGGTATCGCTGCACGGCCGCCGCGGCGCGGCGGACCGCCATTCCGTGGCGGTGGCGACCGGCACGACCGGCGCGGGCCGCGACGTTAGTCAGAGAGACTGTAAGGGCAGGGGTCGAGCCGCACCGGCGATTCGACTCCTGCTTCTCTAGGAAAGGACAAAGTCGTAATGACAAAGGATCAAGCAAATGGGAAAGGACAAAGTAACTCGGCCGGCAGATTGGACTTCGGGCTTTTCTCACTTGCTTTGTCTCTTGTGTCTCGTCCTTGATACTTCCACATGACACAGCACAACGATATGAGTGACGGAATCCGGACCACGACGCTGCCTTCCGGCCTGGTTGTGATTTCCGAGCGGCTGCCGCAGATCCGGTCGGTAGCCCTCGGTCTCAATTTCCTGACCGGCGGCCGTGACGACCCGCCCGGCAAGGGCGGCATCGCGCACATGATCGAGCACATGGTCTTCCGTGGCACCAAGGACAGGGACGTGATTGCCATCAATATCGCGGCCGAGTCGCACGGCGCCGAATTGAACGCATTCACCGACAAGGAGTCGACCTGCTTCTACGGCCGGTTTCCCGGAGACCAGTTCGGACCGGTTACCGACCTGATGGCCGGGACCGTGAACGGCCCTGCCTTCCGCGCCGAGGAACTGGCCAAGGAGAAAGAGGTCATCTCCGAAGAAATCCGCACCAGTCAGGAGGACCCGGATTCCGTTGCCCTTAACCTGCTCTTCCGCGCGCTCTACGGCGACCACGGTATGGGCCGGCAGATTCTGGGCACCATCGATTCGGTCAACGGGCTGACGGATGAGGACCTGCACGTCCGGTACTCGAGCTGCTACGGACCGGCCTGCGGCGTGGCCGTGGCCGTGGGCGATGTCGAGCACGAGCGGCTGGCTGATTCGCTCGCGACGCTGCTTGATACCCGGCAGGACTGCCGGCCGCCGGCAAGGACGGCGGTCGCGAGGACGCAACCCAGCGTCCTCGCGGAGACGAAGAACGAGCTTTCCCAGGTGTACCTGTGTCTGGCCAAGCCGGCGCTCTTCTATGCCGACCCGCGCCGGCACGCGCTGGCCGTGCTGAACATGGCGCTGGGCGGCGGCGTATCGTCGCGGCTGTTTCAGCGCTTGCGCGAACAGGAAGCTCTGGTATATTCGGTTGGCAGTTTTGCCGAGCAGTATTCGGATGCGGGACTGCTCGGGGTCTACCTCGTTACCGACCATCGGAAGCTGGCGCGGTGCGTGGCAGTCATGCGCGAGGAACTCGCGCGGCTGCGCCGCGACCGGCTGACCGACGAGGAATTCGAGCGGGCGCGTAACATGACCAAGAGCTCGGTGCTGCTGTCGCTCGAAAGCACGAGCACGCGGATGATGCGCCTGGCCCGGGCCTGGCAGTTGCTGGGCCGGGTCGTGACCGTCGATGAGACGGTGGAGGCATATAACCGGTTGACTCGTTCGGACGTCGAGAACCTGCTGGATGAGCTGCTGGCCGGTGAGTTCGAATACTGCGGCGCGGTCGGGCCGCTGTCAGAAGAAGCAGTGCGCCAGACGCTCAACGCTTGACGCGTCGGGCGCAAAGCGTAGACGAGAGGAGTCGAGATGACCGAGGTCAGGCTTTCAAAGCGCGCTATCGAGATGCCCGCGTCGCCGATACGGAGGCTGGTGCCGCTGGCGGACAAAGCCAAGGCGCGCGGCATCAAGGTCTACCATCTTAACATCGGGCAGCCGGATATCGAGACGCCGGTCGAGATGATGAACGGCTACCGCAACGTCGACATCAAGGTGCTGTCTTACGGGCCGTCGCAAGGCTTGAAAGAGTACCAGGACGCGCTTGTCCGTTACTACCACAGCGTGGGCATCAAAGTCGAGCGCGCCGACATCCTGGTTGCCACCGGCGGCAGTGAGGCCATATCATTCGCGTTCGACGCGGTCGCCGACCCGGGGGAAGAAGTCATCGTGCCCGAGCCGTTCTACACCAACTACGCGGGCTTTGCCGCGACCGCCTCGCTCAAGCTTGCCCCGGTCACCTGCCTCGCGGAGACCGGCTTCGCCCTGCCGGGCAGGGATGAATTCGAGAAGGTGCTCACCAAGAAGACCCGGGCCGTGATTTACTCCAGCCCGGGCAATCCGACCGGCGCGGTTTACCTCCGTCAGGAGCTCGAGATGCTCGCGGGGTTCTGTCGCGACCACGGCCTCTACCTGATTGGTGACGAGGCCTACCGCGAGTTCATCTACGACGAGGATACGCAGCATACGAGCGTGATGAACCTCGCCGGCATCGAAGACCGGGCGATTCTGGTGGACAGCGTGTCCAAGCGCTACAGCGCCTGCGGCGCGCGGGTTGGTTGTCTTGTCAGCCGGAACAAGGACATCATCGCCGCCGGGCTCAAGTTCGGTCAGGCCCGGCTGTGTCCGCCGACCGTGGACCAGCTCGCCGCGATGGCGGCGGTGGACGTGCCGGAGAGTTACTTCAAGGAGATGCGGCAGGAGTATCAATGCCGCCGCGACGTCGTTTGCGCGGCGATAGCGAAAATACCGGGAGCGCTCTGCGTGAAACCGCGGGGCGCGTTCTACGTGGTCGCCAAGCTGCCGATTCGCGACGGCCAGGAGTTCGCCTCTTTCATGCTCAACGAGTTCCAGCTCGACGGCGAGACCGTGATGGTCGCGCCGGCCGACGGGTTCTACGCGACGCCGGGCAAGGGCAAGGACGAGGTCAGAATCGCCTACGTGCTCAACTGCCTGGACCTCGACCGGGCGATGAAGATTCTGGCCGCGGGCGTCGAGGCGTACAACAGGCGGAAATGACGAATGGCGAATGGCGAATCGCGAAAGAGTCACGGCATCCGCCAGGTCTCTCATTCGTCATTCGGGCCTAGTCACTCAAGTTCCTTCACGGGGTGTACCCCGTGAAGATCTGCATGGTCTCGGACAACTACTATCCGTACGTCGGAGGAATAGCGGAGCACGTCCATTTCCTGGCTACCGAACTGCGCAAGCGCGGCCACGTGGTCAAGGTTCTTACTGCCCGCGTCGGCGGGCGCATGATGGAAGTCATGGACTCGACGCCGGACGAGGACCAGGTGAAGCGCATCGGCTACGGCCTGGTGGTCCGGACGAACAAGTCTTTTGCCCGGGTAACGGTCGACTGGCAGCCCGTGGCAAAGATCCGGCGCTACTTCGAGGAGGAGCGTTTCGAGATCGTCCACGTGCACGGCTCGCTGGCGCCGACCCTGCCGATTGCGGCAATACAGGCGTCGCGCGTGGTCAACGTCGTTACATTCCACGCCGGTCATGAACAGAGTCTGGGGTACGCGCTGTTCCGGACCGAACTGATGCCCTATTTCAACGCCGTCCAGGGCCTGATTGCCGTGTCCGAAACCGCGCGACTGTCGTGCTACAAGTATTTTCCGGGGCCCTACCAAATCATACCCAACGGTATCGACCTGACCTTCTTTCGGCCTGACGCCGACCGCGTGCCTGGGCTGGACGACGGCCGTCCGCGCATCCTGTTTGTCGGCCGGTTCGAGCCACGCAAAGGGCTCAAGCACCTGCTGTCAGCGATGCCCGAAATCGTCAGGCACGTCCCGAACGTCGAACTGGTCGTCGTCGGCACCGGCCTGCTCGGGTATTCCTACAAGTCATATCTGCCCGCCGAGGTGCAGCAGCACGTGCGCTGGGCCGGACTGGTCAAGAACGAGGAAAGGCCGACGTACTACGCCAGTTGCGACGTCTACTGCTCACCGGCGACCGGTCAGGAGAGTTTCGGCATCGTCCTGCTTGAGGCGATGGCGACCGGGAAGCCGGTCGTGGCGTCAGACATCGACGGCTATCGCTCGGTCATGACCGATGGCCGCGAGGGCCTGATGGTCCCGCCCTGCGATCCTTCAGCCCTCGCCAAAGCGATTGTGAAGGTCCTGCTTGACCGCGAGGCGGCACGTCGGTTCGGAGAGAATGGCCTGTCGCGAGCACAGGACTTCTCATGGCCCAAACTGGCGGAGCGGGTTGACGGGTTCTACGAGGAGCTGGTGCGTGAATACCCGGTGCCTCGTTACGGCCGGAGAAGGAACTGACGTGGGCGACGAGGAAGAACGACTGACACCGGTTCCACCCTCGGATTCGCTTGATCAGCACTCCGAGATCTTCAGCGCCGAATCGGAGATCGCCGAGACGGTCGCGACGGCGGCCCGCACCAAAGGGAAGAACCAGCTCTGGTCGGTACTGAATAACGCCGAGTTCCAGATCTTTTCGTGGTCCCAGGCCGTGTCCCTGTTCGGCGACAAGCTCGACTACATGGCGCTGCTCGCCATGATCGCTTTCTTCTCGACAAAGTACGGATGGGCAAGCTCGCGCGCAATCTCCTATTTGTCGGTGATTGTCGCGCTCCCGGTCATCCTGTTCGGACCGCTGGCCGGTATCCTGGTGGACCGCTGGGACCGCCGCAAGGTGATGATTCTCTGCGACTCGGCGCGGACCATCCTGGTGTTGGCGATACCAATGGTGGCACTGGCGACGTCGAACCTCTATCTCGTCTATGCGGTCGCGTTCATGGTCTTCCTGTTCGGGCTCTTTTTCAACACGTCCCGCCTGTCTATCATCCCGAACCTGGTGGGCAAAGAGAACCTGCTCGGCGCCAACTCCTTCATGAGCGTCGTCGGGCGGATTGCCACCTTCCTCGGTATGCTTGTCGGCGGGCTGATTGTCGATTGGGCCTGGTGGCAGCACCTCGGCATCAAGCCGACGTGGAGCGCGGGATTCTACATCGATTCGTCCTCGTACCTGGTCTCGGTCATTGCTCTGCTCATCATCTTCCGGCGTCTCACTCATACCTGGCAGCCGGGTGGACGGGGCCGGCGCGACGTGACCGAGGTCAAGATGTTCGTCACCCAGCAGGCGCGGATGCTGCACGAAGTCCGCGAAGCACTGAGCCTGGTGCGGAGTTCGCCGTCGGTCTTCTTCGTCTACTGCTCGGTCTTCATGCTCGTGATAATCGGTGCGGCAGTATTCGTGCTCTACATCCCGATTATCCAGGGAACGAAGGAACTCGGCGCGGGACTGGGGCTGGGGACCAAAGGCGTCGGGTTCGTCGCGGCCATCGGTGCGGTCGGACTGGTGGTATCGTCCATGGGCTATGGTGTGCTCGGTCACCGGCTGAAGAAACACATCGTCATGTTGTGTTCGTTCCTGGTGCTCGGGCTCGTGGCAGTGGGACTCGCGGTTTCGAAGACCTTCGCTCCGGTCGCGCCGCTGGCGTTCATCGCCGGGCTTGCCATGTCGCCGGTGTACATCGGTATGGATACCCTGCTGCACGAGTCCGTGCCGGAAGCGGCGCGCGGCAGGATATTCTCCACGCGCGAGTGGCTGCTGCATCTGTCATTCGCGATCACCGCGTTGGTCACCGGCCAGTTGACCAACTTCTTCTCGACTCGCCACCTGCTGTTCGCCGTCGGAGTACTCATAACGGTTGCCAGCATCGCCGGGTTCTTCCTGACCCGCGGCAGGAAAGTTGGATGAGGATTCAATGACCATTGGACCAGGCCGGAGGAACGTGCCATGAATGACGTGCGCGTGCTTAGAATGGCACGGACGATGGCGCGGTACAGCCTTAACCTGAAGCCGCGCGAGACGTTCCTGATCCTCACGTCGGTACCCGGCTTCCCGCTCGCCCGAGAAGTGTATCGCGAGGCGCTGGAACTTGGCGCTCTGCCGATAGTCCGCACCCTGCATCCGGAACTGGATGAGATGCTGTATCGGCACGGAAACGATGACCAGGTAAAGTTCGTGCCGGAGTACGAGATTCAGGAACTGGAGCGACTGAATGCCCGGCTGGCAATCCGTGGGGACGACAACGTCATGGCCCTGGCTGGCGTTGACCCGTCGCGGCTCACGCTGGGACGTCAGGCACGGCGTCCGCTGATGGAACGAATGATGGCCCGCAAGGCAGTCGGCGAGTTGAAGACCTGCCTGACCCAGTATCCGACCAACGCCAGCGCCCAAGAGGCGGGGTTGTCGCTCGCGGACTACGAGGATTTCGTCTTCCGTGCCTGCTTTGCCGACCTTGAAGACCCGATTGCCGCCTGGCAGGAACTCTCCCGACAGCAGCAGGCGCACGCCGATTTCCTCAACAGCGTGAAGACCATGCGAGTCGAGGGGCCGGGCACGGACCTCACCGCGTCGGTTGCCGGCCGCAAATGGGTGAACTCGGACGGCAAGGCCAACTTCCCGTCAGGCGAGGTCTTCACCGGTCCGGTCGAGGATTCAGTCGAAGGCCGGGTCCGGTTCGACGTTCCGACGCTCTTCTCCGGCCAGCCGGTAGAGAACATACAGCTCGAATTCAAGGCAGGCAAAGTTGCGGCGGCGCAAGCAGAGCGGGGCGACAAGATGCTGCAGTCCGCGCTCGATACCGATGCCGGCTCGCGCTTCCTCGGCGAGTTCGCGTTCGGTCTGAACTACGGCATCACCCGCGCGACGAAGAACATCCTGTTCGACGAGAAGATCGGCGGGACCATTCACATGGCGGTCGGCGCCGGCTACCCTGAGACCGGCAGCCGGAACCGCTCCGCGATACACTGGGACATGATCAAGGACATGAAGCAGGGACGAGTGTACGCGGACGGAAAGCTCGTGTACGAAGGCGGGAAGTTCACGGTCGGTTAATGCAGAAGTCAGATACCAGAAGCCAGAAATCAGAAAGTCCGGCAATTCTGCATTCTGGTCTCTGGATTCTGAATTCTGGTTTGTCCGAGTCTGAACTACGGAGGTGAGCTATGTCTGATTCAAGAGTCGAGAAGCTGGCCAAGGTCCTGGTCAATTACAGCATATACGTCAAGAAGGGCGACTGGGTAAGAATCGAGGGAAACGCGGTCGCGCAGGACCTGATACGGGCCGCGTACATCGAGGTGCTCAAAGCGGGCGGTAACCCGATGACGAGAATCGGCCTGCCGCGCCTGGCCTACGATTTCTACACACATGCCGCGGACGACCAGCTCAAGTTCATCTCGCCGACGTCTGAACTGGAGACGGACCGGATCGATGCGAGCCTTTCCATCTGGGCAGCCTGGAACTCAAAGGAGCTGTCCGGCGTGGACCCGAAGAAGATGGCCGTTGCGCAAGCCGCGCGCAAGAAGCAATTCGACCGCTATCTCAAGCGCATCGGTGCGGGAAGCCTGAAGTGGTGCGGAACCATGTTCCCGAACGACTCCTCAGCCCAGGACGCGGAGATGTCCCTGACCGAATACGAGGACTTCGTGTACCGGGCAGGCAAGCTGGATAAGAAAGACCCGGTGTCCGAGTGGCAGAAGGTATCCCGGGCGCAAGCCAAGCTCGCGCGTTTCCTCAACACTCTGAAGACTATTCGGATCGTCGGGCCGGACACCGACCTGTCATTCAACGTGGCCGGCCGGAAGTGGATAAACTGCGACGGGCACGAGAATTTCCCGGACGGTGAAGTCTTCACCGGTCCGGTCGAGAACTCGGCCGAGGGGAGAATCCGTTACACGTTCCCGGCCATCCACGGCGGTCGCGAGGTCGAGAACGTGCGGCTCACCTTCAAGGCGGGAAAGGTGGTCGAAGCGAAGGCGGACAAGGGCGAGCAGTACCTGCTGGCGATGCTCGACTCCGACGCCGGGGCGCGTTACGTCGGAGAGCTTGCCTTCGGCACCAACTACTCCATCAAGCGGTTTACCAAGAACACGCTCTTCGACGAGAAGATCGGCGGTACCATGCACATCGCCGTGGGCGCTTCTTTGCCCGAAAGCGGCGGGCGCAACAAGTCCTCTCTGCACTGGGACATGGTTTGCGACACGCGCAAAGGGTTTACGGTCTACGGCGACGGCAAGGCGATAATGAAGGACGGGAAACACAAGGCATTCTAGATTTCTGATTGTGGATTCAAGATTGACGGAGCAGGCGAGAGAATCGTGAAATACCAGGCGCAGTTCGATGAGTTGAAGGGAATCGTACTCGGGGCCAAAGGGCCCGAGGACATGCAGTCGCGCGTGGTCACGAGCCTGCGCAGGAGTTTCCCGAACTACAACTGGGTCGGCGTCTACCGGCTTGAGGGTAAGGAACTGGTGCTGGGTCCCTTTCTGGGCAGGCCCACGGAGCACACTCGGATACCGGTCGGTACGGGCGTCTGCGGCGCGGCGGCGGTATCAAAGAAGACCGAAGTCGTGCCCGATGTCGCGGTCGACGCCCGCTACCTTGCCTGCTCGCTCGAAACCCGCTCGGAAATCGTCGTGCCGATACTCAAAGGCGGCGCGTTCTGGGGCGAGATTGACATCGACTCAGACCAACCGAACGCGTTCGGCCCGGACGACCAAGAGATGCTGGAAGCGGTCGTCAGCCTCATGTCGGAACGGCTGTAGCCACAGCCAAAGTCCGAAGCTCGAATCCTCGAATGCAGGAGTGGCACTTGAACGCGATGGAGGTCACCATAGACCGCAAAGCCCCTCCCGGCGAAGCTTGATCCTAGTGATGCACCCGCCAACGCTGCCGTTTCTCAGTCATTCGGTATTCTGACTTCAATCGTCATTCGTGCTTCGTCATTCGAGTTTGTCGTTCCGCCCTTCGTCCTTCAAGCTTGAGGCCGGCCGCTAGTCTCTAGCAGCCGGCCCCTGCGTCGAACAGACTCCTAGTGCTTCGCGTCTACCTTCTTATAGTCGGCCGGGACTTCGAAGGCCGTTGCCGGGACCGCGTCCAGCGAAACCGATTTCACCTCGTGGTGTGATGAGAACATTACGCCTGCATCCTGCGGGTTGGACGACGGCTTCGGGGCGAGCTTGTTCGCCAGCAGGCCGCCCAGACTGGTCGGCGGCTCTTCCGGCTGGGCCTGCGCTTCAGTCTTCCTCGCGGTTGTGTCGCCTTTCATTTGCCACTTCACATCGGTGACAATCGGGTAGCCCTCGACTTTGGCCATCTCCTTGCCGACTTCCTCGAGCTTGTCCGCCGTCTCCTTGGAGTCGAGCCCGTACATCGAGGTCAGCATGCTGGCACCGAGTTGGTTGCTTTCCTCGGGTGACAGGCCGAGGCCGAGCTTCTGTGCATACTCCTGGCCGAACGCGTTCTCGATGTCGCGGGCCTGCTTCAACTGGTCGGTCAATGGCGTGTTCCACAGGTCGGTCGTCATCACCTGTGTGGTCTGGCTCTTTGACGCCGTGTCTTCCAGCACCACTTCCCAGGTGATGAGATACTCCGTGCAGGCGAAGCCGTTGATGGTCTTGGTCGCGCCGGTCTTGGTTACCTTGATGTCCGACTTCACGATCTTGTAGGGCTTCTGCGCCGGGCCGCTCTTTGTTCCGCCCTTGACTTCCTGGCCGGTCAGCGCGGTGATGGGCCGCTCGGTGTAGGTCTTCTGCGGCTGGTTCACGTCCCACACCACGCCCTTGTCGAGCCGCGTGATCTCGACGCTCGACTGCGGCTTCCCGGCGAGCGCGCCCATGACGCCACCGACCATCTTCATGGTGTGGTCGTCGGAGCGCTTATCGCCCTGATACTGGGTCACCGAATTGATCTCGGTCGACCCCATACCGGCGACCATTGACGCGCGGGTAACGGTCTCGGTCTTCAAGTCGGCGAGCGCAGGGCCGGCCGACAGTGCAACGAGCACGAGCAGCAACGGAAGAGACTTCATGGGTACTCCTTTTGCCCGATTATAGGTCGCGGCCTGACGCAGTCAACAGAACGTCACTGCGGGCGGTCGGTTCGGCCTCTCTTGTCAGCCTCGCCGGACTTTGGCATGTCTCGGGCGATGAGCGTCTGTCCAGCCGTGGCCGCCGCGACTTTCTCGTAGAGAGTTTCCGGCACGATGTCCGCGCCGTTCGGCCACGCAATCGTCCCGCCCTCTAACGCGCTTGCGGTCAACCCGCCGCCTAATCGCCAGCAGCAACCCCGGGCTGCGCTGCACTTCATCAATGGTCAGCGGAATCTCGTCGTCCATGTCATCAGACCGAACGTGGGCACGGCCTCACAGTCGAACCTGTCAACGAAGTCTGCTGGTGGCATCAGGAACCCCGGACGCTTCAGACCCTCAGCGGTAAGCATGTTGACGGGTTCCGCTTGTGTAGCCGATACCTGCTCGCATCCTTGGCGTACCAGTCGCTCTTGGGGTTGGCGGTCTCGCGCTCCAGTTCGGAGTGGCGCTCGACGAACACGTCGGAGATGTGCTTGAGGAATATCAGGCCGAGCGCGACGTGCTTGTACTCGGCTGCATCCATCACGCCGCGGAGCTTGTCCGCAGCCTGCCAGAGTTGGGCCTCGAATCCTACGTTCGCGCCGTTGCCGTTCTTCTGCTGAGTGTTCTTCGTTCTGGCCATTTCACCGCTCCTGGGGTACGCCAAATCGAGTTCGGAATCTTAGGTTCAGGGCGGTCAAAGTCAAGCAAGGGACAGCGGTCAAGTGGTCGAGTGGTCGAGTGGTCACGCGGCGGGACGATTGAAAGCGGGGTCTGGCGCAGGGCTGGATGCTGTTGCAGGAGCAGGAACGGCGGCCGTTACGAGTGCGGGAACGCGGGCCGGAACGGACGCTGTTTCGGGGCCGGGAGCAACCGCTGTTACGGGCGCAGGTACAAGAGCCGTTGCGGCAGCAGGGCCGGTAGCCGTAGCGATACGAGGACCGGGTGCAGGTCAGGGTGCAGGTGCAGTGCCGGGGCCAGGTGCTGTTGGGGTTCGAGTACTGGAGGCTGGTGCGAGGGCCGAGCATGGGGCCGGAGCGGTTGCCGTTGCAGCGGCCTGAACGGCTGCCGTTTCCGGGGCTGGGCCGGCCGCAGGAATGAGGGCCGGATAGGGGGCAAGGACTCCCCCAACCGTCTAGGGGATGGAGAAACTCGGACAACGCAGAAGTCAGAATGCAGAGACCAGAATGCAGAACTCACAGAACGGGAAAGACTTGGGACGCGACGACGGGGGCGAAGTCAGAAGGCTGAGGCTAAGAGCCGAAGGTCAAGACCGGGGATGTGGAACGATGAACGCGTGGATTCCGGGTTCACCGAGAGAGCAAAAGAACTGAGGGTTTAGTGATATTCGCCAACCGAGCGTAACTCAATTATCCTCGGTCGATTAGGCACAGTCGGGTCGCGGAGAATCCGCATATAGGGGTCGCCTGGGGACTAGCCTTCGAATGAGCGTTCGAAGAAGCCATGAAAGAAGCTTTGAGGCTAGCTTTGAGTTGAGCTTCCAAAGGAGCTTTGATGCGAGCTTCCGACTGAGCTTTGCGGCAAGCGATGTGAGAAGCAATGCGCTGAGCTTTGAGACGAGCGATGCGCGATGCGATGTGACGAGCTTTGAAGTGAGCGATGGAAGAAGCGATGCAGTGAGCTTTCGAGTAAGCATTCTGCGACACTTTCCAGCGAGCTCTGAAACAAGCTTTCTGACGAGCTTTCAAGGGAGCTTTGATGTGAGCTTTGGCGGATGCGTGGAGCGCTGCAGTTGAGTGGTCGCGCGCAGGCCGAAGCCGGGCATGACGAAGAGACTGTCCCCGGAGGGCGGCTACGGAGTGCGTCGGGACAAGCGATAGGCGATGACGCGCAGGAGACTGGTGATTTCGAGAAGCGGGAGGAGGACGACAGCTTTGAGCCAGAAGAGGCCGGAATGGTCGTGCTTGCGCAGGTAGCGGAAAGCGGAGCGGTGCGATTCGGGTATCATCTTCACTCGCACCTGTCTGGTGCTCGCTCCGTGGCGGTGGACCACGCGCGCGTCGGCAACGTAGACCGTCTTCCAGCCGGCGTCGGCCATGCGTTTGGACAGGTCGACGTCGTTGTAGAAAATCGGGAAGCGTTCGTCCATCACGCGAGGGACTGGGGACGAGGGACTAGGGACGAGGGACGAATGACTTGGGGGCAGAGAATCGAGGACGGTCTTGCGAAGCATCAGACAGGAGGCCATGGGCTGCTCGACTTCCGAAGTTTGGTCGTAGTCGAAGTACTTCATCTTCCAGCGGCCGAAGAGGTGGCTCTTCGGGAACAGGCGCGCGAGGCCGATGAGTTCCCAGAAGAGCGACACCGCGGTCGGGAAAGAGCGGATTGAGAACTGGGTCGTGCCGTCAGGACTGACGAGTCGCGGGGCGACCGCTCCGACCTGAGGATGCTCGTCGAGGTATAGGGACAGCGCGTCCAGGGCTCCGAGCTCGATTCGCGTGTCCGGGTTGAGCAGCAGCACGTATTCTCCGGTCGCGAGTTTGAGGCCCTGGTTGTTGGCGCTGGCGTAGCCGACATTTCGCGTGCTCGCGACCAGCTTCAGGTGGTGATACCGGCCAAGTTTCTCTCGGGTAGCATCGCTGGAGGCATTGTCTACGACGATGACCTCGAACTCAGAGCCGAAATGGATGGAGTCGAGGCAGGACTCGATGTCGGGAGCGGAGTTCCAAGTGACGACCACAATGGAGAGCTTCATGATGCGGAGGAATGACTAATTGCCAATTCCCAATTCCTAACTAATGACCAATGTGGAAATGACCTGCGGCCAGACTCGGGCTGGGACTTGTGTGTTCCCGCGTTGATTAGTCCTTCGTCATTAGGACTTAGGACTTGTGTCCTACACGGAGCGGTAATAGTCGAGGAGGTCGGACAGCGTCTGGGTGAAGGGGATCTCGGGCTTCCAGCCGGTCGCGGCGGCGAACTTGGAGGGGTCGCCGGTCAGGAGAGGGATATCGTGCGGCCGGAACTTTGCCGCCGAACTCTTGACCTGCACTGGTACTCGTGCAAGGCCGCACAGGTAATCCACGCCTTCTTTGATTACCAGCGGCTTGCCGGACGTGACGTTGTAAGTCTCGCCGGCCGTGCAGCGTTCGAGGGCGAGGAGATAGGCCCGGACCACGTCCCGGACGTCGGTGTAGTCGCGTCTGATGCTCAGGTCGCCCATCTCGATGACTGGCTCCCGCTTGCCGTGCTCAACCTGGGCGATGGCGTTCGCTACCTTGGGGAAGACAAAGGTCGTGGCCTGGCCCGGGCCGGTATGGCTGAACGGCCTGAGAATCACGACATCGAGTCCGAACGCCCGGTGGTAGAACAGGCCGGCCTCGCTGGTCATGTGCTTGCTGAGGGCATAGGGGCTGAGCGGCAGCGATGGCAGGTCCTCGCTCAGGGGACGGCCCACGTTGGAACGGCCGTAGACATCGGCGGAGGAGATGAGGACGACGCGGCACTTGAGCTGGAGCTGGCGGACTGCTTCGAGGAGCTTGAGCGTACCCAGCGCGTTGACCTCGTAGGTTGTCATCTGGTGTGATTCGGACAGGGCTACGGAACTGAGGCCGGCAAGGTGGATGATGCCGTCCGGCCGGGTTGCCTCAAGCAGGGATCGGGTGCCGTCAAAGTCGCAGATGTCTCCGCGGTGAAGCTCAGCCGGGAGGCCGGGCTGCGTATCGGCCCAGTGGAGACCGATGACCGTGTGACCGGCTGAGGTGAGGTGACGGGCCAGGTGTCCGCCCACGAAACCTTCGATGCCGGTGACCAGTATGCGGCTCATGCAGAGGAGACAGACAAACCAGGAATCAGAATGCAGAAACTAGAATGCAGGGTTTTCGGACTTTCTGACTTCTGGTTTCTGATTTCTGACTTCTGCACTATCCGGACTTCTGGGCTAGCGGCTTCGCCAATAGTCGAGCAGGTCTTTCATGGTCTGCTCGAACTTGTACTTTGGCTCCCATCCGGTCTCTGTGCGGAGCTTGGTCGCGTCGCCGAGCAGGAGTTCGACGTCGCTCGGCCTCATTCGCTTGGGATCGGGCCGGGTCTCAATCTTGACCTTGGAGAAGCTAAGCAGGATATCGAGCATCTCGCGTATCTTGTAGCCTTTGCCGGTCGCCACGTTGTAGACGTCGCCGGGCTTGCCCTTTTCCAGTGCGAGGTAGTAACCGACTACCGTATCGCGGACATCGGTGAAGTCGCGGACCGCGTTCAGGTTGCCGACGTGAATCACCGGCTCTTGTTTGCCGCGCTCGATGTCGACAATCTGCTTGGCGAAGTTGGAAGTGACAAAGACGTCGCCGCGACGCGGGCCGGTGTGGTTGAATCCTCGCGTGCGGATAATGTGCATGCCGTAGCTCTGGTGGTACTGGTAGCCCATCAGGTCCTGGGCGACTTTGCTGACAGCGTACGGCGACAGGGGGCGAAGCGGGTTGGATTCCTTTATCGGCGTCTCTTCAGGCAGGACCAAGCCGTATTCTTCGCTGGAACAGGCAATCTGCACGCGGGTCGGGCAGCCGACCGCGCGGATCGCCTCGAAGATGTTGGTCTGGCCGATGACATTCGTGGTCATCGTTTCGGCCGGCGCCACCCAGGACATGGGCACGAAGCTCTGCGCCGCGAGGTGGTAGATCCGATCCGGCCTCACGTCGCGCACGAGTTCGTACATCGATGTCGCGTCGCGCATGTCGCAGACATGGTTCGTAATCCGGTTGCCGAGATGGACGACGTTCTCGGTCCGGGAGCGCCAGCGCATAGTGCCGTGCACTTCGCAGTCGCCCCGGGAGAGGAGATACTCAGCCAGGTGGCTGCCGGCAAAGCCGGTAATCCCGGTTATGAGACACTTCAAGAAACCTCCTCAGAAGAGGGGTTAGGGGTTGGGTGCCCCTCGTCCCTCATGCCTTTGCGACCTTGCCAGAGCGCAAGCAGCGCGTGCAGACCCAGATGCGCTTGTTTTCGTTCTCGACCTTGGCCCGTACGCGTTGCAGGTTGGGTTCCCAGGTCCGCTTGGTCACGTTATGGGCATGGCTGATGTTCGAGCCGACCATGCCGACTTTACCACAAATCTCGCAATGTCTAGCCAATTGTCCTCCTTGGCGGTGTTAGATGCGCACAGAGGATAGCAGGAATAGCCGGACAGTCAATCCGCGGCTCAGGCGAAGTGAGGTGTCAGAAGCTGGATGTCAGAAGTCAGAAGTGCCGAGCAGGAAGGTAAAGCGGAAAGTGGAAAGTCCCAATTCCGGACCTTGCCATGGCTCCTTTCCCCTCGGCTTCTCATGGTGTTTTCACGATGCGGCAGGACCGGACGTCGGGACCTGCTCCAGCCGTTACGAAGTAGACGCCAGCCGGCATTGACCGCAGGTCAAGCGCGAATGGCGAATGGCGATTGGCGATTGGCGATTCCAGGACTGCGCCGCCAGCGGCGTCGAAGACGCGCAGGACAAGCGATGAGTGATGAGCGATGAATGATGAGTCGGAGAGGCGGATGGTCACGGTTCCCCGGAACGGGTTGGGGTAGGCACCGAGCCCGAGCCGGCGCACGGTCATCGGCCTGTTCTCCGATACTCCGGAAGGCAACAGGTTGACCGGCACGCGAAGGTAGATGACGGGATTCACAGTCTGCGGGCCCTGGCCCAGTTCTGAGAACCCGGCAACCCGGTCGGCGAAGTAGATGATGTGCAGCGTGTCGTTGACGACCTCACTCAGGAAAGGGAAGCGTTTGCTGGTGCTGTCCGGTACTGTCAGACGCACGGGCGGGCCCCAGTTGTAGTCGCCCGCATTCGTGCGCGTCGCCGCGATGTCGGTGCGGGCGGCCCAGATGTCGGCGCGGCAGAGCCCGGTCAAAGGGTCAACGTTGTCCGGGTTGAACTGCTCCCACACGGCACAGAGCTCGTCCAGGGCCCGGTTCATCCCGATGCTGGGCCGGTCGGCGGCGAGTGCGTCATCGCCGATCCGAGCGCCGGGCGGACACGCGTATTCGTGGACAAGGCGCCAGGTAGGCGTGGGATACTTGGTGTAGTGCCAGATCTGCGAATGGAGGACGTCGCTGCCGTCGTACAGGTCGGCCAGTAAGTGGATATTGGTCGAGTCATACGTGCCGCATCCTGAGAGCAGGGAGCGCGACAGCGGCGAAGGGACCGAGTCGGACAGGCGCGACGGCGCGTACCAGTTCTGGCCGTTGTTCGGCGTCTCACAGAGGAAAAGCGTTCCACGGTCCGGGTCCTCGGTTTCAGCCCAGATGTAACCGTAGCGGCCGATCTGCTTCGACCCGGCCAGGTTGAACGCCGGAAACGTACCGACGTGTCCGAGAAAGAAGGGCACGACCGATAGCATGGACAGAAAGGTGAGCGAGTCATTGCTCAGGGCCGCGAACTTCGGCGTGCCGTACTGGTTCGCGCCAATCAACGGATAGTGGCAGTCGACCCGGACTTCATCTTCGCTGAAAGTCCCGGCTCCCGGCGCTGAGTCGACCAGCCTGGTCAGGACATGCACGTTGGAGTCGAGGTGACTGGCGGCAATCATGGCGGTATGCCTGACCATGTTGACGTCCATTGAGCCCAGTGTGCGCGGCTCTGCATTGACGACGATTCCGTCAGGCCAGCGCCAGCCGCCGGTGCGCGGCCGGAAGTTGTACCTGACAAGGCCATAGCTGTCTTTCCAGACCGCATGCGTCCCTGAAAGGGAGTCGAAGCAGATGTAGCGGACCGCCGGTCCATACATTTGCCGGTCTCTGATGGTGAAGCCGACAGTCTCGGCAACTACCTGGGCTCTGCCGACAGCGCATAGCACGATCCACGCTGCGACGGCGTATACCAGCGGTCGGTTCTTCAGTTTCAAGGCCACATCACTATAGACCGGGGGCAGGGCGAGTCAAGTTGTCGGCAGAATCGTCACGGCTTGTTGACCGCTTGTCCACCAGGGCCGAACCGGAAATTCACGGCCTCGCCGCACAATGCCGGCGATTTGTACCCAGGTTACAAACCACTTATCCACACGGGCAGGCTTGCTTGACATCAGGCTGCGCGCGCCTATCTTCACTCGTGGCAGACCAATCGAACCCCGCGGCGCTGCATGCGACGGTTTCCGGCATGGTCCAAGGCGTGTTCTACCGGAGGTTTGTCCTTCAAGAGGCAACTGGACTTGGCTTGTGCGGACGCGTGCGGAACCTGTTCGATGGACGGGTTGAAGTCGAGGCCGAGGGTGATAGGCAGAAGTTGGAGCAGCTTGTCAGGCGGCTGCACAAGGGTCCGCATGGTGCGCAGGTAACCGAAGTGGCGACAGAGTGGAGTGAGCATCGGGGCGAACACAGAGATTTCCGGGTAGACTACAGCTAGCCGCGTGGGGTCAGGAATCCAGGACTCAAGGATTAGAGGATTCGAGTGTCCGGCACTGGACTCCGGGAATCCTCGACCCCTTGAATCCTGGCGGTGCACTCGGTTTCTTGACAACATCGGACACGCTTCTATGATAGGCGCGTGAGAGAAGCAGCGTTCATGGCCGAGGCGCTGGACCTTGCCAGGCGAGGGCGCGGCAGGGTCTCGCCCAACCCGATGGTCGGCGCCGTTCTCGTAAGGGATGGCCGGGTAGTAGGTCGCGGCTGGCACCGACGCTTCGGCGGTCCGCACGCCGAAGTCGAGGCTATTGCCGATGCCGGCAAGCGGGCCCAAGGAACGACCCTGTATGTAACAATGGAGCCGTGCTGCTTTCAGGGCAAGACCCCGGCCTGCACCAACGCAGTTCAACTGGCCGGAATCAGGCGCGTCGTTGCCGCCACCCTGGACCCGAACCCGCGGGTCAATGGCAAAGGCATGCGTTGCCTGCGTGATTGCGGCATCAGGACATCGGTCGGCCTCATGGCGAACGAGGCGCGGCGGTTGAACGAAGGCTATTTCACCTTTCTGCGTAAGCACCGGCCGTTCGTCATCTTGAAAGTCGCCGCCACATTGGACGGCATGGTCGCCGATTGCAGCGGTCGTTCGCAGTGGATTACCGGACCGCGGGCCCGCGCTTTCGGTCACGAGTTGCGGCTCGGCGCGGATGCGATAGTCGTCGGCCTCAACACCATCGTTGCGGACAACCCGCGCCTGACCTACCGCGTGAGCCCGCCCAAACAACTGGTGCGCGTGGTTCTGGACTCAAAGCTGGCCATCCCTCTGACGAGCCGGCTCTTCCGGGAGCCGGGGCCGGTTCTCGTCTTCACGTCCAGCCGTGATGCGCTGAGAGCCGAACGTTTCTGGGCGAGGGATGTCGACGTGATGCGCGTCGGCAAGGACAAGGACGGGTTGCTGAGATGGCCCGAAGTGCTGGCCGAGTTGCACCGCCGAGAATTGCAGACCGTGCTTGTTGAAGGCGGCGCTGCCGTGGCATCGTCGGCGTTGGATGCAGGTGTAGTGGACAAGATGTACTTGTTCCAGTCACCGAAGATACTGGGCCCGGGCAGATCATTCAGCCAGCGCGTTGCCCCGCGTCCACTCAAACGGGCCATCGAACTCGAGCGGGTCGAGCACCGTTGCATCGGCTCGGACTTCCTCACCGTAGGTTATGTTCACCGGGTTGGTTGAGACGGTTGGCCGGGTCGAGCAGGCCTTGGGCCATGGGAGTAACCGCGTGTTCAAGATTGAGGCCGCGTTCGCCGGCGAGCTGAAGCTGGGTGAAAGCGTGGCGGTCAACGGCTGCTGCCTGACAGTGACCAGGGCTGATAAGCAGAGCTTCGAGGTCGAGGCAGTGGCTACGACGCTCGCCGCGACCACACTGGGCAGACTGAAGACCGGAGATGAGGTGAACCTGGAACGAGCGCTGCAGGCAGGAGACAGAATCGGCGGCCACTTCGTGCAGGGGCACGTGGACGAGGTCGGGAAGGTCCGTCGCATCGAGCGGCATTCAGGCTACTGGACACTGGCCATAGAGACTGACCGTCGTGCCGCGCGTCCGCTGGTCGAGAAGGGCTCGGTCTGCCTTGATGGAATCAGCCTGACCGTTGCTTCCCTGCGGCTCGGCGAGTTTGCGGTCAACATCATCCCCCATACGTGGGAGAACACCAACCTGAAACAGCGCCGCCCCGGCGACAAGGTCAACATCGAATACGACCTGCTGGTCAAAGCCGTTCGACATAATGCAGGGACAGGGAGCAAGGAATGGACATCAGACTGATTCGCGAGAACCCGGACGAGGCGCGGCGGATCCTCGCTCTGCGTCGAAGCCCGCTCAGCATTGACCGGATACTCGAACTCGACACCGAGCGTCGCCGGTTGTCGCAGGACCGTGACGAGGCGCGACACCGGCAGAAGCAGGTCTCCGAGTCAGTGGGGCTGGCCAAGAAGGAGAAGCGCGAGTGCGCAGCCGAGATGGCAGAGGCGCGTGAATTGTCCGACCGGGTGAAGAAGCTGGACACAGACGTCGCTCGCATCGAGGCTGAGCAAACTGAGCTGGCCCGGCAGCTGCCGAATATCGTCCATCAGTCAGTCACGGCCGAAGAGGAGACCGTGGCGCAATGGGGTGAGTTGCCCAAGTTCGAGTTCAAGCCGCTTGCGCACTGGGACCTTGGCGAGGCCCTGGGTGTCATCGACCTTGAGGCGGCAACCCGGCTGGCCGGGTCCCGTTTCGTCGTTTTCAGGGGGCAGGGCGCGCTGCTCGAACGGGCGCTCATCAACTACTTCCTCGACACCAACACGAGACGGCACGGCTATCTTGAAGTCTCGCCGCCCGTGCTTGCCAATGCCGCCACGCTCGAGGCGACCGGGCAACTGCCGCACCTTGAGACTGAGATGTACAAGACCCAGGACGACCTGTACCTGGTACCGACTGCGGAGCCCCAACTCGTGAGCTACCATCGAGGGCAGACATTGCAGGAGTCGCAACTGCCCATCAAGTACGTGGCGTACACGACCAGTTTCCGGCGCGAAGCCGGCTCGTACGGCAAAGACGTGCGGGGCATGATTCGGATCCACCAGTTTGACAAGGTCGAGAACGTCAGACTGGTCCACCCTAGTGTCTGCTACGAGGCACTCGAAGAGATGCGAGGAGAGTCAGAGAGTCTGCTGCGCGACCTCGGATTACCCTATCGGGTGAAGCGGCTTGCATCATGGGATATGGCTTTCCAGTCGGCCAAAACCTATGACCTTGAAGCGTGGGCGGCAGGCCAGGAACGCTGGCTTGAGGTATCGTCGATTTCAGCCTGCGAGGACTACCAGACCAAACGTGGCGGCATCCGGGTGAAGGGCAGAGACGGCAAGACATTCTTTCCGCACGCGCTCAACGGTTCAGCACTCGCTCTGCCGCGTGTGTTCGTTGCGATACTGGAGAACAACCAGCAGGCCGACGGTACGGTTGTGGTTCCCGAGGTCTTGAGGCCGTACATGCACGGCCTCGAACGAATCAGCTAATGGCTAGGGAAGCCCCAATTACCAAGTCCCAATGACCAATCAACGAGGAAATGACCAAGCGGCATGCCGGCATTGGAGCATTCATGCATTGGCACTTGATTGGGGATTGGCGCTTGGTCATTGGTCATCATGTGCCCTGCCACTGTTGACGTCTGTCAGAGCCTGAAGACGACCGGCAGAAGTTCCCTCAATTGATACGTCTTGGTTGAGCGCCCGTTCGACAAGACGATTTCCGGATTCTCTGAGAACTCATTGATAACCTGCAGGCAGGCGCCGCAAGGAGGCGTCAACAAGGGCATTCTAGATTTGCGATTGACGATCTTAGATTGGGGAGAGGGGGCAAAGACTGCAACGGCCCGGATATCGCGCTGACCGGCGGACACGGCCTTGAAGAGGGCTACCCGTTCCGCGCAGATGGTGAGGCCGTAGGAGCTGTTCTCGATGTTGCAGCCGGAGAAGATGCGGCCATTCGCTGTCAGCACGGCAGCGCCGATCTTGAGCTTCGAGAACGGTGCGTAGGCGTTCTTCGCTGCGGCACGGGCCGCGCGCAGTAGGCGGGCTTGGGTGCTCTTAGTCATGGCGTATCTCCTTCAGACAGCTCGTGCCGTGTGCCGTCGGCTTCGCCTTCAGGAACTCGGCTGCGGTTTGGCCGAGGTCGGCGAAGGTCGGCCGCGTGCCGAGGTCGACTCCTTGCCTGAAGCCCGGTCCGAAAGCCAACAGAGGCACGTATTCGCGGGAGTGGTCGGTCGAAGACGTGGTCGGGTCGTTGCCGTGGTCCGCGGTGATGAAGAGCAGGTCGTAGCGTTTGAGGCCGTTCAGGATGTTGGGCAGGAAGTCGTCGAACTCCTTCAGCCCTGCTGCGAAGGCGACTGAGTTGTTGCGGTGTCCCCAGTCCATGTCGAACTGGACCAGGTTCGTGAAGACAAGTCCGGCCTTCGTCTTCTGCATCGCCTCGGCGGTCAATCGCAGGCAATCGGCGTTGACGACCGAGTGATGGGTTTCGGTGAATCCCCGACCGGCGAACAGGTCATCCACCTTACCAATTCCGACAACCGGCTGGCCGTCTTCCTTCACGTTGTCGAGCAAGGTCGGCTGCGGCGGCGAGCAGGAGAAGTCCTTGCGGTGGGCGGTCCGCGTGAACGAGCCCGGCTTGCCGGTGAACGGCCGGGCAATCACGCGGCCGACGCAGAATGGCCCGGCGCACAAGCCGCGGGCCTTCTTGCAGATAAGGTACAGCTCATCGGGCGGAATGACGTCCTCGTGGCAGGCTATCTGGAGGACGCTGTCGGCCGACGTATAGACAATCGGGCAGCCGGTCCGTAGATGTTCCTCGCCCAGTTCCTTGATAATTTCCGTACCCGATGCAGCCTTGTTGCCGATGGTCTTCAAGCCGATTGCCTCTTCGAGGCTGCGGATGAACTCAGGCGGGAACCCGTTCGGGAATAGTGGGAACGGGGTGCTTGTTACGAGGCCGGCGATTTCCCAATGCCCGGTGGTCGAGTCCTTTCCCACTGACTGCTCGGCCATCTTTCCGAAGCACGCCTGAGGCTTGTCCTGCGGCGGAACGCCCTGAATCGGGATGATGCTACCAAGGCCGAGCCGGGCGAGATTGGGGAGGCTGAGCCCGCCCACGGCCTTGGCGAGATTGGCAAGAGTGTTCGACCCTTGGTCGCCATAGTCAGCCGCGTCTGGGAGTTCGCCGCACCCGACACCGTCCAGCAGGAGGATAATGACCCGAGACACTAGTTAACCACGGATAAACACAGATGAACACAGATAGAACGGGCTCGGAGGGTCAAACGACGAGCCTTTCGAACTTGAGTTTGGGCCGAGCGAAGTTCAGTAGTAGACCGACTCTGATGCCAGAGATCCTAAGATAGTTGAGTAGTTGGGCCCGATGCACATCTTCCAGGGCAGAGACAGACTTCACTTCTACGACAACGCTATCGTCGACCACAAGGTCGGCGTAGTAGACTCCGACTTCCTTGTCCTTGTAGGTGACCGTGAATTCCTTCTGAGGGGTGACTGCGTGCTTGCGCAGGGCCAACTCGTGGGCGAGCGCGTTCTCGTAGACCTTCTCGAGTAGCCCGCAGACCAACGCATTGTGGACATCGAATGCGGCTCCGATGATGTCCTGGGTTAGGTCCTCGTGGAGCACTTTCT
>Ga0335071_10000084_pt1 | contig 109466 bp, 91 predicted proteins | sample Lox_Sample_15_FD_206724 | JGI IMG/M metagenome (GOLD analysis project Ga0335071, IMG submission 206724) | Soil microbial communities from Loxahatchee National Wildlife Refuge, Florida, United States - Lox_Sample_1.5 | ecosystem: Environmental > Terrestrial > Soil > Wetlands | place: USA... | reverse complement strand
GATGGCAGCGTCGGAGGAGCATATCTTGAAAATATCGAAGGAAGCACAGACAACGAACACCGCGGATCCCCTACTGGATACTGCATCCGTCGTGACCCGAAAGCCTCTCGATGAAACTACTTTCCGGAGGATGATAGCCATCGAACGCAAGCGCACGGAGCGCTCCAAGGCCCCGTTTGTATTGATGCTGCTTGAAGCGGTGAGCGAACGGGGCCCGAAGAAGAGCGCCGTCACATTGAATCGCGTTACAGGGGCCTTGCTTGCATCCAGCAGAGACACGGACCTGGTTGGCTGGTATAAGAACGGCACAATGCTCGGGACGCTATTTACTGGACTGATTGTGAATGACAGGCGTGCTGTCCTGGACACATTTCTTGCCAAAGTGAGCGCCGCGCTGCAGGAAGAACTTACGGCCGACGAGTTCAACCAAGTGCGAATATCGTTTCATCTTTTTCCCGACGATTGGGACCACGATAAACCTGGACCACCGACAAATACCGCACTTTATCCAGATTTAGCAAGTCACGACAAGCGCCAGCGCAGGGTCCTGCTTGTCAAGCGCTCGATCGATATTACCGGCAGCGCGATTATGCTGATCCTGCTTGCGCCGTTATTTCTCGCCATCGCTCTGGTGATCAAACTCACTTCTCGAGGACCGGTGTTCTATCGGCAGCAACGGGTCGGACGTTACGGACAGACCTTCGTCTTTCTAAAATTCCGCTCGATGATCGTGAACAACGACAGCAATGTGCATAAAGACTTTGTGACGCGACTCATTGCAAGCAAACCCGGCGAGACGCCGTCGGAGGAGATGGGAAAGAATATCTATAAACTTACGAACGATAAACGGATTACACCGATAGGCAAGATTCTGCGCAGAACCAGCCTCGATGAGCTTCCTCAGTTCATCAACGTGCTCAATGGCGACATGTCGCTGGTCGGCCCTCGGCCTCCCATTCCTTATGAGCTGGCCGCTTATCAAACCTGGCATCGGCATCGCTTGCTCGCGGTTAAGCCGGGAATCACAGGTCTGTGGCAGGTGATGGGCCGGAGCAGCGTTCGCTTTGATGAAATGGTGCGCCTGGATCTCCGGTACGCTTCCACCTGGACGCCGTGGCTGGACCTGAAAATTCTGCTGCGAACACCGGGGGCAGTGATCCGAGGCAGCGGCGCGTATTGAGTCTTGCAGCTAGTCATTTGCACAATCCTTCAGCTTGGAATTGAATCGACCTGAAGCGTCGGCCGAGCGGTGGCTGCGCTTGTGAGTCGGCATGCCTGCAGAGCTAAGGATTCATCGCTGCCACAATTATCGAAATCGACGGCCGTTGGCACGCATTCTTTTTGAGAGCCTCGGCAATAATAAGTTGTTAAGAGGGAGTTAGAACGTCATGGAATTCGGCGTGATTGGATTCGGTTACTGGGGTCCGAACATAGTTAGAAACATTGTGAACCTTGATGGGTCACGCGTACGAGCTATAGCGGACGCAAGTCCTTCGGCGCAGGCGCGCGCCCGCAAGGCTTATCCAAGCGTAACGGTAACGTCGAGCGCAATGGAGGTGATCACTTCTCCTCATATCGATGCAGTGGCGATTGTGTCGCCTGTCTGGACTCATTACGACCTTACAAAGGCGGCGCTAGAAAACGGTAAGCACGTGTTTGTTGAGAAGCCGTTTACAAGTACGGTGGCTCAAGGCGAGGAACTGGTCAACCTTGCAGAGCAGAAGAAGCTGAAATTGATGGTCGACCACACCTTTCTTTTCACCGGCGCGGTAAGGCGGATAGGACAACTGATCGATGAAGGTGCGCTCGGAAGTCTTTATTACTACGATTCAACGCGCGTCAATCTCGGCCTGTTTCAACACGATGTGAATGTGCTTTGGGACCTTGCGCCACACGATCTTTCGATCATGGACCACCTTATTAAGAGCAATCCTGAAGCGGTCGTAGCCACGGGTCAAGGTCACTTGAATGGTCATGAGGATGTCGCTTTCATGACTGTTTATTTCCCGGATAAAGTGATAGCGCACATCAACGTGAACTGGCTATCTCCCGTGAAAGTTAGGACGACGCTGATCGGCGGCGAAAAACGCATGATCGTCTGGAATGACCTTGAGGCTGACGAAAAAGTGAAGGTCTACGACAAAGGCGTGAAGATCACGAGCCGCGAGGGTGTCTACGATCTCCTGGTAAGTTACAGGTCGGGAGATATGTGGTCACCGCAGTTGGAGCAGGTGGAAGCGCTGCGCCAGGAACTGAATTACTTTGTGGATTGCGTGTCCAGCGGGCAGGAGCCTTTTAACAACGGACATGCTGGGCTGCGCGTCGTTCGCATGCTCGAGGCTGCGAGCCAGTCACTGAACGAGAAAGGGGCGCTTGTCCGTTTATGAGTGACTTCAACTCCATTGCGGCAGACGTGAAGTTCGGCGCGAACGTAAAGCTGTCGAAGTTTATCAATCTCTATGGATGCGAGATTGGAGACGAAACGAAAATCGGAGCGTTTGTTGAGATCCAGAAGAATGCGCGAATAGGGAAACGCTGCAAGATATCGAGCCACACGTTCATCTGTGAAGGCGTGGACATTGAGGACAACGTTTTTATTGGTCATGGAGTGACGTTCACTAACGATGTTTATCCGCGCTCCACGAAAAGTGACGGGTCCCTTCAGACCGGCGCGGATTGGGATGTTCGGCCCACGGTGGTGAGCAAGGGCGCGTCGATCGGCTCGGGCGCCACGCTCCTTTGCAATTTAATCGTTGGCGAAAATGCAATTGTTGGCGCCGGAAGCGTGGTAACCAGAAACGTTCCACCTAACACCATCGTGGCCGGGAACCCGGCCAGGGTTCTCAGGTCGATTGAAGCGCGAAACGAGGAGGCAAATGTCAGAAGCAAATAGCATTCCTTTCCTAGATCTCATTACGCCGCATTTGGAATTGGAACAGGAACTCACCGAAGTGTTTCGCAAGTCCTTGCGCACAGCCGGATTCATCGGCGGCCCTGTGGTGGAAGAATTTGAAACTGACTTCGCGAAATTCTGCTCAACGAGCTATGCGGTAGCCGTCAGCAGCGGAACCGATGCACTGCGCTTCGCGTTGATGGCGTGCGGAGTGGGGGCGGGCGATGTTGTGGTGACGGTGACGAACACCTTTATTGCCACGACGGAAGCAATCTCCCAGGCGCGCGCGATTCCGGAGTTCGTCGACATCGATGAACGCACTTACAACATGTCGGTGCCGATGCTCGAGCGATTTCTGGAAAAGCAGTGCGTGCGCAACAGCGCCGGCAGGCTGGTGAGTTTGCGGAGCGGGAGGCCGGTGACGGCGGTGGTGCCCGTCCACCTCTACGGGCAAATGGCAGACATGGACGCGATCCTTGACTTGGCAGACAGGTATGGTCTGATCGTGATTGAAGACGCGTGCCAGGCACATGGAGCGGAGTATTTCTCGCGTAAGAACAATTGCTGGCTCAAAGCCGGCTCGATGGGCCGTGCGGCCGCGTTCAGCTTTTATCCCGGCAAGAATCTCGGCGCCTGCGGCGAAGCCGGCGCGGCGACAACGAACGACGCTGCAATTGCCGCAAAAATCCGGATGCTGCGCGACCATGGCCAAGCGAAGAAGTACTATCACGACTTGGAAGGTTACAACGGAAGGCTCGACGCAATTCAGGCCGGAATATTGCACGCCAAACTGCGTTATCTAGACAAATGGAACAAACAAAGGCGCGACCGGGCCGCCGCCTACAATCGCCTGCTTTCGGCAGATAACACGATCAGTGTTCCGTACGAACCGTCCTGGTCTCGCGCTGTGTACCACCTCTACGTGATTCGCACGAGCAATCGCGAGGCAATGATAAGGCACCTCAAGGAGGCGGGGATCGGAACAGGAATTCACTACCCCATCCCCTTGCATTTGCAGAAGGCTTACGCGTTTCTTGGCTATGGGGAAGGCGATTATCCCGTCTCGGAGTGTGCGGCTGCCGAGATTCTCTCCCTTCCAATGTTTCCACAAATGTCGGACGAGCAGCAGTCTGCGTCGGTTGCGGCCGTTCTTTCTTTCGGCAAAATCATCGCTGAGCAGCCGCTTGCTGAGGAAACGGGTTTGGCGCCGGCAAAGACATGGGCCTAAGATGGCGCGCGGCACGGAGCTTCGCATCGTGCCACGACTCGGGTTGAATCGGCGTCAGAACCGGCATGATCGAGCGGGTCGAAGGCCGGTGGTGGTGAAAGGCAGTTGGTTATTCGGGTGTTGGCAGATTTGTGGAAGTCGGGCTTGGGACTGCAGAGGAATTGGGAACGGGTTGAGTTGATGAGCGAAGTCAAACAAGTTGCGATGCTAGAGTCTGACAATTGCGAGGCATTGACAAAATCGCCTTGTCATAAAATCTGGATCGACTTGGAGAACTCTCCGCACGTCCCTTTTTTCCTTCCCATTATTAAAGAGATGGAGAGGCGAGGTTGCACGGTTGTTCTCACAGCTCGGGATTGTTTCCAGGTATGTGAACTCGCGGAATTGGCAGGTCTTCAATTCCGCAGGATCGGGCATCATTACGGCAAAAATCCAATCCGCAAGCTGGTCGGCTTATGCACTCGCGTCTTGCAACTTGCCTCGCTCATCGTGCGTGAAAAGCCGGAAATCAGCATTTCTCACGGTTCGCGTTCGTGCATTATCCTCTCCGGGCTGTTGGGAATTCCCAGCGTGAATATTTGCGACTATGAGTTCGCCGATCAGAGGTTCACGAGCTTTTTTGGATCGAGGCGCAAGAAATGGGTTCTGACCCCGGCCGTGGTGGCCTCCGAGAATTTCGAAAGATATGGGACTCGTCCCGATCACATCCTGCACTATCCGGGAATCAAGGAAGACGTCTATGTCCCGTTCTTCAAGCCGGATCCCTCGGCACTGGAGATGCTTGGGGTTGATTCCAGCGACATTGTGGTGACAATTCGTCCTCCCGCCACCGAGGCACATTATCACAATCCGGAAAGCGAAACTCTCCTACGGACAGTCTTTGAGATGATCGAAAGCCGTCCCGAGGTGAAGGTGGTGCTGCTGCCGCGCACGCCGAAACAGAAAGACGATCTTCGCCGAGAGAAGCCGAATCTTTTTTCATCAAGACAAGTGATTGTGCCGGAGCATGCATTGAACGGTCTGGATCTGATCTGGCGCTCCGATGTTGTTATCAGCGGCGGAGGCACGATGAATCGGGAAGCCGCTGCGCTCGGTATCCCAGTCTACAGCCTGTTCCGCGGCACACTCGGAGCGGTTGACAAGCATCTTTCGGAAACCGGGAAACTGGTACTTTTGCAAAGCGAGCAAGATGTGCGCGACAAACTCAAGCTGGTGCGACGCGAACGGGATACTGCGAGCCCCAACGTGCGCGGAGAAGCTTTGGAGACCATTGTGAATCATGTTCTGGCAATAGGCGAGAGGCTGGGCCGATAGATGCAAATGGAAGTGCTGACTAGACCGGAGCCGGCGCAGCCAATCGAACAGAGGACTCGGGAACTCTGCGATCTTGCCGCCGCGGGGCTGGTGCAGATGTTCGATCAAAAGGATCAACTTTTCTGTCACACGTTTACGCGGACTCCGCAGGGCATGGAGCGCCAGGGTCTGTCACCGCGATACACGATGATGACGCTCCTTGGTCTTCATCGATACGAGCGCTCTGACCATCGACCGCCGGTGGCAATCGCGCCTGTACTCGACAAACTGTGCCGCGATGCGAGCCGCCTGAACGGTGCCGGAGACATCGGACTGTTGTTGTGGGTCTGCGCGGAGCTGGCTCCGAACCGCGTGCGCGAGGTGTACGAAAACTGCAAAGCGGGTGACGCCCTATCGCGCTTTGAAGACGGCCGTCAAGGCCGGACGATGGAGGTTGCCTGGTATTTGACGGGACTCGCAGCGTGCTGCTCGTGCGGATACTCCGATCTGCCCGGGTTGATGGAGCAAATTGCAGCCGCGCGCTCGATCCTGAAATCAAATTGCGGCCCGACCGGCGTTTACGGTCATCATTCTCACGGCGGTTTCCCCAGGGGCTATATTCGCCGCAGAATTGGAAGCTTCGCCGACCAAGTGTACCCGACGATTGCGATGGCTGGCGTTTCGCAAGCGCTAAGCGACACTGACGCGCTGGAAATGGCATTGCGAACGGCCAGAAAGATGTGTGAATTGCAAGGGCCGATGGGTGAGTGGTCCTGGCATTACGACGCGCCAAGCGGAAAAGTCGTGAATCGCTATCCGGTGTACTCCGTCCATCAGCATGCGATGGCACCAATGATGCTGTTCGCCGCAGGTGAAGCTGGTGGCTGCGATTTCAATCATGCAATCGTCAAGGGTCTTGATTGGATCGGCGGTAAGAACGAACTGCATCGCAATTTTATTGAACCGAGCTTGAGTCTTGTTTGGCGCTGCATCTATCTGCCGCCAAAGAATGGATACGTGGACGCTGCTCGCCGCCTTTTCTTATCGGAGAATGGTCCCACGCACATGCGTCTGCGAATTCGCTATGAATGCCGTCCCTATGAACTCGGCTGGCTGCTGTATGCGTTTGCAGGTAGATAAGCAGCACTCGGGAGTTGGGAACCGAGAGTGGTGTTCCAGACGTTCGTGTCATGATCAAAGTCCCGGAACGCAGGATCTTCGATTGGCTGAAAATCAGGCCAAACGTCGCTCGGCATCAGAAATTATTCATGTCGCGACTTTTAGAAGCGGAGCAGTAGAAATCGAATGCCAAGCTATTCCTCAAAAACACACGGCCCCGGGCGTCGCCTCCGCGAGGCGCGAACCCTGTTTCGAATCAGAACTCAAAACGCCGAAAAGACGGTGAATCAATTGGCGGATGAGGCCGAGGGATTCGAGAGGATCGTCGAACGCCTTTCGGGTGAGCCGGTAAAAGGAAAGAGAATCCTTGAAGTTGGTCCGGGCCATTTTCTGGTGCAGTCCTACTATTTCGCACGAAGAAATCAAGTCACGGCAGTCGACTCCGATGTAATTCCTGTGGGGATAAACCCGGCAGCCTACTTTTCAATGTTTGCACATAACGGGCTGCATCGAACGACTAAAACAATCCTTCGCAAAGTCATGGGCGTTGATGCGCGGCACCGAAAGTTTTTAAAACACCGGCTACAGATGTCGACGTTGCCCCGGCTGCAAATTGAGCGAGGCGATGTATGCCAAATGAAATTCCCCAGCAGCTCTTTCGACGTAGTTGTTTGCCGCTCGGTATTGCACCACGTCGCAAATCCTTCGGTAGCGCTGAGCGAGATCGCGCGGGTGCTGCGGCCGGCCGGGGTGGCCGTTGCGAACTTCCACCTTCATACAAGCCACAACGGATCACTGGACGCTCGCGTAATGACAGGAGACTACGATGCATCGCTCCTCTGGGCGCATCTGCGGCCGGAGACCGCGAAAGACTTTGAAGGCAACAGCTTCCTCAACAAGCTAAGGCTGGAGCGGTGGCGGGCCGTGCTTTCTGACGCTTGGCCCGGCTGCGCGATCGAAACCGAAGTCAGCTCACGACCGGGCATCATGGAGTCGGCGAGGGCGATGATCGGCACAGGGCAGATCGCCGGGTACAGTATGGAGGAGCTTACGACCCATACGGTGCTCGTCTATTGGCGAAAGCCGCCCATGAGTAAGTGATCTATGCGTGTTCTGTTTAGTTTTCCACATCGAATCGGAGCAGGGCGTATTTGCTACACGGCGTGGCAACAGGTGCGAGGCCTTTGCGGGGCCGGTGTTGAGGTTGTGCTCTATACCGGAGCGGTGTCACGGCCATTGCCAGACGAGGTGCAAGTTCATACGACATTGGCCCGCGGCAAACTGCGATTGCCCTATAAGCTTGTTGGGAACCTTCGTGCGCTTACGCTTCACGACAAGATTGTGGCTCACAATCTGCCAAAATTCGCGGGCAAAGTCGATGTGGTGCACGTTTGGCCATCTGCGGCTCTGGAAACAATCAAGGCCGCGAAGCGCCTTGGGATTCCTACGGTTTTGGAGCGGCCGAATGCTCACACCCGGTTCTGTTACGACGTGGTGGCCGCGGAGCATCGGCGGATTGGTATTCAAACTCCTCACTTTGACTACAAGGGGGACACCAGGGTGCTTGCCCGCGAGGAGGCGGAGTTCGATGCGACCGACTTCCTACTGTGCCCTTCTGAATTCGCGGCCAACAGCTTTCGCGATTTTGGCTTTCCGGACGCGAAGATCCTCCGGCACCAGTACGGATTTGATGAAACGGAGTTCTTCCCAGCGACTGAGCCACGCGAGCCTGGGACGCCGTTTACAGCTCTTTTTGTCGGAGTCGACGCGGTCAGGAAGGGTTTGCATCTGGCATTGGAGGCATGGATCTCGTCTCCAGCCGCTGCGACCGGCACTTTCCTGATTGCGGGAGAATTGAGCGGAGAATTCAAGCAACGATTTGCGACTTTGCTTTCTCACCCCAGCATCAAGCAACTTGGGCATCGCCGCGATGTTCCACGTCTAATGCGAAGCGCAGACATTCTGCTGCTTCCGTCCTTTGAAGAGGGTTCTGCACTTGTTTGCGCCGAGGCCATCGCATCCGGATGCGTTCCGCTGGCATCCACTGCGTGCACCGAGATGTGCCAACATATGGACAACGCGCTAATCCACCGGGTTGGTGACGTGCAGACACTGCATCAACAGATTTGCGATCTATATCGCGATCCGCAGCTTCTTGCACGACTGCGAGCGGGCAGCCTTAAGAGCCGCGGAGACTGGACATGGGAAAGGGCCGGTGCGGTGTTGGCAAAGGCGTATGAACACGCTGTTTCTCACAGAGAGGCGCTGACCTGCGCGAGTTCCAGACAGTAACCCAGCCCCATAACAACTCTCAAAGTGCCGGGCGAGCAAATGAATGCGGGGAGGATTTGAGCGAAATCCCGGATGCCGCGGAATCCAGCGTTGAATGGGATGAACAATGGTTTAAGTTATTGATTTTACATTCATTTGTCTCCAGTTTCGGGGTTGGATCCTGCCTTATTACTGAAGTAACTTTTTGATAATTACCCGAGTGCTTTCCGACACACCTTGCGATGAAGAAACCGATTATCATCTTGGTGATGAGGGCTCCACAATGACACTGCTTCGGACGGCAACAATCGTCGCCATCATTTTCTGTCTTCTCCAGATTGAACCGGCGCATGCCACGACGTATTACGTGGACTATTCAAAAGGCTCTGACGGCAATGCAGGGACGAGCAAGTCGGCTCCCTGGAAACATGCTCCGGGCATGAACGGGGCTTCCGGGAATGCGTCATCAACAGCGATCAATCCGGGCGACTCGGTGATCCTCAAGGGTTGCGTTACCTGGCCGAACGCAGCTTTTAGCTGGACGTTCCCCTATGCTGGATCAAATGGCAATCCGATCTACGTGGGAGTGGACAGGACGTGGTGGGACTCATCGGTGAGTGGCTGCTCGACGGCGTGGAATCGGCCCGTTTTTAACCTAGGCAATGCGGCACCAAGCGACTCGCTCGACCGGATCATAATCCTCCAAAAGTCTTATGTGACCTACGACAACTTCGAAATGACCAACATCGCAGCGCTGCCATCTTCGGGCAACGGACAGACGGATGCTCTGGATTGGTATGACAATTCCGAAGTTGGCGTCATCGTGGAGAACTTCTATATTCACGACTGGATCAACCCATTCATCACTGTTGGGACAGGAAACATTTCTTCAGGCGCGACGACGATCACGAACTTCGTCCCCTATAGTGGATTCTCTTCTCCAGCTTCATCGTGGACAGCATCTGGTCTGGTCAAGCTCCAGATCATCCCGCAGGGCTCGGTGATTCCGATCGGCAACAACTCGCCGACCTTGACAGGCGTCAGCGGATCAAATCCTTATACGTTGACGTTTAGCAACACTGCGGGCGGTGCATCAACGAACTGCACGGGGTGCGTTGTTCAGGTGGGCGGCGATTTCTTCAAGGCTTCCGGCGGGGTCGAAGGACAGTGTTCCGGCTGTGTGATGCTGAACAACGTGATCGACGGCTCGGACACAGCGGAAGTGCAGATAAACCCTTATCTCGACTGCGGAGCCACTGAGAGCAACAACAATTTCTGCTTGACAAGCTCCACAGCCGGGTGGAGACAGCCGAATATATGGCGGGGAAACGTGATCCGCTTTGTCCAATCGGCGTTCGTTGGCGAGTGCACCGAGTGGAGCAACAACCTTATCGAAGGCATCCGACTCGGGACTGACCCAACGGGTCACACGAATGGGATAGAGTGTCTGGACGAGACGGCGAGCAATAACGTCTATTACAACAATGTGGAACGGTATACGAATAACCCGAATTCGAGCGTTCCGGGCGGCCAGTGGACCATTGGATTGCTAAATCAAGTTAGTCCCATGAAGGGATATACCGACTACGTCTTCAACAATCTTACCTACGACACTCTACAGAATGTTCCCTGGGGTTTGTATCCAAGCGGGACCGGGTGTTGTGGAACGATCGACATGTTCAACAACACGTCCGACGGGGGCGGGGCCTGGACTTCAGAGAAGAACGACATAACCAACCCCTGCCCAAGCGGGTTCCAATCCTGCAACTTTATCAACAATCATCTCATTAGTAATATCGCCTCGTCGGCGTTAACGAGTTGCGGATCAAATTGCTCCGATACCTCAAACCTCGTGCAAACAGTTTCCGTGGCGAGCGGGCTTAAGTACGCCGAGACTCTCATGTACCCCTTTGCTCCATCGACGTCCACAAGCAGCACCATGGGGAAGGGCACAAATGAACAGTCTTTTTGCGCGGCCATAACCGCGTTCAACACGACCGCAGGTACGGCTTGCCAGAGCGATACGACCTTCGCTGTGGCTTACGATACGACAAAACATGCAGCAGGTCCTTTTCCCGCCAGGATGCCCATGCCACGCCCAGCGAGCGGGCTGGGAGGCTGGAGCATTGGCGCATATCAAGTCCCCGAGCCGGCGCCGCCGACAAACCTTACCGGAGTCGCACCATAATTCCGAAGCACGACAAACAATTGCTGTGGGGCAAGGTGCGCGAACGTCGCTGAACGCAACTCCCTGAACTGTTTTCCCCAAACATATGTCAAACCAGAGCGCGAGCATGAAGATGCTCGTCGCAATAGCAAGTTATGGCACGGGTAACGACCGTTATCTGGCGCGGCTCATTCAGGAATTCCATTCCATGAGCTTCCCGGTCGATATCGTCGTTCTGTCGAACCTGGAAAAGGAGATCGGGAGCGGGGTTGAACTCGTGGTCGGCCTGCCCTATGGCAACCCGTGGACGCTGCCCTTTCCTCATAAGAAGATCTTCGCGGATAGGCTAAATAATTACGATTTGTTTTTGTATTGCGAAGACGACATGCTCGTGACCGAGAGGAATATACGGGCCTTCCTGGAGGTGAATCGCGATTTACCCGAGAAAGAGATTCCAGGATTTCTGCGGTTCGAAGAAAGCGGCCAGGACCGTAACTATCCCGAGTTTCATGGTCCATTTCACTGGGACACTGCGTCGCTTCGGAGGCGAGGTCCTTACACGACCGCCCGCTTCACAAATGAGCATGCGGGTTGCTACTTGCTCACACAGGCGCAATTGAGAAGCGCAATTAAGTCGGGTGGATTCCTTGTCGGGCCACACGAAGGGAGATACGATTTGCTTTGCACCGCTGCGACAGATCCGTACACTCAATGCGGTTTTGAGAAAGTGATCTGCGTGTCGCGCATAGACGATTTTGTCATCCACCACCTTCCCAACAAGTATATGGGCACTGAATTTGGAATCGACGAGAAGGAATTTCGGCGCCAAACTCACGTGCTGATGGAACTGGCAGAGAAAGGAGAGGAGCCGCGATCGATCTTTTCCACTGAAACCAAACTGCGAGGCGCAGTTTATTCAAAGAACTATTACGAGCGGCCTCATAAAGAGCTGGCTACGATTCTGCCTCCAGAGGTCAAGACGGTACTCTCAATCGGATGCGGTTGGGGCGCTGCAGAGGCGTGGCTTACCGAGCAGGGATTGACGGTAACCGCGATACCGCTGGACCCTGTTGTTCCGGGCTGCGCAGGCGGAACAGGTGTAGAGCTGGTTAGAGGAGATCTTGAAAGTGCGCGAATTGAGCTGGCCGGCAGAACATTCGATTGCTTGCTGTTAATCAATGTGCTCCATTTGCTGGAGAACCCGCCTGCGATGCTTTCCTCCTTTAAGAATCTTCTTTCCGGACCATCAGTTGTGATCACTCTGGTTCCGAACATGGCGCGCCCATACAGACCGTGGCGAAGAGAAAAAGGAGATGTCGTCAAAGTCGTCAACTTTCAAGAATCTGGAGCGCATTTTGTGTCTCACAGAGTCGTTCGAAAGTGGTTTCGCCAGAGCGGCATGCGCGTGAAGAAGACGGTTGACGTTCTCACGCCGCGCGCGCAGATGTTAAGCGACCTGGTGTTTGGCCTGGCAGACTCAAGGTTCAGCTCGGAATTCTTATCGATTGCGGAGCCCCGTGGCTAAAGAGCGATCATTCATGAACGCTGTGAAATGGGCCTACACCGCGAACTGGGGCGAGAAAGGACTCTCGGCACTCTTCGCTGTTTTGCTGGCGGGAATTCTCGGCCCGACTGCGTTCGGGGTCGTTTCCATCGCTATCGTCTATACGGCAATTCTGCAGATGTTTCTGGATCAAGGATTTGTCGCTGCTTTGATTCAGCGGAAAGAACTGCAAGACGAGCACCTGGATGCGGTATTTTGGATGGACCAGACGCTGGCAATTCTGCTGGTTGCGATCAGTGTCCTGCTGTCAGGCTGGTGGGCCGCAAAAAATCACGCACCCGAAGCGGGAACGTTGATCTGCGTGATGGCGCTCGATATTCCACTCATCTCTCTTTCCATCGTGCAAAGCGCGATCCTCAAGAGGGAGCTGGATTTTAAAAGTTTATCCATCTGTTCGAATGCATCGGCTATTGCCGGTGGGCTCATTGGACTGGGAATGGCGGCTCTCGGGTTCCGAGCCTGGTCGCTCGTAGGCCAGCAACTGGCGAAGGATGCGATTACCGCAATTCTGCTTTGGCGATTCAGCCACTGGAGACCGCGCTTCAGCTTCTCATGGAGACATCTCAAGGAGCTTACCAGTTTCTCCTTCCTCAATTTTGTTGGTCAAATGGCAATCCTTGCCGATATGCAGGCAAGCTCGGTAATTCTTGGGCTCTTCTTTGGGCCCGTCGCACTCGGCCTGTATCGAATCGCCGATCGACTTATGAACGGTGTAGTAACCGTTGCGATGTCCGCGATTCAAGCCGTTTCACTTCCAGAATTCTCGCGGCTACAGCATCAGCCGGAAGCATTGCGCAAGAGTGCGATGACATGTCTTCGTCTGACGGCATCAGTCACATTACCCTCGCTCTGCGGTCTCGCCGTGGTGAGCACCCCGCTGATGGCCACAATCGGCAAGAGCTGGATTCCGGCTTCGCATGCGCTGACGGTGCTCTGCCTTCTAGGAATAGCGATCGTGTTCGCCTATTTCACTGGGCCGCTTCTGCAGGCACTGTCGCGCGTACGAGAAGTCGCATTACTGGAATGGGGACGGATGTTTTTGGGCGTTATTGTGCTCGTGCCGGCAGCGATCATCGCTCGCCAACACTCGATCACCGTCCAAATCATGGCCATCGCGCTCGCGCGATTCGTGACCGGGGCGCTTGTCGTTGCGCCGATCTTCGTCTTCATTCTGATGCGGATCTGCAACATCACCCTGCGGCAGTTCGTTTCCTTAGTGTTCCCATCGGCGATGTCCGCAGCTGCCGTGGTGGTTTCTGTCCTTCTGTTTGCGTGGACAGGATGGCTCCAAACCGCAACGCCGATCCTGCTCCTGAGCAGCGAGGTCGCGATCGGTGGGGCGGTGGGCATCACAGTGCTACTGGCTATCGACTTTGAGCTCCGGAAGTCAACCGAAGCGATTCTGCATCGCAGTTACTACCGGGTCCTAGCGTTAAAGCAATCGGCATAGCGGCCACGCTTCAGGCGGGCAATTTTGCCGCCAGACTATATTCCAAAGGACTATTTCCAACCATGCTTTCTCATGAGATTTCGGAGCAACAGCTGAGCGCAGTTGCACAGGTTTCTACCGCGCAATGCATCGGTTGTAGCAATGAGCAACCGGAGCCTTTTTTGGCAGCCCCTGATCGTTTTCACGGGCGGAAACACACCTACCAGCTGATGCGTTGTCCTTCATGCTCGCTGGTGTGGTTGAAGGATCCTCCGGCGCCAGAGTCCATGGGTGAGCATTATGGTCCGGACTATGACCGATGGGTTGCGGCTGCAGGTGATGCTCCGGAGCGCTGGAGCGGCCGCGTGAAAACGATCGCCCGATACCGGACCGGCGGCACTTTGCTTGACTTGGGATGCAGTTCGGGTGGATTTTTGCAGGCGATGAAGAGCCCGCATTGGAATCTCTATGGCATAGAAATGTCGGATGTTGTGGCCAGATACGCCGAGTCAGTCTCAGGCGCGAAGGTTTTTGTTGGGGATATCCTTGAAGCGCCATTCGCCCCGGCCAGCTTCGATGTCATCACTTGTTTTCACGTCTTTGAGCATCTATATCAGCCACTGGCGGTCCTCAAGAAAGTTGCTGAGTGGCTCAAGCCGGGGGGCATTTTCTACTTTATGGTCCCAAATATCGATTCCGCCGGCGAACGCATCTTTCGGTCCTACTGGTATGCCCTTGAATTGCCCAGACACCTTTTTCACTTTTCGCCGCGATCACTTCAGAAGCTTGCTGAGCGGTCAGGCCTGGAGCAGGTTTCACTGGAAATGCACCGCGAGATCTTTTTTGAGAAGAGCATCCGCTACTATCTCGATGACAAGCTTGAGCATGCCGGTTTCTCGCGAGCTCCATTGGCTAAAGATCGAACACCGGGGATCTTGATTCGTGTGGTTCGCAAGGGTTTTCGCCTGACAATACTGCCGGTTTTAGGCTGGATTGCCGCCCTCGCCGGTGATGGCGAAAGCATCCACGCAGTCTTAAGAAAGCCGCCTCTCTAGTCAAAATGCAAGCCTATTCTGCACAATTCGGCGGCGGCGGCGCAGCAACCCTCCTGAATCCGTTGATTCTGGTGGCCATGTTGATCGCGATCGCGTTGATCTTTGTATTGCCACGAAGGTTCGTGATCGTTCCGCTTCTGATCACTATCTTTCTTACCCCCCAGGGTCAGCAGATTTACGTTGGCGGCGTTCACCTGTTCGTAAGTCGCATCCTGATTCTCGCGGCATTCATCAGGGCTGTGACATCCAGGGCGCCGGGTCAGAAGTGGCTGCTTTCCGGAGGGTGGGTCCCCATTGACACCGCGACGATTTCTTCAGTGGTGATCGTTGCAGTGGCCACAATGATTCGATTTGGCAGCGCTGCAGCCGTCATCAACCAGCTAGGGTATCTCTGGGACGACGTCCTTGGATATCTTGCGCTGCGCAGCCTCATCCAGGATGAGCGTGACACGTTGCTCGCGATCAAGAGCTTTGCAAGCCTGGCCATTATTTTTTCGCTGACGATGTATCTGGAACAAGTGAAGATGATGAACTTCTTCGGCCTGTTTGGAGGAGTAAATCTGTTTCCCGAGGTGCGTGACGGCAAGATTCGCTCTCAAGGTGTATTCCAGCACTCGCTGACGGCAGGGGCGTTTGGAGGGACAGCAATTCCGCTCTTCATCATTCTCTGGAAGACGAAGAAGTCACGATTGCCCGCAGCAGTCGGCGCGATTACCGCATTCGCGATGGTTTATTTCACACAGACGAGCACCTCGCTTCTGACTGCGGCAGCGGCTGTGCTGGGCATCTTGCTTTGGCCGCTGCGCAAGAAGATGAGGTCCATACGCCTCAGCCTGGTGGGAGGCATTATCGCTCTTGCACTCGTGATGAAAGCTCCTGTCTGGTTCATTATCGCCCACATCGATCTCACAGGGTCATCGTCGAGCTATCACCGCGCAGAGTTAATCGATCAATGCGTGAACCATTTCAGCAATTGGTGGCTGATGGGTACCAGTCAGGCAGCGAGTTGGGGCTGGGACATGTGGGACACCCAGGATATGTACGTATCCGTTGCCGAGGCAGGGGGACTTGCTGCTTTGGTCTTCTATATTCTCGTCATTTCCAGAAGCTTCTCTCGAATTGGCAGGGCACGAAAGCGTGCCGATTCGCCTCGGGAAGAATGGTTGTTCTGGCTCCTTGGAGCCGCGCTGTTTGCGCATGTTGTGGCTTTCTTCGGGGTGAACTACTTTGACCAATCGCGTATGGCGTGGTTCGTATTGCTGGCCATGGTTTGTGCCTGCTCCACGGAGGCGCTAAGCCGTAAGCGAGAAGGAGTATCGGCCAAAGTAACCATGCGCGTAAAGTTCCCGTGGGGCCGATTGACTAAGTGGCCCGCCGCGCAGCCGAAGAAGACAGTGGCCTGGCTTCAGTCTCGCTCTCAAATCAAGTGATCTGAATATGGCGAATGCTGGCGCACGATATGTGGTTGTGACTCCGGTACGCGATGAAGAGCAGTATCTTCCGCTGACTATCGAGTGCATGACAAAACAAACCGTTCTTCCTTTGCAATGGGTGATCGTGGATGACGGATCGAAGGACGGAACTGCACAGATCATTGACAACGCCGCAAAAGAGCACAGCTGGATCCGCGCCGTGCATCGCCTGGACCGTGGTTATCGGAAATGGGGCGCTGGGATCATCGAAGCATTCTATGACGGTTATCACGCACTAGATTTCGCCGACTGGGAGTTTATGAGCAAACTCGATGGCGATCTATCGTTTGCTCCCGACTACTTTGAGCGCTGTTTCGCAAAATTCGACGAGAATCCGAAACTTGGAATCGGTGGTGGCGTGCTGTACCACCTGACAAACGGCCGTATGGTCCTGGAGAATCACCCGAAATTTCATGTGCGCGGAGGTACAAAAATCTATCGCCGAGCGTGCTGGGATACCATTGACGGCCTTTGGATTGGACCTGGCTCGGACACTGTCGATGAAGTGAAAGCCAACATGCTCGGCTGGACCACGCGAAGCTTCTTCGACATTCATATGGTTCACCACCGCTTCACGGGAGCTTCCTGGGGAAAATGGGGAGGCCTGGTGAAGGACGGGAAGATCGACTACGTCTCCGGTTATCATCCTCTATTCCTTGCTGCCAAGTCCATGGTCCGCCTTCGCCGGCGTCCTTATATTGTGGGCTCGATCGCTTTGATCTACGGGTATTTGAGCGCGTTCTTCAACAGGATTCCTCAAGTCGATGATCCATCGGTGATCCGTTATCTGCGGCAGCAGCAACTTGCTCGGCTTTTTGGAGGCCAAACAATTTGGAAATGAACTCCGAAATCGTTACAGTGGCCGCGACGCTGCCCGCCGCAACGAGCCATCTTGAGAGTGGCTGTCCAGAGGATGCAGTGGATATAGATAGAGGGCAGCTTCCTGAACTTTCCATCATCATCGTCAACTGGAATTCGCTCGACTACCTCATACGATGTATTGAGAGCATTTTTGCGAATCGCCCTGAAGTGCCGTTTGAGATTGTTGTCGTCGATAATGCCTCGCCGGAAGGAGGGCTTGAAAGCCTCGCCGATAGATTTCCTTCTGTGCGCCTGATTCGGAGCGAGACAAATCTTGGCTTTGCCGGCGCCAACAACGTGGGTTTCCGGCATTCCCGAGGCCAGTATATTCTGCTTCTCAATCCAGATACTAAGGTGATCGGTTCTGCTATATCACTTATGCTCAATCAGCTTCGCGCCTTACCTGACGCCGGCATTGTCGGATCTACGCTTCTCAACAGCGATCTCACCGTCTCGACAACTTCAATACAGAAGTTTCCCACGATTCTGAATCAACTCTTGACCGCTGAATGGCTGCGCTTGCGCCTGCCTGCGTTGCCGCTTTGGGATATTGCGCCGCTCTTCAGAGAAAACAAAGGCCCTGTGAAAGTTGAAGTGATTCCAGGAGCCTGCATGATGCTGAAGCGCGATGTCTTTGAACGCGCGGGAATGTTCACGGAAGACTATTTCATGTACGCCGAGGACATCGACCTTAATCTCAAGGTAAGCAGACTCGGCTTTTCAAGTTACTATATCGCGGATGCGCGGATTATCCATCACGGTGGATGCAGCAGCACGCAGCAAGCTGTGTCTCAATGGTCGACCGTGATGGTTCAGCGCGCAATGTTGCGTTTCTTCCGACGGAACCACGGGAAAACTTATGCAATGGGCTTTCGCTTGGCTATGGGGATCTCGGCCGTTGGACGATTGGTGATCCTGCTTCTGGCGCGCCCGTTTTCGCATAAACAGAAAATTCAATGGGCTGCCGAAAAGTGGTCCATTGTTTTGAAATGGTCTTTAGGGTTTAAGCAACTCGAATCCAGTCGCTAAGCGAGGAATGGGGAGAAAACGACTGTGTGTGGTATCTGCGGAAAGTTCAACTTCGATCGTGAGTCGGCCGTGTCGCCTACCCTGGTGCGCTCGATGGCCGACCAGATTGCTCACCGCGGGCCGGATGACGAAGGCTACTTCGTCACCGGAGCGATCGGTTTGGGCTTTCGCCGCCTCTCCATCATCGACCTCAATACTGGTCATCAACCGCTATCGAATGAGGATGATACCGTCTGGATTGTTTTCAACGGAGAGATTTATAACTATCGCGAGCTCCGTCTCGATCTCGAGACGAAGGGGCACGTTTTCAAGACGCAAACCGACACCGAAGTTATTGTGCATCTCTATGAGGAATTCGGGACCGACTGCGTCAGCAAGTTACGCGGTATGTTCGCGTTCGCCATTTGGGATGGCAGGCGCAAAAGCCTGTTCCTAGCACGAGACAGGGTCGGCATTAAGCCACTCTATTACTGGCTTTCGAAAAGCAGCCTGGTGTTCGGCTCCGAGATTAAGGCGATTCTCGCTGACCCGGAAGTGCAGCCTGAAGTTGTTCCGAAAATGATCGACCGCTTCCTCACCTTTTACTATGTGCCCGGCGAGGAGACGCTCCTGCGCGACATATGCAAGTTAGCGCCGGGCTCCTGGATGCTGGTGGCAGACGGGAAAGTGACGATCAGGCAATATTGGAACCTGCAATTCTCGCCCGTGCCTCGAAATCTGCACGACACGACTGCGGAACTGACTGCCTTGCTTGACGAATGTGTGCGCATGCATATGATCGCCGATGTGCCCGTCGGATTTCTCCTTAGTGGCGGAGTTGATTCAACGGCCATGCTGGGTATGGCTGTCGGTAAGACGGATCATTCCTTGAGCAGCTTCACTCTCGGTTTCACTGCTCCGGGACTCGCCGACGAGCGACCATATGCGCGACTCGCTGCTGAGCGATTCGGTTCACAGCACCATGAAATGTCTATCAGCGCCCAGGAGTTCGCCGATTTTCTGCCGCATTTTGCGTGGTATATGGAGGAACCGGTCTGCGAGCCGCAAGCGGTTGCCCTTTACTATGTGACGAAACTCGCTGCGCAGCACGTGAAGGTGCTGATTTCAGGCGAGGGCGGCGACGAAGCATTTGCCGGTTATCCCATCTATCGAAACCTGCTCTGGCTCGAGCGGGCCAAGAAAGTCATTCATCCCGTCGCCGCGATGCTTTCATCCGCCATCGCTCGGGTCAACGAATCATGGCCTTCACATCGTTTGGAAAAATACGGTCCGCTACTTACCGTGCCACTTGACCAATATTATTACAGTCGAACTTCCAGCCCAAGTCGATATTTCAATGCGTGCGCTCACGAACTTTATACCGCGGAATTCATCGCCAGTGTTGACAAAGCATTTTCGACGGAACCGATTACGAGATACATGCGCGATGGGGCAGCAAGCGGAACCGTGAACCAAATGCTGTACGCCGATACCAAGACCTCATTGCCAGACGACTTATTACTTAAGGCCGACAAAATGACAATGGCGAACTCCGTTGAGTTGCGGGTGCCATTTCTCGACCACAAGTTCCTCGAGTTTGCAGCGGCTTTGCCGCAAGACATGAAGGTTCGTGGTTTCGCCACAAAGTTCGTCGCCAAAGAAGCTCTCCGCAACAAGGTGCCAAGCGAGATTCTCTCGCGAAAGAAGGTGGGATTCCCAGTGCCCTACGACGCCTGGATGCGTCACGAACTTAAAGACTGGGTTCGCGATATTCTCTTAGATCGCACAACGCTCAATCGGGGCTATTTCAGGAAAGACGGAATCGAGAAACTAATCCGAAGGGATGGGGAATTTCACACTAACCCGAAGGAGATCCTCTCGCTCGTCGCATTGGAACTGTGGCACCGTTCCTTCGCCGACGGATCTCGTGATCCAAGGCCAAGTTCGGATCCGCTGCCCGTTTCCACTGCATTCTGAGGGTGAATTCGCCTCATTAATTATAGCGTCCATTATGTACGAGACCGAAGCCAATCCCCAAAATAAATCTCGTGATCAGCTGATCCCCGCTGAGATATTAAGTTGTTTTGCGGAAAGCAAAGGGTCGGTGAAACACCGGACGACTTTACCTTGGAGCGAACATTGCACCGAGTGTGTATGGCCCAGCTGCTATACGACTTGCGATCTTTATAGTCCGCGCCAGGACGGCAAGTGCAGGCGCTTCGTCGATGGCATGACTCGAATCGACTGCCCGGAAACAATCAATTCGTACCTGCTGAAGATCACGTTCAAACGGTGGGCAAAGCTCTGGACTCCCGGCAATGTTCATCTGCACTCCGCCGAGCGAGCGCAAAAACTCGAGAGTCGGGATTATCGCATAGGGACAGCACTGTCCCAGTTGCCCGCTCCGCAAGCCGTTCGCACCTTCGCAGTTCAGAAGCGGTACAGCTTTAAGAAGAGGATCGCGTCCCATGCAAAACCCAGCAACCCTTTGCCGGACGCTTTTTTGCTGGAGTGCTATAACCCAAATCAGTTCTCCATCAGCCTTTCGTTCGCCATCCGTGCGGTCGGTGAGGGTGCGGAATTCCCATTTCAACGACTCATCGAACTCGCAGCAGGGTTCAACCGGGTTCGCATCCCTTTTTCTGAAATTGAATCTATCGTTAACATGAGCAAGCCGTTCAACGTAGAGATCGTACCTAATCACGACTCAAATCACCTAACTTTGTTCTTCGGCCTCATGGATTTTGTGCTGGAGGACCCAGCGCGCGCTGATGCAGCAAGCAAACGAACAGGCGGCGCGAGACCTAAGATCAAATGCGTTGTTTGGGATCTCGATAACACGATTTGGGACGGAATCCTTATGGAGGACGGCGCTGAAAAGCTGAAAATCAAGCCTCATATTAAGAAAGTTCTTCGTGAGCTCGATGAGCGCGGCATTCTCCTCTCCATTGCAAGTAAGAACAACTCCGAAGAGGCGCTCGAGGTGCTCCGCAAGATGGAGATCGATGACCTTTTCCTCGTTCCCCAGGTTTCGTGGGCACCCAAGAGTCAAGGAATTCTGGAAATTGCGCGTCAGCTCAATATCGGCATTGACACCATTCTTTTCGTGGATGATTCAGAATTCGAGCGCTCGGAAGTTGTCTCGGCAGTTCCAGATGTGCGCATCCTCGATGCTCGATTCTCCATGCAAATTATCGAGCGCGAAGACTGTGATGTTCCGGTGACCGCGGAGAGTAGAGGCCGAAGAAAGATGTATCGGGTCGACGCTGATCGGCAAAATCTCGCTTTGAAGTTTACAGGCGACTACTCGGCATTTCTGCGCGATTGCGATATTCATCTAAACATTTCTAACCTTGCAGAAGAGAATCTGGAACGCGTCCACGAACTCACTCAACGCACGAACCAAATGAATTTTTCGGGAAACCGATATGATCGTGATGTCTTACGCGGGATCTTAGCCAATTCCTGGCTCGATGCCTATGTGATTGAAGTCCAGGATCGCTTTGGCTCATATGGAATCGTTGGGTTTTGCATTGTGGACAGCCGCGAATCATTGGTCACCGACCTTATGTTTAGCTGCCGCATTCAGGCCAAGCGGGTGGAGCATGCGTTTCTTGGATGGATCATCCAAAAGTACATTGGCTTAAATAAGACAGATGTTTGGGCAAACTATCGAAAGACGGAGCGAAATGCTCCTTCAGGAAGAGTCTTTGCCGATCTTGGAATGCAAGAAGTTGCAAAAGTGGATGGCGTGTCGCGCCTGGTTTTTCACAAGGGTCAGCCGGTACCGGACGATGGGATTGTGAAGATCAGCGAACGAACTTCCTCGGCTGTTGCATAATCAATGTCATTGCATTCTCAACTCGGAAAACTCAGAGCTTCTGCCCTGACAGCCCTGTATCGGCGACCAGTCGGACTCGGAAGCCTTGGGCCGATTGTCACATTTACCTTCGACGATTTTCCGCGAAGCGCTTTCACGGTCGGGGGAAAAATTCTGGAATCGTACGAGGCAAAGGCAACCTACTACGTTGCAGCAGGTTTGATGGACACAGACAGCTCAGTGGGGCGTCAGTTTTCGCGGGACGATTTGGCGTCCCTTGTCGAGCGCGGGCACGAAGTCGCAATTCATGGATTTGATCACCTATCGGCACGAAGGACAAGAGTTGACGAGTTCATTGCAGATGTTCGTCGCTGTGAGAACGCGCTGCATAGCTATGTTTCTTCAGGAGTCACTGCAAACTTCGCCTATCCGTATGGAGAAGCAACACTCTCCGCGAAACGGCGGCTTGGACCATTGATGAGCAGTTCGCGCGGAACCGTTCCGGGTCTTAACGGGCCAGAGTTGGATCTCAATCTGTTGAGGTCGAACTTTCTTTATGGCGATGTCGATCAGCTCGATCGAGCAAAGCGATTGTTGGAGAAAAATACGGAGCGCAAGTCCTGGCTCATTTTTTACTCACATGACGTCGCAGAGCGTCCTTCGCAATATGGATGCACTCCCGAACTGCTACGGCAAACAGTGCGATGCGCCGCAGATCACGGCGCCAAAATACTGGCCGTGACAGACGTCGTCCAGGCACTTTGCCCCGCGGCGTAGATATTGCTTTTTACTATGCGCACAATGGGCGGCCGATGCGCCCTCATCGAAGAAGTCATCGGGTTGGATTCAGAGATATCCTCATGCATTTTCTCCATGTAGTGGGCGCTCGACCGAATTTCATGAAGGCTGCGCCGGTGCTCCGCGCAATTCAATCGCGTCCTTACGCCCGCCAGAGTCTCATTCATACTGGCCAGCATTACGACGCGAATATGTCGGATGTGTTTTTTCGTCAGCTGCGGATTCCCGTCCCTGATGTCAACCTTGGAATCGGATCAGGAAGTCACGCAAAACAGACAGCTGACATCATGATTGGACTCGAAGAAGTCATCATAGATCGTAAACCAGACGTAGTTTTGGTTTATGGCGATGTCAATTCGACAGCTGCTGCCGCGCTGGTATGTGCCAAGCTCAACATCAAAGTTGCTCATGTTGAGGCCGGTTTGCGGTCGATGGACCGAACGATGCCCGAGGAAATCAATCGAATTGTTACGGATCATCTGGCCGACATTCTGTTTACTCCCTCCGTCGACGGCGATCAAAATCTAGCGAAAGAAGGTGTCGAATCCAACAAGGTTCACCGCGTGGGCAATGTGATGATCGATTCGCTTGTCGAACTTCTCCCTGCCGCACGTGCGATTCCGCGCAATGGGCTTCCTGGCAGATACGCGCTGGTGACACTGCATAGGCCATCAAACGTTGATGATACCTCCAGATTGTGCGAGATTATTCAGACGCTCGCAGATGTAAGCTCCGATCTTCCGGTGGTTTTTCCGGTGCATCCCAGGACGCGGCAAAAGCTGGCATCGATCGACGCCAATCTGAGCTTGCTCCAAATTCTCGATCCGCTGCCGTATATTGAGTTCGTCGCATTGGAAGAACGAGCGGCCGTTGTCATCACGGATTCGGGCGGAATTCAGGAGGAAACAACTTATCTCGGTGTTCCGTGCCTAACGATGCGCGAAAACACTGAGCGTCCGATTACGGTTGATTTGGGAACGAATACCTTAGTTGGAACCGACGGAACGGCGTTGCGCAGAGAAGTGGATAGGATCCTGGCAGGTCACGGCAAGAAAGGCAAGATTCCGCCGCTTTGGGATGGGCACACCGGCGAAAGGATCGCTGAGTGTCTATGCGGGCCATCCATAGCGGGCCCGTATCGGCAAGAACGTCATCCATAGAGGAGCTACGCTGTCGCAGCGGCAGCCGCAGAGGTACTTAAGGGCAGAACACCGCACTGTTGAGTCTCGGCTTAAATGCGATCAGCGTTGGACCCAATTTCTCCAGGGAAAATCGCGGCGCGCAGATTGAGCTTCTGTCGCAGCGAATCGCACTTAGGTGCAGGAGGATGAAATCATCCCGTGAGTATTCGACGAACAAATTGCGCTGAAGACCCTCTGTTCCATGTTGACCGGGCTATCACGGGAATATACAGCTGGTGGGTTGCGACGATCTATCCGTTCGCTTCCCTTGGAAAGAGATTGGTCACTTACTTCCCCCTTAGGCTGAGCCGTCGACAGGCGCATCAGGTATCGCTTGGAGAGCACGCGATCTTGGGTAAAGAAGTGTGGCTCAATATTGTTGGCGATGAGCCCGGCCTGCAGAAGATTGTGTTGGAAGATAACTGCAGCCTTGGCGCGCGCACGATCATTTCGGCAAAGAACCTAATCTATATCGAGAGAGACGTGATTATGGCTACTTCTGTGCTTATCCAAGACCATCTTCACGCGTATGAAGATGTAACGCGCCCTATTTGCGATCAGGGCTTGACTCCCGGAGGACGAATTCGGATTGGCCGAGGATGCTGGATTGGTCAAGGAGCGGCAATCGTTTGTAACGACGGCGAATTGGTCATCGGGCAAAACAGCGTCGTTGGAGCGAACGCTCTGGTGACGAGGAGCTTTCCCGCCAACTCTGTAATTATCGGCAATCCGGGGCGCCTCGCGAGACAGTTTGTTCCTTCAAAAGGGACTTGGGTAGGTGGCGAAGCGGGCAGGGCCGCGGGTTCGGAGACCGCTCGTTAGGCGTATTGCGTTTATTGGACGTCTCAACGCTACTTTCGCGCAGTTCGCCGCTGGTTCGCCGCTGGTTGCTGGATCTGTGTGCTTTCTTGAGAGAATCGGAAGATAAGACATCACAGCCATCTAGTTAAATGAATTCTCCATGAAACTCCTTGAGGCTCTAGACATTGTGAAGGGGATGAATGGGCGAGAAGGAAGAGCTTTGCCCGCCTATCTTGCCACTGGATTCACGTCCCTTCATCTCAAGACTTTTTTGACGGCGGAGTTATCTAAGCTCCTTCCAGACAGGACGATTGAAGTCTCCGAGGGGCTCTTCGGCGATCTGCTTGGAAATCTCCGACGCTTTTCGAAATCTGAATTCGAGTTCGGCGCTGTCTTTCTTGAATGGTGCGACCTGGATTCGCGACTCGGAATCCGGAGCGCGGCGCGATGGAACAGCTCCGACCTTGACGACATTCTCGCGACCACGCAACGTCGCGCGCAAGAGCTCCAGCAGCAACTCAACGAGAATTCTCTAAAAAGCCCCATAGCTCTTTCTTTGCCGACGCTTCCTCTGGTTCCGTTCTCCTATACGCCGGGCTGGCAGGCGAGTTCGTTCGATCTCGAACTTCATGGCATCGTGCGGTCAATGACCTCCGCAGTTTCGCACAACACGAGGATCCGCGTTCTCAATTCACAGAGAATCGATATCGAGTCGCCGCTCAAGGAACGCTTCGACGTCGAAGGTGAGACGCTAACGGGCTTTCCATATCGTTTGCCCCACGCCTCTTCCCTGGCATTCTCTGTCGCGCGTCTATTGCAAGCGCCTTTGCCCAAGAAGGGATTGATTACGGACCTCGATGAAACGCTGTGGAAAGGAACTCTTGGTGAAGACGGCGTCGATGGGATCAGATGGGACCTTGAGCATAAAAGCCAGATGCACGCGTTCTATCAGCGCTTTCTCGGATCGCTGGCGAGTGCTGGAGTGATGGTCGGCGTCGCCAGCAAAAATGATCCGGCTCTGGTGAATGAAGCGATGAATCGTGAAGACCTCGCTATATCACAGTCCAGCTTCTACCCCATAGAAGCGCACTGGGAGCCGAAATCTCATTCTGTGACACGCATTATGGAAGCGTGGAATGTTAGTGATGATTCGATCGTCTTTGTTGACGACAGCCCATTTGAGCTTGCGGAAGTTAAGGCTGCACACCCCGACGTCCATTGCCTCCAGTTTCCGACCGGCGATCCCGTTGGAGTATATAATCTCGTCCAGAAATTGAGGGATATATTCGGAAAGGGGACGATTTTCCCAGAGGATGCCGTCCGCGTCGAATCCATCCGACGACGGAACCTGCATCGTAGTATGCGGTCTATGAGCGCGCCCCAAGATTTTATCGAGGACGGGGACGCGGAGTTGACCTGCAATTTTGAGAAATTTCCGCCAGACCTGCGTGCACTGGAATTAGTAAACAAAACAAACCAATTCAACCTGAACGGAAGGCGGTATACCGAATCATCGTGGCTGAAATTAGTCGGTGAATCGTCCGCGTTTCTCATGATCGCATCCTACCGCGACAAATTCGGACCGCTGGGGAAGATTGCGGTTCTCGGCGGCTCGCTTCAATCAGGGAAACTGAACATCAGCGTCTGGGCGATGAGTTGCAGAGCATTCTCTCGGCGGATTGAGTACAAATGCCTTTACGAATTAGTGAAACACTTTGGAGCGAAACAGATCGCATTCGATTTTCAAACGACTCAAAGGAACGGACCTATTCGCGATTTTCTTTGCGGAATCCTTGGGACTGCCCCGTCCACCGAGTGTACTGTCACACGTGAAATACTACAGCAGCGCCTCGAGTCATTCTTGAGGCTTCCGGAGCCTGTGAATGAAAGACGTTGAAGATCGTCTTGCTCATTGCTTTTCTGCTGTCTTCCCAGAACTCACGGATGGAGAGATCCGCTCTGCAACATCGGAGACAGTGCGCAGTTGGGATTCTGTTGCCGGTGTCACACTTATCGCTGTGGTTGAGGAGGAATTCTGCGTCAGGCTCGATTCTGACGACCTTTCCAATCTCACATCTTTCCAGGGATTTCTAAGCTCGTTACGGAAGGCGGAACACGACCAGGACGAAGCCGAGCGCGGTGACGAGCGCCCCTCCTCTTTGCAGGCATAGCATCCAGCCGAAATCGCAGTCGCTTCAGTGGACCAGGTAATTCGACCATCCGGTCCACGTTTCATGCCGAATTCTCAAGGAACAGCCATGAATAACGAACCATTAGTCAGCGTCGTTATCCCAACCTACAACCGCACCCAGAAGACCTTTGCTGCAATTGACAGCGTTCTGGGTCAGAGCCATTCAAATGTCGAGGTCATCATTGTGGATGATGGGTCGACCGACGGCTCGGAGGTGGCAGTTGAGGATTTCGTCAAGTGTAAGGCTGCTGCAGGTAATCGAGTTAGATTTGTGAGCCAGCCGAATCGAGGAGCAAGCGCAGCGCGGAATGCCGGCATTGCCAAGGCGGCGGGTGAATACATCGCCTTCTTAGACTCAGATGATACTTGGCTTCCCACAAAACTCGAGTCTCAGCTCAAAGTGATTGAGCGATTTAAGAGCGAATGCGCGGCTTGTGTTACGGACGCACGTTTGGTCAACGACTCTGGCATGGATTGCGAAAGTTTCAAATGGCAAGGAATATCCTTTCCAGATGCAATTGGCATTGACCGGGACGCAACGAGAGCGCTTGCCGCAACCTTTCGATTTTGGGTTTCCACGCTGGTTGTCCGGGCTTCGACGCTTCGCCAAATGGGCGGATTCAACGAAAATATATCCTTCGTCGAAGACCGCGACATACTGTTCCGCCTGTCGCTCGTCACGTCGATTGGTTACGTGAATAAGCCTCTGATCCGAACCGACAGATCTCCGTCCCCTCCGGGGTCAACTTGCCGGCCGTGGGACCAAAAGGAGTTACAGTTCCGCCAACAACAGTTGATGCTGGAGAGCTGGCTGCGGCTCGGCGTGCAGCTTCCGTCCGAAATCCGCAGGACCGTCAGACAAAGCTTAGGAGCGTCACATTCTCAGACTACGAATTGGAATCTGGAAAAGAGGCGTTACGCTGAAGCGCGCCAATCTGTGGCCATGGCAGTGAGGTATAAGACGAGTCCAGGAATCATATTGAAGTTCCTTCTCACATGGCTTGCCCCACCGTTGGCTGCCAGCGTTGCTCCGAAAACACGTGCCGTTGGGACAGGCGGACACGCATCGTAAGCGGGGAAAGAATTGCGGGAATACTCAAACGAATTTCCGCTGTGATCGCTTGCCTTGCATCGCGGAGAGCCGCATCTTGGAGAAATGGAACTGATCTGCACAATAAAGCCCGAACCGCTTGTAAGCATTGTGACGCCTTTTCACAACACTCGGAAATACCTCGCCGAGTGTATAGAGAGTGTTCTGCGTCAGACCTACGGCAACTGGGAGTACATTCTTGTCGATAACTGCAGCAACGATGGCTCGTCCGAGATTGCGGCGCACTATGCCGCCAAATGCAACAAGATCCGCTTGGTCGATACCAAATGCTTCTTATCTCAAACTCAGAATTACAACTTTGCGCTCTCTCTGATCGCACCAAACAGTCAGTATTGCAAGATTGTTCAAGCCGACGACTGGATTTATCCGGAATGCGTTGGATGCATGGTCGCCGTGGCTGAAACCGACCGGTCCGTGGGCATTGTGAGCTCTTATCGATTGAAAGGGAATCGCCTGCTCGGTGAGGGCATTCCAAGCACAAGTTCCGTACTAACCGGTCATGAGGTCTGTCACCTGCATTTGACAGGAGCCTTGTTTGTTTTTGGGACGCCGACCACAGTCTTATATCGATCCGAAATTGTGCGGACGACGTCGCCGTTTTACGATGAACGCTCCTTTTTTGACGATTCCGACGTATGCTATCGAATCTTGAAGTCGTGGAATTTTGGATTTGTCCACCAGGTGCTCTCATTTTGCCGCGTAGATGACGATTCGATTCGGGGTAGGGTCGTCAACTTCGGCCCCGACGTGCTCGAGAGATTTGTCCACGTCGCAAAGTTTGGACCGTTGTACCTGGAAGGTGCAGAGTTCAGTCAGATACTTCGGGAGGCAAAGTCCGCCTACTATCGATTTCTTGCGCGTGGCGCGGTCAGAAGGGAAGACGGCAAGTTCTGGGAATTCCACAAGGCAGGCCTGGCATCCGCTGGATTGCGCCTGGAAAAGATGTATCTGGCCAAACTTCTGTGCTTCGGCCTAGCGCGCCTTGCCGCAAATCCAGGTATAACATGCAGCCGAATCTATCATCGGCTCCGGTCCGTTCCCAGTGCAGTAGTGACTCATAAGAGTACAGAACAGTCGCGGAGTCCGGAAATCGAATAGCGAAGTTTCAATGGTGCCGCAAATTAAGAAAGACGGAACGCGTGTCTTGGGGGGTGTCGGGGCGGCCGGTCGCCATGAGCCGCCTTATTCCCTTTTGAGGAGTGATCCTGCCTGCCCAAAGGAGTATCAGGCCATGTGGCGCTCGTGCGGTCAGTGTATGGCGACCGCGCGCGCGCATCCCCGCGAAGTTCTGGTGTTCGTTTCCCTACTCGTCGTCTTTGCGGCATGTTCCAGGGCCGGACGTGCGCAGAATTGGATCGCTTTCAACCGCGCTAGCTCGCCTTCCAGCCCTTTGCAGTGTTTTTCGCCGAGTAACGTCACAGTATCTGGTGGTGATCTCATCCTTTCAACAAAAGCCGAGAACGCCACATGCAGCAGCTTTGATCTTCTCCCATCTGCCTATAGGTACACATCGGGATTCGTGGCGATGCGGACCTTCAACTTCCTGTATGGCACAGTGGAATTCCGAGCGAAGTTCGGCGGCGCGGGAAGCGGGGCATGGCCTGCAGTGTGGATGGCTGACGCCTCTTGCCAGGCGAGCGATCCGAATGGCACAGATAACCAGTGCAACGGGCAAGAAATTGATATCGCAGAGATTATGCATGGTAACTCTTCTCGCGTTAACGAGCAAATCCACGTCGACAACTTCACTCACAACGACGGATGCACGGCTCCTGCCTCGAACACCAGCGAGAACTTTCATGTTTACCAGCTGATCTGGGGACCAGGATCACTCGTGTTCAAAATCGATGGCGCGACCACTTGTGTCATAAATCAACCTTATGTCCCGAGAGCGCCAATGTACATCAAGACGAGTGTGTTTGCAGGGGCTCAAGGTGGAACAATTAGGCCCGAGACCCTGCCTTGGTCGACTCTTATCGATTATGTAAAGGTGACAGAAGGGGGCAAGGTAATCTTCGATGATGAGTTCAATGATGGCGCCACCATACAACCTGGATCCCCAGGCAATTACACCGGGTTCTCGGGTGTAGCGTGGCTTCGAGGCATGGTTTCCAGAAGAGGGCTAAGGTGGACCCTGCCTGCTCTCGCTGCGTGCGTACTTGTGACCGCCGCGGCATTAGCCCTGCGGCGCACGGGTTTGTAAGAGATGGATCGCCCCACTGTATCCGTTGTTATGGCGGTCTGCAATGCGCAGCGTTTTCTCGCCGAGGCAATTCAGAGCATCCTTGACCAGAGTTTTGCGGATTTCGAATTCATCATTGTGGACTATGGCTCACGCGATGGCTCGAGAGCGATCATTCGCGATTACGCGGGAAAAGATAGCCGCATTGAGTACTGCGAGATTCCGGAGTGCGTGTTGCCTGAGGCGCGGAACGCCGGCTGCTTTCGCGCCCGCGGACGGTATATCGCCGTCATGGACGCCGATGATGTTTCCCTGCCGGATCGTTTGACCATGGAAGTCGCCTTCATGGACAGCCATCCTCAAGTAGCGCTCCTGGGGGGCGCCGTGGAATGGATTGACTCGGCCGGCCTGCCGTTCCATGTTCATCGGCACCCGGTTCGGAATTCGGAAATACAGCAGGAACTTCTCACCCACAGTGTCTTTTGGCACCCTACAACGATCATGCGCAAGGAGGCATTTGATTCAGTAGGCGGTTATCGCCCAGTGTTTGTATGCGCTCACGACTACGACTTAGCAGTTAGGATTGCTGAGAAATCTGAATGTGCCAATCTCGATCAAGCCGTCCTCAAATACAGGTTTCATGCGAGCCAACTGTCGACTGACAAGCAGCAAAAACAAGCTCTTTGCAAGCTCGCCGCGCGGGCCTCTGCAGCCGAGAGACGCCGGGGCCAGACGGACCCGCTCGACGGGATTCTTGAAATCACGCCCTCTACGCTCGCGACATTGGGCGTAGGAGAGCTTGCACAGCGGAACGCTCTCGTAGCTGACGCCCGCAGCTGGATTCGAAACATGATAGATGCTGGCGAGTATGCCGCTGCCTTCACGGTCGCTCGGGGCGTTCTGCAATCAAACCTCGATCGTGTTGATCACAGGCAAGTCTCGGAGTTACATTTGGCCGTCGCCTCCATTTGCTGGCGAAGGAAGAACTTCTTTAAATGGATGATCGCGCTTGGGCAGGCGGTGCGCGCCCACCCTCTTCTTCTGGGCCGGCCGCTGAAGCCGCTGTTTCAAAAACTGGGCATGGCCTAAGCGGCGTTGACGGATTCTTATTGCGAAGATGCTACCCGAAGCCAAAACAGAAGAAGGAACTCAAAACAACAGCCTTGAAGGTTGAATGACAGTCACAGTAATTTTGTGCACCTATAATCGCTGCGATACGTTGACGCGAACCTTGGAAAGTTTAGCTGCGTCAAGTTCACCGCAGTCCTTCGAGTGCGAAGTTCTGGTGGTCGATAACAACTCAAGTGACCGTACGCGGCAAGTGGTGGAGGGGTTTTGCCGGCGCAGCGCCGGTAACTTCCGATACATTTTCGAACGACAACAAGGAAAGTCTTTTGCTCTTAATGCGGGGATCCGGGCAGCACGCGGTGATGTCTTAGCTTTTCTCGATGATGATGTGACCGTTGCGAGCGACTGGCTCGAACGCCTGACTGCGCCGCTTGAGGAAAGTCGGGAATGGGCGGGGACAGGAGGGAGAATAGTCCTGGATGGGTCCTTCTCTGCGCCGGCCTGGCTGCCGGTTGGCAGTCCCTTTGGCGCATTACCTGCACTTGCCGCTCTCTTCGACCTCGGGGACAAGCCGCAGGAACTCCACCAGGCTCCATATGGCACAAATATGGCATTTCGGAAGATCATGTTCGAGAAGTACGGGCTGTTTCGCACGGACCTCGGGCCGAGTCCAAACCGTGGGACTCCGCGCCCAAACGAGGACACCGAGTTTGGTCGCCGCTTGCTGGCCGCAGGTGAACGCCTGCATTATGAACCATCAGCGGTGGTCTATCATCCGGTTCCAGAGAGTAGGGTGAGGCGCTATTACCTATTGGACTGGTGGTTCGATTATGGGCGGTCATTGATTCGGGAAAGAGGCAAAGGCTCGCCTATTTGGGGCTTTCCGCGGCACTATTTTGGCATCCTCAAAATGATTGGCAGAGTCCTGCCGTCCTATACGCTCCGATGGATCCGGACCGTGAACACGAGAGAGAGGTTCCGCTGGAAGTGTGCTGTCTGGTGCACGGCTGGACAGATTTGCGAAACATTCCGTGTCGTTAGCGAGACTGATCAAATGCGGTCGGAGTACATCCCGAGTCTATCTGAGGGCAGGGCGGATCGATGATCCATTGTGAGATTTTAGATCGACGGTGTCGTCGTCGGCTTTACCCCAAGCGGCAAATGGCCGTGGCGAGCTCGCCAGCGCAATGTGATGGCTCAGCATCAGCCCGGCCGCGAATGCATAATGTGGCCTGAAAAGCAGAAGATCGCCGCGGTCTTCCATGAAGCGTCGAAAGGCCTTTCAGGCCCCGCATTCAAGAAAATCTCCGCGCTACACAACACAAGTGATGAACCTGTTCGACCTCACTAAATGATCTTTCAGAAAACCAGGCTGCCGGGTGTCTTTGAGATTCACCTCGATCCTCATTACGACGACCGTGGATTCTTCGCGAGGTCATGGTGCCAAAGAGAGTTTGAGACTCACGGTCTGAACGCGAAGCTCGTGCAATGCAACATTTCATTCAATTTGAAAAAGGGAACACTTCGCGGGATGCATTTCCAGGCACCGCCTCACTGCGAAGCGAAGCTTGTGCGGTGCACCATGGGTTCGGTCTATGATGTGGTTGTGGATTTGCGCCCGCAATCCTTCACATTTCGACAGTGGATCGGTGTGACCCTGTTCGCGAAAAGCCGTTCGATGGTCTATATCCCGGAAGGCTGCGCACACGGATTTCTTACCCTCGAAGACGAGACCGAGGTCTTCTATCAAATGTCGGAGTTTTATGACGCGGAATCTGCCCGGGGAGTTCGCTGGGACGATCCGGTGTTCCAGATTACGTGGCCGTTCGCTCCAACCATCATTTCTGAACGCGATCGCAAATATCTCGACTTCGAATGAACACTGAAGAGGTAAAAGGATTGCGGGCTGTAGATCTTGGCCGCGCTGGCGAGGAGATGTACCAGTTCGCAAGTCGCCTATATCCCATTTGCCGAAGCATCACAGGCGACGGCATCCGCGAGACACTGGCGAAAATCGGGGAGCAGATTCCGCTCGAAATCTCTGAGGTTCCGACCGGCACAAAAGTGTTCGACTGGTCGATCCCGAAAGAGTGGAGCATTCGCGACGGCTACATTAAGGATCTGCGTGGCGAACGAGTTGTCGACTTCCAGCGACACAATCTTCACGTCGTAAGCTACAGCACGCCGTTGGATGCCCGCCTCACCCTAGCGGACTTGAAATCGCACCTCTATACGATTCCTGATCACCCTGACTGGATCCCGTACCGCACTTCCTACTACCAAGAAGATTGGGGTTTCTGCCTAACGGAAAACCAGCTGAAGGCACTTAAGGATGCCGAGTACGAAGTCCGGATCGATTCGTCACTTGACGCTGGAAGCCTCACGTACGGCGAATGCCTTGTTCAGGGGAGCTCAACGGAAGAAGTGCTCATTTCCTGCCATATATGCCACCCCTCCTTGGCGAATGACAACCTTTCGGGATTAGCCGTGGCGACGGAGATGGCTAAGTTTCTTCGTGGGCGTGACCTCCGATACTCTTATCGCTTTCTCTTCATTCCGGGTACGATCGGAGCCATTGCATGGCTGGCGCGAAATCAAGATGTCGCTCGGAAAATCCGCCACGGTCTAGTGCTGACTTGTGTCGGGGACAATGGCAGTTTTCATTACAAGAAGAGCCGGCGCGGCGACGCTGAGATCGATCGCGCGGTCGCGCACGTTCTGCAGCACAGCGGAGAGCCGGCTGGGATCCTCGAATTCACTCCATATGGCTATGATGAGAGACAATACTGCTCACCGGGCTTCGATCTTCCTGTGGGCTGTCTCATGCGGAGCATCTGGGGGCAGTTTCCCGAATACCATACATCGGCCGATAATCTCGATTTTATTCACGCCGAACAGCTAATCGGAAGCCTCCGTGTATGTCTGGAAGTATGCGAGGTGCTTGAGCGGAACAACGCGTACCTACGCGAAAACCCTTTTTGCGAACCGCAGTTAGGTAAGAGGAATCTGTACGCCAGAACTGCCGGAGGGATTGCACCCGATCAGGAGATCCATGCGCGACTGTGGACTTTGAATCTCTCGGATGGTGAGCATTCGCTTCTCGATATTGCGGAGCGTTCTGGACTGCCGTTCAATGTCATCTCTGAGGCGGCGGACCTTCTTCTACAAACTGGTTTATTGATTGAGCCGCCTTCCACACTGCAAAATGAGAAGGACAAAGAAGTCTTAACGATTCCGTCAGTCGGAAAGAGAACCATATGAGAGTATTAGTTACCGGACATAAAGGATACATAGGCGCCGTCGCAGTGCCCATGCTAAAGGATGCGGGGCATCAAGTCGTCGGCTTAGACAGCGATCTGTATGCGAACTGCGATTTCGGGGAGGCCCCGACCGCAATTCCGGAAATCAGCAAAGATCTTCGCGAAATCGACAAGGCGGATCTGGAAGGCTTCGATGGCATTATTCATTTTGCCGCGCTCTCCAACGATCCTGTCGGGAATCTCAACCCGCAGCTCACATATGATATCAACCACCTTGCTTCCGTCAGATTGGCTCGCTTAGCTAAGGAAGCCGGGGTGGGACGCTTTGTCTTCTCTTCTTCATGCAGCTCTTATGGCATGGCGGGTGATGATTTTTTGGATGAAACCTCTGCCGTGAATCCTGTAACGCCTTATGGGGAGTCAAAGGTACTTGCAGAGCGCGACATAGCTCTGCTTGCCAGTGACAGATTCTGTCCCACATTCATGCGTAACGCGACGGCTTACGGTGTATCCCCGCGGCTGCGACTTGATATCGTCTTGAACGATCTTGTGGCTTCTGCTCTTACAACCGGCGTCGTCTTGATCAAGAGCGACGGTACCCCGTGGCGTCCTATCGTTCACCTTCGCGACATCATAGCCGCTGCGATTGCGGTTCTCCAGGCCCCGATGGAGGCAATCCACAATCAGATTTTCAATGTTGGAATTACGGAAGAGAACTTCCGTGTCCGCGAGATTGCCGAGTTTGTTGCCGAGGTAGTTCCGCGCTGCCGTGTCGAGTATGCTCCCGGCGGCGGACCAGACCTTCGCTGTTATCGTGTTGACTTCGGGAAGATTAAGCGCCATGTTCCTGAGTTTCGTCCGGAGTGGACAGCGCGAAAAGGGGCGCAGGAGCTTTATGACGCTTACTGCCGGATCGGACTCACCAGTGAAGATCGTGAAGTGGGGCGGTACGCGCGCATAAGTGAGATTCGCCGGCTCCAGGAAGCAGGAATTCTGGATAGTTCGCTTTTCCACGCAAGCAAGAAGATGGAGGCCGCACTCCCCAGATGACTACCAGCGCCGCCACAGTGAGTCCAGCATTGACTTCGAAGTTCAATAGCCAACAGGCTTCGGTGAGAATCTGCCGCTTTTGCAAAGCGCACCTAAACCGAACGTTCATTGATCTTGGGATGTCGCCGCTGTGCGAAAGCTATCCCAGTGAGTCAGATCTGCGCCATGGCGAAATGTACTACCCCCTGCATGTCTTTGTCTGCGATAAATGCTGGTTGGTACAACTCGAGGAGTTTGAAAGCGCAGAAAGTATTTTTACTGACTACGCCTATTTCGCGTCCTTCTCCGATTCGTGGCTCCGTCACTGCGAGAAATATTGCACTGAGATGCGAGAGCGGTTCCATCTTAACGAGGCTAGCTTCGTCATCGAGGTTGCCAGTAACGACGGCTATCTGCTCCAGTATTTCCTTCGTAGAGGGATTCCGGTACTTGGGATTGAGCCCGCCGCCAATGTTGCCAAAGCAGCAATCGAAAAGGGCATTTCCACATTGGTGCGCTTCTTTGGTTCTGAAGTTGCGCGTGAACTCGTGAATGAAGGGCGTTCTGCTGACCTTGTGGTCGGGAACAACGTGTTAGCACAAGTGCCCGATCTTAACGACTTTGTCGAGGGTCTGCGGAACCTGCTCAAAACGGACGCGGTCCTTACCCTTGAATTCCCGCATCTCCTACGCATGATCGAGCGCAATGAATTTGACACGATTTATCACGAGCACTTTTCATATTTCTCACTCTTTACGACCTCCAAAATCATGCAAGCGCATGGACTTAGGGTCTTCGATGTTGAAGAACTGAGTTCTCACGGTGGATCGCTGCGCGTGTTCGCTTGCCGCCAGGAATCGACGGTCCATCAGGAAACCTCAAACGTCCCGCGCGTCATCTCGGAAGAGACCGCCGCTGGCCTGCTCACTCCGGCGGGATATGAGAGGTTTGCGCGCCAAGTGGAGGGGACAAAACTTGCCCTAGTCGATTTCTTAATCACGGCGGCACGTGAAGGCAAGTCCGTGGCAGGCTACGGAGCACCCGGCAAGAGCGCAACGCTGCTGCACTTCTGTGGCATCGGAAAAGATCTGATCAAGTATACGGTAGACCGCAATCCTTTAAAGCAGGGCCGTTTCCTACCTGGAACGCACATACCAATTTGTGAGCCGGGCCATATTCGGGAAACACGGCCAGATTACGTCGTAATTCTTCCTTGGAACCTTCAAAAGGAAATCGAGGAACAATTGCAATACATTCGCGAATGGGGCGGGAAATTTGTGATCCCGATTCCCGAACTTAAGATCCATTGATCCCACTTTGCGCGGCACCTATAGCTCGCGAAGAAGCCACAAACGACCGAGTTGGTCAATAATTCATTCGAGACCGAGGAGACAACTGTGATATCCAATTCTCTAACTCATGCCGATGAACTGAAGCATCGCCTCGAAACGAGAGAGGCGCGAATCGGCATTGTTGGCATGGGCTATGTTGGCCTGCCCCTGGCCCTTTTGTTCAGTGAACAGAGATTCAAGGTAACCGGTTTCGATATCGATACGCGAAAGGTCGATACGCTGAACCGAGGCGGTTCCTACATCGTCCGCATTCCCGGCGATTTGATTCAAGAGGCACAGAAGAGCGGATTCAGGGCTACGGTCGATTACGGTGAGATCGACCAAATGGATGTAGTAATCATGTGCGTGCCCACACCACTCAATGAGCACCATGAGCCGGATCTGAGTTTTGTCTGCGACACGGTTAAGAGCATCGCGCCGCACCTGCACGAAGGGCAGTTAATCATTCTCGAAAGTACAACTTATCCGGGAACAACCGAGGAAGTTGTCGTGCCTCTGCTCGAAAAAGGGAACGAAGAGAATCTCAAGCTGGCGCGGGACGCGGGCAGCCGCGGATTTTATGTCGCGTTTTCCCCAGAGCGGGAAGATCCAGGAAACGACTCAATTGCCCGTTGTGATATTCCGAAGGTTGTGGGCGGCTGCGGGCCCATAGCTGTTGAACTGGCTTCAGCCGTCTATTCGTCGATCTTCACCAAAACCGTCCCAGTTTCTTCTCCAGCTGCCGCCGAGATGACGAAGCTGCTTGAGAACATCTACCGTTGTGTCAACATCGCGCTCGTCAACGAGCTCAAACAGCTTTGTATGCGCATGGGAATCGATATTTTCGAGGTAATTGAAGCAGCGAAAACGAAGCCGTTTGGCTTTCAGGCGTTCTATCCTGGTCCTGGTCTCGGGGGACATTGCATTCCCATCGACCCATTCTACCTTTCCTGGAAAGCGAAGCAGTTCGACTTCCATACGCGCTTTATTGAGCTCGCCGGGGAAGTCAACATCAATATGCCGTATTTTGTCGTTGAAAACGTGATCGAGGCCCTAAGCCAGCGCCGCAAACCGTTGTTTGGCTCTCGGGTTCTTGTCCTCGGTCTTGCTTACAAGCGCGATATCGACGACCTTCGTGAATCGCCCTCGCTCACCATTATTGAACTGCTCCAGAATCGTGGCGCCATCGTTGAATACAACGATCCGTACATTCCATTTGCCGGTCAAGGACGGAAATATGCACTCAATATGAACAGTACCCCTTTGGATCGCATTTCGGAGTTCGACTGCGTAATCATTGCCACGGATCACTCCCAGTACGACTACCCCGCCATCGTTTCCAAGGCGCAGCTAGTTGTCGATGCACGCAACGCCACTAAAGGCATTGTGGCGGAAAATGTCGTCCGCTGCTAATCGGAGTCTTGAGAACGCACCTTGCAGTGCGAACTCAAAGGCCCGCTGGATAGCAGAATCCGAGCTTCATCGGGAACTGATGTGCTTTTCACGCAAAGAGGCGAATAAATGAACATCTATGTTGATAGAGAAATAAAAGATGACCAAAGGAGGGCGGCGCTATACGATGGCTCTCTCTTTGTCCACTCGCCGTCGCTCTACGCGCTCAAGCTGTGCAACCTTGCGCAGGAGCTTATTGAGGAGGCATTCCATCCTTACGACCCCCTGCGCGCGTATGAGCAAATGGCGGCGGAGCAATGCGCGCAGATTCTTGCGGTTTTGAAACCAAAGTTCATTCATCACCCAAAGTCGAAGGAATATATCCAGGGAATGTTGAGAGCATCTGGATGTGACATGGAGAGAACATACTTTGATGTTCCCCGCATGCGCACAGCTTTCCCCGGAGATTACCTCAGATCGGGCATCGCGTACGCATTTCACCCCCATCGCGATACCTGGTACTCCGCCCCGCTCTGTCAGATCAACTGGTGGATGCCAATTTATGAGCTAAACGAAGAGAACTGCATGGCCTTGCATCCGAATTACTTTGGCCGGGCGATTAAAAACGGATCCAGGCATTACAACTATCAAAAGTGGAATCAGGAGAGCCGATTTAACGCAGCACAGCACATCAAGGCGGATACTCGGATACAACCCCATGCTGAAGAGCCGCTTGAGTTGGAGCCTCAAATTCGCCTTATTTGTCCTGTTGGCGGCGCATTCCAATTCTCAGCGGCGCAACTGCACTCGACCGCGCCCAATACTTCGAATGTTACGCGTTTCAGCATTGATTTCCGAACTGTCAATCTCGACGATATAGTGAGTCGAAAAGGGGCGGTCAATCTCGACTCCGAATGCACCGGAACTACAATGGGGGATTATCTCCGGGGAACGGATTTGGCGCACATCCCGCCTGAGATCCTTGCGCCCTATTTGGACGGCACAGACTCAAGCGGATCGTCTGCAGTCCTCGCCGGCCAGAAGTCGTAGTTCTATGCGGTGGCTTGGACTGCGGGATGCAGCGACGTTCAAAGATTGGAGGAGAACGCTATGAAAGTGGTTCTTTTTTGTGGCGGGGCCGGAATGCGGCTTAGGGGATACTCGGAGGACGTTCCAAAGCCGATGGTGACGGTCGGGTCTCGGCCGGTGCTTTGGCATGTCATGAAGTACTACGCCCACTTCGGGCACAAAGACTTCATCATTTGTCTAGGCTACAAAGGCAACGTGATTAAAGAGTACTTCCTTGAATATCAAGAATCGGTTTCCAACGACTTTGTGTTTTCACGCGGGGGGCGTGATCTGGAGTTTGTGCAGCGCGACATCGATGACTGGCGTATTACGTTTGTTGATACGGGGCTTCGTTCCTCAATCGGTGACCGGCTTCGCCTCGTGGAGCCACATCTCAAAGGCGAGGAGGTTTTTCTTGCCAACTACAGCGATGGGTTGACGGACTTTCCACTTTCTGAAATGACCGAGGAGTTTGGGCGTCGGAATGTTTACGCTTCTTTTATATCTGTTCAGCCTCGCGCCAGCAGCCTCGACACAGTGGAACTGAAAGATGACGGGACGGTTGCAGCCGTACGCTGCATGAAGGATTCAAATATCTGGGTTAATGGAGGCTATTTCGTACTTAGCAAGCAGATATTTCGATACCTGAGCCCAGGGGAGGAACTGGTCTATGAACCCATGCAGCGAATGATCGCAGAAGGAAAAGTGTGGTCGCGCAAATATGAAGGATTCTGGCAATGCATGGATACTTTTAAGGACAAGCAAGTTCTCGATGAGCTTGAGGCATCAGGCTCTGCGCCTTGGTGTGTTTGGAAGAGCGGAATTCAGACGCGGCTATCGGCATGATGAAGTTCAGTTTGCGCAAGGATGATAGCTCGGCGATTTCCGTGCTTTGTTTAGGCGCGCACTCGGACGATATTGAAATTGGCTGCGGCGCGACCCTGATGCAACTAAGCCGATGCAACCCAGAGGCGAAATTCTGCTGGGTCGTGCTGAGCGCGAAGGGGGTACGGAAAACTGAAGCGCGAGAGGCGGCCAGGCTTTTTACCGCTCCCTGTGAGAGCACCGTTTTGCTCAACGAGTTCCGAGATGGCTATTTGCCGTATGAAGGCGACAAAGTAAAAGATTTTTTTGAAGATTTGAAGTCACGTGTCGAACCCGACATAATCTTTACGCATTGGCGTGGCGACGCGCACCAGGACCATCGGCTAATCAATCAACTTACCTGGAACACTTTCCGGAATCACACCATTCTGGAATATGAGATTCCCAAATTCGACGGTGATTTGGGCAGACCCAATACCTTCATTCCACTCGAGGAGTGGGCGTTTCGAAAGAAAGTGGAGAACCTGTCCGCAATCTTCGAATCCCAGCGATCGAAGCCATGGTTTGACAGCGCCACTTTTCTGGGGTTGATGAGGCTTCGCGGCATGGAGTCGAATGCGGCTAGCGGATATGCCGAGGCGTTTTACACACGCAAGCTATTGATTGACGTCTTCACAGCCAAATGAGCAAATTCTTGGAGAACCTATGAAAGATCTCCTTACGTTCGCCGACAGAATGGCGGAGCCCGCCGCGTCCTCTCGAGAACTCCAACACAAGGCACACGAGCTAATCCCGGGTGGCGCTCATACCTACTCAAAGGGGGACGATCAGTTCCCGGAGTGCGCCCCTCCGTTCATCGAACGCGGCAAGGGTTGTCACGCCTGGGACATTGATGGCAAGGAGTTTATTGAATACGGTATGGGGTTGAGATCAGTTACGCTCGGCCATGCTTTCGAATCCGTTGTCCAGGCGGCCTATAAGCAGATGCAACTCGGGGCGAACTTTACGCGGCCGGCTAAGGTAGAGGTTGAGGCGGCTGACCTCCTCCTTCGGTTCATCAAAGGCGCCGACATGGTGAAATTCGCAAAAAATGGTTCCGATGTAACCACCGCTGCTGTCAAACTGGCGCGAGCATATACAGGACGGGATCTGATTGCGATTTGTGGCGACCAGCCATTTTTTTCCACCGACGATTGGTTCATTGGGACAATGGAAATGAGTGCGGGAATCCCGCGCGTTGTGGCAGACCTGACGCTGAAATTTCACTATAACGATCTCGCTGCCCTTGCCGAACTGTTCGATCGTTATCGCGAGCGTATTGCGTGCGTTGTGATGGAGGCTGAGGCATCGGTTCAGCCCCTTCCAGGCTATTTGCAAGGTGTCAAAGATATGTGCGAGCGGGAAGGGGCGCTCCTGATTTTTGACGAGATGATCACGGGTTTCCGTTGGCACCTCGGTGGGGCGCAAGAGTTTCACGGCGTGGTCCCTCATTTATCGACCTTCGGCAAGGGCATGGGCAATGGGTTTGCGATCTCGGCTTTGGCCGGAAAGCGTGAGATTATGCGCTTGGGAGGCTTGCATCACGACCAGCCGCGTGTTTTTCTTCTTTCGACCACGCATGGAGCCGAGACCCATGCCTTAGCGGCCTCGATTGCGACGTTGCGCACCTATGTTGAACGGAATGTAATCGAAGTTCTTTGGCGGCAAGGTGAGCTGTTGGAGAAGCTAGTGAATCAGTCCATTAAGGAGAATCGGCTTGTCGGGCATTTTGAGGTGCTAGGTCGGCCATGCAATCTGATCTATGCGACGCGCGATGAAAATGGCGAGCGCTCGCAGTCGTTCCGCACACTCTTCATGCAGGAGATGATCCGACGCGGGATAATCGCGCCCTCCTTTGTAGTGAGTTTCTCGCATAGCGACGCGGATATCCATCGCACAGCTGAGGCAGCGCACGAGTCACTGATGGTTTACCGCAAGGCCCTCGACGAGGGTGTCGAGAAGTACTTACAAGGACGTCCGGTGAAACCCGTCGATCGAAGGTTTAACTAGAACGGATGAGCGAAGAGTGAGAGCAGAACTCAAGGAATTGCACAAATATCGCGAATTACTTTTCATGATCACTTATCGCGATATCAAAGTGCGTTATAAACAGTCGGTGATGGGTTTCATGTGGGCCGTGCTCATGCCCATCCTGATCGTGATGTCGGGAGTCGTGGTGCGATATGTCTACGCCCTTGCTTCCCACGTGCCTCTTAGAGCGGCCGACATTGCCAGCGTTGCGGTAAAGTCCCTTCCTTGGGCGTTCTTAGTTTCGAGTATTCGGTTTTCCTGCTCAAGCCTCACGAACAATACGAGCTTGGTGACGAAGATCTATTTTCCGAAAGAGATATTTCCGATTGCGGCAGTGTTGGCCAGCCTCTTTGACTTTCTCGTCGCGTCGTGTGCTCTAACCATTTTCCTCGTTGTCGCAAGAGTTGGTGCCGGGCTCAATCTCTTGTGGATTCCCATCTTGCTTTTGACAATGATCCTATTTGCGGTTGGAGTCGGAATGATTGTTGCGGCTGCAAGCCTGTTTTTCCGAGATGTAAAATTCATCGTCGAGGTATTTCTCACCTTCGGGATATTTTTCACTCCCGTGTTTTATGACGTCAGAATGCTCGGTGAAAAAGGCAAATGGCTTTTACTCAATCCGATAAGTCCTCTTCTGGAGGCATTCAGCGCGACAATTGCTCGGCAACAATCGCCAGATCTTCCTTGGCTTACCTACTCGCTCAGTTTCGCTCTTGCGTCAAGCCTCGTCGGATATTTCTTCTTTAAGCATCTTGAGCCGACCTTCGCAGAGAGTATCTAACGGAGAAGATAATGTCAGACGTAGCGCTCCGGATGGAGCACGTGTATAAAAAATTCCGTAAAGGGGAGGTGTACAACTCGTTGCGGGATCTACTTCCGGCGCTAACGGGGAGGATGTTTCGTCAGCTTGAAATCAACGATGACGATAAGCGCGACTTCTGGGCGCTTCAAGATATCTCTTTTGATGTGAGGCGTGGCGAGGCGCTGGGAATTATCGGGCCGAACGGGGCCGGTAAGAGCACGATTCTCAAGATTCTGAGCCGCATCATGAAGCCTACGCGGGGCACAATGCACGTTGCTGGCCGTCTCTCAGCACTGATTGAAGTATCGGCCGGTTTTCACCAGGATCTGACCGGGCGCGAGAACATTTATCTGAATGGAACGATCCTTGGCATGACAAGGCGGGAGATCGACAGAAAACTCGATCAGATTATCGAGTTTTCCGGAATCGAAGAATTCATTGATACTCCAGTTAAGCGGTATTCCTCGGGTATGTATGCGAGGCTTGGATTCTCGGTCGCCGCGCATGTCAATCCGGATATCCTTATCGTAGACGAGGTGTTGAGTGTAGGTGACTATGTTTTCCAACTGAAATGCCTCAAGCGCATGAAGGAAGTCGTGGCCGAGGGAGCTTCTGTCCTTTTTGTCTCTCATAACCTTAAAAGCGTGGCGGAATTCTGCTCGCGAGCTCTTCTGCTGAAGCACGGACAAATGGCTGCGATCGGACCGACACAGGAAGTAATATCGTCGTATATGCACCAGTCTCGGAGCGATACTGCCGCAGAAACCGATTCAAGGACAGTATCTATTTCCAAAGTAACGGTTCGTAATCAAGCTGGGCCGTCTCTTCGATTCCATTCTGGAGAAAAGGCGTGGATCGACGTAGAAGTGACCGCCCACAAGCGCTGCAGCAAATTGTCTGTGACACTGTGGATTACCGACGAGCACTACGAGAATATCTTTGATACTTCTACTGAACGACTTGGACACGGCAATTTCAATCTTGAGACCGGAGAACTGTTTAAATGCACCTTCGAATTGCAACTTCATCTCACCACGGGAGTCTTCCACGTCTCTGTACACATCTATCGCTATGACACACAGACGGTTTATGACTCCTTGGACCCAGCGGCAAACCTGTATCTAGAGGCGGATGAAGGAGTGCGTGGCATCGTTAACTGCGCTCCACGTGTGATTCAGCATGAGATCAAGGCGGCATCGGAGAGTGGTGTCACCGCGATGATAGGCGGAAACAGCGCGAGAGGAGATTCGAGCGGAGGCTGAGTGGTTTATCCATTATTGCCAGCGCTCGCACACATTTACAATGAGTAATTCACTTCGATCTCAGGGAAGCAGGTTCCTCAATGTGGTTAGGCGCCGTCTTGGAAACAGCCAAAAGGGAAGGCCGTTTTCTGAGTTTATCTCTTTCAACGACACTCAGAAGGCTGCCAAAGCGGCTGGCGTGTCTGTCGGGGAATTTCTTGAGCGCAGACACGTCGTGGGAAATAAAACGGCCCTGGAGGTGACATTTGAAGGCTTGACGGCTTTGGGAGTATTCGACGGGAAACTCGATCGCATTTGTGAAATTGGCCCGGGTTCAGGTCGCTATCTGGAGAAGACGATGTCTCTTTGCAATCCCGCGCATTACGAGATCTATGAGACCTCCGCCGAATGGAGGAAGTGGCTTGCTGAGAAGTACGGAGTAACTACGAGGCAGTCGGATTGGAGAACGCTCGGTGAAACGGAAGCCGCATCAGTTGACTTAGTTCAGGCGCACAAAGTATTCCCCGGTCTTCCGCTCCTGACAACAATTTCTTATTTTCGGGAAATGGCTAGGGTAGCAAGGAACGGTGGCTGGATCGTCTTCGATGTTATGACCGAGACGTGTTTCGACGTGGTGAATCTACAGGCGTGGTTCGATGCGAATCCATGGGAGTGGGAGTGGTCGCCTCGAATGTGCTCTTTTGAATATGTCGTTAATATGTTCGAGAGTCTCGGCGTCACTGCGATAGGTAATTTTCTGGTACCGCTTTATCCCGGAGTGACGCAATGCCTGGTCTTCCGAAAAACAATCCCACAGGAGAAGCTTTCAAATCCAGTGAAGTCCGGCAGATGACCCCCGAGCAGAAGTCGCGATCGGAGCGGAGACGGGTGTCGTTCTCAAGCAGGGCTGCGTCTGTCAGGCAAAGGGTGACCTTACCACCTCCGGATTTGACTTTGAAACAGAGGTCACAGCGAAAATAGCCAAATGAGATATTGCGATATATGACGTGTCAATCGCTTATCACGGTCGAACGCATAAGCAGGCAAAGAAAATGGGGTTGACAGATTGCATCGCTGCCTTTTGGTACATCTTTCAATATAACTTCCTCTGCAGTCTCAAAAAGTCATTTCGCGCGCTACCAGAGAGAGGAGGCTCTCAGGTCGCCGGTCAGGCTCAAAAGCTATCCGGTGCGCCGGGTCATGAATAAGCCAGGAGATTGCCAGTTGATTGCAACCTTTTGTCAGTCATGCACGGAGACTTCAGACGCGCCACAGAGCGGATATCGATAAGTAGGATGAGCAGCAAGTTAGCAGATGGTTCTGCTGATTCCAGCGGGGCGATTGTGGGTTCAAAGAGAGCGGCGGTGCTATTTAGATGAAGGACGGTGTGGCTGGTGCCACTTGCGAGTCCGATGGCTGCGGTTGCATTCGCTCCGACGATATGATCGGCAGTGAAGGACCGCGAATCGCACTGCTAACTCCATACAGTGGCAACAATCTCGGCGACGCTGCAATTCAGGACTCGATCATCTCCAATCTTCGAGCTCGGCTGCCACGTGCAACCTTCTCAGGGATCACCCTGAGCAACAACAACTTTGTCGAACGCCACGGTAAGGATGCATTTCCTCTTTCCGGGACCAACAGACCATTTCATGGGATGTCGTCTGAGCGTTCGTCCGTGCGGGTTCAAGTGGCGGAAGCTGCGGGCGGACAGCAGCGGAAGGAATTGGGGAAAGCGAACGCAATCAGGCAGCGCCTCAAACAGGTGCCTTTGCTGGGGTCATGTCTAAAGCGGCTCCATTCTTGCTTTGAGTGCATCAGTGACGAATTCAGGCATTGTGTGCAGGGCTACCGGTTTCTGCGTGGATATGACCTGCTAATCGTATCAGGGGGAGGCCAACTTGACGAAGAATGGGGCGGACCTTGGGGTCTCCCCTTTGCTCTTTTCAAATGGGCTATTCTAGGGCGTGTTGCTCGGGTGCCATGCGCGATAGTTAGCGTCGGAGCTGGAAAAGTAGATTCGGCAATTTCGCGCGTCTTCTTGTCATTTGCGCTTCGGGTCGCACAGTATCGGTCCTATCGAGATCAAAATACGAAAATAATAGCCACAGGGTTGCTGGAACGAGCCGCGAGAGACTCCGTCGTGCCCGATCTCGCTTTTAGTTTGCCACATCAGGACTTTCCAGATCCGTGCGGAATTCGATCGGTCGCGAACGAGCGAACGATCATTGCTCTAAGTCCGATCGCTTTTGCTAAGCCCGAAAGCTGGCCACAGGCGAACAGTGAACTTTACAAAAGATACTTAGATCAGATGGCGCGCCTGATCTCTCAACTCCTCAAGCGCGACGCGTTCCTTGTCATGGTCTGGTCGGCCCTTTCCGATCGGAAAGTCATTGATGACATCCTCGAGCGGCTAGACCCTTGTTCCAAGGCAAAACTGGAACAGCAGTTATGTATCCCGGCTATCAGCTCTTGGAGCGAATTGCTCGCTGTTCTCCTCGACGTGGACTTTCTCGTCGCCAGCCGCCTGCACAGTGCAATATTGGGTTTTCAGGCCGGTCGGCCCACCGTCGCGATCTCCTTCGATCCGAAAGTAGATTGGGTAATGAATGACCTCCGCCAAACGAATTACGTTTTGCAGATTTGCAACTTTGTGGCGGAAGATGTGGTTGACGCCCTCGAGCGCCTAGAATTCCATAAGCAGTCAATTAAGAACGAAATCAACGCATATCGGCAACGAGTCGCTCCAGATTCTTCAGCGCAGTTCGACACTTTAGCGAGAATTGCAGCCGCTTCATTTGAGTCAAAGGTCGGAGGGGTCGTACCTTTACCGACTCGATAAAATAGAAACCATAGTGTTTCCAAATTCCTAATTGGTTTCCTGCATGGATATATAGCAGAGTTGCCGGACCGCTTCCGTAATCGTTCGTCGTGCCCAAGTAAAGGTCCCTTCTCTTTGTCGCAGAAAAGTCTGGACTTGCTCTGCTTCAACTCACATTACTGCTTAGAGGTACCTTTCTGGTGCATTTGAACTAAGGTAAATTAGCCGCTTCGCAGCCACTCAGGCGTTTCTTGCACCATGACGCGAGACTACTCATTCGATTTGAAATATCCTTTTCTTCTATGACGGTCGCAGTTAATAATCTACGGAAACCGCTGCAGAAGGGAAATCTGGGTCTCCCGGCAGATCTTGACAGACGACGCAATTTACTTTGGATTGGGCTCTTTGTTCTGCTGGCGTCATCACTGCTGATTCCCTTTCTAGTGGTAAACGAGCCACCACTGCTGGACTATCCAAACCACCTTGCGCGAACATTTATTCTCGCTCATCTTAATGATCCCACCTATCACTTCTCTCAGTATTACAGTGCCGATTGGAAGCCCTACCCCTACATTCTCTGGGATATTCTGATGGTCGCTCTCCAACGCATCATACCGGTCGAAAGCGCCGGCAAGTTCTTGGAGATGGTGGCGACCATCCTTGTGCCGGCAGCGGTAGCATGGTTTCTATGGCAAGCCAATCGGTCTGAGATTAAACTCGCACTGCTTGCCTGTGCGCTCTCGTATTACTTGCCATTTCTATGGGGATTTACTGCTTTCCACCTTGGGATGGGCCTATGCTTTCTGATGATCGGCACATGGTTGTGGTACCGCCGCCAGCCTTCGCTCGTCCGCGCAATCACTTTCTTCTTAATTTGCTCGGCGACCTATCTCGCTCATTTACTCTGCTTCGCGTCAGCAGCGCTGATTCTTTTGTTGTTTGAACTAACTTACATTAAAGTGCGTGAACTTGGCCTTCTAGCGTGCTATCTTGCTCCACTGTCGGCGTTGGCACTGTGGGCTCGTCCCGGCCTGAGAGTGCAGGGCACAGTGAGGTGGCATACGGTCGGCGAGAAGTTGCTTTGGCTGCGTCGGGTGGCAACACAAGGATATAACAAGCATCTCGATATCGCCTTTGTTGGCGGACTATTGCTTTGTCTGCTATTCGCGGTGATCGGTAACCGCGAATTGCGTGTAAATTGGCGCTGGCTCTTGGTTCTGCTTGGACTGTTGGGTGTCTACATTCTGCTTCCGAGCAGTTGGGGAACCAATTGGGGCATAGACATGCGTGCCGTGCCGCTCCTTTGCCTCTTAATGGTCTCCGTGCTTCGGGTGGGCCGCCGCGCGAACTGGCTTGCTGCTCTTGCCGTAGTGCTGACAGCATTGCGAGTGGTCAATATCACGTCGGGATTTCAGAAAGAGGAGCTAAAGGTTGCAGCAATGGATCGTGGTATCGAGCAACTTCCGCGCGATATAAGAGTGTTTCCGCTTGTCGAGTGGCGCAAAGATCCGATGCCGGTCGATCACTATTATGAGCATTTCTGGGCCTACGCAGTCACAAGGCGCGGAGCTACCTCCGGAAGCCTGTTTGATATACCTGGCCAAACGCCAATGCGCAGCATCTACAAACCCTATGGCCACATTTTAGAAGACGACAAAATAGACTGGAGCTTCGTCTCAAAGTATTATGATTACGTCTGGAGCTATGGCGACGAGAAGGCACAGGGAAAGATAGAAGAGATCGCAGATAAGGTGTTCGAAGATGGTCCGGTGGTCCTCTATCGGATTAGACGGCAAGCAAGCCGAACTGATTAGACGAACTTCGCGTATGTACACCGACTTAAATCGCTCCAGTAGCGCCCGAAATCCGGAACAAGTCATCTTCAGAAAGGAGGTGGATTTGAAAGCGAAGCTTCGACAGAATCCCTTTGTCCAAAGAGTTTACAGGTATCGGAGTATGTTGATCCTTCTCGCAATCGCTCTCCTACTGCGAATAGTCGTGTTCCTTGAGTTTCCTAGTATCTACTATCCTGACGAGATCTTTCAATCCCAGGAACCTGCGCACCTCCTCGCCTTTGGCTCTGGGGTTATCACGTGGGAATATCGCCTCGGAGCCCGGTCTTGGGTTTTGCCCGCTGTGATCGCTGGGATCATGAAATGTACGGCTTGGCTCTCTCCGGGGTCCTCTGGTTACATTTTTGGAACTTGTTTGTGCTTTTCCATCCTATCGTTAACTGTCGTTTGGTTTGCCTACTCATGGTGCATGAGATATTTTGGAACGGCGTGTGCACTTGTGGCCGCTTTCACCACGGCGATTTGGTTTGAACTCATCTATTTTGGACCCCGGACTTTAAATGAATTTGTTGCAGGTAATCTTCTCCTTCCCGCCTTATACTTCGGTTCTCCTCATTGCCTTCGAAGGCCAGAAGGCAGCTGGCGGCTATTTACGACTGGTGCGTTGCTCGGTCTGACCGTATGTCTCCGCATCCAGTTTTCTGTTGCGGTGTTGCTTGTTGGGCTGTGGGTCATATCTCACAATTGGAGGAAGCGGTCTCTTCCGATGGTTGCGGGAATTGCGGTGGTTGTCCTAGTATTTGGCTTGGTGGATACCGTTACATGGTCCTACCCTTTTCACTCATATTATGAAATCATCAGGCAGAATATTTTCCATCACAGGGCCGCTCAGTTCGGCACAGAACCCTGGTATTTCTTTTTCAGCAAGCTTTTGTCCCATACTGGGCCAATGGTTCTCCTTGCCATTGTCGGAGTTCGCCGCTCGCCGGTTCTTGGATGGGTCTGTTTGGCTGTTGTGATTCCCCACGTTTTAATTGGACATAAGGAATATCGATTTATATATCCCGTTTTACCCATCGTGTTGATATTGGCGTCTATCGGGCTAATTGATATATCCCGTTTCTTGAATCATGCCTTGACTCTCGGTCTGTCTGAGCATGTCGAGATGGCCATCGCTGGCAGTGTCATTCTTGCTTGCTCGCTCGTACTGGCTAGCCTGTATCCCGATTGGACGAAGGCCAGGGGTGAATTAGAGGCGTTCAATCGCCTCAGTGTGGACCGAGATGCGTGCGGCGTTGCGATCCGAGATGTAGCCAGGAACCACGTGGGCGGCTACACCCACCTTAACCGTTCAATTCCCATTTTCGTTTTTTATCGTCTCTCCGATGCTTACCCGTTTGTTGGCACATTTAATAGGATCGTTGCGCCTGAATCAATCGGCTTATCCATCCAAGGCTATACAGCTTTGAGTTGTAAGGACGGCACATGCGTGTATGGGCGCGTAGGCACTTGTAAAGCGGGCGGGATGGAACACGAAATCAACGAATTCATGAAGCAGAGAGGGTTTTGAAGCAGAAGGGTCGGCCCAGAGAAATACGAAGTAATTTTCCCACTCGGTTCTTCTCACGTGCGCGTTTTTATCGAGAACGACTATCACCGGCTGAAAGACAGCAACCTCTTCGACGTGTGCGATCGGGCAGTAGTTTGAAGCATCGTTGTCCCCTTTGGAAGACATAAATGAGCACAACCAGTGCTGAACCCCAACTCGACTCCCCTGCCTCGCTGCAACAACCGCGGACGGAGCAGTTCTACCGTCCCGAACTGGATGGGCTGCGCTTTTTTGCGTTCCTCGCTGTATTCTGGTTCCACTTTCCTAGTGATCCTGCATTCTTTTATTCCCACTACCACATTCCGGTTTGGCTGGGCCAGCTCCTCATGTACAGTCCGTCCGCCGGACAACACGGTGTGGATCTGTTTTTCGCCTTGAGCGCGTACTTGATTACCGAGCTGCTTATGCGCGAGAAGGATGAACGAGGTTCACTGGATGTGCGGTCGTTCTACATTCGCCGCATTCTCCGCATCTGGCCGCTCTACTACCTCACAATCATCGTTTTTGAAGTCGTTTCCCTGCTTATTCCCAGCCATCCCTTTCCATTCCCCTATTTCCTAGCGTTTTCGCTTTTGGCGGGTAACTGGGGCGTAATCGTTTTCCATAAAGCTTTCATTTTCGCCACGCTGTGGAGCGTCTCGATCGAAGAACAGTTCTATTTGCTGTGGCCGCCGGTCGTCGCCCGCCTGACCCGTCGCGGGATTGCAGGTGCCGCCGTGCTGATGATCGTCGTAGCCAACCTTACCCGGGTGGTCATGCTCCTTGCGCACTGCAAGGAAACTGCAGTTTACTTCAGTACTCTCGTCCGGCTAGATGAAATTGCCGGTGGCATACTGCTTGCAGTCCTGCTGCGCCACCGCGTGCCGAACCTGCGCAACTGGATACGTATGATTCTGCTCGGTGCGGCGATTCTGTGCGTGGTTATCACGGGATATCTCAAAACGATCCATCCACAAGCGATCAAGGCCGACATTCTTGTCAGCTATTCAGCCTCCGCTGCGTGCTGCACACTTATCGTGTATTCGGTTTTGGGAATGCGACTCAAGTCGAAAAGCTTGCGCTATTTGGGCAAGATCTCGTACGGTCTCTATGTCTTTCATATCGCCTGCATTCAGCTTGTCGATAAATATTTTAAGATGGATCCGCGCCTTATTCACGCGCTGTTAAAGCCCATCTTTTCCCTCGGCCTCACAATCCTTGTCTCCGCGCTTTCCTATCGCTTTATCGAATCACCATTTCTCAAACTGAAGCGGCACTTCACCTACGTCCAATCTAGGCCTGTCTGAGGTACGGCACTTGGCTTTCGATCGCGCCATTTCATACTTGCATAGTTCCGAGGTTCGCAAGCAGCTTCTCAAGCCAGGGTCATGCGATCTCGCCCGTCCTCTCCGCGACGCCCACCCGTGCCGCAACCATAACCATCGCCGGATATGACGTGCCGGCGTGAAGAATCAAGGAACGGCGCATTATCGCAGAGGAAATGGAGCGGCCGGGGGTCTCGCCGATTTTGCATATCTACTTCCGCATATTAACTGGCGCCCCTCAGATCTTCACCTGAAGTCGCAAAAGAATCCGGATTCGATGAACACGCAAGATCAAGCACTCATCACCGACAACGCTCGATTTAGGCCAATAGGAATATTAATGGAAACTGATCTCACCAATAGCCAGCGGAAGTTCGTACCATCTCTAGAAGGTGTCAGGGGATATGCATTTCTCATCGTCTTTCTTGCCCACTTCCTCAACATAGTTGGGTATGAAAACCACAAATGGTGGTCGTATCCAGAGTTTCTCTTCGGTCAAGTTGATCCCCTAGTCTTGCCGGTGTTCTTCGTTCTTTCCGGCTTCCTTATTTGCGGTATTCTCATCGACACTCGGGAAAGAGAAGGTTACTTCAGAGTCTTCTATATCCGTCGCACCCTTCGCGTGTTTCCTCTTTATTACCTCACCTTGCTGGGCACAGCTCTGATTTGCACCATGAAGGGCCTTTCGCTGACCTCTCGTTTCTGGATTCACTTCCTTTACATACATAACCTCTTCCCTAGCATCGCTTCTAATTTGAATACAGTGCCGACGATGGTGATCTCACATCTTTGGTCAATGGGCGTTGAGGAGCAATTTTATATGGTCTGGCCCCTCATCGTATGGCTCTGCCCCAATCGCCGCATTTTGCTGAGAGTCACGATCGCCTTGATTGTTGTCTGTGTGGCGCTTCGATTCGCGTTCCCATGGCTGCACCTGACTCCGCGCTTCATCTATTTCTGGACGCCCACCAGAGTTGATGCGATTCTTATTGGTGCAGTCCTGGTGATGATCCGAAAGGAGAAGATCTACCGATGGTTCGAGACAATCGCCAAATTTGTGGCGATAGGCGGGGTGATCGCAATCGCTCTTATTGGCTCCGAGAAGCAAGCCACGGTGTTAGGGAGTCCCATCCACGCCGCAACCTTGATTTCGCTTTGGAACCTTATCGCGGCCGGAATCGTTGTGGCGGCGATGCGCGAGGAAAGTACACTGTGTCGCGCGTGCAGCATGAAAGGAATACGCTGGCTTGGAGCCAGAAGCTATGGGCTCTATCTCTTCCACTTAATTATTCTCATCTGGTTTCTTCATTCCTTTGCACTTCGCCTGGCTAGATTTATGCCCTTGAAGTGCGCACTCGTGGCCGCCGCAGCGTGTGCGCTCAGCCTCACAATTGTCGTGGCGGCCTTATGCTATCGGTTTATCGAGGAGCCGGCAATGAACCTCAAGAAGGTGATAAGGTATGGTGGCGCGAAAAAGCCGCGCAGTGTGCTGCAGACGCCTAATCCAGCACTGACTGTTGCAGCATGGGATCGCGAAATGTTTGCTTTAAAAGAAAGAGCCACTCAGGACATAATTCCAAGGGAATGAATTCCAACTGTCGGCATCGAGTTGATTTCAGAAGCCAGGTGCTTTGAGGGAATGAATTGAATCGTGGGCAACTTGCACAAGGTTGCTACGTCCAATGTCCTCGGAGTTTATGGATGTCCCGATGTGGACGGGCGCTTGACATCGGGAGACGTTCTCCTCCGGCCACAAAACGAATGGCAATGACTAAATCTGATTATATTGGCCCTCAACGAAAGTTCGTGTCTTCTCTGGAGGGAGTGCGGGGATATGCGTTTCTCCTCGTATTCCTTGCGCACGTCTGCGGCAATCTCGGGCATGCCGCCCAATCGCGGTATGCGGTGCGGGTGATCGAAGGGATCGCCTTTGTTTCTGTACCGACCTTTTTTGTGCTCTCGGGATATTTAATTTGCGGCATTCTTATTGACACGCGCGCGAGAGAGGGTTACTTCAAAATATTTTACAGCCGCCGCATTCTTCGCGTGTTTCCTCTCTACTATCTGACCCTGCTCGCAGTAGCCCTGTTTTGTGCCTTGAAAAGCTATTCGCTTAACTTTGGATTCTGGGTCCACTTCCTTTATATCCACAATCTCCTGCCAAATTATCAGGTTGGTTTCAGCTCACCTCCAGGGTCGCTTATGGTGCACCTTTGGTCGATGGGGGTGGAAGAACAGTTCTATTTGATCTGGCCCCTCGTCGTATGGTTCTGTCCGAATCGCCGCATTCTCTTTAGTGTCACATTTGTGTTGATTGCATTCAGCTTCGCATTGCGCTTTGCCGCTCCCTGGCTGAGACTGACGGCATTAGATCTCAATTTCTGGACGCCGACCAGAATCGATGCCATTCTCTTAGGTGCGGTGCTGGCAATGATTCGTGGCGAAAAGATCTATCGTTGGCTCGAGCGCGTCGCGCAATACATCGCTTTGTGCGGAGGGGGCGCGATCGTGGTAACGGCGATAGTGCCAGGACCTTCGGCGTATCGCACCCCTCTCGGCGCTGCATCTATGATCTCTCTTTGGAATATCACGGCGGCGGCGCTGGTTGTGGCTGTAATGCGGGAAGGGAGTTTTCTATGCCGCATGTGCAGTGGAAAGGGAATTTGCTGGTTAGGCGCCCGGAGTTATGGGCTTTATCTATTTCATTACATTTACCTAGAGTGGTTGTTTAAACGACTTACTCCCACCATTCACAGATTCATACCCTTAAGTTGTGCGCAGCTCGTGATCGGTGTATGCGCGTTCGGCCTTACCGTACTGCTTGCGGGTCTATGCTATCGATTTATCGAAGAGCCGGCAATGAACCTCAAAAAGAAGCTGAAATACGGCGCAGCCCGGAATCAGACAATGCCGCAGCCTCCCGAGCCGGCGTACGCCAAAGCGGACTGATCTCTGTTCGTTCTCCGACCGAATGCGTCTGGGACTGCATTCACGATCTCAATTGCGATCTGTAACTGAGAAAAGAAAGAGAAGCGAAAATCCAGGATCAATAAAGGCCGCCGCAATGTCAACTGAAGTTCAAATCGTTCGTAGTACGAATCCCAAAAACGCGTGGGCCGACTCGACGATGGGAAGGTTGTCCGCACAGATGTCTTCGGAGTCGGCCGCCGGCTACCGCCGAGCCGGTTTCGCGCTTCTCGCGTTGCTGGGTGTTCTCGGGCTGCTTTTGGCGATCCTTGGTGCCCCCTCTTTTGCGGGGGGCCCCTGGGACATGGCATGCCTGCTGGACGGTGGATGGCGAATTATTAACGGGCAAGTACCTCACTCGGGTTTCCATGTCCCCGTTGGATCACTCACATACCTGCTCGCAGCATTCGGCATGAAGGTCACGTCTCCATCCGCATCTTCGCTCACATATGGCAGTGTTTTGTTTGCGGCGCTTCTCCTTCCGTGGGGATGGATTATTGTTCGGGCGCGTCGTCCCTGGCCTATCACTTCTATTTTTGTTCTCTTCGAAGGGTTTCTCCTTCTTACGCCGCGGCCACTCGGATATCCGATCCGCTATACAACCTACGCAATGATTTACAACCGGCACGGCTATGTTTTGCTCTCTCTGTTTCTGCTGACGGTGTTTCTTGCACCACGAAATTTGGGCGGAAAACGCGCTCTACTCGACGGACTGTTGGCGGGTGGCCTTCTCGCCCTGATGCTTTACTGCAAAATCACCTATTTTCTGGCGGCCGTCGCCCTCGGCCTTCTTGCAGTCTTACTCGACAGAAAACCCAGGCAATGGTTTCTGGGATGCGCAGGAGCATTTGCCACAGTGTGCCTGGGATTCTTGGTATTTTTTCACATCAGTCTCTATGCTTACGCGCTGGACATTCTTCAGGCTGGACGTGTGCAGTCCTCGGGAATGCGCAAAACGCTTTTGTTGGAGGCCCTGCGCAACAATGGATTACTGATCTACATGATCGCCTTTTGCCTTGGCCTTTGCACGTTCGCCGGAGGAGTGGTCTCAGGACGGCCTCGCTCGGCGTTCCGGATCTGGCTCGTCGGGGGATCGATTGTGGCTGGGGCGCTGGTCCTCGTCTCCGGGAATGCAAGTCAGGGTGGTGGTGTGGACGATCCGATGTATTTCCTGGCCGCCGTTATCTTTCTAGAACTGTTTCGGCGGCAAATCACGCATTCGGAGGCGCAGTCCAGTTTCGCTGCCCCGTGGGCTTATGTAGTTGCGATGGTATTATTATTGCCTGTGCTTTGCGGAACAATTCTCATTCGAGATGCTGCGTCTTGCGCATACGCCGTCAAATGGGACTTGGAGGGGCGGCGAGAATATGCGTCCTCGCAACGTATGCACTCGCAAAACCTGAGAGACTTCTACATTTCGCCTGAGATTTGGAAGATCACAGCTTATTGGCCCGTGCGTGATTTTCCTGCAAGAATCAACGACGGCATCGATTTGCTGCAGAGGAACCTGAAAAATGGAGATCGAGTTACGACCTTTGCCTATGCAAATCCTTTTTCATTTGCGATTGGGTTAGCGCCCGCCAATGACGACTTTCTTTTTTGGGACGAGAATTTCTCCTTCGACCAACGTCACTTTCCAACACCGGCTGAATTCCTGGGGAGTGCCTCGCTTGTCATAGTTCCGCGCCTTACTGATCATAGCCAGGGACGTGACGTTCAGACTGTCGAATTGATGTGGGAGATTTATGGGAGCTATTTGCAATCGCACTTTCGCGAGATAGCTTCCACTGATACTTGGTCGCTTTATCGGCGCAATCCATAGTGGGCAGCGGATGGCTGGACATATGGATTTGCGCGCGAACTCACTTTTGAAACAGTTTGGTGGCTGGCGGGTAGCCTTCTAAATGGCGCCTTAAGGACCACCAACAACGGCCCTCGCAGAGTGTCGAACGCGACCAGCATGAGGGCGCTGAAGAGACTGAGGAAAAGATGAGGACTCAGGCCCACTTGAAATCGCTGCTTGCGTTTCCATTTTCTCCACCGCTTCCGCAGTGGTTTGCTGCGTGGGACGATGAATGTGGTAAAAGCGGGACAAGTCAAATCAAACTCTGAACGAAAATGCCAATACCAATAAAGAGCGGGCTCGCGCAATACTATCGCTGTACCGAAGAAAACGAACGATTCGTAGTGCAAGAGACATTCCCGTCAAAGGAGGGCTTCTTTCGCTTCGGGCCGGGATCGATTTGCTATGGAAGTTATCATCGGCAGGCACCCTCGGTAAACTCTAAAGAATCGTTGCGGGATGCCTTGTCAGAAATCATCATTGAGAATGGGATGGTCAGCTTACCTTTTTATCCTGCGCAGGTGTTCTCAAATCTCAGTCACGAAGCATACGTATCGGATTGGCGGCAGGGCCCGATGTCGGCTCTCTCGCACATCTATTACTGGTTGCGACCGATTTTGCCGGTCGGTGTCCGCAGGCATCTACAGAAAATCTATCTAAAAGACTGGAAGACGCTTCAGTTTCCACGATGGCCTGTTGACTGTTCCCTTGATCATATGATGGAAGAGCTTCTGCTCTTGTCTTTGCGTGCGAGCGGCGAAGACAGGATTCCGTTCATTTGGTTTTGGCCTGATGGATCCTCCAGTTCTGCCGTGATGACGCACGACGTTGAGACTCAGACTGGCTATGATTTCTGCTCTACCCTGATGGATGTGGACGACACCTATGGGATTAAATCGTCATTCCAAGTGATACCTGAAGAGCGGTATACGGTTCACCCAGAGGTGTTGGGAGAGATTCGCAAACGCGGATTTGAAATTTGCGTCCACGATTTGAACCACGACGGTCACCTCTACAAGCATCGCGATCAGTTTCTGCGCCGAGTGACCCGAATCAATGCACACGGTAAGGAGTTCGGTGCACAAGGCTTTCGAGCGGCCGTCCTCTATCGCAAGCAATTGTGGTACGACGCACTCGATTTCTCCTTTGACATGTCGGTTCCGAACGTGGCGCACCTCGATCCGCAGCGTGGCGGATGCTGCACGGTGATGCCGTATTTTTTCGAGAACGGGTTTCTGGAGATTCCCGTAACAACCATCCAGGATTATTCGCTTTTCAACATCATGCGCGATTATTCCATTTCGCTATGGAAGCAGCAGACAGAGATCATCATGGGGATGCACGGGTGTATGAGCTTTATAGCGCACCCAGATTACCTGCAGCAACCTCAGGAGATGGTCGTTTATAAGGAATTGCTAGCCTATCTAAACCAGCTTAGGCGCGAAAACGATGTATGGATAACGACGCCGGGTGAGATCAACCGGTGGTGGCGGCAGAGAGCCGCTATGCGGCTGGTGCAGAAGAATCGCGCATGGCATATCGAGGGCGATGGGAGCGAGAGAGCCCGCACTGGATTTGCAAGTGAGGAGAATGGACGTATCAAGTTCTCGGTCGAGAATTCAACGCCGTACCAATCCCATTTCAATGGAGCAGTTCCAAATTCGACTGGGTCTCCAACGATTTTATCTTGAGAGTGAAAGCTAGGCCCGAGTTGCCCGCTCGGAGTGGCTGTCGGTTTGGGAGGAACATAAAACCCGAGTTATGTCTTTGTCTTCATTGAATTGCCAGGTCGTAATCGTTGGCGCCGGGCCGTACGGGCTTTCGGCGGCAGCATTTTTGCGCGCGACACGCCAAGACGTGCGTGTTTTTGGCCAGCCAATGTCATTTTGGCAGAATCAAATGCCCAAGGGTATGTGTCTTAGGTCCAACTGGAATGCATCGCATATTGCTGACCCGCGAGGAGAACTCACACTCGATGCATATTGCCGGGAGAATCAAATTCAAATCGGAAAGCCCATCCCCCTCGATCAATTTGTGGGGTATGGCCGCTGGTTCCAGCAGAAAGCCGTGCCCGATCTGGACACTCGCTCCATCCGTACCGTGGAGCCCGGCAACGGAGGGTTCAAAATCAAACTCGAGGACGGCGAGACATTTTCAACCAAACGTGTTGTTGTTGCTGCCGGAATCCAGCCCTTTGCCAGTCGACCTCCACAGTTTGATCGGATCCCTCGCACCTTGGTCTCTCATTCGAACGAACACGAGGATCTAAGTACATTCGCGGGAAAGTCGGTCGCCGTGATTGGTGGAGGACAAAGCGCGAGTGAGTCGGCGGCGCTCTTGAAGGAGTCCGGCGCTGAAGTCGAAGTAATCTGTCGTCGCAAGGACCTCCACTGGGTTGGCCTCCACCCACGCTTACATCGCCTTGGCCTGCTGTCGAAGATGCTCTACTCACCGCGCGACGTGGGCCCCGCAGGAATTAGCCGGCTTGTTGCCGCGCCGCATATGTTCCGACTGCTTCCCCGCTCAGTCCAGGATCGCATGGCTTACCGCGCCATCCGCCCCGCAGTGGCTGGGTGGCTCAAGAACCGGATTAGCGAAGTGCCGATCACCCTCGGGCGTCGGGTGGTTTCGGCCGAGATCTGCGGCAACCGAGTCCACCTGAAACTTGATGACGGGACCGAGCGATTTGTCGATCACGTCCTCCTGGCGACAGGTTATCAAGTGGACGTTAAGCGGTACGGATTCCTGGCCCCGACATTGCTTGAGCAGATCCGCACGGTTAATGGATTTCCGGTGCTAGGCCGGGGTCTTGAAAGCTCAGTTGCGGGCCTGCATTTTCTGGGCAAGCCTGGGGCCTGGAGCTTTGGCCCCATCGTTGGGTTCGTTTCGGGGACGACATTTGCCTCTCCGGAATTAGCACGCGCAATTTCCCGGTCGAACGGCAATGGACGATAGAAGGACTAGGGAGTGAATGCCAAGGCAAGCTATGACTCGCTGCCTCGTTCGATGGCTGCAGCGGAACACGGTCCAGGAGCCATGGTCGTCGGTGGCGATTACCAGGGGCTGGGGATTCTTCGTAGCCTTGGACGCAAGGGTGTGCCGGTCTGCGTTGTTGACGACCAGCATTCGATCTCTCGCTTCTCAAAATACTGTACCCACTTTGTCAAAGTCCGCAATCTCAGGGATGAGAGCATCGCGATTGATGCCTTGCTCGATATTGCCGATCGCTACGGGTTATCGGATTGGGTTCTATTCCCCACAAGAGAAGAACTGGTTGCGGCCTTCTCCCACCATCGTGACCGCCTGAGCCGGTACTTTCGCGTGCCAACGCCCGGCTGGTCCAGCGTTCAATGGGCCTGGGATAAGCGAAACACTTACAGGCTCGCGGCAGAAGTTGGAATTGCGACACCCGCCAGTTATACCCCATGTGACGTTGATGACCTTGCGGGATTTGATCACCTGAAGCCCCCCTTCGCAATTAAGCCAGCCATCAAAGAGCACTTCATCTATGCCACGAAGGCTAAAGCTTGGCGGGCCGATACCCTTGAAGAATTGAAATCGCTCTTCAAGACGGCCACTGAATTGACGAGTCCTGGCGAAGTGATCGTTCAGGAACTAATCCCGGGAGGAGGTGCACAGCAATTCGCTTACTGCGCATTTTTCCGTGACGGCGAAGCGGTGGGGAAAATGACCGTCAGACGACGTCGTCAATTCCCGCTTCAGTTCGGTAGATCCAGCACCTACGTGGAAACCGTCGACGTCCCTGAGTTAGCTGACTATTCAGAGCGTTTTTTGCGTGCTGCAAACTACTATGGACTCGTCGAGCTTGAATACAAACTGGATCCCCGTGATCATAAGTTCAAGCTACTCGACGTCAATGCGCGCACTTGGGGCTATCACTCGATCGGTCGAGCCGCCGGTGTGGATTTTAGTTACATGCTTTACGCCGATCAAGTTGGTCTTCCAGTTTCGCAATGTCGGGCCAAGCCCGGTGTTGGTTGGGTACGCATGGTCACGGATGTTCCGGCCGCGGTGATGGCTGTGATTGCCCGAGACACAACCTTGAGGGAATATTTCCGGTCCCTGCGGAATTGCAAGACTGAAGCAGTCTTCGATAGAACTGATCCATGGCCGACGCTCGCTGAGATTCTTCTGGTGCCATATCTCGCGATCAAGCGCGGATTTTGACAACCATTCCTCAGCCTCTAGATCAGAGAAAGTTTCGCGAGGACAAAGGGCTGCACTTCTTGTGCAGCCCTTTGTATTTAGGCGAGTTTTTATTGTGGCTGATCTTCGGCTCGGCCCGCGATAAGATTTGGAGCGGTTCCACGATGAGAGTGGCCCTTGGAGGCCATTCCAAAGGGAGCTGCTTTAATTCTTCTTCCAGTTAGTGAACTGAAACGCTTGCCACGTTTGAGGGAACGCTCGCCACTCCGGTGCCGTCGATGCTCTCGATTATGTAGCTGTAGGTCCGTCCGCTGCTTGCCGTCACGTCGATATAAGATGTCTCGGTTATGACGGACGAATTCAACTGGATGTACGCACTTGACCCACTCGGAGCGCGATAGACGTTGTAACCGACGACCGAATCCGTCGAAGCGGCCGGCGCGTTCCATGTCAAGTCCACCTCATAGGAGCCCGTGACGCCAGTTCCGCTCAGGGCGACGACCTCCGAACTCCCCGTTGAAGAATTACTGGTGATAGTCAGGGAGCCCGAAGCTGCGCCGGCGCAGTTAGGATCGAATCCAACGCTCAGGGTTGCCGTCTGGTTCGGGTTCAGTGTCAGCGGGAAAGTCGCGCCTGAAACCGAAAATCCGGTTCCCGTCACAGCCGCGGAGTTCACGGTCACCGGCGCACCGCCGGTCGACGTCAACGTCACAGACTGAGTCGCCGGACTATTCACCATCACGTCTCCGAAAGGGATGCTGGTGGCGTTGATGCTCAGGGCCGGCGCTGCCGCTCCGAGTTGCAGAGCGAAGGTCTGAGCCACTCCGTTGGCATTTGCGGTCAAGGTCGCTGTCTGCGCCGTGCTCACTGAAGAGATAGTCGCGGTAAAACTCGCGCTTGCCAAGCCGGTTGGGACCGTCACCGTTGCCGGCACAATTACCGCGCTGTTGTTGCTCGCAAGCGCGATGGCAACGCCACCACTCGCCGCGGCCGTATTCAACGTTACCGTGCAATTGTCTGTTCCCGCGCCCGTAACCGAGCTGCTCGTGCAAGTGAAACCGCTCATCACCGGTTCACCGGTTCCGCTCAGGCTCACTGCGGTCGAAGATCCGGTCGACGAGTTGCTGGTCAACGTCAAGGAACCTGCGACTGCGCCCGCCGCCGTTGGAGCAAACTTCACTGAAAGCGTTGCTGTCTGATTTGCGCTCAGCGTCAGCGGAAACGTCGCACCCGAGACCGTAAAGCCCAAACCCAAAACAGTCGCGGCATTCACTGTCACCGCTGCCGTTCCAGTCGAAGTCAGCGTCAGCGATTGTGTCGCCTCCGTGTTGACGTTCACGCTGCCGAAACTCAAGGTGCCAGCGCTCACACTCAGTGTCGGAACAGACGCTTCGAGTTGCAGGGCGAAAGTCTTAGCCACGCCGCCTGCGCTCGCGGTCAAGGTCGCTGCCTGCGCCGTGCTCACCGAAGAGATAGTCGCGGTAAAACTCGCGCTTGCCGAGCCCGAAGGCACCGTGACCGACGACGGAACCGCGACCGCCGTGTTACTGCTCGAAAGCGCGACAGCAAACCCACTGCTTGCCGCAGCCGCATTCAACGTCACCGTGCAGATGTCCGTCCCCGCGCCTGTAATTGAGCCGCTAGCGCAGCTCAGCCCGCTCAGCGACGCCGCGGTGGTGGCCGCCGTGAAGGCAATAGGCGTCCCTTCCTGCCATCGCCCTGATATCTCCCACAACAAAGTGGCATAGATCGTCGATCCGTTTGTTGGCAGCCCGGTTAACTGGCAGCTGGTTGTCCTGACCCTGCAGAGGCCTAGGTTGTTCGATCCAGGTGTGGTGCCAACCCACAGCTGATACGTCTCAACGCGGCTGCCAGCACCCCATTCGAACGTCACGCTAGATCCGGGCAACATGCTCCCCGGCACCGGCGCCATGATCACCAAAGATGACCCGACTGGAGATTTCCCGAAACTGAGATTGACCAGCGGAGATGATCCAATCGCCGGTTTTGTGGCAAGCGAACTGGCGGGCGAACACAGCGACAAGCCAACAAGAACGCCCAGGAACACTTTTGCCCAGTCACCGACCCATTGGGCCAGTCCCCTGAAAGCACCAGGCGGAACCATGTGGTTTGTTGAACGAGCGGCTGGAAGTTGAATCCTTGCATGACCCAATGGAAAAAAAATTGAAAAAGAGCCCATACTTCGATCACCTATGAAAACGTTTACACGCGCCCCTCCTTTTCCATCGCACGCCTTTGCCTTTGCGTGCCTTTAGCCCCTCATATTGAGAAGAAGGAGGTCCTCAGTTTTGGTTGGCGCTCTATATATCGACAGCATGAGCCAGGTCGATAGGGCGGGCTGTGCCGGTAATCACGATAGGGTACTAAGTGTTATTACTTTAGTGTTATGCATTGCGGGGTCGAGCAGGAGATGAAGCCAGGCGTACTTTGTAAGCTATAGATATAGAAGAAGGTAAGCGAACCCTCCCATTGTGACATTTTGTCTCAAAATGGCTCTAATGATCACGGAATTTCCAGGCTGGCTATATTCGACGGAGCACTTGTGACACCTTGGGCGTCGACGCTCTCCACGATGTAGTCGTAGGTCTGTCCGCTCACGACGGCAACGTCGACATAGCTCGTTTGGCTCGCCGGAATTGCCGACCCGTTCAGCTGCTGGTAGTTTGTACCCCCGCTCGCCGCCCGATACACGTTATACCCGGCCACGGGATCAGACGAGTTGCTCGGCGCGTCCCAGGTCAAATTCACCTGGTCGGGACCCGTGATGACGCCCGTGCCGCTCAGCGCTACCACCGTGTCGGCGCCCGTCAAGGCCGCGCTTGCTATGACCAGCTGGCCCGTCGACGCTCCTGCGGCAGTCGGATCGAACGTCACGTCGAGAGTCAGTGGCTGGCCTACTGCCAAGGTAAGTGGAAATGTCGCGCCTTTAACAGAGAAGCCGGATCCCTGCACTGAAACGGCGGCAACCACAATCGGCAGCAAGCCTGAAGTTGTCAGCTCCAGCGACTGCGTCACCGTCGTGTTCACCGGCACATTGCCAAAGGCGATGCTCGTCGAATTAATGCTTAAGCCGCCGGTACCAACATTTAATTGCAGCGAAAATTGCTCCACGCCTCCTGACGCGCTGGCCGTCAGCGTCGCGACCTGCGCTGTGCTCACTGAAACCACGGTAGCCGTGAAGTTGGCTGAGCTCGCTCCTGCGGGCACCCTCACGGTTGCTGGCACTGCCACCGCCGCATTATTACTGGCCAGGCTCACGTTGTAACCGCCGCTCGGAGCTGCGCTCGTCAGCGTCACCATGCAAGCATCCGTTCCTGCTCCTGTCATGGAACCGACGGTGCAACTCAGGCCGCTCAATGCCGTCGTGGCAGCGCCCGCTTGACCTGAAGCCGAGGCATTCAGCTGCAGCTCAAAAGGTTCGGTCACGCCGCCTTCGCTCGCAGTCAGAGTGGCCATTTGAGGCGTGCTCACTGCAGCAATGTCGGCGTTGAATGTGGCGCTTGTTGTCCCCGCGGCTACTGTAACCGAGTTCGGCACAGTTACAGCACTATTGTCGCTCGCGATGTTAACCGCGACTCCTCCGTCCCCCGCCGGCGCATTCAGTGAAACAGTGCAGTTGTCAATCCCCGTCCCCGTCATTGATGAGTTTAGGCAGGCCAATTTACTTAACACTGCAGGGGCGGGGCCAATCGGGCCCACAGCGTTCAGCTGTAGCGCGAAGGTCTCCACCGCCGTGCCGGCGCTTGCTGTCAAAGTCGCGGTCTGCGCACTCGTTACTGCAGAAACGTTCGCTGCAAAGCTGCCTGTAATCAATCCCGCGCCGACAGTGATGGAAGCAGGAACAATCGCCGCAGGGTTGTTACTAGCCAGGCTTACGGTGAAACCACCGCTCGGTGCCGCCGCACTCAACGTCACGGTGCAGCTGTCGTTAGCGGACCCGGTCACGGAGTTGGCGGCACAATTCATCGAGCTCAATTGCGGTGCGCTGGCCATGCTCACCGCGGCTCCAGTCCCGTTCAATCCCACCACGAGGGTTCCATTCGTAGCCGCATCGCTCGCAATGGTCACCTGACCAGCAGTCGTTCCCGCCGCCGCGGGCGAAAAACTCACATTGAAGCTGAGAGTCTGGCCCGGAGCCACTTTCATGGGGAGATTGCTCGCGCCCGATACAGCAAACGACTGTCCTGACAGGCTCAGCTGCGAAACATTCACCGCCGCAGTTCCCTCGTTCATCACAGAAACGCTCGTGCTCGCGCTCGATCCAACTGGCACGCTTCCAAAACTGATGTTATTGGGCGACGCCTGAAGAGAGCCTGCGGGTGTGTTCGGTGAAATAATCTGACCGCCTAAGCAGCCACAGATCGTCAATGGTACGCAGAATGAAATCAGAACTGAAACAACGGTGAGAGGAATGGTGCGGTAGCGCCGGCACCTTGCGATTTCGGCTTGTAGATTTGTGTCGCAGAAGTTTACTCGCTGCGCGCAGTCCCATGCAGCGCGCCCTTTCGTGGCTGCATCGAAAAAGATAGACGGAATTACATGCAGCATTACTGGAGAAACCTTTACGCTTTCTTTTTTGTCCGTGGCCCGCAATCTGCTCGCGACTTCTAATCCCTTTTGAGACAACAAACACACTCGTTCCTGGAGCCCAGGAATAATCGGCGACGCCAGCCACTTATGGCTGCGCAAGCGAATTCCCGCGAAAATCGCGAGAATCATTTCATTGGGGGAGGATGAATGTTCATGCCCCGATTCGCGTCATCGACCGCAAATCCAACTTGCCGCAGTGCTAGTTCAGAGCAGCCCTTCGGATCTTCGGCACAGGTTCCAATTGAAGAATTCGACTCGAATCGGTTCAACCATTTCTGAAGGTTCCCTCGCAGTTATGGAGTAAGAATTCGGTTGTAATTGCAATCGATCCCGAGCTTCAGGCGGGTGTAGCTGAGGAAAGCAAATGACTGCAAAACTTCAGATCACGGCGTCAGAAATTACCTCCCGAGCACCGTGTGTTCATCTCAAAGCAAAGCGCTACCTAAACCAGCCGAACGATTCTGTCGCTTGGCGATTCTTGCCAAGGCGACGGGGGCCCATGGTGGCAAGTTATCGCTTGTGCAATGCAATCCTGAAGCAGATGAATAGCTCAAAATCGAATTGCGGTTTTAGAGTCTTACTGATGTGATCCTGCAATTCGTCCGGCAATTCGTCTGCCAAAGCATTCTCGTAACTGTGGATATTCCCATGCCCTTCATACAATGCATGTTGACACTGAAGTAACCCCGGGAAATCCTGATTTTCTCTGAGCTGAAAGCCTATCGCGCGCATGTAACTTCTTCCTAGGTGCGTATAAATTTCTCTGTGGAAAACTCTTGTTTTCCCAGAGAACAAGTCTCGGCATCGGTAGGTTGTTAAAAACTCGACAAATTGAAGGGACAAATCGGAGATTCCGGGAATCTTTAATTTGAAAACCAAGACCACATACGCCCAGGTTTACTGCGGCTGTGCGAATAGCCAGCGGTGGTATGGGTTTTCGACAGGCCGCATTGTAAGTCGCGACCTACTTGAAATGGAGCCAGGTGTCCTCGATCCTACAGTGCGTATAGCTGTCGGCTAGGGAATGGAGACACTGGCTAGGTTCGAAGGAGCACTTGTAACGCCGGCGGCGTCGACGCTTTCCACGATGTAATCGTAAGTTTGGCCGCCTTGCGCCGTGGTATCCACATAGCTAGTCTGGCTCGAGGCGATTACCGAAGCGTTCAGCTGCTGGTAGTTCGTGCTCCCGCTAAGTGTTCGATAGACGTTGAACCCTGCCACGGGATCGGCAGAATTGCTGGGCGCATCCCAGGTCAGATTGACCGATGATGATGAGGAACCTGATACGCCCGTGCCGCTCAAAGTTATCACTGCGGAAGTTCCCGTGGATGAGTTGCTGGTGATGGTCAGCGTGCCCGACGCCGTAACCGCGGTGGTGGGATCGAACTCCACGCTGAGTGTGACGGTCTGGTTAGGATTCAGTGTCACCGGCAACGAACCTCCAGCCAGGCTGAATCCGGTCCCGGTCACGGTGGCTGCGCTCACGGTCACTGGCGCGGTCCCGGTTGAAGTCAAGGTCACGGACTGAGTCGCAGGTGAATTCAGGTTTACGTTGCCGAAGGCCACGCTCGTGGCATTGATGCTCAGCGTGGCAAGGCCTACGCCCAGTTGCAGAGTGAAGGTCTCCGTCGTGCCGCTGGCATTGGCGGTGAGCGCGGCAGATTGAGCCGTGCTGACCGCGGCGATCGTCGCCGTAAAGCTGCTGCTCGTTGCTCCAGCAGCAACCGTCACGCTGGCTGGAACCGTAACCGCTGCATTGTTGCTGCTGAGACCCACAACGAAACCGCCGCTCGCAGCCGCGCCATTCAGCGTAACCGTGCAGCTGTCGGTTCCCGCCCCGGTTATCGAACCTGAGGTGCAACTCAACGCGGTCAGCGCCACCACTCCATTGCCGCTCAGGGCGACCACGGTCGATGTCCCGCTGGAAGAATTGCTCGTCAAGGTTAACGATCCGTTTATCGGCCCGCCCGCAGTGGGATCGAACTGTACAGTCAGCGTGGCCGTCTGGTTCGGATTCAACGTCAGCGGGAAGGTCGCTCCCGAAATTGTAAAGCCGCTTCCGGCCACAGCTGCGGCGCTGATTGTCACGGGTGAAGTGCCCGTGGATGAAAGCGTCAAATTCTGCGTTGAGGCCGTCCCCACGTTCACGCTGCCGAATCCAATGCTGCCGGCGCTCACCTGCAATGTTGCCGTGCCGCCTCCAAGTTGCAGAGCAAAGGTCTTCGCTATGCCGTTGGCGCTCGCAGTCAGGGTCACCGTTACGGCAGTGCTTACCGTAGAGACCGTTGCTGTGAAGCTGGCTGTGGTAGCTCCGCTGCCCACCGTCACAGAAGCTGGGAGGGACACGGCCGGGTTGTTGCTCGCCAGCCCGATTGTGAATCCGCCGATGCCCGCCGCTGAACTCAACGTCACTGTGCAGTTGTCGGTTCCCGCCCCGCTGAAGGATCCCGTGGTGCAGCTCAGTGCGCTCAGCGAGGGCCCGCTGCCGCTCAACTGTATGACAAAGGTCTGAGCCATGCTGTTGGCACTCGCCGTCAGCGTCGCTGCCTGAGTTGTGGAAACGCCGGCAACGGTCGCTGAGAACGTGGCCGATGTGGATCCACCCGCGACGGTAACTGTGGCAGGAACGGTAACAGCAGAATTGCTGCTGGACAGGTTAACGGTGAATCCACCTGCTGCGGCCGCTGCATTCAGAGTCACCTTGCAGCTGTCGGTTCCGGCGGCGCTGAACGATGCCGTACCGCAGCTCAGTGCGCTCAGAACTGGCACGCCCGTGCCACTCAGGGAAACCAGGGTCGAACTGCCGCTCACGGAGTTGCTGGTCAGGGTCAGCTGTCCTGTGGCCGCTCCCGCTATTGTGGGATCGAATTGCACGGTTAGCGTTGCCGTTTGGTTCGGGTTCAATGTCAGTGGGAAGCTCGCTCCCGAAATGGTGAACCCGGTTCCGGCCACGCTCGCTGCACTCACGGTCACAGCCGAGGTACCTGTCGAAGAAAGCGTCAGCGTCTGAGTCGCCGCCGTATTCACGTTCACGTTGCCAAACGTAAGACTCGATGAGCTTACGCCCAGCGCGATCGAAGCCGCGTCCAATTGAACGCTCGCCGACGTGGAGATTCCCGTTGCGGTTGCTGAGACGGTGGCGGCCTGGGCCACGTTCACGGCCGAAGCTGTTGCAGAGAAGCTCGCGCTCGTGGTGCCGGCAGGCAGTGTCATTGAAGCCGGAACCGCGAAAGACGAATTGTTGCTTTTCAGGCTCACATTCAGTCCGCCTGCCGGCACCGCCGCGCTGGTGGTTACCGTGCATGGATCGGTACCCGCTCCGGTCATTGTCTGGTTTGCGCAGCTTAGTTGGGTGAGTCTCGGCACGCCTCTTCCCCTCAGGACAATCTTCCATGAAGGACTATTGGTCGCGTTGCTCGTGACGGAAAGATCGCCGGTCGTCGACCCGGTGATTGCGGGATCGAACTGCAATGTCAACGTCGCGCTCTGATTTGGATTCAGCGTCAGTGGGAAGGTAGCGCCCGACGCGGCAAAGCCGGTTCCGGTGATCGATGCCGCGCTCACGGTCAGAGCCGAGTTCCCCGTAGAAGTGAGAACCACGGTTGCCGTTCCTGGAATGTTCGTCACCACGTCGCCGAAATCAACGCTCGTGGTGTTCACGTTGAGCGTGGAGCCGCCGGCGTTTAGCTGGAGCGTCAAAGCCTGTGTTCCGCCGCCCGCGCTTGCCGTCAGGGTCGCCGTCTCTGACGAATTCACTGGCGAAATGCTGGCGGTGAAGTTCGCGCTGTTGGCCCCGGCCGGCACCATCACTGATCCCGGAACCGTGACAAGGGAATTGTTGCTGCTGAGGCTCACAACAAATCCGCCGCTGGCTGCCGCTGTGTTCAATGTCGCGCTGCAGCTGTCCGAAGCTGAGCCCGTAATCGAAAGCAACGTACAACTTACTCCGCTCAATACTGGAATTCCGATGCCGGTCACGCCAATAACCGTAGAGCTGCCGCCCGCGGAATTGCTCGTAACGGATAGCTGGCCGCTCGCCGCTCCCGCTGCCGTCGGATCGAACTGTACGTTCACCGTGGTTGTTTGGCCCGGAGACAAGGTCACCGGCAGTCCGGCGCCCGAAATGCTGAAGCCCGCGCCCGACATCGCCACGGCATTCACGGTCACCGGCATGGTGCCCGTCGATGAAAGAACCACCGGCTGTGTCGCCGCCGAACTCACCGGAACGTTGCCGAACGAGACGTTCAAGGCGCTCACGCCAAGCACCGCCGTCGCTGCATTCAGTTCAAGTCCAAATGTTTGCTGAACGCCGCCCGCATTGGCCGTCAAAGTGGCTGCCTGCGTTGTGGTAACCGCTGCTGCATCTGCGGTGAAGTCCGCGCTGCTCGCTCCGGCCGGCACAGTCACGGTTGCGGGAACCACCACTGCGGAGTTGCTGCTTGTCAGGCTGATTGCCTCGCCACTGCTGCCTGCGGCCGCATTCAACGTCACTGTGCACGTGTCAGCCGTGCTGCCCAAAACTGTTCCATTCACGCAGTTCAACGCCGTCAGCACCGGCACGCCCATTCCCTGGAGAGTGATCGACGTCGAGGGCGCGTTCGCAGCGTCGCTGCCGATCGTCAACGTTCCCGAGGCCGAGCCGGACGCAACGGGAACGAACTGGATTGCGAGGGAGACGCTCGCCTTCGGCGCCACTGTGACCGGCATGCTGCCGGCGCCACTGATGCTGAAGTTCTGGCCAGACAGGCTGAGTTGAGTGATTCCAACCGGCCCCGTACCCTGGTTTTGAACCGTGATGTTCGCGCTTGCTGTTTTGCCGATCGCCACCTGGCCAAAGTCAATGGTGCTCGAGGACACGGTGAGGGATCCCGCGACCGAGCTATTTGTGACGAACGAGCCTGAACAACCGCTTAAATAAAGGCCGCAAATAAAGGTCAGCGACCCAAATAGCCTAACTTGCAGGTGGCGCATAATCCCTCCGAGCGGCACCGACAGAAACATCGGCACACGCGCGAGTTTCATCGCCAAGGCATACTGAAGTAATCCATGAATGATTACTAATGAGGCTGAGTGTATCTAAATCTGTAGGTACTGATGAAGGTTACTATACATTACTTTTGTGGGTCTTAGTAACGTTGCCGTAATGCTTCTTCCGTGTTACTTGTCCACCGATCAGGTCGAACGGTGCGTTCAATGCGGTCAAGTTTTGATGGAAGTGCTTCAGAATGTGTGGATCACGGCTGTTTGAACGCGAGCGTCCGCACTACGCTCTCGCGGGGTGCCCCCTGCGTCTGCGACTGAAACCGCTGTGACCACCGCCACAGCCGGCATTTTTTGGGGGAAACCTACAGAATGGACTTTGCGATGGCCGCTAATTGCATGAATGACGTGCCCTCATAGATCTTGCCGACCTTCGCGTCGCGGTAGAGCTTCTCAACCGGCGACTCTTTCACGAACCCCGTGCCGCCGAGCACCTCAACGGCAAGGCCGGCCACACGCTCCGCCATCTGCGACGCGAAATACTTGCTCATCGCGGCCTGCTTGCGATGCTCCTGGCCTGCGTCTTTCATCCGCGCCGCGTTGTATACCAGCAGCCGCGCCGCTTCAATTTCTGTCGCCATCTCTGCAAGCTGGAACTGCATGGCCTGAAACTCGGCAATCGGCTTTCCGAATTGCTTGCGTTGTTTCGCGTGCTTCACGGCGTGCGACCATGCGCCCTCAGCCAGTCCCAGCATCTGCGCGCCAATCCCGATTCGCCCGCCATTCAAAGTCTCTATCGCGATTTTGTAGCCCTTGCCAACCTCACCCAGCACCTGCGACGCCGGAACCACGCAACCTTCCAGAATCAGCTCGCACGTGCTCGACGCGCGGATTCCCAGCTTGTCCTCTTTTCTTCCCACGCTGAATCCGGCCGCGCCTTTCTCCACCAGAAACGCCGTGATGCCCTTGTATCCGGCGCTCGCATCCACCGTCGCAAACACGATGAACAGCCCGGCTTCTTTCGCATTGCTGATCCAGAGTTTTCGCCCGGTCAGCACAAATTCGTCGCCGCGTTTTTCCGCGCGCGTCTCAAGCGCGAATGCATCCGACCCCGACCCTGCCTCGCTCAGTGCATAAGCGCCGACGGTGTCGCTCGCCAGCCTCGGTAAATACCTTCGCTTCTGCTCCGCGCTGGCCCAGCGAACCAGCGCGCTCGCCACCAGCGTGCTGTGCACGTCCACCACCAGCGCCACCGAGGGATCAACCACCGAAAGCGTCGCCACCGCGAGCACCGAATCAAAGAACGATCCGCCGCTTCCGCCAAACTCCTCGGGAATCTCGATCCCCATCAGTCCCAGTTCGAAGAGCTTCTTCACGAGCGCCGGATCCACCTGCTGCTCCTCGTCCATGCGGCGCACCAGCGGCGCCACTTCGTCCTGCGCGAACTTCCGCACGCTGGCGGCGAACATTGTCTCTTCTTCGCTCAACTGTGTAAGGGGCGAAATGGATGGATGAGGATTCACGGCCGTTTGCCTCCGCATACCGATCTGCGTCATCACTGGTGCTCTTGTGATGATATGCTGCGCTCGGGACCGCAGTTCGGTTTTTCCAGCAGTCCCCGATCAACTCCATGCAGCTCGCGCATCGCGTCTTTCTCGTTACCGGCGGAGCATCCGGCCTCGGCGCAGCCACTGCCCGGCTGCTCGTTGCAGAGGGCGCGTGCGTCGTGATCGCCGACACCAATCGTTCAGCCGGTGAAACGCTCGCTGCCGAGCTTGGTGCTTCAGCGCTGTTTGCGCTCACTGACGTCTCCAGCGAAAAAAACGGCGCTGCCGCCGTCGACCTGGCGCTCAACGCCTTCGGCCATCTTCACGGCCTGGTCAACTGCGCCGGCATCGCGCCGTCGGAAAAAGTCCTCGGGCGCGACGGCCCGCATCGCCTCGAATCGTTCTCGCGCGCTGTCAACATCAATCTCGTCGGAACCTTCAATATGATCCGCCTCGCTGCCGCCGCCATCGCCAAACAGGAACCCGACACAGGCGGCGAACGGGGCGTCATCGTCAACACCGCGTCGATCGCAGCCTTCGAAGGCCAGATCGGCCAGGCCGCCTACGCGGCCTCGAAGGGCGGCGTCGTCTCGCTGACCCTGCCGATTGCCCGTGAGCTCGCGCGCTATGGCATTCGCGTAGTCACCATTGCTCCCGGAATCTTCGAAACGCCCATGATGGCCGGCTTTTCGCCCGAGGTTCAGGAGTCTCTCGCAAAAAGTGTTCCGTTTCCGCCGCGTCTGGGCCGCCCGGAAGAGTATGCGCTGCTCGTCAAACAAATTTGCGAGAATCCAATGCTGAACGGCGAGGTCATTCGCCTCGACGGCGCGCTGCGCATGGCGCCGCGGTGATCTGGAGAAATCGAGTAGGGAATTATGACATCATCCGATCCCATCGTTATTACCGGCGCAGCACGGACGCCAATCGGTGCATTTCAGGGCGACCTGAGCAGTCTCTCCGCTCCTGAGCTCGGCGCAGCCGCCATTCGCGCGGCACTTGATCGTGCTCGCGTTTCCCCCGACTCCGTGGACGAAGTCATATTCGGCTGCGTGCTCCCTGCAGGTCTCGGTCAGGCGCCCGCGCGGCAGGCTGCTCTTGGCGCCGGCCTGCCCGCATCTTCCGGCGCAGTCACCATCAACAAAATGTGCGGCTCGGGAATGAAGGCCGTCATGCTCGCGCACGATCTGATTCTTGCCGGCAGCGCCAACATCGTCGTCGCCGGCGGCATGGAGAGCATGAGCAACGCGCCCTATCTGCTCGACCGCGCCCGCGCCGGTTACCGCATGGGACATGGCCGCATTCTTGACCACATGTTTCTCGACGGCCTTGAGGACGCATACGACAAAGGCCGGCTCATGGGCACCTTCGCCGAAGACTGCGCGCAGGCCTACGCGTTCACGCGCCAGCAGCAGGACGAATTCGCGCTCGCCTCGCTTACCCGCGCGCAAAAAGCCATCGCCGATGGCAGCTTCGCATCGGAAATCGTTCCTCTCACCGTCAAAGCGGGCAAAACCGCCGGAGCCCCGAGAATCGTGGCGCTCGACGAGCTTCCGCTCAAGGCCACACCCGAAAAGATTCCGCACTTGAAGCCCGCATTTCGCGAAGGCGGAACGGTCACCGCTGCCAACTCCAGCGCCATCTCCGACGGCGCGGCCGCGCTGGTGCTCATGCGTCGCTCGCAATCTGACAAGCTTGGCATCAAGCCGCTTGCCACCATTGTGGCCCACGCAAGCTTCGCTAACACGCCCGCGCAGTTTCCCACTGCGCCCATCGGAGCGACTCGCGCGCTGCTCGATCGCACGGGCTGCTCGCTCCCGAGTATCGACCTATTCGAAATCAACGAGGCCTTCGCGGTGGTGGCGATGGCGGCCATGCGCGACCTCGCCATTCCGCACGAAAAAGTGAATGTGCACGGCGGCGCATGCGCGCTCGGCCATCCCATCGGCGCGTCGGGCGCGCGCATCATCGTCACGTTGCTCGCCGCGCTCGCACAACGTAATCTTCGCAGCGGCGTTGCGTCGCTCTGCATCGGCGGCGGAGAAGCGACTGCTATCGCGATCGAAGGCACGAATTAGGGCATTCGCAGCTCTACAGCTCACATTTTCTGGAATTGAAATAGAATCCTACGCGCCCGCAAGCGCCGCTTCGCCCATGCCGTGGCTCGCCGCCGGCTCGGCCTCGCTCTCCGGGGAAGTCAGCGGCACATGCGCCAGTTCCCATGCCGAGCGATCCTTCAGCAGCCGCGCCACAAACGCCGTGTGCATGGCGTGTCCGGCGCGAACGGCAACCACGTGTCCTTCGATCCGGCGGCCGGCCAGCGCCAGGTCGCCGATCAGGTCCAGCACCTTGTGCCGCACATATTCGTCAGGGAACCGCAGCGGCCCATTCTCCGGCCCGCGCGCACCCAGAATGATCGCGTTCTCAGGGCTCGCGCCGCGAATCAATCCCATGTCGCGCAGCTTTTTTTCGTCGGCCTTATAGCCGAACGTTCGCGCCGGTGCGATCTCGGTTCCGTAGGTCTCGGCCGCGAGATCGATGCACGTCTTCATCTGGCCGATCGGCGCAGGAAAATCGATGGTGTACGAAATGCGATAGCCGGGCCCCGGATAGACTCCGATAAACTTTTCGCCCTCGCGCACCTCAATCGGCTGCAGCACGCGCAGAGCCTCGCGCTTGCGGCGCTGCTCCCGAATGCCCTCGCGCTGAAATGCCTCGACGTAAGGCAACGCGCTTCCATCCAGGATCGGCAACTCCAGGTTGTCCAACTCCACGATCACGTTGTCGATGCCCATCCCGATCAGCGCCGACAAAAGGTGCTCGGTCGTCGAAATCAGCACGCTCTGCCGCATCAGGCTGGTTGCATAGCTCACCTTGGCCACGTTCCGCCCCGTTGCGGGAATTTCAAAGTTGTCGAGGTCTGTGCGCCGGAAGACAATTCCCGAACCCGCCGCGGCCGGCAGCAGACGCATCGTCACCGGAGCGCCGGAGTGGAGCCCGACGCCTGAAAACTCCAGCGGTCCCGCAATCGTCCGTTCCTGATAAAAACTCTGGGCCAACGCTTGCTCCGGGGGGAAAGCCTTACCTGTCTTAAGGGTAGACGGAAGTGGCAAATCCAGTTGTGTGGCATTTTTACCACACCGTGCGCATCTCCGGCTTCGGAACCATTTCAATAACTGCGCCTCGCGACCGGCGTAACCGACGTAGAATCAGGGAATCAGCCGAAGGCGCTACTGCCAGCGAGAGAGATCCCGATGCCTGCAATCTCCAAAAGTGACGAATCGTTGCGCGCCTTGCTGGCCCAATCGCGGCGAAAGCAACGAGATCTAATCTCCCTGGCGAGGAAGTTAGTCGAGATCGAGTCCCCATCCGACGTAAAGTCCGCCGTCGATGCCTGCGCCGACTTTGCAGCCGCGCACGCCCGAAATCTCGGTGGGCGCATCCGGATTCACCGCCATCCCAAGTTCGGCAACGCCCTCGAAGCGCGCTTCGGCCCTCGGTCCGCAACTTCCCGCGATGCAAAACCCATTCTCGTCCTCGGCCATCTCGACACCGTATGGCCCATCGGCACGCTCAAGACCATGCCTTGCAAAGTGAGCCGCGGTCGCCTCTGGGGCCCAGGCACCCTCGACATGAAGGTTGGAGTCGCCATGGTCTTCACAGCTATCGAGCTGCTCGCCGAGGCTGGCCTGCTGCGCCGCGAGATCGTCCTCCTGCTCAATGGCGATGAGGAGATCGGCAGTGAAGCATCGCGTCCGATCACGGAATCTCTCGCCCGGCAATCTTCCGCCGTCTACGTTCTGGAGCCGGCGCAAGGGCTCGCCTACAAAACCGCGCGCAAGGGAATCGGCAACTGGCGCATCGAGGTGGAGGGAGTCGCTGCCCACGCGGGCGTCGACTTCGAAAAGGGAGCCAACGCTCTCCGCGAGCTTGCGCGCGCCATCGAAACCGTGAGCCGCTGGACCGACCTCGATCGCGGACGCACAGTGAGCGTGGGCGTAGCGGGCGGCGGCACAAAATGCAACGTCATTCCGGCGCATGCATGGGCCGAAGTGGACGCACGCATTGTGCATGCCGCAGACGGGCCGCGCATCGAGCGAAAGTTCGCCTCGCTCCGCGCCCTCGACCCGCGTTGCAAAATCAAAGTCACAGGCGGCATCAATCGCCCGCCCATGGAGCGCAGCCGCGGAGCGGTGCGCCTTTTCCGTCGCGCGCAGGCGCTGGCCCGCGAGCTTGGCTTCGCGCTTGAAGAAGCGAGTTCCGGCGGCGGCTCCGACGGCAATTTCACCGCGGCGCTCGGCATCCCCACTCTCGATGGCATGGGAGCCGTGGGCGAAGGCGCGCACGCGCGTCACGAGTCGGTGCTGATCGAACACCTTGCGTCACGCACTGCCCTCTTGGCCGCAATGCTGGCGGAGTGACGGCATCCCGGCCCGCTCCCGCCTGATAAACTCGCTTGGGTAATCCTGTCGGAGATAATTTCCACCATGAATCGCTTTTTCCTTTTGCTTTCGCTCGCGGCTTTTTCGCTTGCCTCTGGCGCCCAAACCCCCGCTCCGAAGCCTGCCACTCCCAAATCCGCCTCGACGGCCGGCACCAAACCGGCCTCCTCAGCGGCTGCAACCAAGCCGATGGCAACCGCCGCGACGCCCCAACTCACGCCCTGGATCAGGCTTCCCAAAGGTGTGCCCGTCGTCGCTCACGGCCCGGTCAAGATGCCGTTCGCGCTGCGCTATGAAGACATCGTTGTCGGCAAAGGTGCTGTTGGCGAATCCGGCAAGGTGTGGCACATCAAGTACACCGGCTGGCGCGCGGCCGATGGCGCCAAGTTCGATTCCTGGGAGGATCACAAACAGCCCGAATTCGGACCCGATGGCAAGCCCAAGATGGGTCCCGACGGAAAGCCCGTGATGGGCGAGCCCAAGCCAATCGAAATCCCAATAGGCGTGGGTCGCGTCATTCCCGGCTTCGATTACGGTGTCGACGGCATGAGGATCGGCGGCAAGCGCCGCATCTTCATCCCCTGGCAGATGGCGTACGGCACACATGCCATTCCCGATCGGCCCGAGCGCCCTGGCTCTCCGGCGAGTCCCGGCATTCCCGCCAAGTCCGATCTCATCTTCGACGTCGAACTCGTGGACGTGACCGAAGCGTCCGCGCCGCACCCGCCGATGATGCCTCCGGCCGGGCGCCCGATGCCGATGCCACCGCATCCGGGCACCGGAGCTCCGCCGAACGCAACGCCACCGCCGGGCGCGTCCACACCAAAGCCGGCTACGCCCGAAGAACACGGCGCGCCGGCTGGATCCGCTCCAGGCTCCGCGCCGTCGACTCAACCGTCGACTCCGCCCCCATCGACCACGCCATCTACAACTCCAGCGCCATCCACTCCTCCGCCAACTGGATCGCAGGCCCCGCCGTCGTCGCAGCACTAAACCCGCTCTCACCCTCTTCGCTCCAGTTGCGAGGAGGGTGGATCTTCGTAGGCTCAACTCATACGTCCGGCCGTTTCGCTCCCAGCGCTGTCATCCCGACAGATCGAGCCCCTATCCCCCATAGCGCTGTCATCCCGAACGCAGTGAGGGATCTGCGGTTGCTTTTGGGAGTCCAAATCTGCGATACGAATCGAGGTCAGAAGTTTTCAGCCGCCGAGCCTCGCCGCGCGATGCGCTTTCAATGATGCCGCCCATGTGGAGCGACGAACACCAGCATCCGCAGCAACAGAATCAGCACAAAAACCAGCGCGGCAAAGGCGATCAGCCACGTGCTGCTGTCCAGCCTCTCGGTGCGCTGTTTCGCTTTGCGCTTGGCCACGGTCCGACTCCACTCTCCCCACTCCGAATCGCGCCTATTTCCCACGCCGAAATTCAGCCCCAAAAACATCGGGCCCTCGGATCAAGATCCAAGGACCCGAGGGCTAAAAGCTAACAGCTAAGAGCTAACCGCTGTCGTCGTGGGCTTCGATCCCCACAGCCCGTACCACGCAATGTAGAGATAGCAAAAGAGCGGGATCACGAAAGCGTGCTGGATGCCCCACCGATCCGCTGCTGCTCCCAACAGCGCCGGAATAATTGCTCCGCCCACGATCGCCGTCATGATCAGCCCCGATCCCTTGCTCGTCATCGGCCCCAATCCGGCAATGCCCAGCGTAAAAATGTTCGGGAACATGATGGAGTTAAAGAAGCCGCACAGCACCATCGTCCAAATGGCCACATTGCCCGAGGTCGACATCGAAACAATCAGCAGCGCGGACGCTGCGAATCCAAAAATCCCCAGCAGCTTGCCCGACTTCACCTTGGTCAAAATCCACGAGCCAAGCAGGCGGCCCACCAGCGCGCCAAACCAGTAAAGCGACGCCAGGTCCGACGCCGTCTTAAACGAGCTCATGCCCTGCGATTTGAAGTAATTCACCGCGATCGACGCCAGGCCCACTTCCACGCCCACGTAAAAGAAAATTCCCAGCGCGCCCAGCACCGTGTGCCTGTAGCTCCAAACGCTCTTGCTCGCCACCACGCCCTCGCTCACGTGCGACGACGTCGGCTGGTCAATCTGCGGCAAATGGCTGAATGCCACGGCAATTCCAAGCACCAGCAGTGCGGCCGCAATGCCGATATACGGTGCGCGAACCGTGTTCGCAATCGCCGCCGGCGTGGCAAACTTCGTGGGATCGGTCAAAATAAAGGCGCCCGCGAAAATCGGCGCCACCGTCGTGCCAATCGAATTGAACGCCTGCGCCAGCGTCAGCCGAACCGGAGCGCTCGCCTCCGGTCCCAGAATCGCGGCGTATGGATTCACCGAGGTCTGCAGCGCCGTCACGCCCGCGCCCACCACAAAACAGGCCGTGAGAAACAGTGGGAAATTCACCAGCTTGGCCGCCGGAATGAACAGCAAACACCCCACGACCTGGATGAAGATCGACACGACCATCGTCTTCTTGTAGCCCATCCACTCAATCATCTTTGAGGTCGGCGCGGAAAACACGAAGTACGCCAAAAAGAACGCCGACTCCGCCAGCATGGCCGCCTTGTATCCGACGTTGAAGATCGACCGCAAATGCGGAACCAGCGACATGTTCAGCGTGGTGATAAACCCGAAAGTCAGGAACAGGGCCGTCACCGTGATGAACGGCATTGCGTAGCCCGGCGACGTGAGCGGCGCCGAAGGTTTGCTGTTGTCTGCCATAAAGATTGTTTACCGCCTCCCGAATGGTGTTGCTTCTGCGGTCAGTCACCGGTATTTGTCAGGCCCAATGGCCGCTTCAATGCGGGCCGTTGCTCGGCAGGTCTCGGAAATCGGCCGCTCCAGCCCACACAACACTATACGGGACCCGGCGTCGTGCTGGCCGAGAGCTCGTCCGCCCGCTGACGTTTCACCAACGTGCAGCCTACGCCATCCGTTATGCTCAATGGTGAACGAGGTTTGCCATGCCCATCGCCATCCTGCCCGGCGCCAGAAATAAAAAAATTCTTGCCGCCCTCGAAGGCAATTGGCAGGCCGAGATGGAGGGCTACTACACCTATAAAACCCTCGCCGATCGCGACTCCGATCCGGTCCGCGCGCAGGTGCTGCGCCACCTGGCCCAGGCCGAAATCGAGCACGCAGAGCTGTGGGAGGGCCGCATCAAGGAGTTGGGCGGGCCCGATCCGGTCTACTCCGGCAGCCCCGGCGGCGAAGCCGACTCGCTCGCCAACCGCGCGGGCGGCATGCGCATGGCACTGCGCCGGCTCGAGATTGAAGAGAGCCGCCACATCGCCAGCTACGGCGAGCAGTTGAAGGCCCTCGGCGACGAAGGCTCCATCGCCATCCTCGAGCACGTCATCCAGGACGAGAAAGACCACTACCGCGAGCTGGGTTCGCTCCTGCGCGGGCACTACCAGCCCGCTGCCGGCGCCGCGAAAATCGATGCGCAGGCCGTTCTTAACGAGATGTTGGCCAAGCGCAGTCAGGGCCGCACGCAACCCGGCTCCTGGATCGGCGACGCCATCTACGGAGTCAATGACGGCCTGGGCGCAATCTTCGGCATCGTCTCCGGCGTCTCCGGCGCAACGCTGGGCGACCCGGCGCAGACCAGCCACTACGTCCTTCTTGCCGGGCTCTCCGGCATGATCGCCTCCGCGCTCTCCATGGGATCGGGCGCGTACCTCGCCGCCAAAAGCGAGCAGGAAATCTACCACGCCGAAATCGCCCGCGAGCGCGAAGCCATCCAGATGAATGGCCCCGAAGCGCGCGAGCTGCTTTCGCTCTACTACCAGGTCAAGGGCCTGCCCGAGGAAGACGCCATCCACATGGTGAACCACATCGCCAGCGATCCCGAGCAGTTGCTGCGCGCTCTCTCGGCCGAGCGCCTCGGCTCCAGCGAAGGAGCTTTGAGCAACCCCCTCGTCTCCGCCAGCTCCGGCGCTCTCTCAACAGCTGTCGGCGCCATCATTCCCGTCATTCCGTTTTTCTTCTTGCAAGGGATCCCCGCGGTCATCGCCGCCGCCATCGTCTCGCTCGCCGCGCACTTCGCCGTCGGTGCCGCCAAATCGCTCATCACCGTCCGCTCCTGGTGGTCTTCCGGCCTTGAGATGACGGTCGTGGGCGCAGTCGAAGGCGCCGTCACCTACGGCATCGGCGTCCTGCTGGGCAAAGGCGGAGTATAAAAGGAAGATTTTTCTATTACGCAGCCCGGTTCGTTTAGCATTTGCGCGGGGGATTCTATGCGCAAGTTCATTGAGGCAACCCGATCGTTTTGGACCGGATGGGCGAACATTCCCGAGTACTTCGCCGCTGTAAAAGACCACGCTTGGGAAACATTGTGGGGCGCGGGAGTAATTGGCATCCTGTTCGGAATACTTACAATTTACTGGGCCCCCTCCCGTTCCGCCCTTGGCTACGTGATTGCGCTGGTGGTCTTCATCGCTGGATATTACGTTTGGCGACCACAGTACCTGAAACTGACTCCGAAGTTTGAAATCACCTCGTACACAATACAACGTACCGACACTTTTGATAGAGTCACCGGCCTTAAGAACGGATGGAGTAATTACTTCCAGCTTTTACCAAAGTGCTTAACTGACGCGAATGTGGAAAACTGCCGAGGATTTCTTACGTCGGTCGAGATGCACGACGGATTCAAGAACTGCTGGGAGACAGTGGAATCAGAAACCATGTTCCTCCAGTGGTCCCACGGAGACGATTCAACCGAACCGGCACCGATCACTCTTTATCCTCGCGCGGAACGACGCCTCAATGTTTTTTATTTACCCAACGATAACCCGGAAATCAGGATGTGCGTCTTCCCTTATCCCGTAAGATTCTTTACGCTTTTCAATCAACTGGCGTTAAGAAAGATCCTCGAAATACGGCTCAACATTCGCCTAGTAGCAGAGAATTGCCTGCCAGTAGATGTAATCATGATGCTTACCCCCACTGCCGATCCAAGAAGACCGAAAGTCGACTTAGCCGTGTGCCCCATAGCTGGACTTTCCGACATGAGAGGGCTCCAGCCTTGACCAGCCGGAAATAACGATTGACCCAATCCGCGACATTGACACCTCACAGACACTCCCACATACTTTGCCAATGAACATCACGATTTCCATCGAAGACGAGGTCGTCGAACGCGCACGGAAGATGGCCGCCGAGATGGGCGAAACCCTGGAGCAATCGCTCGAGGACTACGTAAGGGAACTCGCAAACAAGCCTGAGCGTGTCGGAGTGCCATACGGCCGAAGAACTGTCAGAGAACAAATCTATCGGTAGCAATAAATGCGGCGCGCTTCCGGCCCAGCACCGCTAACACCGCTAGCTCCGCTTTTTCCCCTTTCGCGCTAAAATAGGAACTGCAATGTCCCTCCGCCAGCCCATCCCGGCCCTCCTCTAGCGGCTCCCGCCGCATACGCTTTTCTGCGCCTTCCACTTCTCTACACCAAAACCTGAAAGGCATGGAATGCCCATGATTGATCGTCTTGAACAAATGGAGCAGCGCTACAACGACCTGCAATCGCAGTTCGCATTGCCCGAGGTCGTCAGCGACCACGAAAAATATCAGAAGATCGCCAAAGCTCTGCGCGAAATCGAAGCGCCGGTCGAGAAATACCGCGAGCTGAAGCAAGTCCGCGAGGGCCTTGCCGGCGCGCGCGCCATGCTCACCGAGTCCGATGCCGACCTGCGCGCCATGGCGCAGGAAGAGATTGCCGCGCTCGAGCCGCGCCAGCAGGCGCTTGAAGAAGATCTCAAGGTGATGCTGCTGCCCAAGGACCCCAACGACGAAAAAAACATCATCCTCGAAATCCGCGCAGGCACGGGCGGCGACGAAGCCTCTCTCTTCGCCGCCGAAATCTTCCGCATGTATACGCGCTTTGCAGAGCAGAAGCGCTGGAAGGTCGAAGTCCTCTCGCTCTCCGAGTCCGGCATCGGCGGCTACAAGGAAGTCATCGCCATCATCGAGGGCGATCGCGTCTTTTCGCAGCTCAAGTGGGAGAGTGGCGTCCACCGCGTGCAGCGCGTGCCTGAAACCGAGCAGCAGGGTCGCGTCCACACCTCCGCCATCACCGTCGCCGTGCTCCCCGAGGCCGAAGAAGTCGACATTAAGATCGAGGCCAAGGATCTCCGCATCGACACTTTCTGCTCTTCCGGCCCCGGCGGCCAGTCGGTCAACACGACTTACTCCGCCGTGCGCATCACCCACCTGCCCACCAACACCGTGGTCAGTTGCCAGGACGAGAAATCGCAGATTAAGAATCGCGAAAAAGGCATGCGCGTGCTGCGTTCGCGCCTCTATGAAATGGAGATGGAACGCCAAAACGCCGAGCTCGCGCAGGCGCGCAAGCAGCAGGTGGGTTCAGGCGATCGCAGCGAAAAAATCCGCACCTACAACTTCCCGCAGAACCGCGTCACCGACCACCGCATCGGCCTCACGCTGCACCAGCTCGATCTGGTGATGCAGGGCCGGCTGCAGCCCATCGTCGACGCGCTCATCGCCCACTACCAGGCCGAGCAGCTCAAGGGAGAAACCCAGGCCGCGTAATCCGGTCTGGGCTAACCGTTTTCCACCCGCGTCTTGATGTCTGCATAGGCAGCTTCGATAAGCGAAGTCAACGCCGCCGCGTCAATCTTCGTCCCCGGCAGCAGCTTTACGTGACGCATCCTCTTCCCCGTGCCTTCCAGCATCCGCGCCGGATCCCGCAGCGAAGCGCCATGAAAGAATCCCACGTTTACATGAGAACGAAACACATTCACATACCCAAATGGCGCATCGCCCAGGCACGCGACAGGGCAGCCGTCATGCACCAGCTCTCTCACTTCGTCGCCGCACGACTGCATCACCTCAAACCACTCGCGTGCAATGGCCCCCAGTTCGCCATCGTGCTTACTCAGCCATGCGTCAATGGCCGGATCGTGCTCAACTGCGCCGTCGAATCGCAGATAATCTGATTTCATCGTGCAATCACTTCCCAGTTCCGACTCAGATACGGGTGCACTTAGACAAACAAAATCCGCATTGGCGCTTCCACATCCACGCCCGCTGTTCTGCAGCCGGCCCTGAGCGTAGCCGAGGCCGGCCACCGCGTAAAGAGCTCCCGTAGGGAGCGTAGGAAGTTAGCCCAGGACAAGTCCGCCGTGGCGGACGCAGTCCTGGGAAAGCCGCAAAATATAATCGTCAGCCCCGTAGGGGCGATAGAACCGCAAGCAAACCCCTACACAAACAATATCCGCATCGGCGCTTCCACATCCACGCTGCTGTGCACCTCATCGGCCAACAAACCCGTCGCCGCGTCGCGCGCAAAGACACAAACCGAATTCGAATCCTGATTCGCCACCAGCATCCACCGCTCCGTGGGATCGAGGGTGAAATGCCGCGGCGTCTTGCCCCCGCAATTCGACCGCTTCATCGCCGTCAGCCGGCCGGTCTTCGCGTCGGCTTTGAACGAGTAGAGAAAATTATCATCACGATTGGCAAAATAAACAAACCGCCCATCGCGCGTGATCACCGTATCGCAACCCCGTGTTGGCCCGTGATAATCCGCGGGCAGCAGATCAATCCGATCCAGCAGTGTTAAATTCCCATCCGCCTTGTGCCACTCCAGCACATCCACCGTCGACGCGATTTCGTTCATGCAATAAGCCGTGTGCCCGTTGGGATGGAATCGCAGCGTGCGCGCACCCGAACCTGGCGCTCCGCGATACGTTCCTGCCGCCGTCATCTGCGCCGTCGCCACATCCGGTTTGTAAATGTGAATGCAATCGTCGCCCAGATCGTTGATATACGCGAAGCGATTGTCCGGGGAGAACGACGCGAAGTGCGCATGAGCTGTCTTTTGTCGGTCAGGATTAGGTCCCTGCTCGGTGTAGTGTTCGGTCCACACCGCCTCGCTCAGCCTCCCAACTTCAATGCGAAAGCTCGCTGCGCTCGCACCCGTGTAGTCCGCGGCCACGAGCATGCGCCCCGTCGCGTCTACGGCAACGTGGCAGGTTCCCGTTCCCGCCGAGTTCCGCGCCGATAGCTGCTTCAGCTCGCCCTCCGCCAACCGAAAGCTCGCCACTTCGCCGGTCGGCTGGCCTTCAAACGTATCGAGCTCCGACGCCGAAAAAATCGTATCTCCCGACATCGCCAGCCACGCCACGTTCGGCACCTTCGCTGCCACGCCCACGCGCATCAACGCCGCAGCCGTCGGATCCCAATCGAACGCCACAATTCCGTCCGGCGTGTGCGAAGCGACAAACACGCGCTGCCGTGGCAGTGGTTCCAGCGCAGCGTGCAATGAACGCGGCATGGCAAAAGCTCCCACAACAGTAGATGCAGTTTTCAGGAATTCGCGGCGGTCGGTCGTTTTCATGGCAGCAGCCATTTTCGCCGACCACGCCTCTCCCGCGCCACCACCGTCCATCGCACAACTCGGGGTGCCCCATTCTAAAACTCGCTGCGACGCAGCGAGTCCTAGGATGGGAAGCTAACTCTCCGCGCGCAGCGAGATTTCGCGCACGACAGCGAGTCGGCTGACTTGCCAACTCGCTAACTCGCTGACTCGCTAACCCGCTGACTCGCTGCTTGTTCAATTCAGCTTGAATTCCACGTTCACCGTCGTCTCCACTTCCACCGGCTGGCCGTTCAGCATGTAGGGTCGATAGCGCCACTGCCTCACCGCGTCCAGCGCCGCCTGCCGCAACATCGGCGGTCCATCCACCACGCGCAGATTCTCAATCGCGCCCGTTTTCGAGATGGTCGCCTGCAGCACCACTGTGCCCGACGCGCGAATCGCCTGCGCAACTGCGGGATAGGTCGGAACCACTTTGTAGATCAGCATTCCCTGCATCACGCCTGAGGATACGTGCTGCGTCGCCGGCATCGCCGCCCGCACTACCGGCTGCGTGCCGCTTCCGTTAAACGGACTGTCGGGGCCACCCGCGCCATTCGCGGGCCGGCCGAGCGCCTCAACGGTGGTTCTCGATACATCCTCTGGCTTGTCTGGCTTGTATATTTGCCTCGGAATCGTCGACGGCGCGCGGAAGGCATCATCCCTTGTCGCCGACGGCGCGCTCGGCATCTGCTCCGTTCTCACCAGCGGCTTTGGCTCTTCAACCGGTCTCGGCGCCTGCATCAGAATCGAGCTCGTGATCTGCGGCAGCATCTGCGGGTGAAGGATGGGAATGATCACCAGCGCCAGCAGAATCGAGCTGTTGAACGCGAACGTCGCCATCATCCATCCCCGGCTGCGGGTGTGGATCCTGCCCATGGTTTCAAATGTGGAGTCTTCGAACATGGCCGCCTCCCGACTCGAATTCAGCCGTCCGTCCGGATGATCGGCGAACTCGATGGGCGCGTGCTCCCAGCCGCCCCGGCGCGGCTTTGCGCGTGGGGCGGAATTCAAGTCCTTCCGTTCATCCCGTTCGGTACCACTGTGCTTGTGTAGACACCGTGCCCCATCAAACTGTTCCCACTCCGCACAAAATATTTCTGCGTTGCGTTACACTCCGAGGAATCGCGCAGCTTTATTCGCGCACCCCGAATCCGGAGCCGGAATGAAACTGTCCCGCCTGTTCTTCTTTGCCGCCCTCGCAACACCGCACGCCCAGGCGCCCGCTCCCCCAGCGCCCGATCCGCAGGCCACGCTCCGCTATATCCATGCTTCATGGGATTCGCTCACGCGCTCAGTGACCGATTGCGCGGCTCTCTCCGACACAAAAGTCGCTGGAGCGTCCTCAGTCCTCTATCTTCCTTACGGCTTCGCGACTCCGCCCGCAGTCGCCGACGCTGCGCAACGTTGCCATCTCCGCGTCCTCGCGCTCCCGCGCCCCATCACGAAGCTCGGCGACCTGCGCCCCGCAGATTTGTCTGCGCCGGGCCTTCTTTATCTGCCCAACCCCTACGTCGTTCCCGGCGGCCGCTTCAACGAAATGTATGGTTGGGATAGTTTTTTTATTCTTCTCGGGCTCGAAGGCGATCATCACGAAGCGCTCGGGAAAGCCATCGTCGACAATTTTCTTTTTGAAGTCGCGCACTACGGCGCAGTGCTCAACGCCAACCGCACCTACTACCTCACGCGCTCGCAACCGCCGTTTCTCGGCGAGATGATCCGCACTGTCTACGAAGACCCGGCCAGCTTTGCATCAACTCCACAGGGCCGCACCGAGGCGCACGATTGGCTGGCGCGCGCCTATCAAATCGCCACGCAGGACTACTCAACCTGGACACGCCCAGAGCATCAGGCCGGCCACACGGGCCTCGCGCGCTATTTCGATTACGGCTCGGGACCGGTGCCTGAGCTCGCCGACGATAGCACTTACTACTCCGATGTGATTCGCTCGCTCGTCGAGCATCCCACCGCCGAGGGAAACACCTTTCTGCTTCGCGCCTCCGAGCATCCCGATGCCGCCGAAGCTGCGCGCCTCAAGCAAACAAGTTGCGACGTGCATGCCAGCGTCGTCTGCATGCGAGCCTGGTATGGGGTTTCGCGCGAAAACTCGCACGGAAATTCGACCATCGGCTATCGCCTCACGCGCGACTTTTACCTTGGTGACCGCGCCATGCGCGAGTCCGGCTTTGACACCAGCGATCGCTTCGGTCCCTTCTCGGGCGCCACGCATCACTACGCGCCAGTCTGCCTCAACAGCTTGCTCTACCGTTACGAGCGCGACATGGCGCACTTCGCTCACCTGCTCGGCCTGCCTGCGGACGCTCACCGATGGGATCGCCGCGCCAACGCTCGCGCCGCCGCCATCAATCGCTACCTGTGGCAGCCCAAACTCGGCGTCTTTGAGGATTACGATTTCATCCGCGCCAAGCCTTCTTCGTACGCTTTCATCAGTTCGCTCTACCCGCTCTGGGCGGGATTCGCCACGCGCGAGCAGGCCGCGGCCGTCGATTCCCATTTGAATGTCTTCGAGCGGCCCGGCGGACTTTCCACCAGTAACACCAACACGGGCCTGCAGTGGGACGAGCCTTACGGCTGGGCGCCGACAAATTGGCTCGCGGTTGCCGGCCTTGACGCCATGGGCTTTCATGCCGACGCAGCTCGCATCGCGCGCCACTTCGACTCCACCATCGACGCGGGCTTTGCCGCCGACGGCACCATTCGCGAAAAATACAATGTCGTCACCGGCAACTCGAACGTCGCCGTCACCACCGGTTACACGCAAAATGTAATCGGCTTCGGCTGGACCAATGCGGTCTATCTCAAGCTGAAGGAAATCATCGATCGCGATCCTAAGCTCCCGTAGGGAGCGCAGGAAGTTAGCTCAGGACAAGTCCGCCGTGGCGGACGCAGTCCTGGGAAAGCCCGCAAGAAATCAACCTCAGCCCCGTAGGGGCGACGGAGGACACTCTCAGCGAACCGGTCCCGCTGCATCCACACGCGCCTCAATCTGCCGGTTAAACCGGATCAGCGCGATCCACATTCCATCGCTGTCGCGCCTCCACACCAAATCGCCGCCGAGCTCGCGCGCAATCAACTCGGGCGGCAAATCGTGATGCAACCCAAAATATTTCTCATCGAGCGCTTCGCCCGTCAGCTTCTCGAGCGGCGACTCCGGATCGTACTTGGTCGAAAACACCAGCGCCGCCGAATAAGCCTGTTGCTCCGCGGCAGCGCGCGCAATCTGACTCACGGAAAAATCGTCGATCGCAACCACATCCCACGGCTGCTTCACATATCCCAGCTCCGGATGCGTCAGCTCGTCGGTCATCGGCCACGCGCTCAGCACCGTGGCGCCAGGATACGTTTTTGCAAGCGCCGCGATGCCCGACTCATCCAGCCGCACGACCCGCGCATAAGCCAGGTTGTCCTCGGGCGCAAATCCATAAGGTGGATTCACGAACAATCCCACCACGAACGCAGCCGCCGAAACCAGCGCCAACCCCTGCCAATACGGTACGCGTCGGTAAAACGTGGTCACCGCAAGCAGCAGCACCAGCGGATACATCGGCAGCAGGTATCGCGTCAGCAGCGCACCACCCAGCACACTGAACAGCACGGCATTGGCCAAAAGCAGAAAAAAGATGCGCATTTGCACGGCCGGCGCAATCGTCGCGCGCACATGGCCTTCCGCATCAGGCCGCGGAGCCAGCAGCAGCGCAGCAAACGCCATCAGCACCGGAACAAAGAGGTTCATGTGCATGGTGAGGTGCAGAATGCGATGGCCGAATGCGACGAAGATCCGCAACGGCGTCAGCGTCGCTTCGGCGTTGTAGCGCAGATATTGCGGATTGCCAAACAAGAATCCAGTCTTCGCGTAGTGATACGCGTACCAACCGGCCAGCGGCAGAACGCAGCTTGAGAACCAAGCCGCTTCGCGCCACAATTTTCCTCGCGCTGTGCCCCCGACCCTGAAACCTTCTGCAATGTTCATGGCCGCCAGCGTCAGCGGAATCACGATTGCGGTTTCCTTCGACAGCGCGGCCGCCGAAAACCACAACGCCGCCGCCCACGGCACGCGCCCTCGCGCCGGCAACGCATACACCAGTCCCCACAACGAACACGCAGCGGCAAAAATGTCCGCCTGCGCCAGCGAGCTCTGCGCAAACCAGATGGGATAAACACACGTTAGCACCGTCGTCCAAAACGCAACCGATCCCACTCCCACCACGCGCATCGCCAGCCGCCACACGGCTAGCAGGCCCAGCGATGCCACCATCAACACCGCCTCGCGCGTCACCTCGGGATAGTAGCCGCAAATTTTCCACCACAACGCGAGATAAATGCTGGGCAGCGGCGGATGAGCATTACTCAGCGTTGTCGTAGGAATCAGCGAACCGGTGCGAAAAAAATCCCACGCTGCGGGAATGTAGTAACCGGCCTCGTCCCAGAAATAGGGCAAGCGCAGTAGCGTAAAGTGGCTGGCATAGAGCGCCATGAAGATGACTGGAAAAATCATCCAGATGGGCAGCGGCGCATCCATCCGTGGATTCAGCAATCCCTTCAGCCGCACGGCAATGCTCCTTGGCGGTTCCCTTTTGGCGCTCAGCTGCTGGCAAGCGCCCTTTTCAAAAGATCCGCGCCACGCGATGGTTCAACCGCCGCAGCCTGAAACAGCAGAAACAAGCTAAAAGCTGAGAGCTAGTAGCTAAAGGCTGTCTTTAATTCACCGGCCCGCGCGGAAAGTTCTGCGTCTGTGGCTCCAGATTCAGCGTGCCGAACGCCTGCTCGTACTGCGCAATGTTCTGCCCGAGCACGTTGCATAAGGCTTTAGCCTGCTGCGGGCTCAGAAAAATCGCCTGGTGATTGCGGATCGTCACCTGGTCGGGACTTTCGCTCGACGCAAGTCCGAAAACCAGTTGAAAATCCCACACGCTTACGCGGACCTGCACGCTGTTGGCATAGGACTCCCGGTAATCTTCGGTCTGCGCAAGATTCAGTTGCGGTTGCTGCGGAGTTGGGCTCATAGTGCTTCCAGCTTACAGCTATCAGCCGCCAGCTTTCAGCCGTCAATCATCAGCCTTCAGCTCATCGCGCTGGAACCCCGATCCGCGACTTCGCGCAGGAGAGCTAGCAGCTTGGAGCTAGCGGCTGGAAGCTGTTTTTCAAATCCTTCTCCAGCGGGCAGCCCTCGCACCGCGCATTCTTGCCGCAGTGCGCCTTGCCCACAGCCACAGTCAGCGCATGGAACTCGTTGAACAATTGCGCGCGATTCTCCGCAGGGTCGCCGGCAAATGCCCGCCGCGTCAGACCCTCGAGATCCCCGTAAGAAATTCGCTTGCGGCCCGCCGGCAACTCCACCAATCCATGCCGCTCCGCAATCCTCCGCAGATATTCATCGGCCACTGGCACCGCATGCCCAAACGCGTAAAGCAGAATCGCGTCGGCTGTCTCGTTGCCCACACCGGACAAATTCATCAGCCGCTCCCGCAGTTCGCCAGTGGGTGCAGCAGCCATCGCCTCCAGCGATCCACCAAACTCCCCATCGAGCAGCGCCACAAAAGCCTTCAGCGCAGGCGCCTTCCGCGTAATAAATCCCGAAGGCCGGATCAACCGCCGCAGCTTTCCGAGCGGCATCGCCCGCAATCCGTCCACTGTGAGCGCGCCTGCCGCGCGAAGATTCTCGAGCGATCGCTCCACGGCTTTCCATGCGGTGTTTTGCGTCAGGTATGCGCCCAGGATCACTTCGAAAGGCGTCTTTGCCGGCCACCAAAACTGGGGACCATACGCGCGCACCAACGCATCGTGCATGCGCCGCACGCGCAACGCAACGGCCGCCTCCTGTTGCTGCCCGATCTTCGATTTGGACTTCCGGGCCGCACGTCTAGCCGCGGCGTGGGCATCCCGGCTTCGTCTTCCTGCAGTCACACCCTTAGCATAAAAGTGATGAACATCGATGGGAAGCGAATGGAGGGAAGCATGAAGGCTCACACCGAATATCTCGTCTTCGAGACCAAGAAGCGCCGCGAAATGGTGCACATCACCGATCAGGTTGAACAGATCGTCGAGCGCAGCGGCGTCAAAGACGGCCTGTGCTTCGTGTCGCCCATGCACATCACGGCCGCCGTTTACGTCAACGACAACGAAAACGGCCTGATTGAGGACATTGGCAAGTGGCTTGAAGAACTCGCGCCCGCACGCCCCGACTACAGGCACCACCGCACCGGCGAAGACAATGGCGACGCGCACCTGAAGTCACTGCTCTTGCACCACGAGACCACGCTGCCCGTCACCAAAGGCAAGCTCGATCTCGGCACATGGCAGCGCATCTTCTACGCAGAGTTCGACGGCCAGCGCCGCAAACGCGTCATCGTCAAAGTCCTCGGCGTGGAGTGACCAAAGCTCACTCACGCACGAACCCGCTCAGTTGCTAACACCGCTAACTCCGCTACTCGGGATCCGTCACCTTCCGCCACGGTCCAGCCGGCGCGCTCTTCGCCGGCGTCGCAAAGTTCAACTTGGTTCGCGGCATCACCACCAAATCCACCCGGCGATTCTCCGCGCGGCCCTCCGCCGTATCGTTACTCGCCACAGGATGAAACTCCGCGTACCCCGCCGCCGAAACCCGGTCGGCCGGAATTGCCTTCATCTCCAGAAAAATCCGCGCAATATGCGTAGCGCGCGCCGCCGAAAGCTCCCAATTCGAGTCAAATTCCGCCGTGTGGATCGGCACATTGTCGGTGTGTCCCTCGATCCGCAAATCGTACGGCGTCGATCCCAACTTGCCGGCAATCTCGCGCAGCGTCGGCAGCGCCTCCGGCTTCGGCACCGCCGAGCCGGAATCAAAAAAACCCGCCTCGCGCAAACTGATCACCAGTCCATCTCGGCCCATCTCAAGCGAAATGGTATGCGCGGCGACCTGCGAGGCCAGGGTCGCCGCAAGGTCGCGCTGCAGCCGGTCGAGATCCTCTTTCACCTGCGCCGCCGAAAGCACATTCTCATTCACCACGGCGTTAGCCCCGCCGCTCCCTGCCTCGCTCTCGTCGCGCGCCTCTCCAAACGCTCCCATCTGCGTCAAGGCGGAATCGATCGCCTGCGACACCTGCGCGTTTTTGTTTCCGCCCGCCCGCGCAAAGGCAAACATCACCACGAACAGCCCAAACAGCAGCGTGATGAAATCGGCGTAGGAGACCAGCCAGCGATCGTGCGTCACCCGGCTGCGCGGCACGCGCGCGTTCATGCTGCGCGCTCCTTCATCTCACCGGTGGCATCGTCCACAAAGCTCATCAGCTTAATCTCCAGCATGCGCGGATTCATTCCCTCCAGAATCGAAATCACGCCTTCCAGCATCATCTCCCGCCGCCGATGTCCGGTGCGGATACGCAATCGCATCTTGCCGGCGAACGGCAGAAAGAAGAGATTCGCGATTCCCACTCCATAAATCGTCGCTACAAACGCCACCGCAATGCCGCGCCCCACCTCCGCGATGTTGTCCAGGTGGTGCATCACCTGAATCAGGCCCAGCACCGCGCCCAGAATCCCGATGGTCGGCGAAAATCCTCCCGCCGATTCAAACACCGCCGGCAGCCGCTCCTCATTTTCAGTCATCGATTCCAGGCTTACGCGCATGATCTTGCGCAAATCCGCGGGCTCCGTGCCATCCACGGCCAACATCAGCGTCTGCCTCAGAAACGGATCGCGAATCGCCGCCAGGTCGGCATCGAGCGAGACCATCCCGTTCCGGCGCGCCTTGTTCGCGAACCCGATCATTTCGCGGATCAGCTGCATGTCCTCCTTGCGCGGAGCCCTGAAGACGTGCGCCAGGCTGCGAAATGCGGCCACCACTGTCGTCAGCGGGAATTGCAGCAACACTGCGCCCATCGTTCCGCCAAAGACGATCAGCGCCGCCGTTGGCTGCAGAATCTGGCCCACGTTTCCGCCCTCGATCAGCAATCCCGCGATAATGCCCGCGATAGCCAGAAACGCTCCGCCCACGCTTGCTTTGTCCATCTATCGCTCCTGAAACTCCGCCGCCCGCCCTTCTATTGCTCGTCACCGCTCCCTTGCTTCGGCTTTTGCGGCGGGCCACCCGGCGGCGCTCCGGCGTCAATGCTTACCAGCGCAGCTGCGCGCTCCAGATCCCCAAAATGATGCAGCCGCCTCGCCACCACCGCCAGCAGCCGCGCCCGATACGCCAAAATCCGCTCCACAACTTCAGCAATCTCCTCGCGCACAATCAGCTTCTCTCCATTAATCAAGGTCAGCATCGTGTCCGGAGAAGCCTCGGCGGTCTTGATCAGGTCGCTGTTCACCACCATCGGGCGGCCATTCAGCCGCGTCAATTCGATCATGGCCCGATCTCCCTCTCGTCGCTTATCGGCGCCACACACCAAACGTTAAAAAAACAAAACCAATAGCACACAACTGTCTCTCTGCGAGACACAAACTGCGCGCTCGTAAAGTCCATAGGTACCGGGCCGAAATAGGGGCCAGATGCGTCGGCTCCGGACCGCGAGCAGCATCCCAGGTCAGTACATAGGGAAGCGCAACCGGAACTCGAGCCGCAAATCACCGCATCCACAAGGAGAACCCCATGTCCCTGGGTGTCTTGAATAACCTCTCCGCGGTGTATGCGGAGAACAATCTGAACAGCACCAACAACAGCCTGTCGAAGACACTGCAACAGTTGTCTTCCGGTTCGCGGATCAACTCCGGCGCCGACGACGCTGCCGGTCTTTCCCTGGTCGATGGCTTGCAGGCCAACCAGCAGGCGCTAAACCAATCTGAAACCAATACCACTGAAGGTATCGGCATGCTGCAGGTCGCCGATGGCGCCCTCTCGCAGGTCACCAGCCTTCTCAACCGTGCCGTCACGCTGGCCACCGAGGCCTCCAACGGCACACTCAACACCACGCAGGACGCTGCCGCCAATCAGGAGTATCAATCGATCCTCTCCGAGATCAACAACATCGGCAAAACCACAACCTACAACCAAAATCAGGTCTTCACGGGATCCGCAAGCGGAACTGCCATCTACACCGGCGACTCATCCCAGCAGAGCGCTTCCATCGACGACCTGTATTTCGCTCCGTTGACTTCGTCGAGCGTGGGCGATGCCGGCGGCACAGTCGTGCAAAGTAGCTCGGGTATCTTCGTCGATCTTTCCAAAGATACCGGCGGGGCGCTGACAACGGCGGCAACGGAAACCGGCGCTAATGCAGCGATTGCCGGCGGCATAAAATTCACCATCACCAATGCCGACGGCTCCACAAGCACCGTCGATACCGACAGCGCCACAACCCCGGCCACGACGGTCGGCGGCCTCATTACCGAGATCAATCAGCTCGGCATCCCCGGCGTGGTGGCCAGCTTTACCACGGCGGGCGCCATCGGCAATCCGGGAGGCGTCAACGTCGGCGACACCGGCATCCTGCTCACCAACACCAACAGCAACGTTGTCATCGCGGCCGGCTCTACGGCCTTAAAAGACACTGGAACCGGTATTACCGGAACCTATGCAACCAAGTCCACCACCGCAACTGAGACCATCCAGTATGTGACGGCGGCAAGCGGCGACACCACAGCCAACCTTTCCCTGACTGACTTGACGACGCAAGGCGACGCGGAAACGGCTCTGACGGCTCTCAACGGCGCCATCGCCGACGTGGCTGCACAGGACGGCTATATCGGTGCCCAGATCAACACACTCAGCTCAGTCAGCAACGTCATCAGCACTCAACAGGAAAACGTGCAATCGGCGCAAAACGCAGTGCAGGCCACCGATTACGCCGCTGCATCCTCCAACATGTCCAAATACGAGATCCTGAGCCAGACCGGCATCTCGGCCCTGGCGCAGGCCAACTCCTCGCAGCAGGAAGTACTCAAGCTGCTGCAATAACTCCTGTCTCCGGCTCCGGCGCTTCGTCGGTCCCGGTTACCTGGCAAGGGCGCTTTCAAAAGCGCCCTTGTCGACTTTTGCCCCTTACGCTTCCCCTCCGCACTCCTCCCCCGATCCGCCGACGCCGCCTGGCTAGTTTCGGAGCAGCACCGTCAGGCCGCGCGCATCATCGAGCTTTCTCTCCCTCAGCAACTCATACGCCTCCGTCAAAAAACTGGGGTTGTGCTCGAAGTGCCGGAACGCTGTCTGCACCGTGCGCACTACGTCGCCCCCCGAGAATTTGCGCCGCCGAAATCCGGCCACCCCGATCAGCAAGCCTTTCACCAGGCAGAATTGAATGGCGAGCCTGGCGAAGGCCCGGGCCGGCGCAACCCGCGCCTGGACATCGTTGAGCTTTTCTCCGAAGGGAAATAAATCGCGCAGCACCAGGTTCAGAAGATAGTTCTCCACGATGTGCGGTCGCCGCTCGAAAAACGGCGCATAGAACTGGATGTAGGCCTTCCTGTAGCGCGTAACTTGCTCCTCCAGGGTCGTCCCGCGCCGATGCCCCACGCCTTCAAGAAACTCGCCAAGCACCCGGCGCACCCTGGGACGGAGCGGCTGTTGACCGACCCGCTGCGCCACCAGCTGCAACACCATCTCCAGCTGCAACGGCAGATCGGCGGCAATGTTTTCCATCGCAGCGCATAGACCGCGGGTTTGAATGGCGCGGCCAAAGTCGTCGAGCAATTCCGGCACCCGCCTCGATTCCCCCTCCTCCAACGCCTCCAATCGCCGCGAAAACGACCCCAGAAGAAACATGCGCTGCCAAAGCGGATACGAACGGTTCTGAAGCAGGCTCACGGTGCACGCGCGAATTTGCCAGAAATACTGCCGCAGAGGCCCATTCCCGGTCTCGTCCCAGGTGAGTTGGTGGCAGGAGCCTCCGGCCGCAAAAAGCCGCGGCTCAAGCAGTATCTTCCGCGCTGCCTCGGGGCACGAGGGCGACAGCACCGTTTCTTCGAGTCCGTCGATGTTGTGACGTTTGCGCGGAAAACTTGCGCATATGTTGCAAAGGTACGATGCTCCATGCTCAACCTGGATCTGGCACAGACGGTCTTCCGTGAGGAACGGGCAGTCACCCGAGGCCAGCAGTCGAATGGTGGCAAACGGCGTCGCCGCGTCCGTTGTTCTGTCGGAATTGACCGCAATCGAAGCGTCAACCAGCGTGCGCAGCGGCCCCGCGCCCAGACCGGAATACTTCCGGTACGCGCCCTCATCCACGAACACCGACCAGCCGGAACAGCAGCTATCCTCGCAAGCCGGTCCGATACATGAAAACCGTCGCGCATAATCGGGCAGGATGATTCTGGTCTGGCGCATGTGCAGCCTGGGAGCAGAAGGCGCACCGCGTGGCGGTCGGGCAGGTTGGAAGAATCTGAAGTGCGCGACGTGCCGGTTCAATCGCCCGCGGTGGGAGTTCCTCGAGTTTTTCGTGATTCTGCCGATCATCACAAAGCAGGGATCAGTGGAACTGTGCCTCTGGCCACTGCGCTCGGCAAAGGAAGACTGCAATGGCCAACATGCGCGAGTCGCTGGCCCTGCAACCGGTTTCGCCGGGTAACGCGAGCCCGCCACTTCTTGCAGGGAGGCAGGGGACTTGCTGTGAAGGCAAGTAAGGTTTTTCCAATGCGCAGTCCGCTTCGGCGGCCCGCGGGCTGCATTTCACCGCATGGAGGGTTCCATGGGTACAGTCGGACTCAGCTTCGGCTCGCCAACCAGCGGCGCCGGCTTCAATGTCAGCTCCACCGTGGCCGAGATCGTTTCGAACCTCCAGAACGTCGAAACTCCCTGGAAGACTCAGTTGACGTCGCTCGAAAGCCAGGACGCCGTCATCTCGAACCTTGGCACGCTCTTCTCGAACCTCTCCAACGATATGAGCTCGCTCACCGACTTTCAGGGCATTCTGGCGCAGAAAGAGGGCTCCAGCTCCGACACCAACGTCCTCGAGCTCACTGCGGCATCCTCTTCAGCCACTGCAGGCACGCATACTGTCGTCGTCAACAACCTGGCGCAAACTTCCAGCGGCTACCTCGACTCCATCGCCAATGCCTCCGACGCGCTCTCCGGTTCCATCACCATCAAGCTCGAAAATGGAACCACTGAAACCATCGTCATCGGCGCCGCGCCCTCGACCCCCGCAGCCAAGACTATCTACACCGGCAGCGGCAATAACACGCTGGCCAAGGTCGCCTCCGCCATCAACTCCGCGAACCTCGGCCTCTCCGCCAACGTCCTCGCCGATTCCTCGGGCTCGATCTTGAGCCTCGTTTCCGGCACCTCCGGCGCTGCCGGCCAGTTGACCATCACCTCGTCGCTCACGGATCCAAACAATGTCACTGGCACCAACACCACCGGCGCGCTCAACTACCACGACGGTGTGGACGGAAAAGATGCCTCTCTCACCATCGACGGCGCGCCCCTCACCAGCGCCTCGAACACCGTCACCAACCTCATCCCCGGCGTCACCTTCCAGCTGCTTTCGTCCAGCCCGCAACAGTCCGACAACACCCTCGAACCGGTCCAGGTCGTCATCGCCAACGACAACTCCGGCGTCGAAAGCACCGTCAATCAGTTCGTCACCGACTACAACTCGCTCATCAGCGCCATCAACACTCAGGAAGGCAACACCGCTTCAGGAACTCCCGAACCGCTGTTCGGTTCGCCGACCCTCTCGCTCCTTCAACAGGAGCTTTTGAGCGGGCTCAACACCTCCAACCCCAACGGCTACATCGACGCGGTATCGACGGCCTCTAACGTTACGCTCTCCGGCTCCATCACCATCCAGGTCGGCACCAATTCCGCCCAAACCATTAACGTCGGCGACTCTTCCACGCCTGCGACCATCGCCGGCCTCGCCTCCGCCATAAACGCCGCCAACATCGGGGTCACTGCCGGCGTCTCCACCAGCAACGGCGAATCCACTCTCACGCTCACTTCGCAAACCGCCGGCTCCCGCGGCGCTTTGGCCGTGACCTCGGCGCTCTCCACCAGCAGGCCTGCTCCGGTCACCTACTCCAACACCACGCCTTACACCAGCTCCACGCCTGACAGCGGCACGCTGGGCGCGGCCGCCAATGCAAACGACACGCTCTCGGGCACTCTCACCATTCAGGTCGGCTCCGGCGCCCCGCAAACCATCACGCTCGATTCCTCTAATAACTCCCTCGCCGGCCTTATGGGCGCTATCAACGGCCTCGCCGGCGTTACCGCCGCGCTCGATCCGGCAGGAACAGGCCTCACCCTCACCTCTGGAACCGACGGCTCGGCGGGCGCGCTCAAAATCACCTCCAATATCGTCGACACCACCACGCCCACCATCACTGATCTCAACTACAACACCTCGTCCGACATCGGTACCTTGACGGCGCTCGGCATCAGCGTCAACAACGACGGCTCCATCACCTTCGACGCCAACTCGCTCGATTCCGTTCTCAACACCGATTACTCCAGCGTCGTCGGCTTCTTTCAGAACGCCGCGAGTTGGGGGCAGACCTTCAACAACATGCTTACCGGTGCGGGAACCGGCTCCCCCACCGGGATTCTTTCTCTCGCTTCCAAATCCAACAGAACCATCGAATCCACGCTCAATGCCGAAATCTCAAGAGAACAAAGCCTGATCTCGGCCGAGCAGTCGAGCCTGACCGCCGAGCTGAACCAGGCCAACGAGATCATGCAGCAGCTGCCCACCGAACTCGAAGGTATGAACCAGCTTTACTCGGCGATCACGGGCTACAACCAAAACCGCTAGTTCTTAGGAAAGCAGATCGAAATGGACACGTATCGCGAACACGCGTTGGAAGGAGCTTCGGCGCTCGACCTCGTCGTCGCGCTCTACGACGGCATCATCCGTTTTCTCTATGCCGCCATTGACGCTGTCGAGCGCGGCGATGCCGATGCCCGCCGTGCTGCCGTCAAGCGCGCCATGGACATCATCATTCATCTGCAGGCGCGCCTGCGCATGGATGTGGGTGGCAGCCCCGCCAAATCTCTCAGCGATTTCTACGCCGCCATCTTTGCCCAGATCCTGCAGGCTTCTCAGTCAGCATCGAAGCCCAGATTCGAGCACGCCATCGATTGTGTAAGGAATGTGCGCGATGCCTGGCGTGAAGCCGCAAAGGATCCGGAAGCCGCACCGGTCTCTTCGCGCGAGTTCAACCCGGCATCCCCCATCGCCCCCGTGCTCTCACCAACTGCCGCGGGCTCATCGTCCTGGACCGCGTAACTCACTACAGCGGCGCTTTATTGGGATAGAAGATTGTTGTTCCGCAAGCCAAGCCGGACGGCTGAAAGCTGAAAGCTAATAGCTGATGGCTAATAGCTAATGGCTGACGGCTAAGGGTTGAAGGCTCAACGCTGCTCTCACCCCGCCACCGTCAGCTCTTCTTCCAGTTGCTGCTTCTGGTAGAGGCTCGCATAATACCCGTCGAGCGCCAGCAGTTCCTCGTGGCCGCCCACTTCAACGATCCGCCCCTTATTCAGCACCGCAATCCGGTCCGCGTTGCGCACCGTTGACACTCGGTGCGAAATCAGGATCGTGGTCGCCGTCGCTGCATAGCTCCGCAGTCCGCCCAAGATCCGCTCTTCGGTATAGGTATCAACGCTGGCCAGCGCATCGTCCAGAATCAGGATCGCCGGCCGCCGCAGCAACGCGCGCGCAATCGCCGAGCGTTGCTTCTGTCCGCCCGAAAGCGTCACGCCGCGCTCGCCCACCATGGTCTCAAAGCCCTGCGGGAACTCCTCGAACTCCCGCCGGATGTGCGCTGCCTCGGCCGCTTCCAGCAGCTCCTCCGCGCTCGCATTCGGCGCGCCGAACGCCAGGTTCTCGCGAATCGTCTCGCTGAACAGAAACGTCTCCTGCGGCACCATGCCGATGTTTCTGCGCAGCACTGCCAGGGGATACTCCTTCACCGGCCGCCCGTCGATCAAAAGCGTCCCTTCCGGCGCGTCGTAAAGCCGCGGAATCAGGTTGGCGAGCGTCGTCTTGCCGCTGCCTGTCGGGCCCACGATCGCCAGGCTCGATCCCGCCGGAATCTTCAGATTGATGTCGCGCAGCACTTCCGTCTCGCCGTAGCTGAAACTCAAATGCCTGAACTCGATCTCCCCGTTTAGGATTAAATCTTCTCCAAGACCTGAAACGGCGGAGCCGCCAGGACCTGAAACCGCGGAGCCGCCTGAACTCGCAACGGCGGGGCTGTCGGCAATTGAGGGCTCGGCCTTCAGCAGTTCGTCGATGCGCTTCACCGACGCCGTGCCGCGCTGGAAGATGTTGATCACCCAACCCACGGCGATGATCGGCCAGATCAGCATCATCATGAACGTGCTGAACGCAACATACTGCCCAACGTCGATGCGGTGCGCAAGAACCTGGTGTCCGCCGGCCCACAGCGTGATCACCATCGAAATCCCAAGCACAAATTCAAGCGTCGGCCAAAGCATGCCCATCAACTGCACCAGCCTCAACGCGCGGCCAATGTATTGGCGATTGAGCCGCTCGAACAGCCCGATCTGCGATTCCTCGCGCGCAAACGCGCGAATCAGCCTCACGCCGGAATAATTCTCCTGCGCCTGTGCCGAAATATCGCTGAAGCTGGCCTGAATGCGCTCGAAGCGCTCGTGAATCCTGGTCCCGAGATACTGCACCAGGATGCTTGCCAGCGGCATCGGCGCCAGCGCCACCAGCGTCAGATAAGGGCTGATGCGGATCATGAAAAACAGCGCGAAGACGCTCAGAAAAATCGTGTTCGCGCTGTACATCAGCGCCGGCCCCAGCAGCATGCGCACCGCGTTCAGGTCGTTCGTCATGCGCGCCATGATGTCGCCGGTGCGGTAGCGCTGGTAGAAACCCGAATCCTGCGTCTCAAGCTTGCGGAACAGATCGTTGCGCAAATCAAATTCGATCTCGCGCGAGATTCCGATCAGGACCCAGCGCTGCGCGTACATGAACACGCCCTTCACCAGGCTGATCGCCACCAGAATCGCCGCAAACACTACAATGATTTCCCGCGTCGTCCCCTTCTCGATGCGGTTGATGGCCATCCCCAGCACGCGCGGAAACTGCACCGCGACAACATTGGTAGCCACGCACGCCAGCGTCCCCTGCACGTATTGCCAGCGGTAGCGGCGCATGTAGCTGTAAAGGGGACCAAGATCGGCCAGCATAGCTCTATTCTACGATTGATGCGGCCGTAACCCATCCGTCGCAGAGAATTGGGTAGTGGGCCAGTTTGAAGGGTACGGGCTTCAGCCCGTACGTCAAGTCTTGCAAAATGATCGCGGGCTTTAGGCCCCCGAGGGAATTCGATTGCAGACTGAACCTCCACCCGCATCGGGCTCAGAAAACGAATCATCTCCGCGCTCTTTCCTGTCTGCTCTTTTTTGTCTGCTCTCTGGCGCTACCCTCTATTAGCTACTGGCTCCTGGCTACTCGCTATTGGCTATTAACTATTGGCTACTAGCTGCCTCTACGTCGGCGTCTTCAGCAGCAGATACCCGCCCACCAGCGCAAACAGAATGTCGGCCGACCACGCCGCCATCGCCGCCGGCAGGTAGTTCACGTTCCCCATCGCGCCAAACAGCGTATCGATCACGCGGTATGCCAGCGCCACGCCGATTGCGATCGCAATTCCCGTGATCGATCCTCGCCGCCCCACCGACAGCGCAAAGGGAACTGCCAGCACCGCCATGATGATTGCAACCACTGGGTACGAAAGCTTTTGCCACAGCGCCACGCTCAACCGCTTGGTGTCGAATCCGCTCTGCCGCAAATCGCGTATATAGCGGTAAAGCTGCTCGAAGTTCATCTCGTCCGACGGCACATCTTCTTTCTTGAAGTAGTCAGGCGTGGCGTGCATCTCCGGGAACGACGTCTCGAGGAACGTACGGTATCCCTTCACATTCGAGCCCTGCATGTCGCGCACCCATCCATTCTCAAATTGCCACGCGCCGGAATCGTCATTCCAAACCACGCGCTTGGCAAAAACCCTCCGCGTCAATTGAAACGTCGATGGTTCGAACTCGAACACCGAGAGATTCGCAAACTCGTTCGTGTCGCGATCGAAAAACTCGTAGTAGAAAATGCAGCCTGGCTGGCCCGCGGCCGCCTTTGGCCCGAAAATCCAGGTTTCATTCGGGTTTAGATAGGTCTGCGCCGGCCGGCCCTTGATGACATTGCGCTGCGACTCCTGCTTGCGATTGGCCTGCGGCAAGTAGTACTGGTCCAGAAGAAACATGCAAACCGAAAGGCATGCCGCGATGGCGACAATCGGAATCACCAGGCGGTAGAGGCTGATCCCCGTCGCCTTCATGGCGATAATTTCGCTGTTGCGGTTCAGAACGCTGAAGGTCACCAGCACCCCAATCAGCACCGCCAGCGGGGCCGTGAGGTAAAGCATGCTCGGCGTCAGGTTCAGCAAGTAGTCGCCCACGATCCCGAGCGGAGTGTGATTGCGCAAAATGTCGCCCAGCAAATCGAAGAAGGTGAAAACAATCAGCAGCAGGACGAATCCCGTCAGCACCAGCACGAACAGCGTGGTGAATTCGCGCACAATGTACTCGTCGATGATCCGCGGAAAAATTCCCCGAGGGTTCTTCTTCGCTGAGCTTGTTCCGCGTGTCCACACCTTATCCACGAATTCCGTAACATGGAACCCATTGCGCCTGACGGCCTCAACCGGTTCCGGTGTCCGTTGCAGCCACGCACCCATCATGCTCAGGATTCGTCCGCCGGTCGCCATCTGCCACAGCAAAAACGTGCCCACCACGGCGAACAGCAGATTCGCTGACCACACCGCCAAAAAAGCCGGCAGCTTATTCTGGTGCCCGAGTGCGATTCCGGTCGATGAAAGAAAGTAGTACACAAACACCAGCAGAATGGTGAACACAAACCCAGAGCTTTTGCCGCCCCTTCGCGACGCCACGCCCAGCGGCACTCCCACCAGCATCAGCACCAGGCATGCCGCGGGAAAAGCGAACCTGTTGTTCAGCTCGATCTTGTATTGCTCCGCTTCTGCTCGGCTCTTGCTGTTGCGGATCCGATCCAGCAGCACATCGAGCGGCGTGGCATACAATTTCGTGTCGAGCCGCCCCAGGCGCACATCGCTCTGCTGGCCCAGCATCAGCGGCAAATCCGTTGTCGTGAACGTTGAAATATTCGATTGCTCCGGCTCGTCGGCGACGGTTTCGTCGCGCACGCCGTCGCGCAACCGCATCAGCAGCTCCTGCGTATTGTCCATAACCACAGTCGCCGAAGCCGCCGTTGTAATCAGAGGGTTGTTGGGGTTTGATACGTCGGCCATGAAAACCTGGCGCCAATTCGCTGCGCCCGTCCCCGAGCGCACGTCCTGCACGTAGAGAACGTAATTGCGAAAATCTTCGTAGAAGACGCGTGGTTCAATCTCGTAACTCGCCTGCGAAGTCTCCAGCGACTGTTCCATTCCCAGGATCGCCTGGTTGGCTCGCGGCGCGAGATAGAGTGAGTTCCCCAGCCCCAGCAGCGTGCCCCCGATTGCCACAATCGACGCCACACGCACAAAATATCCAATGCCCAGCCCCGACGCGCGCATCGCGATCACTTCGCTATCCGACGCCAGCCGGCTCAGCCCAAGCAGAATCCCCCACAGAATCGCCATGGGGATCGTGAAATTGAACAGGTGAGGAAGCGTGAACAAAAACACCTGCGCCACATCCGTGAGTGTGGAGCTGTTGCGCACCAGCACCTCAAGGATGTGCGGCAACAGCGGCATGAACAGGATGAATGTAAACAGTGCGCAACCGATCAGCGTGAGCGAGATGATTTCGCCGAGAATGTAGCGTGTGAGGATGCGCACAGCGGGACCTGCGCTTAGTTTAGCGTGCCCGCCGACGCCCACGAGCGCCTCGCTTGCCAGAAGACGGGCCCTTCCGTCTCTTTGCCTTCATGCGTCCGGGAATCGTGAATCACCGTCACCAATCGATGGTTGTCGCTGTACCTGCTCCCGGAGGGAGCGCCGAGAATAGCCCAGGGCAAGCGGAGCGCAGCCCCTTTGGATGCATTCAAAAAATCCCTGCAGCCCCGTTGGGGCGGCGCGAAAGGAGCTGGAGGCTAGGAGCTAGAGGCTAGAAGCTTGCTCTTCGCCCGCCATCCCCGCAGCCGCAAGCTGTTCCCCAGCACGCACACGCTGCTCAGCGCCATTGCCGCCGCCGCCAGCCACGGCGTCAGCAAAATGTGAAACGCGGGATACAGCAACCCCGCCGCCAGCGGAATCCCGATCAGGTTATAGCCCACTGCCCAGCCAAGATTCTGCCGCATCACACGCACCGTCTCGCGCGCCAGTTCAATCGCCGCAGGAATCGCCGCCGGCTGTGTTCGCAGCAGCAGCACGTCGCCGGCCTCCTGCGCCAGGTCCGCGCCGCTTCCCATCGCAATGCCCGCATCGGCCTGCGCCAGCGCCGCGGCGTCGTTAATCCCATCGCCCACCATCGCCACCCGCAGCCCTTGCTTTTGCAGCTCGCGAATCCGCGCCAGCTTCCCCGCCGGATCGAGCCCCGCTTCCACTTCCGCAATTCCGGCCTGCTCCGCAATCGGCGCCGCCGCTTCAGGCGAATCGCCCGTCAGCATCACCACGCGCAGCCCATCCTCGCGCAACGCTGCAATCGCCTGCGCTGCATCCGGCCGCAGCGCATCCCGCGCGTCAAAATATCCGGCCGCTCGCCCGTCAACAGCCATCCACAACCGCGTCACGCCAGCCTCTGGCGCCGCGACATCGCCCGGCAGCGCAATTCCAAAATCCTGGAACATTGCCGCGTTCCCCAACACGCATTCATGCCCTGCCACCCGCGCCGTCACTCCGCGCCCCGGAACAATCTGCACGTCTTCCGCTGGCTCCCACTTCAGCCCCCGCGCCCGCGCCGCAGAAACCACCGCATGCGCCAGTGGATGATTCGACCGTTCCTCGGCCGCCGCCGCGATCCGCAACAAATCATCCGTTGCTCCCTCGCTCCCTCGCTCCCTCGCTCCCTGTATCACCGGCCTTCCCACCGTCAACGTCCCCGTCTTATCCAGCACAATCACATCCAGCCGCGCCAGCCGCTCCAGCGCCTCGCCGCCCTTGAACAGCACTCCCAACTGCGCGCCGCGTCCCACGGCCACGGTCAACGCCGCTGGCACCGCGAGTCCCATCGCACAGGGACACGCAATCACCAGCACAGCCACCGTATTCGCCAGCGCCATCGGCAGCGATCGCGCCGCCATCATCCACGCAATAAACGTCACCACCGCCAGCCCCAGCACCACCGGAACAAAAATCGCGCTCGCCCGGTCCGCCAGCCTTTCCATCGGCGCCCGCGAACTCTGCGCCTGCTCAACCATGCGCGCAATCTGCGCGAGCACCGTCGCCTCGCCCAGCGACTCCGCCCTCAACACCACAGCGCCGTCATAATTCAGCGAACCCGCCAGAACGCGTCCGCCCACCTCGCGCTCCAGCGGAGTCGATTCGCCAGTCAGCATCGACTCATCCACCGTCGTGCGACCTTCCACGATCGTTGCGTCCACCGGAAACCGTTCGCCCGGCAGCACCAGCACGCTGTCGCCCGGCCGTACCTCCTCGAGCGGCACCACCGTCTCCACGCCATCCACAATGCGGCGCGCGTTCACCGGCCGCAGCCGCGAAAGCGAATCAAGCGCTCCCAGAGCCCGCCGCTTCGCTCTGCTTTCCAGGCTTTTACCCAACAATAGAAAGCCGACAATCAGCAGCACCGCGTCGAAGTAAACCTGCCGCCCAGTCGCCGGCGCAATCGTCGCATACGCGGAGTAAATAAACGCCACGCCCGTTCCCAGGCTCACCAGCGTATTCATGTTGGTTGCGCCGTGACCCAGCGCTCGCACAGCACTTCCATAAATCCCGCGCCCCGCCCAGGCGACAACCACCGTCGTCATCGCCAGCAGAAACCATCGCAATCCATTTGCAGGAATCTCGTAGAGCCACGGAAACACACGAACCAGAAAACGATCCTCCGTGCCCATCGCCGTTCCCGCTTGCATTCCCAGCGGCATCGCCAGCAGCATCGCCGCCAGGCCTGTCCCGATCGTCACCCACGCCTTAACGTCCGCGCCCGCCTGCCCCTCTTCCCCGCGACCCGCACTCTCGCCCGCGCGCGGCAGCACCGCGTCGTATCCCGCGCCGCGAATCGCCTCCACAAGTTTTTCAGGTGCAGCCACCGCCGGATCGAAAACCACGCTCGCCCGATGAGCCATCAGGTCCACGCGCGCCTGTTCCACGCCGGCGGTCGCGCGCAGCGCCTCTTCAACGTGGTGCTGGCAACTGGCACACGTCATCCCCAGAACAGGAAGCGTCAGCGATTCCGTCGTATGCTCTGCCACGTTTCGACCTGATTCCAGCGAGATCTAAGATTCCACCTGCGCCGTATACCCGGCTTTCGCAATCGCCGCAATCGCCGAATCAATTTCCCGCTCGTCATCCGCGCCCACCCGCGCCGCGCCCACGCGCACTTCCTTCACCGTCACTCCCGGCGTCGCCGCCAGCGCACGGCTAACTCGCTGCACGCATGAGCCGCAGTGCATTCCATCGATCTTCAGCGTGAATTCAGCCAATTCTCTCTCCTTCGCGTCTCTGTTTTTGATGATAGTGGCACGCATCTGATTCAGCGTGACCGCAGTCACTCCTTCCAGCCCCGTCCGTAAACGCCGCACAAGCCGGAGAGTTAACCTTGAAGAGCACTCCATGAAGCCCGAACACATCCCTGCTGGCATCGAACGCGAATTTCCCTCGGCGCCCCTCATCGGCATCGGCGCGGTCATCGTCCACCGCGCCCGCGTTCTCCTCGTCCGCCGCGGCACCGAGCCTCTCAAAGGTCATTGGACCCTCCCCGGCGGCGCGCTCGAAGTCGGTGAATCGCTCACTGACGGCGTCGTCCGAGAAGTCCGCGAAGAAACCGGCCTGCTCGTCGAGCCCATCGAACTCGTCGAGCTTCTTGACCGCATCCATCGCGAAGAAGGCCGAGTGCGCTATCACTACGTCATCGCCGACTACCTTTGCCGCGTCATCGGTGGCCAACTCCGTGCCGCTTCCGACGCAGCCGCCGCCCGCTGGGTCGAGCGCTCCGAATGGAACAGCCACAGCGCCCTCGTTCTCGATCCCATCACTGTGCGCGTTATCGAAAAAGGCTGGCAGCGCGCCCAGCAGCTTGGCATCGCCGACCCACTTTCTGACGCAGCCCACCGCCCCACCGGCGTCCAACCCGCCAGCGCCCAGGCCACCCGCCCCGAAAGGCCCTCCCACGAATGACGACCCCGCCGATGACCCTGCTCCACCGCATCCTGCGCGTCGTTGCGGTCCTCGTCGCCATCGCGGCCATCGCCGGTGTCGGCTTCTATCTGCGCCCCGTCAGCTATCTCAACGCGTGGGTCTACGCGCAGGAGCATCTCGACGGCATCGAGAGCCACACCATCAAAGTCGACGGCTATCGCATGCACTACCTCGCCACCGGCCCCGCGAACGGCTCGCCCGTCCTCCTTATCCATGGCCTCGGCGGCCGCGCTGAAGACTGGTGGAACGTCGCTCCCGTTCTCGCCAAAGCAGGCTTTCGCGTTTATATGCCCGATCTCATCGGCTTCGGCCGCAGCCAGCAGCCCGCCGATTTCTCCTACTCAATCCCCGATCAGGCCGCCATCGTCGTCGACTTCATGAACGCCCTCGGCATCAGGCAGGCCGATGTCGCCGGCTGGTCCATGGGTGGATGGATCGTGCAGCTCGTCGCCCTCAACCATCCCGACCGCGTCTCCCGCCTCATCATCATCGATTCCGTCGGCCTCAACATCAAGCCCATGTGGAATACCGATCTCTTCGTTCCCACCTCACCCCAGCAGCTTGACGAGCTTGACGCTCTGCTCATGCCCAATCCACCCTCCATCCCGCCTTTCATCGCGCGCGATTATCTTCGCCTCTTCCGCCGCAACGGCTGGGTCATCAAGCGCGCCATAGCCGCCATGCTCACCGGCCAAAACGTAACCGACCAGCTGCTGCCCCAGCTCAAAATGCCCGTGCTCATCGTCTGGGGCTCGCTCGACCAAATTGTTCCCGTCAATCAAGCCCAGACCATGCTCCGGCTCATTCCCCAATCCCAGCTCCTCATCGTCCCCGGCTGCGGTCACCTTGTCCCTCTCCAATGCAGTGCGGAAATCGACCCTCCGCTCTTGAAATTCATCCAGTGATCACCCGATTTACCTCGGTCGAATTTTATTTGACGCCTCCCCCTCTCCTCTGCGAGACTCAGCCAGATGTCCTACACCGGAAAATTTGAATTCGCTGCGGAGCGCAGATACCGGGCACGAAACACACGTCTCTACCGGTTGGCGCACTGGCCCATTTGGATTTGGGTCTTTTTTATTGCCCCCGGGCCCCTAACCTTCTCCGTCTTTTCCCGCGGTTTCCATTGGATTAATTGGAGTTGGCTCGCCCTCGTCCTCTTGGTTACGGGTATCGCCGGCCTGCGCGGCCGCCTTCCCGGCGTTGAGCCCTGCCCCTACATCCTCCGCTTCGATGAGGACCGGCCCAACCCCCTCTACCGCCGCGTATGCTACACCTTCGCCTGGAACGCTGTCCTTAGCTACACTCTGCTTAATTTGACCGGCCTCATCCTTGCCTCGGTCACCGGTGTCTGGCACCTCAAGCAGATTTACTACTACGCCTACTCACCGCTTTGCGCCGTCATTCTTTTGCTCGGCCTCATGGGCAAACTGCCCCGCGTGGGACCCTCCACGAAGGGCGAAGGCGTTGAGCGCCGCTATTTCTATGGATCGGTCTGGGCCGCAGCCGCCGCCCACGTCGTCCTTCTCCTTCTTTGGAGAGTCCTGCCTGAGACACGCCCCGGCAACTTCGCCAAGTTGATTGTCTTTAGCGCCGTGCTTGCAGCTTTCGGGCTGGCCGCGTCTCGCGGACAGCTCCCGCGCACCCGCCCCATCCTCTCCGGCGAGCTCATCGCGTCAGACTAGCGCTGCCGCATAAACCTAGCAGCGCCGGTCTCCAGACCGGCTGTCGGGCGGGCGTCCTCGCCCGCACTTCGCCCATACCTCATTTGAAGCTGTCATCCCGAACCCGCTCGGCGTTCACACCAGCGAATTGTCAATCCCTGCCTTTGTCGAATCTCACCGCAACCAATTGAAAACGCGCCGCAAATAAACTCCGCGAAGTTTGCCGATCATTATCCCTATTCGGTGCACAATGGAACCAAATGGCACCAAAGGCCTCGCGATCACGGGTAAAGACTTGGAAGTGAAAACGGATGCAGCTTCGACCCGCCAAGCCCTTTGAGTCGGACGGAAGGAAATAGAAAAGACGTAAGTCCTTTAGAAGGCTAAGGTTGGAGTCATACGCAACTCTAAACTCATCAAAACAAATCACTTCGCAGGGAGCCGAGGATCGAAAACGACCATAAGTCCTTTAGAAGGCTAAGGTTGGAGTCAAGTTTGAGCTCAACCCGCTCAAAACAAAGATATTGAGCCCAATAAACAAGTAGACCCGTAGGG